>Ga0207772_100201_pt1 | contig 50980 bp, 54 predicted proteins | sample A23M3SouthBayCA_2_FD_187750 | JGI IMG/M metagenome (GOLD analysis project Ga0207772, IMG submission 187750) | Aerobic enrichment media microbial communities from Eden Landing Ponds, California, USA - A23 M3 (2) (SPAdes) | ecosystem: Environmental > Aquatic > Marine > Unclassified | place...
CCCCTCCCCGGTCGCTCGCCGTCCGGCGAGCGACACGCGTCCTGACCGCCCCGCAACCGCTTGGCCGGGAGGCCGTCTCGTCGGCCGACCAGGGGAAGGGCAGGGCTGCGGTGCGGGCCTGGTGGATGAAAGGGCGAGGCGGGGTGGAGGAAGCACGGACCCGCAAGCACGCGAGGAACGAGCGCGCGCAGGGGGTCCGCGCGACTCCAGCGCGCCGAGGGCTTTCTAGTTGTTGTCCCTACAGTTCTGTCCAGCACTCAAATCACAGAACTACCCGTTACAGAAGCAAGGTGAGTCTAACGGAGCGTCCATCGGGACGATTCTGGGGCAAGAGCCCCCGTCTGTACTACCAGTCCAAGCTTCCACAGCTCGATCCCATCCAGCGCGTACAGCACGCAGAGACCAACCCTTAGGTAGGCCGGCGCGAAAGAGCGGCCAATGGCACGGGACGAGCGGGACCCGGTGGCGGCCCGAAGCGCGGACTCCGAGGACCTCTACGGCGTCGCCGACTGGGAGGTCCGAACGGTCTTCGACCGGCTGGTCTACTGGCTCTACTACGGCTTCTACCTGACCGTCAGGGTGGGCGTCGTCCTCGCGGCGGTCGCCATCCTCGCCGCGCAGCTCGTCCTCGGCGGCCTCGGGGCGGTGGCGGACCCCGTGCTGGGCGCCCTCACGATTCTCTCGGCGGTCCCGGCGCTGGCGCTGGCGGTCTACGTCTGGCACGCCGACGTCACGACGCAGGAGCCACTCCATCTGCTGGTCGTGACGTTCGTCCTGGGTGTGCTGTTCGCCAGCTTCGCTGGCGTGCTGAACGGCGAGATTGGGGACCCGGTCCGGAACCTCGCCTCCTTCGGCGGCGCGGTCCCATTCCTCGGTTCGGTCGTGTTCTTCTACCTCGTCGTGGGTCCGGTCGAGGAGACGGTCAAGCTACTGGCAGTTCGACTGTTCGCCTTCCGGAGCGACCGGTTCGACGCCGTCGTCGACGGCGCGGTGTACGGCGCCGTCGCGGGGCTGGGCTTCGCCACCATCGAGAACGCGCTGTACATCACACAGGACGCCGACGCGGGTCTCCAGGCGGCCAGAGCGGTCACGGAGGCCGGCGGCGTCGCCGTCGTCCGGGGGCTCGCGGGCCCGGGCCACGTCATCTACTCCGCGTTCGCCGGCTACTACCTCGGCCTGGCGAAGTTCAACCGCGAGCACGCCGGCCCCATCGTCCTGAAGGGACTCGTCATCGCGGCCGTCGTCCACGCCACCTACAACACGCTGGTCGGCATCGTCCCCGGTGCCGTGACCGCTCTGACCGGCGTCAATTCGATGGTTGCGTTCTTCGGCTTCGTCATCGTCTACGACAGCGTCTTCGGCCTGCTGTTGATCCGGAAGATCAGGGCCTACGCCCGGGCCTACCGGGCGGCGAACCCGGCACCGACGAGCTACGCGTCCGAGCGGACGGAGTTCAAATCTTAAACCATCCGCTCGACGTACTTCGCGATGACGTCGACTTCGAGGTGGACCGGGTCGCCGGGGGCCTTTGCCGAGAGCGTCGTCAGGTCGTACGTCGCGGGGATGATCGCCACCGAGAACGTCGACTCGTCCCGGTCGGCGACGGTCAGGCTGATCCCGTCGACGGTGATCGACCCCTTCTCGACGAGGTACTGGGTGAGTTCTTCCGGCAGCGAGAACGTGAACGTCCAGTCACCGTCGGACTCGTCCGACGAGGTCTCACTCGCGTCGCTCGCGAGACCTTCCCCCACCGACTCCACGGCGACCACTTCCGCCGTCGCGTCGACGTGACCCTGGACGACGTGGCCGTCGAAGCGACCGTCGGCCGGCATCGCCCGTTCGAGGTTGACGGCGTCGCCCGTCTCCAGCGAGTCGAAGAACGTCCGATCGACCGTCTCGGCGGCGAGGAAGACCGAGAACCACTCGCCCGGTTCGTACTCCTCGACGGTGAGGCAGGCGCCGCTGACGCTGATCGATTGGCCGTGAGAGAGGTCCTCGAACCCGGTCGAAATCCGGACGCGCCGCCCGCTCGCGTCGTCCTCGACGGCGAGCACCTCGCCGGTGTCCTCGACGATGCCGGTGAACATGCCCGAGCGTTGGCCGAGCCGTCACAAGAGGGTTATGGATGTCAATTCTGGGATGGTGCGTGGCACACTGCTTTTGCCGCGGCGGGTTCTACCTCGCCCCAATGGCTGGTGGCATCCTCGACACGATCGGACTCGCCGGCACCGTGCTGTTCGCCGCGCCGGTCGCGCTGTACGGCGCCGACCTCCTCTTTGGGGGCGACGGCACCCAGGGGCTGATCTTTCTCGGCATCGCGGCGTTGATGGTCGTCGTTCCGCGGTACCTCCGCACGCCGAAGGACGTCGCTACCGACGCGGTGTCGGGCACGGCGGGACGGCTCGTCGAGACCGAGGACGAGGAGTAGGTGGCGAAAAACAGCGGCCGTCTCAGGGCGCCGGGAGCGGCTCCTGGGCCTCGATCAGCAGGTCGTCGGGCGACTCGTCGATGGGCTCGTTCTCAAGGAGCACGTCGATGGGGAGCGTCGGCGCGCCGTCGACGAGGTTCTCCATGAGGACGAGTCGCTCGCGGGCGCGGCTCATCCCGACGTAGAAGACGCGGCGTTCGTTGTCCGTCAGCGTCGGTACGGGGTCGGTGTGCTTGGTGAAATCCTCGTCGCCGGGGACCTCCTGGCCGGTCTGCTCGACGGTGGCGGCCATCTGCTCGACGACCTTCTCGGTGAGGTCGGTACCGACGAAGACGTGGTCGGCCTCGCGACCCTTGGCGGAGTGGATGGTGCCCAGGCGGACCTGGTCGGTCGCCATGCCCTCGTAGTCGCCGTGGAAGTACGCCTCGACGGAGCGTTCCTGGAAGTTCGTCACCTTCCGGAGCATGTCGGCCGCGGAGGCGGTGTTGGGCGCGAAGGGGGCGTGCTCGCGGATCACGTCGGGGGCGACCTCGATCTTCGCGAGGTCCTCCTCCGCGTGATTCTCGGCGATCTCGTCGAGTTCGTCGAAGAGGTCGTCGCGCTCGCCCGTACCGAACGCGGAGTCGGCGAGCATGTCCGCCAGGCGCCGGCCTTGCAGCGCCGTGAGGTGTTCGTCCGCCTCCAGGGCCTCGATGGCGCGGACGTACTCGGTGAGTCGGTCGGTCCACATCCGCTGGTCGGTGAGGCAGGTGAAAGGGATCCCATGGCCGATGAACTCGTCGATGAACTGGAACATCTGGTAGCGCGCGCGGAACAGCACCATGACGGTCCCCTCGTCGTCGTCGACGGTGCGACAGACCTCGCGAACGAGGTCGAGCATCGACGGACCGAGCATGGGGAGGACCTCGCCGCCCTCCTTGCGCGGGTCCAGATCCTTCTCCTGGCGCTTCTCGATGTGGCGCACTTCCCTGTTCACGACGTTGAGGATCGAGGAGGGCAGGCGGTAGGAGTTGGGGAGGATCTCGTCGACGTCGACCTCCTCTTCGAGCAGGAGGTCGGGGTCGGCGCCCTGCCAGGCGTAGACGACCTGGTCGTCGTCGCCGGCGATGAGGATCTTCTTCATGTGGGGTTTCCACTCCTCGTAGACGCCGTACTGCAGCGTCGTGATGTCCTGGAACTCGTCGATGATGAGGTAGTCGACGCTGGGGAGCAGCGAGCGCTGCCTGACCCGTTCGAGCATGTCGGCGAACCCGGTGAGGTCGTTCGACCCCTTGTAGTTTCGCCAGCCGCGGATGGCCTCGGGGACGTCGATGCGGTCGTCGTCGCTGGGCCACGTCGGCGTGTACTTGTTCCCCGTCTGGGCGTTGTCGTCGATATCCGGCGGGAGCCGAACTTCCTCGTCGTTCCACTGGAAGGGAACGTCGTACCAGTCGGCGACGTCGCGGTTGGTCCGCTGGAGCCACTGGCTGGTGGCGATGATCTTGTTCCCGATGGTGGTCGACCGCGCGGAGCGCCGTCGTGACCCCTCGTACTCGTCCTCGTAGTCGATACCGAACTCCTCGCAGAAGTCCTCCTTGTCGGACTCGCCGACGACGTCTCCACGCGAGAGGTTCAGGAGTTCGTAGGCCTTCGCGTGCATCGTGGAGACGTTCCCCTTCAGCGAGCGCGGCGAGATGTCGAGGCGCTCGGCGAGGCGTTCGCGAATCTCGGCCGCGGCCGCACGCGTGTACGAGACGACGAGGACGTCCCGGACGTCGACGTCCTCCTCGGTCAACAGTTCTTCGACGCGGTCGAGGAGGGCCGTCGTCTTCCCGCTCCCCGGTCCACCGAACAGGCGAACCACTTCGGGGCTCGTGTCAGTCATTGCGGACATAGACGGGGCGCTCTCCCATAAACGACGTGCTTTGCAAAAGTTGTTGACGCCGTCGGTCGTCACCCGTTTCGGATTTCGGCGTCACCGGACTGGCGACGTCCGGTTCGACGTTGCGACCGACGGTGTTGGGGCGATGCTACGGATGCCGCGGGGACCGAGCTTCGCGGACGTCCGCCCCGTCGCGAATCATGTCTTCACAGCGGGGACACACGCGCGGTTCGTCGACCTCTTGCGGCGTAAACACACGGACGTAGTCCTTCGTGACGAAGGATTCACAGTTTTGGCAATGGGGCATTCCCTCTCCCCGCGTGCACCCAACACCCCCTGGGTAATAAAATGTTTCCCAGAATTACACTCTACCTCGATGACCTGTTCTCACCGGTACAGCGAGACGTACAGCATGCTGAAGCCGATGATGAACGGGATGGTCTCGGAGAACTGGAAGAGGACGCGTACGATCTCCGTGGCCTCACCCGCGCTCAACTGGGTGATGACGCTCGAGACGGCCACGCCCATGCTGATGAACGCGAACCCGAGGAAGGCGTACTGGAGCCGCTCCGAGGGCCGCTTGCGGTAGGCCTGGAAGCTGATCAGCGTAATCCCGAGTGTGAGCCCGAACACAACCATCCGTAACAGGACGAGGATCCCCCGTGCCAGCTCGACGCCATCCACCATGTCGTTACGTGGTGAGTGATGTGAGTACCGTCTTAAGCCCACCGACTACTCCCGGATCGATTCACTCCCCGCGTGCGTTCAAGATAGGCGCGCGGTGGGCGGATACATATTCCCGCTCCCGGGGGACGGTCGAACGTCTAGTGGGGTTAGGCGACGCGCACTCGCTGTTCGATGTCTGAGGGCCTCGCTCCGCTCGCCACTCCGTCCTCACGGGTCGCTCTGCTCCCCGTTCGGTATCAAGATGGTTCATCCCGTTGGTCGGAACCATCCTATTCGGGATTCAGTTCGTCCCAGAGCTGGCTGAACCGGTCGGGCAGATTCTCCTCGCGGTAGATCCGGACGCGGTACTCGTCGTCTTCGAGCGAGATGACGGTCGACTCGAAGTTCGACTCGTAGACCTTGTAGTGGTTACCGTCGTCGGCCACCAGCGTCCGGTCGGTGACGAGTTCGTACTCGTCGAGCATCTCGATGCGCCGGTACACCGTGGGGAGGGACAGGTCGCACTCCTCGGCCAGTTCCTTGGCGGACTTGGGCTCGCGGCTGATCGTCGCGAGCACGCGTCGGGCGTGCTGGTCGCCGATGGTGTCGAGGATTTCCTCGATGCTCTTCTCGTCGTCCACTACTGGCCACTTTTTCTCTCATCACATAAGCGTTTTCGAGCGGGGTTGTTTCACGGCGAGAAAACACTGCTGGGGCCTTATGGGGTTACCCTCTATAGGAATAATCGCGGATCGAATCCAAGTGAGTACACATGTCCGGGGATAACCTACGTCGCGTGGCTGCGGGAGATACAGCGGGACAGAGTCCCGACGAGCGCTTGACCCCCCTCGTCAGTGGACACGTCCCCGATCGTACGTCGACCCCAGCCGACCGCGGCGGAGAGTGGGACGAACTGCTCTCCTCGGCCGGCGAGGCCGCGGCCGACGGCGGCGCTGCCGTCGACAACGGCCTCGTCACGGAAAGCCTGGACGAGATCCTTCTCGCGATGATAGCGTCGTCGAGCACCGAGACCCACGGTACAGGACTGATGGAGGAGCTGGAACGTCAGTTCGACGTCCAGTTGAGTCCGGGAACCGTCTACCCGCGGCTGCACGAACTCGAAGACGACGGCACCCTCGCCGTCCACGAGCTCGTGCAGACCAAGCAGTACTCGGTCAGCGACCGCTCCGCCGCGAAGTCGCGGATCGAGCGCGCGGTGCAACAGCACCTCGCGATGGGTATGTTCCTGCAAACCGCGCTCGACGCGATGTGACCTCACACACTGACCAACCCCCCTAGACGCTATCTCCCCCTTTCGACCCCCCTTATCGAAAGACCCCCCTTTCGACCCCCCTTATCGAAAGACCCCCCTTTCGACCCTATCTTTTCGACTGGCACGGAGTGACTAGTCGACGGTAACTGCCAGCGGCGACGCTGCGCCTCGTTCTGGAGCCGATCACGCGATCGCGTCGCTATCGACGCGGTATCGAGAAAAGTGACGACGGATGTCGTTCAGTTGCCTGGTGCCCAGCCGCAAACCGAGCATTCGGTGGCCGCCCCCTCGTGGAGACCACCGCAGTCCGGACACTGTTTCTTGTTGTAGCTTTCCTGCCAGCCGACCGACTCGGTTTCGTGCCCGCGCTGTGAGAGGAACTCGTCTATCATGTCGTCAGTGCTCGGGGCGGTCGCCATACATGATATGGTATAGCACACCAGCATATAGGTCTACTGGTCGTGTCAATTGACACCAGGCAGCAGTCCTGCGAGGGACTGACGAGTACTGGCACGTACCTGACGCTACTCGTGATCGAGCCGGATCCAGGTCGGGATCACGGCGTGGCGACCGCACGCGTCGCGGTACGGAGTTCGGACGTCGCTACGGAGTATTCGAGCGTCTCGCGTCGCCGGACGGCGTCGCCACTATCAGGAGTAGTACCAAAAAGGAATGGTGGGTGGTGGGTGGTGGGAAGGTGGATAATGGCACCGGTGGGGCGCCATTATCGGGATAAATGCGAGGGGCGGTAATAAGAATTGGGGGTCCGAGTATCAGTGTTGATACCAGTGCCGCTGGTCGAGCGCCTGGTTCCCGTCCGGGCCGACGCTCGCGGTTCCTGGGCGATGCGACTGCCGAGACATCGGACGGCAGCGGCGCGAACGCTGGCGGAGCGACGCCGTCTACGCGTGTTTTTCGGTGTACTGTTCCAGCGCGAGTTCGATCGCTGCCGGACGCTTGCTGACGCGGCCGTCGGCCACGCGCATCAGACCGCCCGGGTTGTAGCCGTCCGCGTAGTCGAAGATGCGGTTCACGGCCGCCCGGGGGACGGTGACCGGCGTGAACTCGTCGACGGTGAAGATGCGCGAGGCGGGGGTGTCGTGCCAGACGGTGGTGGCCGCCCACGACTCGTCGTCGGTGAACGTGGTTCCGATGCGGCCGGTCCCGACGTACGTGTCGCCCTGGTAGAACAGCACGAGGTCGCCGGTGTCCATCTTCTCGAAGTAGGTCTGGTTGCTGTCGCCGTCCTGGACGCCCCAGAACCGGACCTCGTCTCCCGATGAGAGCGCGTCCGGGTGGTCGGGGTAGTCGGCGAGCGAGACCGCGGACCGGACCGTCCGGTCGAAGTCGTCCGGGTCGCAGGGAGCCACGAAGACGTTCGAACTCATACCGGTCGTTCGGACAGTCTCGTGATAAAACACCGGTTTGCGGCCGTCCGTGGGAGGCCCACTTCGTTCGGCACGCGGACGAACGCGACCCGCCTCCCACTCTGGATCACACCGGCTCCGGATCACACCGGGACCACGACGGAGTCACTCGGTCCCCCTGATCTTCCTCTAACACCTAGAGGGGCATTAGTGGTCACAGTTATACGCTGGACCTCGTAACCAGTTGATATGAACGGACAGGGCGTCACCTACGTCGAGAAGGCCTGCGCCTACGTCACCAGGAACGGGTCGGAGTTGCTGGTGTTCGAGGGGCCGGAACACGACGGGCTCCAGATCCCGAAAGGGACGATCGAACCGGACGAGGGCCCGCGCGAAGCGCTGTGTCGCGAAGTCATCGAGGAGAGCGGTCTCGCCACCTTCGAGGGGATACAGCACCTGGTCACCGACGTCTGGAACCGCCGGGCGTTCCCGCCCAAGCGGTACGTCCGCAACTTCTTCCACGTCCCCGTGCTGGGTGCCAAGGATGCGTGGACCCACACCGTCACTGGAGCGGGCGCGGAGCGCGGGAATCGCTTCGAGTTCTTCTGGGTCGACCTCCCGACGGACGCCGCGTTCGCGCTCGACCTCGACGACTACCTTCACGCGCTCGACGGCGTCGACGTCGGGGACCCGGGCGGCGGCGTCACTGCCGACTGAACGCCCGCTCGGCGTCGTTTCTGTCCGAATGCGGTCCTCGTCGGCTGTCTCCGTCCACGGTCGACCTACAGTTGTTCGGTGGTTCCGGTGGTCCCGGCCTGGCCGTCGCGGAGCTGCGTGAACGCGTCTGCCAGGATCCCGAGGGTGAGGATCGAGAACGGGAGTGCGACGGTGCCCGAGACCAGCGTCCCCAGTGCCTGCCCGGCGGCGGCGCCCACGTAGAGCGACGAGACCACGGAGAGGACGCCCGAGACGGCCCCGATCACGACGACGACGATGGCGAGGAGGACGAACAGCCAGAACCAGTTCCCGCGCGTCAGATGCCAGCTGTCCCCGAGCGCGGCGACGAAGTTCTCGTCCTCGGCCGCGACGTACAGCGGCGTGAAGACGAACGCGACGTAGGCGATGATACCCGGGACGATCACGGCGAGCGTTCCGACGAAGACGATGATGCCGAAGGCGATTCCGGCCAGGACGGAGTTGATCAGGACGACGACGGCGTTCCGTGTGTAGTATTCGGCGGGGATCGAACGCGCGTGGCCACCGACGAACGTCCGGATCGCGACGATGGTGAGGTACTGGAGCGCGACCAGCGAGAGGACCGCGACGGCGGCGGCGACGCCGAGCGGGAGACCGACCGCCGGCAGGGGTATCTCCGCCGACGGCGTCCCGGACTGGCTGATCAGTTCGACGAAAGCGCTGTAGAACGCGACCTGCCACACGATGCCGAGGGCCAGGTACGCGAGGGCCAGTACTGCGCCGTTTCGATTCGCGACTCGTCGGAATCCGCCGGTCAGGGCGGAACCTACGTTCAGGGTCACACAATCCGATTCCGGTGACGTCCGTGTAGCCCTGTCGCCGAGTTTCTGGGTCAGAAGTCGAGGCGACCTGCTAACCGTGGTGACCCGCTCCCGTGGATCCGGCAGCTTCGGTCGGCTCGCGTCGACCAGTCGCACCTGTCCGTCAGAAGTGCCGCTCGCAGATCCGGATGAACTCCTCGACGTCGATGCCCTCGCCGCGGTCGTACGTGACGAAGACGCCTTCGAACCCGTTTTTCACGAAGTGTAGCATCATCGCCTCGTCGAAGCCGTAGACGCTACACTCCAGTTCGCCGGCGTTGAACAGGTCCTGGAGGCGGTCCCGGCCCCAGCCTTCGAGGCGAAGGTCGTCGAAGATGGCGTCACGCTCCTGGTGCGAGTAGACGACGTCGACGTTCTCTCGCATGTACAGCATCTCGTAGTCCGTCTCGCAGTAGACCGCGACCGACCGGAGTGCTCCGTCCGCCGCCGTCAGGAGGTCGTCGACGAGGTCTTGCTCGTCCGGGGAGCTGCTGGTCGTCATGCCTCGGGGGTTTCGACACGACTCACTTAGTATCGCAGCCTAACTGATTACCGTCCGTTCGCCGCCGGCGGTACCCTTAGTGTCGCCGACAGCGTACCAGGCGACATGTGCGGACGTACCTCGCTGTTCCTCGAACGGGCGGACCTGGAGGACCGTTTCGGCGCCGAACTCGTCACCGACGGCGGGGTGGACTACCGGCCGCGGTACAACGTCGCCCCCGGGAGCGACCTCGAGGTCGTCACGAACGAGGCGCCGGCGACCATCGACCAGTTCCAGTGGGGGCTCGTCCCGTCGTGGGCCGAGGAGCCGACCCGTGGGCTGATCAACGCCCGCTCGGAGACGGCCGCGGAGAAGCGCTCGTTCCGCGAGGCCTGGGAACGCCGGCCGTGTCTCGTCCCCTCGACGGGCTTCTACGAGTGGCAGGAACGCGACGTCGGCGGAAAGCGGCCCTACCGCATCTACCGCGACGGCGACGACCCTGCGTTCGCGATGGCCGGGCTCTGGGAGCGCTGGGAGGGCGCGGACGGGACGCTGGCGACGGTGACGATACTCACGACCGAACCGAACGACATCGTCGCGCCCATCCACGACCGGATGCCGGTGATCCTGCCGTCGGCGGCCGAACGAACCTGGCTCGAGGCAGGGCCCGACGAGCGGCGGGGGCTGTGCCGCCCGTATCCGGGCGACGACCTCGCCGCCTATCCGGTCTCCACCGCGGTCAACGACCCGGCAAACGACCGCCCGGGCGTCGTCGAGGAGGACGCGTCTGAACAGGCCGGTCTCGGCGATTTCGGCTGACCGCTCGCTCCGAGGGCATCGACCGCCGGTCGCTGGCGAGACGACGTGTGGACGCTGGCCCTCATCAGTTTGGCTCGTTACTTATTCCGCTCCCCCACCGAGTACAACTGCCGGTTGACCATGCGATACCACCGGCACTTCCACCCACCCCCACACGAGTCCAGCCGTCGAGCCCCCCGCTCACGGCTGGCACTTCTCTCTTCGCGACGACCGATAGCGTCGTCTCCAGTGCCGTCGGTGCCCGGAATTGCCGTCGGTGCCCGGACTGCCGGCGGGGCCACGGGTTACTTCGGCGGAAGGTGCGCGACGCCGAGCCAGAAATCCTCGATGGCACGGGCCATCGTCACGAACGCTTCCGACGTCGTCGGCTTCTCGAGATAGGCGTTCGCGTTGAGTTCGTACGATCGCGTGACGTCCGCCGCTTCTTCTGACGCGGTGAGAACGAGCACGGGGATCCGGCGCAACTCGGGCCGACTATCGAGTTCGGCGAGGATCTCGTTCCCGCTCGTTCCCGGAACGTGGAGGTCGAGGAGGATGATGTCGGGACGCGGGGCGTCCGTGTAGCCGTCGCGCTGGTGGAGGAAATCGAGCGCGTCGGCGCCGTCCCCGACGACCGAGACGGTCTCCGTGGCGTCGGTCGCCTCGAACGAATCGACGAACTGCGAGGCCGCTTCGGGATCGCTTTCGACGAGCAGGACGTCGAACGGACCGCTGTTTCCGCGTGAATTAGTTCGAGCCACGATCGCTGTACCAGTACGTGTGAATGGCTATCTATCGACGTAACTCGTTTCCCAATTATGTTAGGTCGGCGTCCGGCGGACGGCCGACTCACAGAGATGCAAGGAGGAAGCCCACGACTTCAGTCGTGAGTTGATGACTCGCCGACGAACCCGACGAACACCATGTCGTCGGTCTTCAGTTCGTACTCGACACCGGCGGACAGCCGGGTGTAGTCGAACGGCTCGGTGACGACGTGGAACCCGTTGGGCGTCTCTCGGCGGATCAGGACCGTCGTGGAATCGGCGAGCGAGTCGGCGAACGCGTCGGCCTCGTCCGCCGAGACGTCGTCGAGGTCGAAGAGGAAGTTCGTCTCGTCTGCGCACGCGTCCGACTGGAGCACCGATACGAACTCGCTGTCGACCCGCTTGAACTTCCGGAGGACGTCCGTGTCGCCGTGGAAACGCATCTCCAGCCAGTCGTCGGTCCGCTCGCGGAGCCGGAAGAGCGCCGACGTGGTGTCCCGCGCGTTGACGCTGAGGTAGAGCCGGTAGCGCTCCTCGAACCGTGAGACCGCGTGGTCGAGTCGCGCGACCGTCTCGGGGAGTTCCTCGGCCTCCGCGACGATTTCACGGATCACCGGCTCCGAACTCGCGGTGAGGCCCTCGTTGTCCTTGGACCGGGCGATGGCTAGCAGGAGGTACACCCGTTCCGGGCCGAACTCGCAGTACTCCTGGAAGTCATCGATCTCGATGGGCATGGCGGGTCGACGAGTAGGCAGAATAAAGGACTCACGGGGGAGTGAGGGACGGTCTCACTGACGACCGAGTCACCGTCGTCGGCCCGTCTCTCAGCACGTTTCTCACCCCGTCGCCTCCTCGGACTCGAGTGCGCTGGATCGGTCCGGCTCCCGGCCGAGGCGGGTCTTCAGCTCGGATAGCTCCCGGTCGATCCGCTGTTCGGACGAACGGCGGTTCAGTTCGCGGTCGATGTCGTCGCCTTCGGCGAGGACGTCGTCGAGCGCGCCGCTCTCCTCCAGTTCTTCCAGAGCGGCCGCGCGGGCCTCCATCTGCTCGGTCCGCTCGGCGGCGCGCTCGACGGCGCGGTTCACGTCGGTCATCCGGCCTCCGACGCCGGAGAACGCCTCGGCGACCCGCGCCGACGCCTGGGCCGCCTCGTGACGGGCTTTCAGCGACTCCTTGCGCGTTCGGAACCCCTCGATCCGACCCCGAAGCGCGATCTGGCGCTCGACCAGCCTGTCCTGGGTCGCCTGCAGGCGCTCGATCTGTTCGCCGAGGTCGGCGATCTGTTCGCTGGAGGCGTGTTTCTTCTCGAGGGCGCGCCTGGCCAGGTCGTCGCGGTCCTGCCGGACCGCCTCGCGGACCTGCTCGTCGTGTTTCTCGACGGCACGTTGCAGGCGCTCGCGGTGCATCTCCAGGCGTTTCTTCTGGGTCGTGAGGTCGGCGATGCCGCGGTTGATCCCCTGGAGTTCGTCGCGCAACTGCTCGTAGGAGTAGTCGAGTTCCGCGGCGGGGTCCGCTGCCCGGTTCAGCAGGGCATTCAGCCACGACTGGACGGTAAAGGAGAGCCGCTGAAAGAGGGTCATCGCGACCTCTTCCGGTCGTCCGCGTCGTCTCGCCGGCCGGGGCGGTGTCGGGACATACGCACGCTACGGGCGAGACCCGGTTAATTGTGTTGCTGAGACTGAACGTCTGGGCCGGCACGGGATCCGACGGCCGGCGGTCCCTCGCACCGTGGTACACCCCCGCAAGAGTAATACGCGCACAGACCCTCCCACTAACAGAATGGACGTCCACGTGCAGGGTGGGCCCGCCGAACCCTTTCTCGGGGCTCGCGACGTCTTCGAGACCGAACAGGACCTGGAGCGCCGGGTAACCGTTCGCGTCCGCGAAGACCCCGACGAGCGAACCCGCGTGAGCCACGACGCGGAGAGCCACCTGCTCACCATCTCCCGACAGGCGGCGACGAGCGCGATGGCCAGGGAACTCGCCCTTCACGAGTTCGCACACATGGCCCGCTACGAGCAGGGACACCCCTCACACACGCAGTCGACGGAGGAGGCCATCTACCTCGCGCTGGCCGGCCGGAGCGTCGAACGCCGGAAGCTCTCGCACTGTTATCAGATCGCCAACCACATGAAGGACATCTACGCCGACGACGTCTGGCTGGGCGTCGCGCCGGCCGACAAACTGGTCACCTTCCTGGAGTCACAGCTGGCGACCGCCATCGCCGACGTGCCCCACGACCCGCCCGCCGGCCAGCGGCTCACGCCGACGTCGGACCCGGATATCACCGCCGTCAACGCCGCCTTCGCGCTGGCACTGGTCGAGCGTCACGACCTCGTCGACGACGACCACCCGATGTACGACATCGCCCGCGTCGCGGCCGACGACGCGCCCCACGTCGGCCTGTCCACGTTCAAGCGCCACTTCGCCACGCTGGCCCGGGACACCGACGAGAGCACCTACCGCAAGGCGCTCGTCGACGTGACCCGCGAGTACGCGACGGCCAGGCGCGGCGAGCAGGCGGCCGATTGACCCGTCGACGGACGCCCGTGGCGGGCCGAACTCGGAACGAATTCTAGAGACTCTCTGACCGGACTCGGGACGGTTGTTGACTCGTTCCTGAACCGTTGTTGAAAAATCTACTTTCTACCCCCGTCTCTGGGTCCGAGCGTGATGTCCGACGACACGACGCGCCGACGGTTCCTCGTCGCAACGGGTAGTACGACAGCCGCCGCGCTCGCCGGGTGTACTGGCGACGACGGCGACACAGCCACCGACGATTCGATGGACGACGATTCGATGGACGATTCGTCGAACGGGAGCGACACGATGGGAGACGGTTCGATGACCGAGGATTCGATGGAGAATGAATCCATGGAGGACGGTTCGATGACCGGGGATTCGATGGAGAATGAATCCATGGAGGACAGTTCGATGACCGAGGATTCGATGGAGACTGAATCGATGGACGACGAGTCGATGGAGACTGAATCGATGGACGACGAGTCGATGGAGACTGAATCGATGGACGACGAGTCGATGGGGGACGGATAGATGGTGCCCGAACGACCACGCACCGTTCTCACACGTTCGCCGGGCGAAGACAGTTGGCCGGCGAGCCCTGACTGAGACGCGATGGTCGACTCACCACCGCCGGAGGACCTGACGCTCGCGACGCTGGCCGGCGTGGCGGCCGTCTCTGGCTCGTACGCCGTCGCGGGCTACACCCCCGCGTTCGTCGCGGCCCCGATCGACGCGCTCGTCGTGGCCCTGACGCCGGGGAGCCTCGTCACGTTCGTGATCGAGACCGTCGGCGACGAGGGGCACCTCCTGCACGTCGGGCTCTCGCTGTTGCTCGCCGTCGGAACGTTCGCCGCTTCTTCGCTCGCCGGTCTGGCCTTCGCCGAACGAGCCGGGTCGCAGGCCGCGGGTGCTGGCGTCGGGGGGGCCCTGGCCTGGGTCTTCGCGGTTGCGATCACCCGCGAACCCGTTCTGGCGGCCGGGGCAGCGCTGCCCGTCGCCGTCGTCACCGTCGCCGGGCCGGGGCGGGGTGCGTCGGAGCCGGACCGCTCCCGTCGCCGGACGCTCGCCGCTGTCGCGGGGACGTTCGGATTCGTCGGCGCGGCCGTCGGCGTCCGACGGCTCGCGTCGGCCGACGAACAGATCGAACGCGCGCCCGGCACTGCCGACGTCGACCAGCAGTTACAGGCGGCGGAGGACCGCTCGCTCGACGTCGCGAACGACTCTCTGCCGGGCCTCGTTAGCTCCATCGACGAGTTTTACAACGTCGACATCGCCGAGTTCGACCCGACGCTCTCCGCCGAGGACTGGTCGCTGACGATCACCGGTGAACTCGCCGGGGAGGCCCGGACGATCACCTACGACGACCTCCAGGAGCTACCCGTCGAGCACCGGTTCGTGACGCTGCGATGCGTCGGCGAACAGCTCAACGGCCGGAAACTCGACACCGCGCTGTGGACCGGGACGCCGATCGAACCGCTCCTCCGCGACGTGGACCCCGACGGCGACTGCAGCTGCGCGATGCTCCGGGGGGAGGACGGCTACTTCGTCCAGTTTCCCACCGAGGTCCTGGCAGACGGGTTCCTCGCCTGGGGGATGAACGGGAAGCGATTACCCGAGGCACACGGCTATCCCGTCCGCATCCTGATCCCCGGGCACTGGGGTGAGACGAACGTGAAGTGGCTCACCGAGATCGAGGTGCTCGACGAAGAGATGGACGGCTACTGGGAGCAGCGCGGCTGGGCGGGGACCGGACCGGTGAACACGGTCGCGAAGCTCTGGGACGAAGGCGTGACGATGCTCGAGGACGGCCGGATCGAACTGGCCGGTCACGCCTACGCCGGCACCCGCGGGATCGAACGGGTCGACGTCTCGACTGACGGCGGCGAGACGTGGACGGCTGCGGAACTCTCCGCACCGCTCCGCGGCGATGCCGTCGAACAACGCTCGAAGAGCGGCCAGACGCGGTCTGGCAACGACGTCTGGCGCCAGTGGCGCCACGCGTTCGAACCGGCCGGCGCCCACGACGTGGTCGTCCGGGCCGTCGACGGGACCGGGGCGGTCCAGCCCCGCGAGGAGTCGGACCCGTCCCCGTCGGGCGCCTCTGGCTGGGTGCGACGCACCGTCGAGGCGTGACCGCGGTGGTTCGGGCCCGTGCTACCGCTCACCCGACACGAAACGACTTTACTCACACGGCTAACATCACCCGACAGCCAATGGAGAAGGCCCTGTGGTACCTGTTCGCCGGCAGTCGCGGCGGTACAAACAGGGTCCGGATCGTCCGGGAACTCGACGACAGACCCCGGAACGCGAACGAACTCGCCAAACTGCTCGACGTAGACTACAACACGGTCACCCACCACCTGGACATGCTCGAAGACCACGACGTCGTCGAACCCGGCGGGAGCGACTACGGACAACTGTACTTCATCACCGATCGGTTCGAACGCCACCGGGAGACGTTCGAGCGCATCCTGGAGGAGGTGAACTGAGATGGCGATGGGAACGACGCTCGTCGCCGCCATCGCCGTCGCCGGCGTCAACGCCGCGCTGTTGCTCGTCCTGTCCGGCGTGTGGGTCCGGAACTACCGGACGTTCCAGTCGCCCATGACGCTGGCCCTCCTGGCGTTCGGCCTCGTCCTGCTGGTGGAGAACCTCATGGCCGTCTACTTCTTCTTCAGCATGGGGTCGCTGTACGCCGACAGCCCCCTCGTCGGCGAAGCGGTGCTCGTATTGCGCGCGCTCCAGTTCCTCGCGCTGGTCTTCCTGTCCTACGTGACGATGCAGTGACCGGGACCTCGTACAGTCTGTGTCGTATCGCGGGGAGTGTCGATCGTTCGCGCCCGTCGTCGACGGGCAGTGGAGGGTGTCTGGCGTGGCCTCGGAGGAGCACTTTCGCGACCGGGGCAGCAGCGGGAACCAGGCCAGCGAAGGCACCGGGTAGCCGGGCCGAGGACGGGTGAGAACGGACCACCGGGACCCGAATCACTAAGGCACTGTCAACCGCGATCCGAAATGAGGTTTACGAGGCCGGGATCCGGTCGATCGCCCTCCGCGAATGGACCGACTGCGCCGGTTGCCGGACCGGACACGAACGACCGACACACCGATTCGACGACGATGGACGAGACCAACTTCGCCGTACTGGGAACCGGAGGTATCGGCAGACGAGCGCTCGACGTCTCGCGGGACAAACCGGACCTGACGCCGGTGGCGGCCTGTGACCGCCACGGCGTCGCCGTCGACCACGACGGCCTCGACGTCGCGGAACTGCTGGCCGCGACCGAGGGCAACGTCGCCAGCGACCCCGAGAACCGTGACGTGGCGAGCGACGGCGGTGCGGTCGCCGGCGCGGACGGAGAGCGCACCGCACCCGGAGTGACCGACGGCGTCAAGCAAACCGGCCGGGAGGCGGGCGTCGTCGCCTCCGACCAGGCCGAGGCGACGGAGTCGCCGATCGACGACGTCATTGCCGCGAGCGACCGCATCGACGGCATCCTGATCGCGCTCCCGAACTTCGAGCACGACTTCATCCCGCGCGTGGCCGACCGGTTCGCCGACGCCGGCTACTCGGGCGTGCTCGTGGACGTACTCAAACGCTCGCGAGTGATCGGAATGCTGGACGACCGGGAAGCGGCCTTCGAGGACGCGGGGATGACGTTCGTCTGCGGCGCCGGTGCGACGCCCGGCTTCCTGACTGGCGCGGCGGCCATCGCGGCCCAGTCGTTCGTCGAGGTGGAGGCGGTCGACATCTGGTGGGGCGTCGGTCTCAGGTCCGGCTACGAGGACAACCGCGGCACCGTCCGTGAGGACGTCGCGCACCTGCCGGGGTACGACATCGACGACGCGCGTGCGATGAGCGACGACGAGATCGAGGCGGTCATCGACGAGCACGACGGCGTCATCGAGTTCGAGGACATGGAACACGCCGACGACGTGCTCCTGGAACGGGCCGGCGTCTGCGACGCCGCGGACGTGACGGTGGGTGGCATCCTCGACGTTACCTCGGACGAGAAACCGACGACGACGACCGTCAGGGTGACCGGGCGCACGTTCGACGGCGAGACGGGCACGAACACGTTCCAGCTCGACGATTCGACGAGCATGGCGGCCAACGTCAACGGCCCGGCGCTGGGCTACCTGAAGGCTGGCGTCCGGCGCAACCGCGCCGGCGAGTACGGCGTGTTCGGGCCCGCCGACCTGATGCCCAGATTCTGAGATGCGGGAGGACGACAGCGGTCGCCGGGCCGGACTCGGGCCACGGGACAGCTGGTCGACAGAGCGCGGCTTCGACCCCGCCAGTCGCCTCGCCGCCCGAGAGCGACGCGGCCGCCGACGCGACCTCGCGCCGGTCGACCGGGTCGACGCCCGGGCGCGACTCGCTCCCGACCCGCGGGGCACTCCGCCCGAGTTCCGCGACGGGGAGCACCTGGTGTTCGCCGCGAACGACTACCTCGGACTCTCGGGAGACGAACGCGTGCAGGCGGCCGCGGCAGAGGCGGCCAGCGACGTCGGCACCGGAGCCGGGGCGAGTCGACTCGTCACGGGGGACACGCCGGTCCACCGCGCGCTCGAACGCGACGTCGCCGACTCGAAGGGGACCGAGCGGGCCCTCGTCTTCTCCTCGGGCTACGCGACCAACGTCGGTACCATCGCCGCGCTCGACCCGGACCTGATCTTCTCCGACGAATTGAACCACGCCAGCATCGTGGACGGCTGCCGGCAGGCCGACGGGGAGGTCGTCGTGTACGACCACTGCGACCCCGACGGCCTCGCGGCGATGATGGACGCTCGCGCGGGCGAGCTTGGCGACCATGGCGACCCGGGCGTCGGGATCGACGCTCCGTCCTGGCTGGTCGTCACCGACACGGTGTTCAGCATGGACGGCGACGTCGCGCCCCTCCGGCGCCTCTGCGACGTCGTCGAGCGCTTCGGCGCGTGGCTGATGGTCGACGAGGCCCACGCCACCGGGCTGTACGACGACGGCGGCGGTATCGTCCAGCGGGAGGGACTCGGCGACCGGGTCCACGTCCAGATGGGCACGCTCTCGAAAGCGCTGGCGAGCCAGGGTGGCTACGTCGCCGGCAGCGAAGCACTGGTCGAGTACCTGTGCAACGCCGCCCGGACGTTCGTCTTCTCGACCGGGCTGGCCCCGCCCGCCGCCGGGGCCGCCCGGGAGGCGCTCCGCGTCGCCCGGGAGGAGGACCGGCAGGCGGTACTGTGGGAAAACGTCGAACGACTGCGAGACGGACTCTCGAACGCGGGCTTCGAGGTCCGCGGCGAGACCCAGATTCTGCCGGTCGTCGTCGGCGACGACGCGGACGCGATGGCGCTCGACGCGGAACTCCGCGAACGCGGAATACTCGCCCCAGGTATCAGGCCGCCGACCGTCCCCGAGAGGACCAGCCGCGTCCGCGTGGCCCCGACGGCGAGCCACACCGAATCGGAGATCGACCGCTGCGTCGCGGCGTTCCGCGACGCAGGGACGGAACTGGACCTGCTATGACCCGGGATCTCGCCGTCGTCGGGACCGACACAGGCGTGGGCAAGACCGTCGTCACCGCCGGGCTGGTCGGGATGCTCCGGGAAGGCGGCGTGGACGCCCGCGCGATCAAACCCTGCCAGACGGGGTATCCGCCCGACGACGACGCTGGATTCGTCGCCGACGCCTGCGGGACCGACGAGGCGGCGACCTGTCTGCGCCGGCTTGAACCGCCGCTGGCACCCGAGGTCGCGGCCAGGGAGGCAGGGACCACGCTCTCCTACGATTCGATACTGGCGGACTGCCGGGCGGCCCTGTCCGAGACGGACCGGGGCATCGTAGAGGGCATCGGCGGCCTCCGGGTCCCACTCGCCGACGGTCGGGAGGTAATCGACCTCGTCGCCGACCTCGGCCTGCCCGCCGTGGTCGTCGCCCGCTCGGGCCTCGGCACGCTCAACCACACGGCGCTGACCGTCGGGGCGTTGCGCCGGCGTGACGTTCCGGTCCGCGGCGTCGTCCTCAACGAGTACGAGGGGGCCTTCGTGGCCGAGCGGACCAATCCCGACGTGCTCCGATCGATGACCGACTGTCAGGTAGCGACGCTCCCGCCGGTCGACCTGACGGACCCGTCGGCGGCTATCGACGCCGTCAGCGAGCATTTCCCGCGGTCGCTCGTCGACGACACCGCATAGCGGCGCTGGCGGCCAACTGTGATTCAGAGATACGGCTTCACGAGCGGCGCCGCCGCCAGGACCAGGCCGGCGACGAGTACCGGGTAGTCGGCCCGGCCGAACGCCAGCGCGGGCAACGTCGGGTTCCAGGCGAAACAGCGCGCCTGCAGGGCGACAGCGAGGCGGTCTGCGCGTTCGAACGCTCGTGTCAGACCGAGCATGCCGATTCGCCGTGCCCGGTCGACAATCGACCGGTTCGACCCGGCGCGGGCCCGCATCGCGTCTCGCACCGCGACGAGATCCCGGCGGAGGACCGGGACGAAGCGGAACGTCAGCGCGACACCGACGCCGAGGAGCTGCCCGGTCCGGCCCGGGACGTGTCGCTGGATGGCCGCTCGCGTCTCCCGCACCGGCGTCGACCGGACGTAGGCCGCGCCGACGAAGAAGACGAGCCCCACTCTCGCGACCTGCATCGCCGGGCCGACGACGGCCTCGGGCGTGAGCCGGAGCGGCAAGACGGACACCGTCGCGAGGAGGGGCCCGCCGGCCAGGATCAGGAAGACGAACCAGTAACTCCGGACGACGGCGACCGGCGAGACGCGAGCAGCGACCAGGGCCACCGCGGCGACGCCCGCGAGCGCCGCCAGCCACGCCGCGTCGACGCGAGCGAACGCGGCGACGGCGAACCCGACCTGGAAGACCATCTTCGACCGCGGGTCCAGTCGGTGGGCCAGCGTCTCGCCGGGCTCGTAGGTCAGCATGGCGGGAGGTCGACGTCCACCGCGGCGACGGCCTCGCGGACGTCCTCGGGCGGTCCGTCGGCGACGATCCGACCCTCGTCGAGGGCGACGATCCGGTCTGCCCGGTCGAACAGCTCGCGGAGGTCGTGGGTGACCACGACGACGCTGGTTCCGTCGCTGCTGAGGGCGTCGAGGTGGTGGAGCACCGACTCGCGGGCCCTGCGGTCCAGTCCGGCGAAGGGTTCGTCGAGCACGAGGTGGGTGGGCTCCATCGCGAGCGCCCCCGCGATGGCCAGGCGCGACTGCTCGCCCCCGGAGAGCGCGTCGATCCGCTCGTCCTCCCGACCCGCCAGTTCCACCGCTGCGAGCGCCTCGCGGACGCGCCGATCGATCTCAGACCGGTCAAGGCCGAGGTTCTCCGGGCCGAAGGCGACGTCTGCGCCGACCGTCGCCGCGACGAACTGGTCGCGGGGGTGCTGGAACACCATGCCGACGCTCGTCCGCGCCGCGACGGGGTTCTCGGTCACGTCGACGCCGTTGACGGTGACTCGTCCCTCGTCGGGTTCGAGGAGCGCGTTGCAGTGACGGACGAGCGTCGTCTTCCCGCTCCCGTTGGGGCCGACCACGAGGACGAACTCGCCGTCGTCGACCGTCACCGACACCGAATCGAGCGCGAGAGCGTCACCGAACCGGTGGGTCACTCCTTCGATGCCGATCATGCGGTGACGTCGGCCTGCTCCCTGGCCAGGACACCCGCCCGCACGAGGCCCAGCGTCGCAGCGACCTTGATCAGGTCCCCGGGGAGGAAGATGGCTGCGCCGACAGTCGCCGCGTGGACGAAGTCGTACCCCGCGCTCACTGCCAACCAGGGAACGCCGATGGCGTAGATGACGGCGAGGCCGGCGACCAGCGCGACGGTCTGGGTCCCGAGTGACACCGTCGAGAGCGGTCTGGGGTCGAGCCCCCGGTGGACGATCAGGCCGATGACGACCGCCGCGACGACCCACGAGAGGATGTAGCCACCGGTCGGCCCGAGCAGGTAGGCGAGGCCGGCACCGCCGTTGGAGAACACCGGTGCGCCGGCGACGCCGACGAGCACGTACAGCACCATCGAGAACGCGCCCCAGCGCGCGCCCAGCAGGAGTCCGGCGAAGAAGACGCCGAACACCTGGAAGGAGATGGGTGCCGGCAGGCCCGGAAGCGGGATGGAGACGTAGGCGAAGGCGGCGGTCAGCGCGGCGAGCACCGACGCCAGCGCGACGTGTTTGACCGTCGCGTCACCGACGAGATCGACCGACTCGTGTTCCTGTGACATGGCTCTCACTGGGCCGTAAACCGACAAATAACTGCTGGTTTACGGAGTTCGCAGCGCTACCGAACGACGGTGCAGGCGCTCACGAACCGGAGAACAGAGAGAAAACGCAGAGAGACGCTATCGCGCGGCGGCTGCGACGCGTTCCTTCTCGACCTTCTGGTTGACGGCGTAGGTCTGGACGTCGCCGTCGGCGGCGCCGATGAGTTGCTGGGCGAGCGCGTCCTCGGCGTCGGTGGTCGTCTTGAACGAGTCGCCGTAGACGCCCTCGGCGAGGAACTTGAGGCCCTGGTCGACGCGGCGCTGGGGCGCGACGTCGACGGCCTTGGGCACACTGATCCCACCGTACTTCAGGCGGACGGTCTCCTCGCGCGGTGCGCTGTTCTCGACGGCGGTGACGAGCACCTGGACCGGGTTCTCGTCGGTCTGATCGGCGATGATCTCGAAGGCGTCCTCGACGATCGTCGTCGCGAGTTGCTTCTTGCCCGTGTTCTCGTCGGTCTGCATCAGGCGGTTGATGAGTCGCTCGACGATGGAGATCTCGGACTTCTGGAACTGCTTGTTGGCGTGCCGGCCCATCGTGTGGGCGATGGGCGTGACCGTGATGTAGCGCTCGGTCGAGGGGTCCTGGTAGTCGACGTTGGTGACGTCCCACTCGCCGAACAGCTTGGCGACGGCGGTCTCCTGCTCTTGGGCTTCGTCGGCGCCGGCCTCGTCGTCGGCCGGCTCGGATTCTGATTCGCTCATCTGTTATCGCACCGGCTTCTCCGCGTTCCCGCGGACGAGTTCGAGCATGGCGACGCCGTTGACCTTGTCGACCTTGTAGTTGACGCCGGAGAGGTCCCCCATCGCACGACCCTTCGCCCCGCCGATGCCGGCGATGGTGACTTCGTCGTGTTCGTCGATGAAGGAGATGGCGCCGTCACCGGGACAGAACGCGGTGACCTGCTTGCCGTTCTTGATCAACTGGACCCGGACGCACTTCCGGATCGCGGAGTTGGGCTGTTTCGCTTCGATACCGACCTTCTCGAGCACGATCCCTCGACCCTGGGGGGCGCCCTCGAGCGGGTCCGAGGCCTTGCCCAGACCGCGCTCGCGGCGCGCGTAGTCAGAGTCGGACCACCGGTGGTTCTGGCGGTCCTTCTTGAGTTTGCGTGCGGCATATTTGCCGTTCGCCATAGTAGGCTTCGGTAACCCGCCGAGGTACTTAAGACTCCTCTTTCGACCCCGCCACGGTGCGGTGACACAGCCCACGTTCTGCCCCCGTTCCGCCCGGGAGAGTTTCCCTCCTGATAATTGGGGGCGAGGACTTTTACTGCCCGAATCGAGTCGTATCCGTACCCAACAGGCTGTTGCCGATCGCCTTTACTTTCACGAATGAGATTACAATCCCATCTACCGGACGCTATCAGGAAGAGCTACCTGCGGAAGTTCGCCCTCGTCGTACTCGTCGTGCTCGTCGCGGTGTCGAGCCTCGGCGTGTACACCCAGCAGGCCGTCTCGGCCGAACTGACCGACCAGCGCGACGTCCAGCTCGAAACGAGTACGGTGCAGCAGGCCGACTCGATCGCGTCCTGGACCGCACGCCAGGAGGACACCACCCGGATGCTGTCGAACCACGAAGTGGTGCGAACCGGTAAGGAACCCGCCATCGCAGACGTTCTCGACAGGGAAGTGGAACGGCTCCCTGCCGACATCATCGACATCCACTACATAGACCCCTCGAAGGGAACTATCGAGCGGAGCACTGGTACCTCGATGATGGGTGCGTCCATCGAGAGCACCGGCGCCGAGTGGGAGGGCGGCGAACTGACGTTCGACGGCCCGGACGACGTCGCTACGTCGAGCGCGTACCGCCACTTCGCACTGAACCGCCTGGCCTTCGCGAGTCCGGTACCCGGCCGAGACACTGCGATCATGCTCGTCGTCGACACGGGCGCGACCGCTGCCGGGTTCCAGAACGCCATCGAGGGCGGGGAGACGCGCGTCCTCGACGGCGACGGGACGGTCACCTTCTCTCGAAACGGCAGCGAGGTTCACGAGACGGGGCCCTACGGCGACCACGCCGTGACGACGGACGCCGAGGACGGCAACGCCACCGTCCAGCGCGTCGGTGACTCCCTGGTCGCGGCCGCGGGCGTCCCCGGCACCGACTGGGTCGTCGTCAAGGAGGCACCGACGTCGTCGGCCTACGCGCTCCGCCAGCAGATCCAGACCGACCTGATCGCGCTCATCGCCGTCGCCATGGGCGGATTCGTCGTCCTCGGCGTCATCGTCGGTCGCGACCTCACCGGCGCCCTGCCGCGACTCGCGACGCAGGCCCGCTCGCTGGCCGAAGGGGACCTGACGGCGTCGATGGACGAGACCGACCGGATCGACGAGATCGGCGACGTCAACGCCGCCTTCGGGGAGATTCAGCTCTACCTCCAGACGGTTGGCTCCCAGGCGGAGGCGCTCGCCTCCCAGGAGTTCGACGCCCCCGTCCTGAACCAGGACGTCCCCGGTGCGCTGGGTGACTCCCTCGACCGGATGCGCCGGGACCTGGAGGGATTCGTCGCCGACATCGAGCAGGCCCGCGCCGACTCCGAACGGGCGCGCGAAGAGGCCGAACAGCTCGCTTCGACACTCGAAACGCAGGCCGAGTCGTTCAGCCGGACGATGGAGCGGGCCGCCGACGGTGACCTCACCCAGCGCCTCGATTCGGACCTGGACAACGAGGCCATGGCCGCCATCGCGACGGCGTTCAACGACATGCTCTCCGAACTCCAGCACACGGTCGACCAGATAGACGACTTCGCCGCGGAGGTCGACGCCTCCAGCGAGACCATCTCGGCCAGCGCCGCCGAGGTCGAGGAGGCCAGTTCGCAGGTCAGCGACACGGTCCAGGAGATCGCCGCCGACGCCGAGCGCCAGGACTGCAACGTCTCCCAGGCCGCCGGGGAGATGACCGACCTGTCGGCGACCATCGAGGAGGTCGCCTCCTCGGCCACCGAGGTCGCCAACCGGTCCCAGCGGGCCGCCGCGGCCGGCGAGGACGGCAGCGAGGCCGCCACCGCGACCGTCGCCGAGATGAACGCCATCGAGGAGACGGCCGCCGAGACCGCCGAGCAGATGGAACGCCTCGACGAGGAGATGGCCGACATCGAGGAAGTCGTCGCCTTCATCGACCAGATCGCCGACCAGACGAACATGCTCGCGCTCAACGCCTCCATCGAGGCCGCCCGCGCGGGCGAGGCCGGCCAGGGATTCGCCGTCGTCGCCGACGAGATCAAGTCCCTGGCCCAGGAGACCACCGAGGCGACCGACGACATCGCGGCGATGATCGACGAGGTCCAGGACGCCACGACCGAGGCCGTCGACGACGTCCGCGAGATGGGCGACCGCGTCGAGTCCGGCGTCGACTCCGTCGAGGAGACCGTCGACACGCTCGAAGAGATCGTCGACCAGGTCGAGGACGCCGACGCCGGCGTCCAGTCCATCGCCGACGCCACGGACGACCAGGCCGCCTCCACCGAGGAGGTCGTCGCCATGGTCGACCAGGTCGGCGACGTCAGCGAACAGACCCTCGCGCGCGCCCAGAACGCCGCCGCAGCGACCGAGCAACAGACCGCCTCCATCACCGAGGTGACCCGGAACATCCGGTCGCTCTCCGGGCGGGCGAGCGACCTGCGCGACCTCGTCGACCAGTTCGAGGTCGAGGGCGAGGCCACCGCCGCGTCGGTGGCGGACCCGGCGACCGACGGGGACGCGGGTCCAGACTCGGCGAACGAGGACTCGGCGGACGAGGACGCCCCGGCAGACGGGGGCGAGGCGGCCGAGGAAGACGACGAGTTCCCGGAGACCGAGGAAGACGAGTGGACGCCGATCGCCGAGGACGACGGTCGGCACGCGGACGACGAGCCCCCGGCGGACGCCGGTGACGACGGCGCCCCGACCGCCGAGGTCGAAGCACCGGTGGACGATGCGGTCGACGCATCGGTGGAGTCTCCGGACGACGCCGACGGCGCCACAGACGGTTCCAGCCTCGGCCGAGTCACGGACGGCGCCGCCGGCCTCGTGACTGACGTGACGGAGCGAATCAGCGTGCCCGACCGACCCAGTGCCTCCGGCCGGTTCGCGGGCGCGTCCGACCGGATGGCAGGCCTGAAGAGCCGATTGCGTCGCGCGACGGACCGCGCGACCGGCGCGGCCGGCGACCTATCGGAGAGGGGTTCCACGGACGAGGACCCGCTGGACGACCCGCTGGCGACAGACGGAGACGGAGCAGCGGCCGACGACGACCAGACCGTCGCGGACTTCGACGACCCGGCGCCCGCCTCGGACGACGACTAGCGCGGGTCGCTCTCTTTTCGCCGTTCGGGCTACCGAGTCGTCACTGGGGGGCTGTCGAACGCCGAAAAGAGCGACCGCCTACGTCAGTTCGATGCCGTCGACGTCGCAGTGGCGCTCGGCCAGGCGACGCGCGGCGTCGATGTTCTTCCCACCGGTGCCGATGGCGACGCCACGGTCCTCACTGGCCACCTCGACGTAGGCGACGGTGTCCTGGTTTCGCGAGATGGTGACGTTGTTCACCGTGGCGGGCGCCAGCGCGTTGGCGACGACCCCAGCAGCGGAAGGGGCGTCCTCGACGAGTTTGACGTCCCGGTCGAGTTCGCGCTCGACGCGCTCGACGTTGCGACCGCCGGGGCCGATGGCGTCGGCCATCTCACCGGCCGCGACAAGGAAGACGACCAGGTCGTGGTCCTCGACGATCACGCAGTCCCGGACGCCGACGCCGGCCTCGTCCTCGAACAGCGCGAGGTGCCGGCGGGCCTCGTCCGAGCGTTCGACGACCATCAGTCCTGTTTGGCACCCATCCGCAGGTCGACGTCGCCGGTGCCGAGCTTGATCGGCTTCCCGACGATGACGTTCTCCGTGACGCCGTCGAGGGCGTCGATCTCGCCGTGGATCGCGGCGTCGAGCAGGTGGTTGACCGTCACCTCGAACGCCGCCCGCGCGAGGACGGACTGCTTGTTGCCGGAGATGCCGTGGCGACCGATGGACTCGATCTCGCCGCGGTTCGTCATGATGTCGGCGACCAGCATCAGGTGGCGGATGTTCACGTCGTCGAGCCCCTGCTCTTCGAGGGTGTGCATCGTCTCGTTGATCAGGGTCTCTCGGGCCGCCTCGATGCCGAGTTCGCTCTTGATCTCGTGGATGTTGTTACACGTCGTCCGCGAGGCGTCGACGCCCTCGATGCCGAGCACGTCGCCGAACGCGGAGCCCTCGGTGTAGAGGACGAACTCCTCGCCGTCGTCGGTCTCCTCTTTGCGGATGACGACGCGGTTGATCTCCTCGATCCCCTTGAAGACGATCTCCCGGAGCTCCTCGACCAGCTGGAGCAGGTCCCGGTAGGACGGCTCCTCGGGTCCGAACTCGATGACCGTCCCCGATCGTCGGGTTTTCACGCCGAGGTTCGACTCGATGGTCTCGGCGATCTCGTCGGCGACGTCCTCCGTGCGGGAGACCGTCGGCCACCGCTCCATCAGCGTCTCGTCGTTCAGGTCGATCTGGACGAGCATGTCGGCGACGTTCGTCGAGATGTCACCCAGCGCGAGGATGCGCGTCGCCTCGATGTTCCAGACGACCTCGTGGGCCTTCTCCCGGTCGGTCGCGTACTCGTCGTCGAGGTGGACCGTCATCATCGGGGTGTCCGGGGTCTTCCGGGCGTCCACCAGCTCGATGAGCCGGGGCAGCCCCTGCGTGACGTCGATCTCGGCGACGCCCGCGTAGTGGAAGGTGTTCATCGTCATCTGCGTCCCAGGCTCCCCGATGGACTGGGCCGAGACGGTTCCCACGGGGTCGAGCGGGTCGACCCGGGTGTCGAGGTAGCGCGACTCGACGGCCCTGGCGACGTCGTCGGCCTCGTCGACGGTGAGACCCCGCTGTTCGACCGTGTCGTACACCTCGTCCTTGAGGCGTCGCGGGAGGTCGGTGTCCTCCACGACGGCCTCGACGTCGTCGGATACGTCTGCTCGTGTCATCAGTCGTCACCCTCCGCCATCCACCAGTCGTCCGCGTGTTCGGACAGGTTCGTCGGCTCGGCGCGCTCGCCGAGGAACTCCTGTTTCTGTTCGGCCGACTGGAACTCCTCGTCGAGGACGCGGTCGGCGATGCCCTCGACGTCGACGCTGTTCTCCTCGTCGGAGGAGACTCGCACCGGCGAGGTACCGTCCTCGCCGAACTCGAACTGGACGATGGTGTCCGAGGTGTCCCGGACGGTGCCGTCGTACTGGGTCTCCAGTTCCGAGAGCGCGTTGATGAGCCGGCGCTGCAGGTAGCCGGACTTGGAGGTCCGGACTGCCGTGTCGACCAGCCCCTCGCGGCCACCCATCGCGTGGAAGAAGAACTCCTTGGGGTCGAGGCCGCTGCGGTAGGAGGCCTCGACGAAGCCGTGGGCGTCCGCGGAGAGGTCGTCCTGCTTGAAGTGACTCAGGGTACGATCCTCGTACCCGCGGTTGATCCGCTCGCCCCGAACCGCCTGCTGGCCGACGCAGCCGGCCATCTGGGTGAGGTTCAGCAGCGAGCCACGCGCGCCGGACTCGGCCATGACGACGGCCGGGTTGTCGTCCGCGAAGTGGTCCTCCGCGATGTCACCGGCGGAGTCACGTGCCTTGCCGAGCGTCTGCATGATCTTCATCTCCAGGGTCTCGTCGACGGTGCGGCCCGGGAGCGACTCGAGTTCGCCCCGGTCGTAGGTCTCGATGAGCTCCTGGACGCGCTCGTAGGCGTTGTCGATCGCTTCCTGGATGTGCTCCTCTGCGGCCTCCGGGATGGACTCGTCGTCGATCCCGATCGAGAACCCGAAGTGCATGATCGAGCGCATCGCCAGCGAGGCGACCTCGTTGATCAGGATGCGCGCCCTGGTCTTCGAGTACATCTTCGCCGTGGTGTCGACGATCTCGCCGCCGAAGCCGCCGACGGCGCTGTCGTCGATAGTCCCTTCGAGCAACTGACCGTCCTCGATGACGACGTCGTCGCCGGCCTCGCTCGTGAACGCCAGGTTCATGTCGTCGGGGAGGAGCTCCGAGAACAGGTCGCGGCCGGTCCAGTACGGCGTGCCGTCCTCGGTACCCGAGGGCTCCGGCAGTTCGTCGATCCGCGTGGCGCGAAGCAGGTCCAGGGCCTGCGTCTCGTTGAAGTGCGGGTTCTCGTGGGTCAGCAGGTACGTCCCGCTGATGTGGTCCTGGATGGCGCCGATGATGTTCTCACCGAAGCGCGGGCTGAGGATCTGCTCCTGGACGCGCATGAGGACGCGGGCCTCCGCACGGGCCTCCTCGTTCTGCAGCGCGTGCATGTTCATCTCGTCGCCGTCGAAGTCGGCGTTGTACGGCGGACAGACGACGGTGTTGAGCCGGAACGTCTTGTACGGCATCACGACCACTTCGTGGGCCATGATGGACATCCGGTGGAGCGACGGCTGGCGGTTGAAGATGATGATGTCGCCGTCGATGAGGTGCCGGCTGACCTCCCAGCCGGGCTCGACCTTCTCCGAGAGTTCCTCGCAGTTCTTCTCGGTCACCTTGAGCCGGCGGCCGTCGGGCCGCTTGACGTAGTTGGCACCGGGGTGGGCCTCGGGCCCGTTCGCCACGTAGCGCTGGGCCTCCTCGAGGTTGCGCTCGTTGACGTTCATCGTCTGGGTCATCTCGCTGGCGACCCGGTCCGGCACCCCGACCTCGTTCAGCGAGAGCGTCGGGTCCGGCGAGATGACGGTTCGCGCCGAGAAGTTGACGCGCTTCCCGGACAGCGAGCCACGGAAGCGACCTTCCTTGCCCTTCAGGCGCTGGGAGAGGGTCTTCAGGGGGCGGCCGGAGCGGTGTCGCGCCGGCGGCGTCCCCGAAATCTCGTTGTCCATGAACGTGGTGACGTGGTACTGGAGCAGTTCCCAGAGGTCCTCGATGATCAGCTGGGGCGCACCGGCCTCGCGGTTCTCCATGAACCGCTGGTTGATGCGGATGATGTCGACCAGCTTGTGGGTCAGGTCGTCCTCGGAACGCTGGCCGTTGTCGAGCGTGATGGAGGGACGGGCGGTGACCGGCGGCACCGGCAGCACCGTCAGGATCATCCACTCGGGCCGGGAGCGTTCGGCGACCATCCCGAGCACTTCGATGTCCTCGTCCGGGATGTCCTCGAACCAGTCCCGGATGTCGCTGGGCATCAGCTTGTTCATGTCCTCCTCGGTCAGGTCGACGTCGAGGACCTTCTCGATGGCCTTGCGGTCCTCCTCGCGGGGCCGGAACTCCCCGGAGATGATCTCCTGGACGCGCGAGGCGGCGATGCCGGTCTTGTCCGACAGTTCCTGGGGGGAGACCGGCTGGGAGTCCTCCTCTTCCTCGTCGCCCTCCATGGCGGCGACGATGCGCTGGGAGAACTCCGAGGACAGCACCTGCTGGACCTCGTAGTACGTCGTCGGCTTCTCGTGCTGGATGTCGTACTGGACCTCGCCGCAGAACGGACAGGTGTCCTTCTTTCGGGCTTGCCGGATGGCGGCCTTGGTGACGTCGTTGAGGTCCTCCTGCAGTTCGCGCGTGCGGGTGAGGCGGTCGCGGAACTCGTCGCGCTCGTGCTCGTCTAACACCAGGCGCGAACAGTTGCGACAGGTGCCCCGGAGCAGACGGCGGATGAGCTTGTTGAAGCCGACGTGGATGACCGGCGCCGCGAGTTCGATGTGGCCGAAGTGGCCGTTACACGACCCGGAGTGCTTGCCGCAGGTCTTGCACTCCAGTCCCGGGTCGATGACGCCCAGGCGCGGGTCCATCAGCCCCATGTCGATAGGGAAGCCGTCGTCGTCGTACGTGTCGGCCGTGATGACCTTCGTCGCGCTCATCTCCCGGTACTCCTCGGGGTCCATCAGGCCGAAGTTGAGGGACCCGATCGTTTTGGGTGTCTGTTGTGAACTCATCTTAGACTGCGTCCTCCAGTTCGATGCGCGGGGCGATGCCGAGCGCCTTCATCTCGTCGAGCAGGAGCTTGAACGCGTAGGACATCTCCACCTCGTGGACGTCCGTCTCCTCGTCACAGTTCGGACAGTAGATGCGGCGTTGCTCGACGTTCTCGACGGCGGACATGCCACACTGGCCACAGACGTTGATCCACTCGCGGTCGGACTCGTCCAGGAGCCGTTCCTTGAGCGCCATCGCCGCGCCGTGACCGATGAGCACGTCCCGTTCCATCTCACCCACGCGGAGACCACCCTCGCGGGCGCGCCCCTCGGTGGGCTGGCGGGTCAGCACCTGCACCGGCCCGCGCGAGCGGGCGTGCAGCTTGTTCGAGACCATGTGGTAGAGCTTCTGGTAGAAGATGCTCCCCACGAAGATCTCCGCTTCGATCTTCTCGCCGGTGACGCCGGAGTACATGACTTCCTTCCCGGAGGAGTCGAAGCCGTGGTCCACCAGCGCACCGCGCAGTTCCTCCTCGTCCTCGCCGGTGAAGGCCGTGCCGTCGACGCGGCGGCCTTCGAGCGAACCGACCTTGCCGCCCAGCATCTCCAGGACGTGGCCGACCGTCATGCGCGATGGGAGCGCGTGCGGGTTCAGGACCAGGTCGGGGACGACGCCCTGTTCGGTGAAGGGCATGTCCTCCTGGGGCGCCAGGTGACCGACGACGCCTTTCTGGCCGTGCCGAGATGCGAACTTGTCGCCCAGTTCCGGAATCCGCTCGTCACGGACGCTCACCTTGGAGAGCTTCGAGCCGTCCTCGCCCTCCATCAGCGTGACCGTGTCGACGACGCCGGACTCGCCCGAACGCATCGTCACGGACGTCTCCCGTCGCTTCTGGGGCGAGAGACCGCCCATGTCGTCGGGCTCTTCGAGGAACCGCGGCGGCGACGTCTTGCCGAGCAGGACGTCGTTCTCGCCGACGCGGGTCTCGGGGTTGACGAGGCCGTCCTCGTCGAGGTGGGTGTACGCTTCCTCGCCGCGCGCACCGCGGACCTCGTCGTCGGGCTTCTCGAATCGGTCCTCCTGGCCGCCGGGGTAGCGTCGTTCCTCGCCCTCGTACGTTCGGAAGAAGTGCGAGCGAGCGAGCGCGCGCTCGACGGAGCCGCGGTTCATGACGAGCGCGTCCTCGATGTTGAACCCCTCGTAGCTCATGACCGCGACGACGAAGTTCTGGGCCGCCGGTCGGTCGTCGTAGCCGATCTGTTCGGTGGTCTGGGTCTTGACCATCGAGAGCTGCGGGTAGTGCAGGAGGTGCTGGCGCGTGTCCGGGCGAATGCGGTAGTTCGCGGAGGGCAGCCCCAGCGACTGCTTGATCATCCCCGACCCCATCGTGATGCGGGGCGAGGCGTTGTGCTCGGGGTAGGGGATCATCCCGGCACCGATGCCGAAGATGAGCTGCGGGTCCACTTCGAGGTGGGTGTGGTCCTCGGTGAGGTCCTCTTCCTCGACGCCGACGAGGATGTCCTCTTCCTCTTCGGCGTCGATGAACTCGACCTTGCCGCGGTCGACCAGTTCCTCGAACTCCAGATCGCCGTCCTTCAGCGCCGTGACCTCCTCCTCGTCGATGAGGGGCTCGCCGTTCTCGACGACCAGGAGCGGTCGGCGGGCGCGGCCGGCGTCGGCGTTGACGATGACCTCGTCGGTGCGGTCGCGCACGGAGACGTTGACCATCTCCGAGACGTCGCCCCGGCGTCGGGCCTGCCGGATCTGTTCTGCGAGCTGTTCGGGGCTGGGATGGGTCCCAACCAGACTGCCGTTGACGTACACTTTGGCGTCGCGTCCCTGACTCATGATTTAGTCGTCTGCTGGCTGCTGTTCGATGCGGTCGATTCCGGGGATACCCGAAACGCCCATCTCGGCGAGTTCCTGCTTCAGTTCCTGGTCGTCCTCGATGTTCTGGGAGAGCTCCATCGCCTGGGCGAAGTTCTTCACCAGCCCGCAGTTGGGGCCCTCGGGGGTCTCCGAGGGACCGATGCGACCCCACTGGGTCGCGTGCAGGTCACGCGCCTCGAAGTGGGGCTGGCTGCGCGACAACGGCGAGCGCAGTCGGCGCAGGTGGGAGAGAACGCCCATGTAGTTCGTCCGGTCGACGAGCTGTGAAACCCCAGAACGGCCACCGACCCAGTTCCCCGTCGCGATGGGGTGTTCGAGTCGCTCGGTCAGCACGTCCGAGCGAACCACGGTGGAGACGGAGAGCTGCCGGTTCCGCATGTTCGCGCGTTCGAGCTGGTACTTCACGTCCCGGGCCAGCTTGTTCAGCGCCGTCCGGAACAGGTCGCGCATGAGGTCGCCGCTGACCTTGAGGCGCTTGTTGGCGTAGTGGTCCTTGTCGTCGGACTCGCGGCGGTTGAGGGCGAGTTCGAAACACGCCTCGGCCATCCGGCAGAGGTAGAAGGCCTTGTTGATGCGGACGTCCTCCTCGTCGACGCCGTCCTCGTGGAGGTGCGGGAGGAGGTACCGGTCGATGACGTAGTTCGCTCGTTTGAGCTGGTAGTTCTTGCCCTGGCCGGAGGCGACGCGCTTGCCGAGGGTCTCGATGGCCTCCTCGGTGGTCTGGACGTCGGCGGCCTCCAGGTTCTCGAGCATGAACTTCACGATCTCGGGGTCGTCGCTGACGCGGTGGACGATCTCCTCGTCGGATTCGAGGCCGAGGGCGCGGACGAGCGTGACGAAGTTGATGGAGCCGGAGACGCTCGGGAACGACACCTCGAGGATGCCGTCGCGGGTCCGCTCACAGAGCACGAGGGCGCGGTAGCCACGGCGCTGAGAGAAGGTCTTGGCGACCTGGACCTCGTCGCCGTACTTGGTGTCGTACTCCGCGAGGATCTTGTTGGGCGCCAGGTCCTCGCTGGTCATCAGGACGCGCTCGGAGCCGTTGACACAGAAGTAGCCGCCGGGGTCGGCCGGGTCCTCGCCGATGTCGATCAGCTCTTCCTCCGTGAAGCCGGCGATGTTACACTTGTCCGAGCCGACCATGATCGGCATCCGACCGATCTTGGTCTCGGTCTGGTCGACGACGCGTTCCTCTTCCTCCTCCCCGCCCTTGATGATCGCCATCTCCATGAAGACGGGCGCGGAGTAGGTGATGTTCCGCAGGCGTGCCTCCTGGGGGTAGAGCAGTTCTTCGCTCCCGTCGGCTTCTCGCACGCGCGGGGTGACGACGCGGACGTCGCCGAGTTCGACGTAGACGGGCTCCTGGCCCTCCTTGTCGCCGATGTCGGTGTCGATGGTCTCCTTCTCGTCGACGACCTCCTGCATGCCGCGGTTGAGGAAGGCGTTGAACGAGCGGAAGTGGTGTTCGGCGAGTCGTTCCCGGGAGAAGTACTCGCGCGAGATCGCGCGGTGGTCGGCGGTGTCCATCTCAGTCCACCACCAGTCGATAGACGACTGCCTGGTCGGTCGTCCGCGAGTCCCGGGTCACTCTGACGACGTCGCCCACGCTGGCCTCGTCGGGGGCCGCGGGGTCGAGTCGCTGTAGCTTCGGGAGGTCTGTTTTCTTGATGTCGTACTCCTCGAGCACGTCTTCGATCTCCTCGTCGTCGACGACGGTGTGGTCTGGGACGAGTTCGTGTTGGCTTACATCTACCATGGTTTGTGTGGCCGGTGAGTGGAGAAGGTTGCAGTCACGAGATACTACAGGTCGCTATTGACCACACCCATGTAACGCTTACGAAGTAAGTCTGCCGTGGCTATCCGACCCCGGTGGTCGGCCGAGCGTCTTACCCAGCCATAGGACTATCTCACTCATAGTAGTTTGGGTTACCCAGATTCGAGGAATTTGTGGTCCATGGCGCGTCTCTGGACTGATTTCCGCCGATACCTCCGTTCCCACGCCGGTCGCGGGGGTGCCGACTGGACGACAGGAATCCCGATTCGACCGAGCCAGCGGCCACTGCCGAACTGCCAGGACTCTGCGGCCCGTCTGTGGTGCAGACTCTGCGACCTATCGGTCCGCCGGGCGTGTTTTCATTCCCCACGACACCGCCCCACAATGGCGCCGTTTTTGAGAAGCCTTAAGTATAACACCGGGATATCTGTGAGTGTAGCCCGGATGGTGTAGTGGCCCATCATACGACCCTGTCACGGTCGTGACGCGGGTTCAAATCCCGCTCCGGGCGTCCTTTTGCGACGAACCATTCCAACGAGCACCGCGTAGCGTGTGCTCGGTATCTGTGAGTCGCAAATACGCCAGAAGGGATTTGAACCCTGGAAGTCGCAGCGGCCGAACGCAGTGAGGCCGACCGTCTTCCTCCGGTTCAAATCCCGCTCCGGGCGTTTTCTCGAACCAAATTCGTGAGCGACCAGCTTTGCTGTGTCGCGAACACTCAGGTTCGAGAAACGGCAATGTGGGATTTGAAGCACGGAACGAGCGAGCACCGCGAGCGAAGTTCAGGCGGTTCAAATCCCGCTCCGGGCGTCTTTTTGCGACGAACAATTCCGGCGAGCACCGCGTAGCGTGTGCTCGACGGCCAGTAACGTTATTTTGCAGGAGACGGCTGGGTACGAAGACGACAGATGGCGGGGAACTCGGACGAGTACGACGTTCCAGAGACGAGCGCGGACCTGCTCCCGAAACGACTGTACCTCGCGGAGGTACTGCTGATCCCGTTCTTCTGGCTCGGCCCGCTGCTGGCGCTCGTCCTGGGTGGCGTGATGGCCCTGGACGTGCAGCGTCTCCATCGGCGATACGGCGTCGAGTACGGCGACATCCGGTACGCGTTCTACCTGTGTCCGCTCGCGATCGGGCACGTCGGGTCGCTGGCGTACCGAACGCAACGCCGTCAGCAGCTACTCGAATCCCGTGGGTTCGAGCCGTCGGTGCTGTCCCGGACGCTGAAGCGGCGCGGAACGAGCCAGAACTACGTCCTCGCCGGCTGGTTCTGCCTGCAACTGGCGACGGTGCTCGCGCTCGTCGTCGTTCCTGGGGAGATGGCGACCGTCGTCGACGTGTTCGCGGTGGCGACCGTGCTGGCGTTCGCCGTGAACCTGGTCGTCGGGCCGGTACTCGTGTGGTGGGACGTCCGCTCGCTCCGGGAGATCGAGACCGTGTCCTGGGGGTGGACGCGGTACCTCCACGTGCTCGTGAGCGCGTTTCCGTTCGGTATCTTCGTCTATCTCGTCCAGCGATTGGCCCACGTCCAGTGTGCGGTGATCGTCGAGCTGTGGGACGAGGACCCGGCTGAGTTCCGAGTGCCCGAGTCCGAGAAGGGACAGCTGGAGCGGCTCAACGACCGCATTCAGGCTATCTTCGCCTGAGGCATGGTCCAGCCCTTGGGCCCCCGGTCCCGACACTCCGTACTGTGGCTCTCAGCACCCCGACGCCGTTATCACTCGATTCGAAGAATGGTTGGCATTCTAATCTATGGGAAATCGACGGACACCTGTCTAATTCCACGTGTAATTGGCATGCAACTGACGGCAAGCTTTTCAACAGTGAATATGCAATCCTGACGTAATGGGCAACCAGGGGTGGGGAACGTCGCACGGTGCCGTGAGGATCACGGCCGCGTACGTACTCCTGAGCGGGGCCTGGATACTCTTCTCTGACTGGGTGATAGGTGTGCTCTTTCAGGACGCCGCGAACCTGCGCTTCGGCCAGACGGTGAAGGGACTGGTGTTCGTCGGGCTGTCGGGACTCCTCATCTTCTGGCTCGTCCGTCGCGAGCAGCGACGACTCGCCGCGACGAACGAGAGCCTCGAACGGACGGTGGCGCACGCGACAGTGCTCCATCGGCTGTTACGGCACAATCTGCGGAACAGCTGTGACGTGATCCAGAACAACGTCGACCTGCTGCAGTCTGGACGGGGGGACCCCGCGGAGAACCACGAACGCATCCAGCGGCAGGCGGCGACCCTGTCCAACATCGCCGCGAAGTCCCAGCACCTCCGGGACGTGGTGTTCGACGACCGGACCGAATCGATGGAACAGGACCTGACGGCGGTCGTCGAGGAGGCGGTCGCGGCGGCGCGCGAGGAGTTTCCAGCGGCGACGTTCGAACTCGAGCCGTCGCCGTCCCAGCGAGTCGTCGCCCACCCACGGCTCGCCATCGCCGTCGAGGAGTTGCTCGGCAACGCCGTCGTCCACCAGGAGGACCGCGACCCGAACGTGACGGTGTCGCTGGATCGCGAGGGCGACGAAGCGGTCGTCCGCATCACCGACGACGGGCCGGGGATCCCAGACATCGAACGCGCGGTGCTGGAGGACGGCGTCGAGGACGCGCTGACGCACTCCCGCGGTATCGGCCTCTGGGTCGTGCGGTTCATCGTCACCGCGAGCGGCGGCTCGCTGTCGGTCCCGCTGTCCAACAGCGACGGGACGGTGGTCTCGGTCCGGTTGCCAGTCGCCGGAGCGTGACCACTTGCCGGGGCGTGAGCGCTGGTCGGACACTCCCGATACCTGTCGAGTACTCGTCGAAGAACGGCACGTGCGGGGATATCCCCGCGCCCTGTCAGTGGCGTCCGTCCCACCGCGGGAGGCGGACAGGGAGTACGAGTCGGCTCCGCGGTAAAGGCTTTGTGGGAACCAGTGGCACGGGGTCGCGGGTGCCATCGCGGCGACTTCGGTCTCCGATGGCGAGACGGTGACCGGACAGCGACCGCCTGCCCCCTGAAAACAGTTAACTGCGCCGGCACGCATTCGGTGCTATGGAGGACGTGGACGGCGATTCGATGCCGCGGACCATCGTCGAGGCGTTTCTGGAGCGCGAACGCGGGACGCGCGCGCTCCTCGACGAACTGGAGAAGCTCTCCATCGAGGGCCGCCACGACGAGGTCCACGAGCGAGTTCGCAACCTGGCCGAACACGACGAAGCGGTGTTCTACACCGTCGCGTTCAGTCTCTCTGGCTCGAAGCAGTTCTTCGGCGACGTCGAGGCACAGCTCGACGTGACGGCCGCGGACCGGCTGCGCGACCTCTCGGAGACGTACGGCTCGTTGACCGACGCCTTCGCCATCGTGCGCACCGAGGTGTCCGAGGACCGCCGGAACCCCGTGACGGACCTGAGCTACACGGTCTCGTACCACCGGGGGGTCGAGTCGCCCATCGTCGGCTACCAGCCACGCTCCGGCGAACGGGAGCTGTTCGAGTCTCGCGGGACGCCCTCGGAAGTGCTGCACCTCTCGACGGACCTGGTGGAGGCGACGACGGACGCGCTCGACGTCGCGCTGGAGGAGGGGTACTCGGTCAACACCGAGGAGCTGAGCGCGCTCATCGACCGGCGGGAGGAACTCGAGTCGGCGCTGTCGCGACTCCGCGACGACCTCGACGAACTCCGCCGCAAGCCGCTCGGCGACGAGTGAGCCGGGAACAGCTGTCCGACGCTCGCTCTCGTCGCCGGCCCGCGGGCAGGGTGGTCACTCGCTCGGCGGTGATCCAACTGGGGCGTTTAAGGTGTGTCGGCCGATATCCACGATAGAGGCGCACATGGGTATGGATCGACTGGCCGACCAGGTCGAGAAAGAACGCCGGGACGTGGCGATCTTCCGGGCCGTCATCGAACACGGGCCCATCGACATCGTCAGCCTCGCAGAGGAGACGAATATCCCGGAGCACAAGGTGCGCCAGTCGGTGCGGATGCTGGAGAACGACGGGGTAGTGGAACCGACCCAGCAGGGCGCCGTCCCGCCGGCCGACGTCGAGGACCAGGTCGCGGCGATCAACGAGGGGGTCGACCACCTCGTCGAACGCGTCGAGGAACTGCGCTCGGTCTTTTCCGAGGACGTCCAGGACTGAGACGGCCTGGTCGGTGTATAGTCGTGTGTACAGACCAGTTGGTTCGTCCTGATCTCGATGGAAGAAACGATATCAACAACAGCCAGAAAGCCCTCGGTGCGCTCCGGTCCCGGACCACGCCTCGCCCTTTCAGTCCACCGTCAGAGCAAGCTCTGACGAGCCCTGCCTCGCTACGCTCGGCAGGACCCCAGGCCAGCACAGCACCGCACCCTGCCCTTCCCCTTCCACGCGAGCGAAGCGAGTGTGGGCTCGAAAGACGAGGTGTGCCGAGTCTTTCGGTGGGTCGCGCGATGAAACGCGCTCCCGGCCGTACGATTGCCGAAGGAAGCGTGACCCGCCGCGGACGCGGCGGGTTCGGGGAGGGGTGGCAGTCTAATCGCGAGCGCGTTTTCTCGCGCGAGCGATGCGGAACCTGGCGGACTGAAAGGGCGAGGTGCGGTCGACGAAGTCCGAACCCGCAAGCACGCGAGGAACGAGCGCGCATGGTTCGAGAGAGCGAAGCTCTCTCGTCATCACGAAAATCTTCGATTTTCGGACGACAGCGGGTTCGCACGAGTCGAGCGCGCCGAGGGCTTTCGAGGTGTTTGACGTCGTGCTAACAGCGACAATCCTGGAAGCCACCGATCGCTAACTCCTTGATCTGTACGTTCCGAACCAGAATCGATGGGCGGCGGACGGCACTGGTCGACGACGCGCTCACGGCGGCCGCAAGGGGCCACGGCTTACCAGACCGCTGCGACAGCGGCGCCACCAGCTGTGACCGCGAGGAGCGCCGCGACGAGGGTGCCAACAGCGTTGACGATGGCGCGGCGGGGCCGCCCCGTCTCGGCGAGTCGGACGGTCTCGACCGCGAACGAGGAAAAGGTCGTGAACGCGCCACAGAAGCCGACGCCGACGGCGAGCGACGTCGGACCGATCGGGTCGAGCGACGGCACCGCGACGAGCGCGCCGAGGACGAAACTTCCCGCGACGTTCACCGCGAGCGTGTCGACGGTGGTCCGCTCGACGTACGTGCCGACGAGGTAGCGAGCGACCGCACCCCCGGCACCGCCCAGCCCCACGAGGAAGAACGGAGTGAAGGCGAACGTGCCGAGGACGGACGGGGTCACGAGGACCACCTCGCGACGACCTGGCCCACCACGACTGCGAGGAAGCCGAGGGCGTAGTTGCCGGCGACGTTGACGACGGCCAGTCGCGGCGACAGCGAGGCGGTCTCGACGGCGAACGTGCTGTAGGTCGTGAAGGAGGCGAGGAAGCCAGTCCCGACGACGAGGCGCGTCTCGGCAGAGAGCGCCGTCGCCAGGCGGGCCTCGGACAGCACCACCCCGAGCGCGAAACTGCCCACGACGTTCACCACGAGCGTGCCGAGGACGGCACTCGGCACCGAGATGGCGGCAGTCGGTAGCGAGACGGTGACGGCGTGACGGGCGACGGCACCGAGAACGCCGCCGATGGCGACGAGCGCGACCGGCCGGACTTGCGCTCGGATTCGCGCCTGGTTCATCGTCCCCTGCGATGGGACGCCCCTACTCGGTGGTTTCGATGTGCCGGCGCGTGTCGCACTCCACGAGGGGCGGCCGTCCGCGTGCATCCACAGCCCTATCCCGGACTGGGGAGTAGCCCGGGCCAACTGGAGGACGATTTCGTGACTCGACAGCAGCGAGACGACGAGACGGTCAAGAAGACCGTTCAACAGCACTGGAACGGGCGCGCGGAGACGTTCGACGACGTCAGCCACCACGGCGTCCACACGGCCGACCAGCGCGAGCGCTGGCTGGACGTGCTCCGCGAGTGGGCCGGCGAAGACTCACGACGCGCTCTCGACGTGGGCTGTGGCACTGGCGTGATCTCCCTGCTGCTCGCGAAACTCGGCCACGACGTGGCAGGCGTCGACGTCGCGCCCGCCATGCTCGACCGGGCTCGTCAGAAAGCGCGGAGGGCTGGCCGCGCGGTCGATTTCTTCCGCGGCGACGCCGAACGTCTCCCGTTCCCGGACGACAGCTTCGAACTGGTCACCGCTCGCCACCTCGTCTGGACGCTCCCCGACCCGGAATCGGCACTTCGGGAGTGGAAACGCGTCGTCGAGCCCGGCGGCCTCGTCGTCCTCTTCGAGGGGTACTGGGACCACGAGGAGCCGTGGGACGAGTACGAGGAAATCCACGGCGACCTGCCGCTGTACGACGGTCGACCGCCCGGTGAACTCCGGGAGATCCTGGCTGGGACCGGGCTCGACGACCTCGCGCACGAACCGCTACGGGATCCGACGCTCTGGGGCAGAGAACCCCACCACGACTACTACGTCGTGCGCGGGACCGTCCCCCGCTGACTTCCTCACCACGCCTCGTCCAGCACGCGCTCGATCTCCTCGGCCGTCGGGTCGAGGTCGGGCGGCCCGTTGGGCACGAACGAGTCGGCCAGCACGTCCTCGGCGACGTCCGGAAACTCCTCCCGGTCGGGACCGTCGACGTCCCGCAGGCGCGTCGGCAGGTCCAGCGCGTCCCGGACGGCTGCGACCTGATCGACGACCGCGGCGGCCGCGTCGTCGTCGTCTTCCGCGCCCAGTGCGTCGGCAAGCAGGTCACGCCGGCCCTCGACCTGCTCGAAGAGATAGCGGAGAACGTGGGGCGCGACGACGGCGTGAGCGTCCCCTTGTTGGACAGCGTACGTGCGCGTGAGCCCGTGCCCGAAGGCGTGGATCAGCGACAGGGTCCCGTCGCCGGGCCGGGAGATGCCGTACTGGACGAGTACGAGCCCCTTCAGGACGGGTTTCAGCACGTCGGCGTCGACGCCCTCATCGCCGAGCCTGACTAGTCCCTCCTGCATCAGCCCCAGTCCGCGGGCCGCCGTCGCGTCCGTCACGGGCGTCGCGTTCCCGGCGTACAACGTCTCGATCCCCTTGTCGAAGCCGTTCATCGCCGAGCCCGCGAGTACCTCCCTGGGTGTGGTCGCGACCAGTGCGGGGTCGTAGACGACCGCTCGCGGCATCAGCCGCCTATCGCCGATACCGCCGCTGACCTGCTTCTCGATGAGTCTCCTGTCCTCCTCCGGTGAGGCCGTCACGCCGGCGACCATCGACAGGTCCGCACCGGCCAGCGTCGTCGGGACGGCGACGATGGGCGCCAGCGACCCGTCGGGAATGGAGATGGTCCCCGTCTCGGCGAGTTCCCGGCCGACTGCCTCCGGGTCGCGATCGTCGACGGCGAGGACGCTCGTCACCTTCGCCACGTCGAGGCTGCTCCCGCCGCCGAGGCTGACGAGAACGTCGGCGTCCGCCGCTTCCATCGCTTCCATCGCGTCGTAGGCCGTCGAGAGCGTCTTCGACGGCGTCGTCTCGGCGAAGACGCCGCCCAGTCGGTCGCCCAGTCCGTCTCTCACTGGGTCGATGACCGCCGGCGTGTCTCCGACGGTCGACCCGCAGACCACCAGCGCGCGCTCGAACCCCTGGGCGTCGAGTTCCTCGCCCAGTTCGGCGACCGCGTCGACGCCGTACCGCAGGACTGCGGGGTCGTACTCGAACCGGAACGAGTCGTCGCCGTCGCGATGGCTGTCGGCCGGTGACATTCTCGTCCGGCGCTACGCGCCCCAGTCACGTATGTCTACATGGACGCCCACGCAACCAGGTTACCTCTCGAAACTTGCTGTCGGCGACGCCGCCGAATCGTTAACCCGCGTCCACGCGAACTGTCCCCATGACCTGTCCGTTCCTGGACTACCGCGATTCCGCTGGCGACCGGACGTTCGACACCGCCCGAGCGTACTGCACCGCCGCCGAGCGGTTCGTCCAGCCGATGCGGGCCGACGTCTGCAACGACCGGTACGACCTCGACCACGCGAGCGACTGCGAGATATTCCTCGCCCACGAGGACGAACTCGACGAAGCCGAAATCGGCAGCGAGGTGCCCACGGAGGGGCCCGACGCGTGACCTACGACGACTTCCTCGCGGGCGACCCGCTGATTATCACTGCGGCGCTGACCGGGGGCGTCCACGGGAAGGAGGCCAACCCCAACCTCCCCGAAACGCCGGCGGAAATCGGGAGGGCAGCGGCCGCTGCGGAAGCCGCGGGCGCCGCCGTCGTCCACCTCCACGCCCGCCGACCGAACGGCGAGCGGTCGTTCGCCACCGAGCGATTTCAGGAGATAGACGACGCCGTCCGCCGGCACGCCGACGACGTCGTCATCCAGCACTCGACCGGTGGGACGGGCGCCCCCGCCGAAAAGCGGCACCTACCCCTTCGGACGGATCCCGCCCCAGAGATGGCCTCCCTCGACATGGGGCCGCTCAACCGCTACGACCACCTGACCAGCGAGAACACCCGCTGGATGGTCGACGCACTCCACGAGGAGATGCGAGAACGGGGGATCAAGCCCGAACTGGAGGTGTTCAACGACGGCCACCTCAACGAGGTCCACGGCCTGCTGGAGCGACGCGAACTCGCCGACCCGGTGTACGCGACGCTCATCTTCGGCGGCGGCACGCTAACGCCGCCCCGGCCCCGGAACCTGCGCAACGCCGTCGACAACCTCCCGGAGGGCGCGCTGTTCAACACGCTCGGTTTCGGGCGCCACCAGCTTCCCTTCGCGACGATGGGGATCCTCTTCGGCGGCCACGTCCGCGTCGGCCTGGAGGACAACGTCTACTACCGGCAGGGGGAACTCGCCGAAAGCAACGCGCAACTCGTCGAGCGCGTCGTGCGAGTGGCCGAGGAGCTCGGTCGCGAGGTCGCCAGCCCGTCGCAGGCCCGCGACATTCTGGGCCTGTAGGTCACCGGCGAAGGGATTCGCCGACGACTCAGTCTCGGCCGACCGCGATCTCGGGCAGCTGCGATTCGAGCATCTCGCGGTCTTCCTCGTACTGGCTCGGCAGCTGGAGCGACGACCCGAGTTCGTCCACGTCTTCGTCGACGGTGAACCCTGGCTCGGTGGTCGCCACCTCGAAGAGGATGCCGCCGGGGTCGCGCGCGTAGACGGACTGGAAGTAGCGCCGGTCCTTGATCCGGGTCGGTTCGAGCCCGGCGTCGGACAGGCGCTCGCGCCACTCTGCCAGCGGGACGTCGCCCGCGCCGAAGGCGACGTGGTGGATGGTGCCGATTCCCTCCTTGCCGTACTCGGACTCGACGTCGAGGATATCGACGACGGCTGGGTCCGCGCCGTCGTCGCCGCCATCACCGGGCGCCTCGTATCGGACCCGGTCGCCCTCCTGGTCGACCAGGTCGAACCCGAACACCTCCAGCGTCGCGGCGGTGTGGTAGACGCTGCTCGACCGGAGCGTCACGCTGTGGAGGCCGCGGACCGCGTACTCGGCGGGAATCGCGTCCGTCGCCGGCGGCCGCGACGAGTCGCTCTCCACGAGTTCGACAGGGACGCCGTCGTGGTCGCGGAACCGGACGACGGCGTCGCCGAAGCGCGGCGCCGGTTCGTCGACGGCCACCTCGAAGTCCGCGGACGAGAGCCGGTCGTACCAGTATTCGGCACTTCCTTCGGGGACGGTCAGTGCCACCGCACTCGGCTGGGGCTGGCCGACGCGACCCACCTCACCCCGCTGGTAGGGGAAGAAAGTCAGGAGCGTCCCCGGGTCGGCGCTTTCCGACCCGTAGTAGAGGTGGTACATGAACTCGTAGTCGAAGTTCACGGTCCGCTTGACGAACCGCAGTCCCAGAACGTCGGTGTAGCAGTCGACGTTATCCTGGGGGTCGCCGGCGATGGCCGAGACGTGGTGGAGGCCGGAGACCGGGTCTCTCATCGGTTCGCCGACCCCCGTTCGGGCGCTCCCCGTTCTGGTGCCCCTTCGAGGAGTTCGGCGACCATCTCGCCGGCGCTCGCCAGGTCCGCGTCGCTGGCTCCGTGACCGTCCCCCTCCTCGATGCGCTCGGTGACGTCGCCGCCGAGTCGCTCGAAGACGGCGGCGGTCTCGTTGAGGCGTTCGGCCGGGACCTGGGGGTCCTCCTCGGTCCCGCTGACGAGGACCGGCGTGCTGTCGAGGGTCCCGTCGTACCGGTCGGGGTCGGGTTCTGGGCCGAGCAGTCCGCCGCTCGCCGCGACTACGCCGCCGTACCGCGTCGGATTTCTGGCGGCGAACTCGCTGACGAGGCAGGCCCCCTGGGAGATGCCGAACAGCAGGACCCGGTCTGTGGGAATCCCCGCGTCGTTCGCCTCGGCGACGGCGTCGGCCACGGCCTGGAGGCCCGACGAGAGCCACGGCTCGTTCGATTCGACCGGTGCGAGAAACGAGTTCGGATACCAGCGGTTCCGCTCGGCTTGCGGCGCGAGGAGCGCCAGACCGTGCTGGTAGAACTCCTCGGCGAGCCGGACGACGCCGTCGGCAGTCGCCCCGCGACCGTGGACGAGCACCGCGGCGGTGTCGGCCGCACGGAGCGGCGCACCGGCCGTCACGAGCGGCTGATCCTGGTGTGGTCCGCTCACGCGCGCTCGCCTCTTCGAAACGGGGGTGGCGTCTGTGGAAGCATTCTGATGATGCCCTCTAGAGCGGGCAGCACCTTCAGTCACAGCCTCCGTCGGTGATGCACTCGTTCCCCGCAGCGCGTTCCAGTTCCGACGCTCGCGGACTCCCACCGCCGTGGGGCGTCTCGCGCTCGCGGACCGTCAGCGCGTGGACGGACTCCGTCGCGTCGTCGACCACGAGGGCTTCGCCCGGTTCGGTCGGCATGCGTTCGGCGAACGTCCCGTCCATGTACGCGGGGCGCGACGCCGCCAGTGCCTCCCGATCGGCCCGGTTCGTCAGCCGGTGGGCGACCAGCAGGTCGGCCTGCGAGTGGGCCACGTCGGGGAGCGCGCTCGGCCGCTGGGTGGCGGCGACGAGGCTGACGCCGGGCTGTCGTCCCCGGGTGAGGAGCTGTCTGAGCGACGGCGCCGCCACCCCGTCGAACAGGACGTGAGCCTCGTCGACCAGCAGCCAGGGGAGGACGTCGAGCGTGCCCGCGACGCGCGCCCGGTAGATCGACTCGGCGACCGCGGCGACGACGGCGTTCGTCGGTGCGCGGCCGAGTCCGGCGCAGTCCAGGACTGTCGGGCGGTCGGTAAGGTCCTGGGGCGCGAGCGCGTCGCCGCCGAAGACTCGCCACTGGGCGGCCGTGCGGAGGTGGTTCGCAGCAGCGCGACGGGTCGCGGTCGCCGCGTCCGCTGCGTCCGCATCGTCGACGTACTCTTGCATCCCTGCGAGCGTCTCCCGTTCCGCGGCGGCCCGCCAGACGAGCGATCCGGGGCCGCTCTCCGGGTCCAGCCCCACCAGTCGACACCACGCGCGCGGTGCGAGCGCGTCCGCAGCGACGCGCGGTTCGACGACGCGGGCCGAGACGGGCGGCCGGTCCAGCGTCCGGAACGCTCCCATCGGGTCGACCACGACCGGTGCGACTGTCTCGGCCCGTGCAAGCGCCTCCGCGAGCACGCCGAGCGTGTAGGACTTGCCCGACCCGCGCTTGCCGACGACCAGGCCGACGTGGGGTCGGTCCAGGTCCAGTTCGACGCGCGCGCCGTGGCTCCCGTCGCGGGCCCGGTAGTGCCCCAGTACGCCAGTCGGCCTGCCGTCCTCGTCTCCCCCGCCGCGTCCGATGACGACCATGGCGGGGCTGGCCCCGGCTTCCTACTTGAACCCTGGTCCGGGCCTTTATCAGTCGGGACGGGACCAGACCGGTCCATGTTCGAAGAACTGTGGCGCGACGACCGCGCCATCGAGGGACTGCCGATCCGGCTCGTGATCGCACTCGTCGTCGGCGTCGCCAGCCTGAGCGTGATGATGAACACCATCGGCGGGCTGGACGCCATGACCGTCACCGAACTCGACGTCGCGCCCGAGCCGGAGGTGATCGAGGTCGAGGAGACCGACCTCACGCTGACCGTCGTCGACCCGGACGGCGAGCCGGTCGCCGACGCCACCGTCGTCGTCTCCGGCGGCACGGCCACGCTGGACGGGGTGGTGACCGACGTGACGGGCGACGACGGGTCGGTGGACGTGGACGTCGACCCGTCGCTCGGTCCCAACCAGGACGAGGGAACCGTCGAGATAGACGTCAAACCGCCCGCGAGCGGCGGATACACCGACCGCCGGGCCAACACCGACGTCCTGGTCGTCCGGGACGACTGACCGGGCCGTGGATCCGGTAGGTCGGTCGTCGGCGTCTGACGAGCGTCGTTGTTCGCCGTCTCCGCGGTACCGAGCCGTCGCTGTTCGGTAAGCGCCGCCTGCGGGCGGGCGCGACACGTCGTGTCCACGCAGTGGTCCGCTTCGGCCGGTTCCGACCGGGGCGCTCTGGCACCGACCTTCGCGAGAACCGGCAGTGTTCGGTCGGCTAAGGTCCCGATAACGGTCGTGACAGCGCGCGTGACGGGAGGTAAGTAGCCTATAATTAATCGGCCCCCTGCCGGAGTCGCGTGCATGAATCTCGCAGTGATCGGCTTCGGCAATGCGGGCGGCAAGATCGCCGACAGGTTGCTGGCCTTCGAGCGCGAGACCGGACGCTCGCTCAGCGCCTTCGCCATGGCCGTCAACGCGGCGGCAATCGATCTCGAGAGACTGGAGGTGATTCCGGAGGAAAAGCGCCTGCTCATCGGCCAGACCCACGAGCAGGTCAAGGGCCGCGGCGCCGGTGCGGACCCCGAACTCGGCGCCGAGGTGACGCGCCAGGACCTCAACGAGATCGAGCGTGCCCTCGACGGCGTCCCGCTCCACGCCGTCGACGGCTTCCTCGTCGTCGCGGGGCTCGGCGGCGGCACGGGCTCCGGTGGCGCGCCGGTCCTGGCCGAGCGTCTCGGCGAGACCTACGAAGAACCGGTGTACGGCCTCGGTGTCATGCCTGGCTCGGCCGAGGGCGGCCGGGCGTCGCTCAACGCCGCCCGCTCGCTGCAGTCCTTTACCAACGCGACGGAGAACCTGATGCTGTTCGACAACGACGCCTGGCGGTCGACCGACGACTCCATCGAGGGCGGTTACCAGCGCACCAACCAGGAACTGGCCCGCCGGTTCGTCACGCTGCTGGCCGCCGGGGAAATCGACGGCTCGCAGGTCTCCGAGAGCGCGATGGACTCCAGCGACATCCGCCGCACGCTGTCGACGGGCGGGGTCAGCACCATCGCCTACAGTGAGGCCACCGTCGAGCAGGAGACCCGCAAGAGCCAGGGCCTCCTCGGCCGGCTCTCGACCAACGGCCACGACGAGAACGAGAGCGAGAACAGCGACCTCCCGATAAAGATCCACGGCCTCGTCCGCAAGGCCGTCCAGTCCCGACTCACCTGCCCGGCGGACGTCTCCTCGGCCGAACGCGCACTCATCGTCATCTCCGGGCCGCCACGGGAGTTCTCCCAGAAGGGGATCCAGCGCGCCCGCCAGTGGCTCGAACAGGAGACCCAGTCCGTCGAGGTCCTGGCCGGCGACGACCCCCGGCAGGACGCCGATACCCTCTCCGCCTGCGTGCTCCTGTCCAACGTCACCGACGTCCCCCGCGTCGACCAGCTCCAGGAGCAGGCCGTCGGCGCCCAGGACTCCATCGACGACCAGGCGGCGACCCGCGAAGACGAGATCGACGACCTGATCACCGACGACCAGAACCGCATCGACCCTGTGTAGTAGTTCGATACGTCACTATTTGCTTCGAGTGTACTTCGAGAAGTGGCTCTTTGAGCACTGAATCCGCGTTCCTCCGTCCGCTCGCTGCTCCTGCCGATACCGCAAACAACCAGAAAGCCCTCGGCGCGCTCCAGTCCCGGGGCTTGCTGCGCACCTCACTTCGTTCGGTGCCCTCAGCGGAGCTGAGGACTACGCGAGAGCGGAGCTCTCGCGGTCGCTTACTGCGCCCGGGTTCCCGGAGCGCGCCTCGCCCTTTCAGTCCACCGGAAGACTCACTCCGTTCGTCTTCCGAGCCCTGCTTTGCTTCGCTCAGCAGGACACCAGGTCAGCACAGCACCGCGGCCCTGCCCTTCCCCTTCCACGGGAGCGAAGCGAGTGTGGGCTCGAAAGACGAGGTGTGCCGAGTCTTTCGGTGGGTCGCGCGATGAAACGCGCTCCCGGCCGGGCGGTTGCTGAAGGAAGCGTGTCGCGCCGCCAGGCGCGACCGGGGAGGTTTGGTGGTTATAATCGCGAGCGTCCTCGTGGCGCGAGCAACGCTGTTCCTGGAGGACTGAAAGGGCGAGGCCCGCTCGACGAAGTCCGACGACGTAAGCACCGCAACGGAGTGAGGAGCGCAGCGAGTCGCACGAGTCGAGCGGGCCGAGGGCTTTCCGTTGTTTGGAGTAACGTTGTCGGCTGCTGTCAAGCGCGCCGAGGGCTTTCCTTTGGTACCGCTGTCGAGGTCGAGATCGCGACGACGAACCACAGCAGAATTAGAGAGAACTCCTAGTAGCTGTCCCAGTCGATCCACTCCTGCTCCCAGCCGGTGCGGGACTCGGCCGACCGACGGGCGCGCTCGCGGTCCTCCCGGCGGGTCCGATTACGCTCGGGCGTGTCGGCCTGCTCGCCCTCCAGGAGCATGGGCTGGAAGGCGACGCCGCCGAGGCGGGCGTCGACCTCGCCCGAGGATTCCACGGTCACCAGCGACTGCTCGCCGGCGCCGAGTGGCATCACCAGCCGGCCGTCGTCGGCCAGCTGGCGGACGAGCGCCCGGGGCGGTTCGATGGCGGCCGCCTCCAGGAGAATTCGGTCGAAGGGGGCGTACTCGGGCAGGCCGTCGGCGCCGTCGCGGCGGTCGACGAGGACGCCGCCGTAGCCGGCCTTCGAGAGGTTCGAGCGGGCGTCGAGGACGAGGCGGCGGGCGATGTCGATGGCGTGGACGTTGGCCTCGCCGACGAGTTCGGCGACGACCGCGGCGGTGTAGCCGACGCCGACGCCGACGACGAGGACGTCGTCGCCCTCCGTCGGGTCCAGCGCCTCGACCATTCGGGCGGCCGTACTCGGCGAGAGGACGCGGGTGCCGAAGCGTTCGAACGGGCGGTCGGCGTAGGCGCCGCGCTCGTCGTCGACGAACACCTCCCGCGGCACCGTCCGCATGGCCTGGGAGACGTTCGGGGAGTGGACGCAGCCCTTGCTCTCGTGTTGCAGGCTGTCGACCATGTCGTCCCGCACGACCGCGAGGTCCATACGCCGCAGTGAGAGCCCGATGCTATTCAATGAACTGGTCGGGGCGAACCCGTCGGCGTCTTTCGATCACCACCGGCAAAACCGCCGTAGAATGACCGTCGGTATCGTCGCGAGCCGGTCCCTCGTTCGAGCGGTCACGAACGACCATCGTCGCGGAAGATTGACAACTGGTTGTCCTGAATGCGCGTCTATGCAGATGACGCCGGACCCGCTGCTCGGAAGCCTGTCGGCGAATCTGGTCGGTGCGCTCGGGCTGGCCCTGGTCCTCGTCGTCGGGCCACTCGTCGCCCGGCGGAAAGCCGAAACCGCACGTCTCGCGGCGGCGAGCGGCGTCCTCGCGATGGCGGTCGGACTCGCCGTCTGGCTGGCCCCGCGGGTCGCTGCGGGAACGTTCCAGCGGTACGCCTGGTCCGGCCCAGGAATCGTGCTCGGTGTCGTCCTCTACGCCCTCGGCGCGGGCGTGCTCGCACTCCAGGTCGCTGGACCGGTCTACGGGTTCCTGCGATACGGCTTCGTCCTGCCACTGGGGGCGGCCGTCGCCGCGACCGCACTGTCGACGTTTCTCTTCTTTCAGGTCGGTGGCGAGATCGGCTCGTTCGTCCTCTACGTCGTTCTCAGTCCGATGGCCGTCGGCGCGATATGCGGGGCTTTCACGTTCGAATTCGTCGCGCGGCGACTGAACGGTTCGCGGCCGCTGTCCGTCTAGAGCGGCGGGACTGACGGCCCGACGTCTCACCTTCCGGACGGTCTCTCCCGGGCGGAACGTTGACGGGAGCAGCCTGCGAACGCGACGGTATGCAGGGCTTGCCGGACCCGCTGCTCGGGAGCAGGCTCGCGAACCTGGGGGTCGCCGTCGCGGTGGCGCTCGCGCTCGTGGCCCTGCCGCTCCGATATCGCCGGTCCGACACGCCCTTCCGAATCGCGGCGTCGAGCGGGATTCTCGCCGCCGCCGTCGGGCTTACACTCTGGGCGGTCCCTCGGCTCGCTGCCGGGACGTTCCAGCAGTTCACCTGGACGAATCCCGCCGTCGCCGTGGCTCTCTACGCGGTCGGAACGGTCGTTCTCGGTGTCCAGGTCGCCGCGCCGGTGTACGGCTATCTGGAGTACGGGCTCGTCTCGCCGCTGGCCGTTGGGGTCGCTGCGACGACGCTATCGACGTTCCTCCACTTTCAGCTCGGCGGCGAGACGGAGTCGTTCGGTCTCTACGCCCTGTTCACGCCGTGGATACTCGCTGTGATTCTCGTGGTCGCGTTGCTGGAGGCGGGGG
>Ga0207772_100203_pt1 | contig 50536 bp, 56 predicted proteins | sample A23M3SouthBayCA_2_FD_187750 | JGI IMG/M metagenome (GOLD analysis project Ga0207772, IMG submission 187750) | Aerobic enrichment media microbial communities from Eden Landing Ponds, California, USA - A23 M3 (2) (SPAdes) | ecosystem: Environmental > Aquatic > Marine > Unclassified | place...
AAGACCTCCGGTCTTCCGAACGACAGCGAGTCGCGGGAGCTGAGAAACCGGGGGCTTTCTGGCTCTCTGCACTGCTGACTGCTAAACTAAACACCACCGCCGACGCCGACGAGTAGCTGACTTATTCAGGGTGTAGCCCGTACGGAGCACAATGACGATTCGACACGACGGGCTCACCGTCGACTGGCTCGGGTACGCCACGCTCCGCTTCGCCGGGGAAAGCGACGTGGTGTACGTCGATCCGGGCCGGTACGGCGTCCTCACCGGCGAGTGGGAGCCCCACGTCGACGGCATCGGCCACCCGCCGAGCAGCGACTACCGGGCGGGAGACGGGGACGTGGTCTGTGTCACCCACGTCCACCACTACGACCCCGACGGCATCGAGCGCGTGGCGAGCGACGACGCGACCATCGTCGCCTACGAGGGCATCGACGAGCGCGTCGGCGACCGCGACCTCCCGCCCATCGCCTCGCTCGGGTACGAGGTCGTCGAAGTGGGGATGAAGTCGCAGGTCTCCGTCGGCGACGTGACCGTCTGGTCGGCGCCGGCGTACAACGAACCGGACGGTCCGCACACGCTCCCGGACGGGACGCCGTACCACCCCGAGGGGTTCGGCTGTGGGTTCATGATCGCCCTCGACGGGACCAGAGTGTTCTACCCCGGCGACTCGGACGTGCTCCCCGGGCACCGGACGCTTTCGGTGTCGCTGCTGTGTCCGCCAATCGGCCCGCGGGCGACGATGGACCGCCACGAGGCCGCCGCGCTGGCCGCGACCATCGAACCGGACCTCGTCCTCCCCGTCCACTACAACACCTTCTCGAACCTCGAAGCCGATTCCCGGCAGTTCGCCGCCGACGTGGCCGAGGCCGGCGTGCCGGTCGTGCTCGACGAGCAGTGAGCGCTCGACCACGGCCCGTCCGCGCACGTCCGCTCACCCGTTTTCGACCCACTCGCTTCGGTCTCGATGGGCGTCGGCGACCGCCTCGACGGCCGCGGCGTCGAGGACGCCCCGCTCGGTGACGACGGTCACGGCGTGGGCCGGCGTCACGTCGAAGGTGGGGTTCGACACGTCGACGGCGGCGTCGCCGTCGTACACCTCCGCCGGGTCGCGCTCCTCGCGCGCCCAGTCGGCGGTCGGCGCGACCTTGTCGGTGCCACAGACCGCGTAGCAGTCCGCACCCGCTTCGGCCGCCGACAGCGCCGCCGCGCGGGTCCCGACCTTGTTGACGACCCGGCCGTCGAGGAGGACGCGGTCCGCGCCGACGACGAGCGTCTCGGCGTCCCACGCGGCCAGTTCGTGCCCGAAGGCGGCGTCGGTCGTCAGCGTCACCGCGGCGTCGTCGGCGAGCGCCTCGGCGACGCCGACGCCCTCCCGTCCCGGTCGCGACTCGGCGACGAGGACGGCGGACGGCCCGGCGGCGTCGAGGACGGTCCGGACCGTTCCCGACCGCGAGAGGGTGGCGACGCGGTCGCCGACGTGGTCGGCGGCCACGGCCGCGGCGACTCCGTCCGCGCTCACTGCGTCCGTCAGCGCCTCGGTCGCCGCCCGCTCGACCGCCGACGGCGTGCGGTCGGTGACGGCATGCATCGCCCGGTCGATTCGGTTCGCGACGACGACCATCGACGGCCGAGCCTCGCGGAGTTCGCGGGCGAGGGTCACGAGCGCGTCCCAGTCGTCGCCGGCCCGCTCTGCCGTCTCCGGGCCGTCCGCCCGCCCGGTCGCGGCGAGCGCGGCCTCGTCCCGGAGGACTTCGAGCGCCCGCAGCGATATCCACGCGGAGCCGTGCGTGCGGTCCTCGCGGACCGTCTCCACGCGGGGCCGGACCCGGTCGTAGGAGGTCCACAGCCGCGGCACCGTCTCGCGGCGCAGTATCTCGGGCGGGTGGACCCACGCCGTCGCCGTCGTCTCCTCGTTGACCCGCACGTCGCGGGACGCGCAGTCGAACAGGAACGGGTGGACGACCCACCGGGTCCCGCGGTCGGCGTCCTCGACGGGAAACGATGCTCCCCGACGGACAAGCGTGACCGCGTCGCCGAGCCCGGTCTCCTCCTCGACCTCCGCCCGCGCGGCGGTCTCCGGGTCCCGGTCGCGGCCCGCGTCGTCGGCGACGTGGCCCGCGACGCCGCCCCACCGGCCCGCGTACGACCCGACGGCGTCGCTCCGGCGCAACAGCAGCACCTCGCCCTCGCTGCGCAGGAAACAGGTGACGACGGGGCGTTCGTCCATGCGAACGCGGACGGTCCGGCGGGGCAAGAAGGTGCGGTCCGCGGCGACCGCACCGGCGCTACAGCGCGTCGAGCAGACGGTCCACGTCGTCGGCCGTGTTGAACACGTGGACCGACGCCCGCACCGCGCCGTCCGGGAACGGCAGTTGGCGGGCGACGATTCTCTCGTCGGCGAGGCGCTCGACCGTCGCGTCGGGGTCGTCGACGGCGAACGTGACGAGCCCCGACTCGTACTCGCGCGGGCTCAGGAGTCGGTCGCCGAGGCCGTCCTTGAGTCGGTCGGTCAGCCGCTCGACGCGGGCCTGCACGGTGTCGAGGCCGACCGCCTCGATGGTCTCGACGGCAGTCGCGAGCGCGACGTAGGGGACCGGCGACGTGGTCCCGACCTCGAAGCGGCGCGCGCCCCCGTGGAACTCGTAGTCGTCGGCCGTCGGTTCCTCGACGCTCCGGTAGCCGATTCGGGTCTGCTGGAGGCGGTCGTAGGCGTCCGGGTCGACGTAGAGGAAGCCCCCGCCCCAGACGCCGAGCAGCCACTTGTGGCCCGCCGCCGCGACGAAGTCCGCGCCCCACTCGGTCACGTCGACGGGGTGCTGGCCGACGGACTGGACGGCGTCGACGAGCACCTGCGCGCCCGCCTCGTGGGCGATGTCGACGACCTCCGAGACCGGGAGTCGAGTCCCGTGAGTCCAGGTAAGCGAACTCAGCGTCACGAGTCGCGCGTCCGCGACGGCCGCCCGCACGTCGTCGAGGTCGAGTCGGCCGCGCTCGGTCTCCACGACGCGGACCTCGACGCCGTGGGTGTCGGCCAGGCGGTCCCACGGGAGCGACCCGGCCGGGTGTTCGAGGTCGGTGCGGACGACCACGTCGCCGGGCCGCCAGTCGATTGCGCCGGCGACGAGGTTCACGCCGTCTGCCGTGCTCTGGGTGAACGCGACGGTCTCGGCGTCGGTTCCGAGGTGACCGGCGACGACCTCGCGGGCCGCCGCCATCGCGTCCCAGGCGACGGTGTAGGGGCCCTCGCCGGCCGGGGCCTCGAAGGCGTGGCGTTCGAGAAACGCCGTCGCGCTATCGACGACCGGTCGCGGCGTCGGCCCGCTCGCGCCCGTGTTGAAGTAGGTACAGCGGTCGAGCGCCGGAATCGACGCCCGCAGTTCGGCTGGCTCCATACCGCTCCCGTGGGCCGCCGCCGACTTCAGCCCTGCGCGCCGCCGCTACCACAGACTGTCTCAGACGAATAAACTCGAAAGTAACTGTTAGAAGTTTATTACCGCAACAGAGTTACCCCATTTTCGGATAGTAGTTGCGCCTCACAACCGTTTCCGATTGGTTAGCCAAGTTCCACCATCTCGACCTCGTCAGAGACATCGGACGCGTGTCGCGGTGCGTCGAGCGTCGGTTCAGTCCTGCTGGCACTCGCAGCCGCCCTGCTCGAAGAAATCGGCGACGGCGTACTGGCTGCCACAGGACTGACAGAGCACCTGCGCGTCGAGGAACACCTCGAACTCGTCGATGTCGATGCGACCGGTGTCGCGCAGTTTCTCGATGCGCTGGTCGGTGACCGACAGCGTCCGCGTCAGGAGTCGCTGGATGCTCTCTAAGTCCTTCTCGATCTTCTCGTCGTCGGAGAGCCCCTGATACTCCGCGCCGCGCCACTCCTTGAGGTACGAGCGGATCGCCTGGTAGGTGACGAAGTCAGTCTCCAGGTCGTCCACGTCGATGCCGTTCCGTTCGAGGCGATTGCGCGTGTCCGTCCGAACACCGGTGCTGATGTCGTCACTCGTGAGGTTCTCGTATGTCGATTCGACGTCGCTCTCGAGGGCGCTCATGCCCGCGTCGACCAGGGCCCGCTCCAGCAGTCGCTTGTTGAAGAACTCAGCGAGGTCTCGCAGGCTCATCCGCTCCTCGCCGTCGCCGGTCCAGCGCGCTTCCATCTCCGCGCCCAGACCGTCGAGGTCGTACTCGTCGATGAGCCGGGCGACCTTGCTCGACGGACGCCCGTCTGTCGTGTCTGCCATCTTCTCGTCACCACGTACGTGAACCGGGAGTAAAAGGTGTTGGGGTTAGATCGAGGTGATGCGGCTGTAGTCGTCGTCGAGCGCCTGCGCGTCCTCGGGCAGCAGGGCGACGACGAGGTGCTCGGCGTAGTCGGCGAAGTAGTCGACGAGTTCGGCGATGCGCGCCGAGTCGATGGCTTCCAGCGAGTCGAGCAGCATGAACGGGACCGACTCGTGGAGGTCGTGGACCAGGTAGCCCGCCAGCGCGAAGATGAGTCCCGTCACCTCGCGCTCGCTCTCGCTGAGGTGCTCGATGGTGTCCTCGTAGGCCGCGCCGTTCTCCGTGGTCCGGACGATGTGGAGTTCGAACACCGTGCGGTCGACCTTCTGGCGGCCCTCGCGGACGGTCTGCTCGACGCGCTCGATCCAGATGCGTTCGAGGTTCTGGTACTCGAGGATGCCGAGGATGGCGTCCATGTGCTCGTTGAACTGCTCGACGGCGTTGGCCTCGATCTGGTCGATCTTCGTCCGCTTGTCGGTGAGCTGGTCGACCAGTTCGTCGCGCTCCTCGCGGAGGTCGTCGGCGCGCGCGACCATCGCCTCGATCTCCTCTATCTCCTCGGTCACGTCGTCGAGGTCCGACTCCAGGCTGTCGATCTCGAACTCGAGCTGGTTGGCCTCCCGGTGGAGCGAGAGGATCTCGTCGAAGTCCTCGGACTCGAGGTTGTCGACCTCGTTTTCGAGGGCTTCGACCTCGTCGGTCAGCTCTTCGCGGCGGTCTTTCAGCGACGAGACCTGCTCGTCGCGGCGCTCGATCTCGGTCTCCGTCTCCTGGATCTTGCGCTCGACGCTCTCGCGGCGTCGCTGTTTCTTCTCGGCCTCGCGCTGGTCGGCCTTGAGGTCGTCGAGGTCGGACTTGATCTCGTTCAGGTCCTCGACCTTCTCTCGACGGAGGTCCTGCAGTCGGTCGACGGTGTCCTCGATCTGCTCGCGGTCGACGGTCGAGCCGCACGTCCAGCAGACGACGGACTCCTCGTCGTCGCCGCCGAGCAACTGCTCCGTGACCGCGCCGTCCGCGTCCTCCGACGCGTCTTCGAGGGACTGAATCACGTCGTAGTCCTCCTCTTCCAGTCGCTCCTCGTTGTACTGGATGAGGCTCTGGAGGTCGGATATCTCGCTGTTCAGCGTCTGTCGCTGCTCCCGGAGGCGGGCGATCTCCTCTTCGAGGTGCTGCTGGTCGCCCATCGGCGTCTCGGGCAGCTCGTCAAGTTCGTCTTCGAGGTCGGCGAGTTCGCGCTTCAGCGACGAGATGCTCTCCTCCTGGGTCTCGATGTCTCGGCGGACGGATTCGAGGTCCGACCGCGTCGACCGGAGCTCGTCGAGTTTCTCTTCGAGGACGTCCTGCTCCTGACGGCTCTCCTCGATGTCACGGCTGCTGTCGTCGATCTCCTCCTCGCGTTCCGCGAGCTCCTCGCGCTTGTCCTCGATCTGCTCGCGGATGTCGGTGCGGCGCTGTTCGAGGTCGGGGAGGTCGCGCTGGCGGGACTCGATCGTGGCGAGTTCGTCGTTGATCTCGCCCTTCTCGCGCTCCAGGCGTTCGACCTCCGATCGGATGGCGTCGATGTCGACCGGCCGCATGATGATCTCGCGGAGGTCGTCGCCGCGGGCGACGGACTGGCGCGCCTCGTTGGTCTCCAGCAAGAACGCGAACAGGTCGGCCACCTCCGGGTCCTCGAGGTAGCCGTCACCGCTGAACTGGACGGTGTTTCCGGCTCGCGTCAGCGTGCGTTCGTACTCGTCACCACGGTAGGTGAGAGACACGTGGCCTTCCTCCGCGTCACCTTTGAGCGTCGCCTGCTGGCTCCCCATCGCGGCCATGATCGACTGCAAGAACGAGGTCCGGTTCGTCGCGTTCTTCCCGGTCAGAACGGTCACTCCCGGCGGGATGTCGACCGAGGTCTGGTCGATCCCACCGATGTGTTCCACATCGAAGTGGGCGATGCTAGATTCCTGCTGTGACTCTGGCATTATACGACCCATTATCGGACAACGTATAAAAATGGTTCCATTCAGGCCAACTTCGGACGGCGACAGCCCCACTGAACCGGCCCCGCATTCAGGAACGCGTGAACGGAGTTGGGAATAACATCTGTACCAATATTATTCTTCGGCCACCAACGAGTTGGTCGGCGACAGATATTACTGAAATTCTAAATGGCATTTTTGTTGCGTTTCGCAATCGGTATCGAATATATCTTGTTCGAATATGGTAACGTATAAGATGGGCTGGTTACAATACGTATCTATGACTCGGTACGAAACGCTCCTCGAAGTCGAGCTCGACGAGTGGGACAGCGGGTACGGCGTCTTGCAGGTCGTCAAACCGGACTCCGGCGACACCGCCGAGCTCCGGTTCTGTTATTTCAACGACGACGGGAAGTTCACGAACCGGCCCCTGACCTTGCGACCGGACGAAGAGGTGCTCGACCGGACGACGAAGATGGTCGAGAACCTCGGGTACGTGGCCCGGACCTTCGATCCGGACGAGATCCGCGAACTCGTCGACACCCTCGGCGAGGAGCGGGTCATCGAACTCGCACAGCTCGTCGACACCCTCGGCGAGGCGCGGCTGGCCGAGATTCTCGGAGACTGAGCGCATGAGCGACACCCACCCGCTCGTGACGGTCGAGACCGTCGTCCTCGTCGGTATCGGGGGGTTCGCCGGGTCGAACCTCCGGTACTTCGTCGGCCTCGTTCTGCCGGGGCTCCAGGGAACGTTGCTGGTCAACGCCCTGGGCAGTTTCGCGCTCGGGGTCCTCCTCTACGAGGCGCTGCAGGTCGGCGTGCTGGCGAGCGAGACGAAACTGGCCGCCTCGACGGGGTTCATCTCGTCGTTTACCACCTACAGCACGTTCGCGGTCGAGACCGTCACCTCGCCGGAGTGGGCGCTGGCGAACGTCGTCGGAAGCTACGCGCTCGGGTTCGCCGGCGTGCTGGCCGGACGGACGCTCGTTCGCATGCTCGCGGGAGGCGGCCGCTGATGGTCGCCGTCGACCCCGCGCACCTGGTGGGGACCGGCGGCGCGCTCGGCGCGCTCGGTCGGTACTACCTGACACAGGCCGTCCAGCGGGAGACGTTCCCGCTGGGGACGCTCTCGGTGAACGTCCTCGGGAGCTTCGCGCTCGGACTGCTCACGTTCGCCGGAGTGACCGGCGACGCGGCGCTGCTCGTCGGCGTCGGAGCCTGCGGCTCGTTCACCACGTTCTCGTCGTTCTCGTTCGAGACGGTGCGGCTGTGGGAGGACGGCTACGTCGCGATGGCGGCGCTCAACGCCGTCGGCAACCTCGCCGGCGCGCTGGCCGCCGTCGGCCTCGCGTGGGGCGTCCTCCGCGTCCTGTGACCGCCGGTCGGCGTCCGCTACGACGGGTCTTCGGCGTCAGTCCGAGACCGCCGTCGCGCCGGGCAAGCGCTGGAGGACGCTCTCCAGTCGGTCGCCCACGTCCTCGGCGAGCGCGTCGAGGGCCGGGTTCTCCGTGACCGACAGCATCACGCTCGGGTCGACCGCGCTCACGCCGACGTGGTCGTCGGTCTCGAAGACGACGACGTTACACGGGAGCAACGCCCCGAGTTCGATCTCCTCGCTCAGCGCCTGGTGGGCGAGCGACGGATTACACGCCCCCAGGATGCGGTACTTGCGGAACTCCTCGCCCAGTTTCTCCTTCAGCGTGGCCTGCACGTCGATGTCACAGAGGACACCGAAACCCTCCTCCGCCAGTTCGTCCTGGACCGCCGCGACGACCTCGTCGAACTCGCCGTCGACCCGGTAGCGAATCGTGTAGGGTGCCATACAGGTTCTCCGTCGGTCGGAGTCGAATTAAATCCCGCCGTCGGTTCGGGCGGTCACTGGCGGCCGGTCGCTCGCCCGCGGGGACGCACCGCCGTGGGGGGTCTCGCGCTCGCGAACGGTCACGTGGTGGACGGACTCGGTCGCGTCGTCCACGACGAGCGCCTCGCCGGTGTCCGTGGGGAGGCGGGTCGAGAACTCGCCGTCGAGGTACGTCGGGCGCGCCGCCCGGAGCGCGTCGACGTCCGCGGCGCTCGTCAATCGGTGGGCGACCAGCAGGTCCGCCTGCGAGACCGCTGTCGACGGGAGAGCGCTCGGTCGCTGTGTCGCCAGCACGACGCTCACACCGGGCTGGCGGCCGCGGGTCGAGAGCCGCCGGAGCGGGCGCACGGCGACCCCATCCGTGAAGGCGTGGGCCTCGTCGACCAGCAGCCAGGGGAGCCGCGTCGTCTCGTCATCGACCCGCGCGTCGTAGAGCGCCGTCGCGACGGCCGCCAGCACCGCGCCAGCCGGTCGGCTGTCGAGGCCGGCCACGTCGAGGACGGTCAGGCCGCCGCCACACAGGTCCGACGGCGAGAGTCCGTCGGGGTCGAAGACGTCCCACGACGCCGCGAGCGAGAGGTGATTCGCCGCCGCTCGCCGCGTCGCGTCGGCCGCCGGCGCGTCCGCGACCCACTCGCGCATCCCGTCGAGCGTCGCTCGCTCGCTGGCCGCCCGCCAGACCAGCGCGCCGGCGGCCCGCTCCGGGTCGAGACCGAGTACGGTACACCACTGGCGCGGTCCGAGCGCGTCGGCGCGCATCTCCGGGTCGACCACCGTCGCCGGCACGTCCGCGTCGGCGAGCGGCGCGAACGCGCCCATCGGGTCGACGACGACCGGCGCGACCCCGTCGGCCGCGAGCAGTCCCTCGGCGAGCACGCCGAGCGTGTACGTCTTTCCGGAGCCGCGCTTGCCGACGACGAGTCCCGCGTGCGGACAGTCGAGGTCGACGTCGACGGCCGCGCCGCGGCTCCCGTCTCGCGCCCGGTAGTGCCCGAGTCGCACCGTCGGTCCGTTCGCCCGCTCGCGGCCCCGCGCCGTTCGCCGCTCGCCAGTATCGAGGGGGCTCAGTTCGTTCGCCCCCTCGCGTCCGATGACGACCATGTCGGCGCTGGGCCGGTCCCCCTACGTGAACCTTCGTCCGAGGGTTCAAGTACGAGTCCGGGACCAGGCCCGGCCATGTCAGACTCGCTGTGGCGCGACGAGCGCGCGATCGAAGGCCTGCCGATCCGACTGGTCATCGCACTGGTGGTCGGCGTCGCCTGTCTCTCCGTGATGATGAGCACGATTTCGGGCATCGAGACGCTCCAGGTGACCGAAGTGGACGTCGAACCGGCCCCCGAAGTAACGACGCCGGGGACGCAGAACGTGACCGTCACCGTCGTCGACTCGAAGGGGTCGCCGGTGTCGGGCGCGACGGTCGTCGCCAAGAGCGGGACGGCGACCCTCGACGGCGTGAGAACCGGCGAGACGAGCGCGGCCGGGAACGCGACGCTCTCGCTGTCGCCGTCGCTCGGGTCGAACCAGCAGGACGGGACGGTCGTCTTCGAGGTGAAACCGCCCGCGGGAAGCAGCTACGAGGACGCGCGGTCGAACACCGACCTGCTCGTGGTCGAGTCTGGCTAATCGTCCCAGTCGATCCATTCCTGCTCCCAGCCGGCGCGGGACTGCGCCGCGCGGCGGGCGTGCTCGCGGTCCTCGCGGTGGGTGCGGTTGCGCTCGACGGTGTCGGCCTGCTCGCCCTCCACGAGCATCGGCTGGAAGGCGACGGTCCCGAGCCGCTCGGTCGAGCCGTCGGCCCCGACCACGGCCAGCGACTGCTCGCCGGTCCCCAGCGGCATCACCAGTCGGCCGTCGTCGGCCAGTTGCCTGACGAGCGCGCGCGGCGGGTCGACCGCGGCCGCCTCGAGCAGGATGCGATCGTACGGCGCGTACTCCGGGAGGCCCTCGGCCCCGTCGCGGCGGTCGACGAGGACGGCGTCGTAGCCCGCCCGCGCGAGGTTCTGCCGGGCCTCGACCACCAGCCGTCGGGTGATGTCGATGGCCTGGACGTTCGCCGCCCCAACGCGCTCGGCCAGCACGGCGGCCGTGTACCCGACGCCGGCTCCGACCACGAGCACCTCGTCGTCCTCCTCGGGAGCCAGCGCCTCCAGCAACCGAGCGGCGGTGCTGGGCGAGAGCACGCGCGTCCCCAGCCGTTCGAACGGGCGGTCGGAGTAGGCGTGGTCCTCGCCGACGAACGCCTCGCGCGGGACGGCGCGCATCGCCGCCGACAGCCAGGCGCTCTGGACGACGCCCTTGCTCTCGTGTTGCAGGCTGTCGACCATGTCACCGCGCAGTACCGCCGGGTCCATATCCGAGGTTCCCGCCGGAGCTATATCAATCACGCGCCACGCACCGGCGGGCGTCACCTGTGCCAGTCACGGGCGCGGATCGGCCGCCGAGAATCACTGCAACGGGACGAACCGCACGCTGCCGTGGTCCTCGCGGTCGAGCGTGCCGTCCGCTCGCTTGCGTGCTCGAACGAGCGTCTGGGTCCCGTCGCCGAGCGGCGCGAGCAAGCGGCCGTCGGTCCGGGTCTGTTCGACCAGGGCCGCGGGGAAGTCGGGAGCCGCACACGTCAGGTAGACGCAGTCGTACGGGGCGTGTTCGGGCCAGCCTCGCTTGCCGTCGCCGGCCCGGATCGACACCTCGCCGTAGCCGGTCGCGGCCAGCGTCTCACGTGCCGCCGCCGCCAGCGACTCGTGATACTCGACGGTGTAGACGTTCTCGGCCCCGACCAGTTCGGCCGTGACGGCCGCGTGATACCCGCAGCCAGTCCCGACTTCGAGGACCGCGTCGCCGGGCGAGAGGTCGAGCAGGTCGGCCATGATGGCGACCATGTGCGGGGCCGAGATGGTCTGGCCTTCGCCGATCGGGAGCGGCCGGTCGGCGTAGGCGTTCCGCCGCGTTCGCTCGGGAACGAACCGGTGGCGCGGGACGCGCTCCATCGCGTCGAGAACTGCCGCCTCGGACACCCGCTCTCGCAGGTGGGTTACCAGCCGCGACCGCTCGCGGTCCCAGTCGACCATCCTACCACGCCGACCACGCCGTCGTCGACTCGTCGCGCACGTACAACCGGTTGATGTCCTTCGCAATCGCCGAATCGCCGTCGTGGTCCATGTTCTGATGGTCGTAGCCGGTTGCGTCGTCGCGGACGTGGATGCCCTCGACGGTGAACTCCTCGTCGCCGAACTCGTCAGTCTCGCCGACGACGAAGTCGTAGTCGCCGGGGACGTGGAGCTTGAAGCTCTCGGTCTCGTCGTGGCGGCCGTCCTTCGGGTGCATGGTGACGTTGACCGCGACGTTCCCGACCGCGCGCGACCAGATGGTCTCGACGTCGCTGGCCGTCGCGTCGTCCTCGCGGCCGTCGTCGGTCTCTAAGCTGGTGATGCGGGCCGTCACGACGGCCTCCTCGGTCTCCAGCAGGAACTCCTCGCCGACGGCGAGGTCCTCGTCGGCCGGCACGTCGACCGTCGCGGTGAACGACTCGCCGTCCTGCGAGACGACGACCTTCCGCTCCAGCGTCTCGTCCTCGGGGAGCTGTTCCTTGTGGACGTGGTCGCAGTCCGTACAGCGGACCGTCACGTGGCCGCCGGGCTTGATCACCTCGTGGACCGTCTCCAGGTCGGGTGAACAGGCCGGGCACGGCAGGGCGATGCGTTCGCCCGGTGTCGCGTCAGTCATACCTCCGAGTTGATTGCGCTCCCCTAAATGGTCGTCGCCACGGCCCTGTTCGTGGTTCTGCCTCGCACGGCGCTCACCTCTGGTTCGAGGGATGAGCGACGACGCCCACCTGAGAATGTGCCGCCGAACGTCGGGTATGCACCTCCTACGCGTCGCGACGGACTCGCGAGCGCCGCGAACGTCACCGTGACGGTACCACGGGGCCCGCGGTTTGACCGCTCGCCGCTCACTGGGTGCGAGGCAGTTTCACTTCCTCGCCGTCCGCATACACGGTCGGTTCCGTCAAAATCCCGTCCAGGTGGATCGGCGCGTGCACGTCACCGCCCATGGCGTGGTCGTCGCCGATGGCGATGTGGACGGTGCCGCCGGCCTTCTCGTCAAGCAGGACGGAGCCGACGAGTTCGGACACGGCCACGTTCGTCCCGATGCCGAGTTCGGCGAGGTTGTAGGCGTCGCGACCGACCTCCTCGGCGGCCGCCTCGACCTCCGCGCGGATGTCCGGGTCGTCGATGTCGGTGACGTAGCCGTCCTCGACCTCGAACGTCAGGAGGTCCCCGTCGAGTTTGCCGTGGGGGCGCATCGTCCCGTCGACGACGAACGTGCCGTCGGCGGTCTCCGGCGCGAGGAACACCTCGCCCGCGGGGAGGTTCGACATCTCGCCGGCCTCATGGACGATGCCGGTGTCGAGGTGCCACTCGCGGTCGCCGACGCCGAAGGTGATGTCCGTCCCCTGGGGCGACGTGACGCGGATCTCCGCGGCGTCTTCGACCTGTTCGAGGACGGCCTCGCAGTGGCGCTCGATGGACTCGTAGTCCGCGTCGAGGCCCATCAGGAACACGCCCTCGCTGATGCCGGGGAGCGTCGCGACGCGCGCGCCGGCCTCGTTGGCCTCGGTCCGGGCCTCGGTGTGACTCAGGCTCTTGGTCGTCGGCGCGAGCACCACGTCGGCTGTCTTCATCGCGCCGGCGACGGGCGCGGGCGGTTCCTCGCCGTGCTGGTCGCCCGGCGGGTAGCGCACGAAGACCGCGTCGTCGGTGACCTCGGCGGCCACACGGTACAGCGCCTCGCCGATGGCCTTCCGCTTGTCGTCGGTCACCACCGCACACGACTCGTCGGACTGGAGGTTCATACACTGCCGGACGGCCGTTTCGGCGGGGGCGCGAAGCGACGAATTGTCCATACCCGTGGTGCGTGCTCGCGCTGAATAACTCTTGATGGAAGCGAATCGGCCCAGCCGCGGTTCGGCGGCGAGAGCCCCGTCAGCGGCGGCTGTGGCAAAAGTTGACATCCGTCGGTGGTACAACTATCTGAGTTAATTTCTTCAAATTTTAATCACAAAGAATATACTCTCCCCGAAGAAATGAAGGTGTATGCTCCACGTGGGCATCAACGGCTTCGGCACCATCGGGAAACGCGTCGCTGACGCGGTGCGTGTCCAGCCAGATATGACTGTCGCGGGCGTCGCGAAGCGCTCGCCGAACTTCGAGGCAACTATCGCACACGACCGCGGGTACGACCTCTATGCCGCCGACGGACGCGAACCGTTCGCGGAGGCCGACCTCGCGACATCCGGCACGGTCCACGACCTCATCGAGACGAGCGACGTGGTCGTCGACACGACGCCCGGTGGCGTCGGTGCGGCCAACGCTCCACTCTACGCCGAACACGACACGCCGGCCATCTTCCAGGGGGGCGAGGACCCCGACGTGGCCGACGTGAGCTTCAACGCTCGCGCCAACTACGACGACGCCGTCGGGGCGGACACGGCCCGCGTGGTCTCCTGTAACACGACCGGGCTCTCGCGGCTGCTGTCCCCGCTCAAGGAGTCCTACGGCGTCGAGAAGACGCGCGTGACGCTCGTTCGCCGCGGCGCGGACCCCGGCCAGACCGGCCGTGGCCCCATCAACGATACCCTTCCGGACCCGGTCTCGATTCCCTCGCACCACGGTCCCGACGTCCAGACCATCTTCCCCGACCTCGACATCGACACGATGGGGATGAAGGTGCCGACGACGCAGATGCACACTCACAGCGTCAACGTCACGCTGGAGAGCGAACCGAGCGCGGAGGAGGTCACGTCGCTGCTCGCCGACGAGTCACGGCTGTTCCTCATCCCCGAGACGCTCGGCATCGACGGCGCGGGGAAGCTCAAAGAGTACACGCGCGACGCCGGTCGGCCCCGCGGCGACGTGTGGGAGAACTGCATCTGGGCGGAGTCGATCACCGTCCAGGGCCGCGACCTCTACCTGTTCCAGGCCATCCACCAGGAGGCCGACGTGGTGCCGGAGAACATCGACGCCGTCCGCGCGCTCTCGGAGCGGACCGCGAGCGCCGAGAAGAGCATCCGCCGCACGGACGAGGCCCTCGGCGTCGGCCGCGGCCTCGTCGAACACGAAGGCAACCCACAGCCCGTCGACAGTCACGCCGACGACTGAGTTTCCGGTCGCCGTTAGCCCAGTTCGTGGAACTCGATCTCGCCCGTCTCCGTCGAGAGCGTCGCGACGGAGAACGGCTCCGGAGCCGGCGGAATCGAGATGCCGCCAGGATTGATTCTGACCGTCCCCTCGCGTGCCTCGGAGCCGCGCTCGTGGGTGTGTCCGTGGAAGACGTAGTCGTAGCTGCCACAGTCGACCAGCGCGTCGACGACGGGGCCGCTCGTACCGTGGTACACCGCGATATCGTCGCCGTCCAGTGTGAGTTCGCCCATCTCCCCGAAGTAGGTCCCGAACTCCGCGACCGTCGACTGGACCGCCCACTCGCCGTCGTTGTTGCCCCGGACGGCGTAGAACGACCAGTCGCCGTCGAACGGCGTCACCGAGAACGGGGCGACGAAGTCGCCGCAGTGGACGACCGCATCGCAACCGGCGTCCGCGAACGTCTCGACCGCGCGGTCGACCAGGTCCGTGTTGTCGTGCGTGTCCGAAACGATTCCGACCAGCATGAGCGGTCCGTTCACCACCCGCGTTCTTCAACGTACCCCCGAGCGAGTCCCGACGTTCTTATCCCGGCCAGGCGCGAAGCGGGGCCAATGGCACAGGGGATTCTGGACACCATCGGCCTGCTGACGGTCGTCGTCTTCGCGGTCCCGGTCGCGCTGTTCGGGGCCGAGCACCTCGTCCGCGGCGAGGTCGTCCCCGGCGTCGCCTTTCTGGCCATCGCCGTCGCGATGGTCACCATCGAGCAGTACGTCGTGACGCCGACGGACCTCCCGGGGATGGTCGCGGAGAAGACCGTCGGCGCGGTCGTCAAGACCGACGACGAAGACGAGTAGGAACCGACTACCCGGTGTCGCGCCAGCGGTCCGGGTCGTCGGCGGCGAGGTACTCCTTGAGCAGCGGCGGGAAGTTCCGCCCCTTCAGATAGCGCAGGCCGAAGTCCTCGGCCCAGTTGATGATGCCCTGGTCCTCGGTGACGACGCCGGCGTCGAGTTCGCGGGCGAGGATGAGGAGGTCGAAGTCCTCGCGGGAGTCGAGCACGCCCTGCCGGAGCGTGTTCCGGTACTCGTCGCGCAGGTCCGAGATGACCTTGTCCACCTGCGTCATGTGGTCGTGCTCTTCGATGGTCTCCGCGCGGGACTCCTCGGCCTTGCGGACCGCCTTCTCCGAGACGCGGAGGCCCCGGTCGACGCGGTCCGACATCTCGTCGATGAACTCGTAGACGAGGTCCGCCGGAATCATCACCTCGTAGTGAGCGGGCGATTTCGTGATGACCCAGGTGTCCAGTTTCGTCGTCACCTCGTCGCTGACCGCCCGGTCGGCGAGCATCGTCGTCAGCTCCTCCTTGATCGACGGCGGCATGTAACAGGAGATGTTGTGGACCAGTTTCGCCTCGGAGATGAGGTCTAACAGCTCCAGACAGGCCGAATCGAGGTCCTCGCCCTCCGAGCGAATCTCCGGCGTGAGAAACAGCGACGTGTCGAGCACGAACCGTTGCTTGAGCGGGCGGTCGACCATACCGGTCGTTCGGCGGCCGGTAACTAATGCCCTCTGGCGAGTCCCGGGGGGCGAGACGCGCCAGCAGAACTTTGCGTTCGTGCCAACAAGTGGCACGCATGTCGCGAGACTGGGCGTCGACGCTCGGCGTCGACGCGGACGCCGAGGACGTGCTGGAGCACTTCGACACCGAGTGGTTCCGCGGCCGGCGGTACCGCCACCTCGGCGACGCGCGCCACGGCATCGAGCGGGGGACGGCGCTGGTCGGCGACACGGTCGTCCGCGGCTACCCCTCGATGCCCCGCGCGCTCGTCCTCGAACCAGCGGTCGAAAAGGCGTTCGACGGTCCTGTCGCCCTCGAGGAGAAACTCAACGGCTACAACGTCAGGGTGGCGCGCGTCGACGGCGACGTGCTGGCGTTCACTCGCAGCGGTTTCGTCTGCCCGTACACCACCCGGACGGTCGAACGGCTGGTGGACGCCGACGCGTTCTTCGAGGACCACCCCGAGCACATGCTCTGTGGCGAACTCGTCGGGCCGGAGAACCCCTACACGAACCACGACTACGCCGAGGTCGACGCGGTCGGCTTCTACGTGTTCGGCATCCGCCACCGCGAGACCGGGGAACCGATGGGCGTCGACCGACGGCGCGACGCCTGCGAGACGTACGGGCTCGACAGCGTCGCTCACTTCGGGACGTTCGCGCCGTCGGCCGCCGCCGCCGCGGCGCGCGAGCGCATCCACGACCTCGACGAGCGCGGCCGCGAGGGCGTGGTCCTGAAATCGACCGACGGCCGGCAGGCGCTGAAGTACACGACGAGCGCCATCCACCGGGCCGACCTGGAACACGCCTTCGAACTCCCCTTCGAGTACGGCCGGGACTTCGTGTTCACCCGCGTCATGCGCGAGGCGTTCCAGGCCGTGGAGTTCGAGGAGTCGGACGAGCGAGTCCGCGAGCGGGCACAGCGCCTCGGCGAGGCAATTCTGCGGCCGGCGGTCGAGACAATCCGCGCGGTCGAGGCCGGGGAGCCGGTCGGCGAGACTCACACCATCCGTGGCGAGCCAGAAAGCCTCGGGGACGTGCTGTCGTACTTCCGCGATCAGGGGCTGGAGTTGCACGTCGAGCGCGACGAGTGCGACGACGACGAGCGCGTCGTGACGTTCACGAAGGTCGCCCGGTCGACGCGGGACAAGACGACGTACTACCTCGAAGGCGGGACCATCGACGAGTAAGAGCGGAAAGACGGCGTCGCGTGCGGTTCGAGACGGCCGCCGACGCGCTCAGTCGGCGGCGATGGTGTTGCCGGCCTCGTCGAGCAGTTCGTCGATCGAGCGGTCGCTCGGCTCGTTCTCCAGCAGCACGTCGATTGGCAGCGTCGGCGCGCCGTCGACGAGGTTCTCGAGCAGGACGAGCCGTTCCCGGGCGCGGGACATCCCGACGTAGAACACGCGGCGCTCGTTGTCGGTCAGCGTCGGCACGGGACTGGTGTGCTTGGTGAACTCGTCGACGCCGGGGACCTCGATGCCCTGCTGGTCGACCGTGGCGGCCATCTGCTCGACCACCTTCTCGGTGAGGTCGGTCGCGACGAACACGTGGTCGGCCTCGCGGCCCTTCGCGGAGTGAATCGTCCCCACGCGGACGCGGTCGGCGTCCATGCCGGTGTAGTCGCCCCGGAAGTAGGCGTCGACGGTGCGCTCCTGGAAGTTCGTCACCTTCCGGAGCATGTCGCCCGCGGAGGCCGCGTCGGGGACGAACGGGACGTGGTCGCGGACGACGTCGGGTTCGATCTCGAGGTCCGAGATGTCCGCGTCCTCGTTGGCCTCCTCGATCTCCTCCAGCGCGTCGAAGAAGCCGTCGCGCTCGCCGGTCCCGAACGCGGAGTCGACGAGCATGTCGGCGAGCCGCCGGGCCTGGAGCACCGTGAGCGGTTCGTCGGCGTCGACGGCCTCCAGCCCGCGGACGTACTGCGTGAGCCGGTCGGTCCACATCCGCTGGTCCGTGAGACAGGAGAAGGGGATGCCCTTGTCGATGAACTCGTCGATGAACTGGAACATCTGGTAGCGCGCCCGGAACAACACCATCACGGTCTCGTCGGACTGCTCGACGGTGCTCTGGACGTTCCGCGAGAGGTCGAACATCGAGGGGTTCTGGACCGCCTCGACGCGGCCGCCCTCCTTGCGCGGATTGAGGTCTTTCTCCTGGCGCTTCTCGATGTGGCGCACCTCGCGGTTGACGACGTTGAGGATGCGCGAGGGGAGCCGGTAGGAGTTGGGCAGCACCTCGTCCTGGGTGACGGCCTCCTCGAGGAGGAGGTCGGGGTCCGCGCCCTGCCAGGCGTAGACGACCTGGTCGTCGTCGCCGGCGATGAGGACGCGCTCCATGTGGGGCTTCCACTCCTGGTACACGTCGTACTGCAGGGTCGTGATGTCCTGGAACTCGTCGATGATGAGGTAGTCGACGTTGGGGAGCAGCGAGCGCTGGGCGACCCGTTCGAGCATGTCGGCGAAGCCGGTCAGGTCGTTCTCGCCCTTGTAGGTGCGCCAGCCGCGGATGGCGGCGGGCACGTCCACGCGGTCGTCGTCGGTCGGCCACGTCGGCGTGTACTTGTTGCCCGTCTGGGCGTTGTCGTCGATCTCGGGCGGGAGTCGGACCTCCTCGTCGTCCCACTTGAACGGCACGTCGTACCAGTCCGCCACGTCGCGCCGGGTGCGCTGCAGCCACTGGCTCGTCGCGATGATCTTGTTCCCGAGCGTCGTCGAGCGGGCCGAGCGGCGGCGCGAGCCCTCGTACTCGTCCTCGTAGTCGATGCCGAACTCCTCGCAGAAGGCCTCCTTGTCGTCCTCGCCGACGACGTCGCCGCGCGAGAGGTTCAGGAGCTCGTAGGCCTTCGCGTGCATCGTACAGACGTTGCCGCGGAGCGCGCGCGGGGACTCGCCGAGCCGTTCGGCGAGGCGCTCGCGCACCTCTGCGGCCGCGGCGCGCGTGTACGAGACGACGAGCACGTCGCGGAAGTCGACGCCCTCCTCTTCCAGCAGTTCGTCGACGCGGTCGAGCAACGCTGTCGTCTTCCCGCTACCGGGCCCACCGAACAGGCGGACAACCTCGGTGGTCGAATCAGCCATTGGACATGTAGTGGGGCCGCTGCCAGATAAACGGCGTGCTTTCGAGAGCGGCCCGCCGACCGGTCGGAGACCCTACCGATACAGCGAGACGTACAGCATGGAGAAGCCGATGATGAAGGGGATGGTCTCGGCCATCTGGAAGAAGACGCGGACGAGCGCCCCGGTCTGGCCGGCGCTCAGTTGCGTGATGACGCTGGAGACGGCGACGCCCATGCTGATGAACGCGAAACCGACGAAGGCGTACTGGAGGCGCTCCGAGGGGCGTTTCCGGTACGCCTGGAAGCTGATGAGGGTGATGCCGAGCGTCAGCCCGAACACCACCATCCGCATCAGGACGAGCGCGCCGCGGGCGAGGGCGACGCCGTCAAGTTGCACGGTCGGACCTCGCTGGCGGTAGGAGCGTCATTCCGGATTCAGTTCGTCCCAGAGCTGGCTGAAGCGGTCCGGGAGGTTCTCCTCGCGGTAGATGCGGACCTTGTACTCTTCGTCCTCGAGAGAGATGACCGTCGACTCGAAGTTCGACTCGTACACCTTGTAGTGGTTCCCGTCCTCGGCGACGAGCGTCCGGTCTTTGACGAGGTCGTACTCGTCGAGTAGTTCGATACGGCGGTACACCGTCGGAAGAGAAAGATCGCATTCCTCGGCGAGTTCCTTCGCCGACTGCGGTTCCCGACTGATCGCGGCGAGCACGCGGCGCGCGTGCTGGTCACCGATCGTATCGAGGATCTCCTCAATGCTCTGTTCCTCGGCCACTACCCGTTCGTTCTCGGCGTGGAATATAAAATTTATCCAGCACAGCGGTACTTTCACGCTGAGAAAACACTGCACTGTTTATATGTTCATTCACCCTGAAGTGTCGAGTGCAGATCGCGTTCAGGTGAGACGATGTCCGGAGACAACCTCCGTCGCGTGACGACGGGCAAGACACAGGGCGAGACAGCCGACGAGCGATTGACCCCCCTCGTCGGGATAGAGCGCCCGCATTCGCATGACCCGCCCAGTCGTGACGCCATCTCGGAGTCGCTGTTGGCTTCGGTCGTCGACGACGTCGCCGACCGAGATGTCGACGTCGACGACGGACTCGTCACCCAGAGTCTGGACGAACTCCTCCTGGCGATGATCGCCGTCGCCGACGGTGGCACCCACGGTACCGGCCTGATGGAGGAACTGTCGTCACAGTTCGGTGCCGAGCTGAGTCCGGGGACTGTGTATCCCCGGCTGCACGATCTGGAAGCCCAAGACACGCTCCAGATGCACGAGCTCGTCCAGACGAAGCAGTATACGATCGCTGACACCGCGACTGCGAAAGAGCGGATCCAGAACGCCGCGTATCAGCACCTCGTGCTCGGGATGTTCCTCCAGTTGTCTCTCGACGCGATGTGAACCGCTGACCCCCCAATCACGGTCGGCACCGCGCCGCTTGACCCCCGGCGTCGGTCGCCGATCCCTTGATTACCCACTTCCTACTACCCCACGACGCGTACTCGTCAGTTCTGACTGGCGACCACGGACGCGCTCGCGGTGCTGACGGCGAAGCCTCGAAAAAACGAAACCGGCCCGATCAGTGTGCCGGTGCCCAACCGCACACCGAGCACTGGGACGCTGTCGACTCGTGAAGACCGCCGCAATCCGGGCACTGCTTCTTGTTGTAGTTCTCTTCCCACCCGGTCTGCTCCACGTCGTGACCGCGCTGGGAGAGGAACTGGTCGAACATATCGTCACTGCTCGGTGCGGACGCCATACATGATAAGGTATAGCACACCATTATATAGGTCTATTGGTACTGCGAATCATTGCCACAACATTCGGTGACACTGAACAATCAGGCGTGAGCAGTCGCGTGGCGAACTGGGCCCGAACATCACCGACGGGCGTCGGGCGGTTCGGTGTCAGGGCGAACATATTCGCCGTCCCCACCAGCCGCTGAGAACGCAGAAGTCCCTTCTTGGGCCGCCCGGACGAACGGTCGAACACATGGAGCTGAAACGCAAAACCATCGCGAAGGTGCTCGTCGTCGCCTTCGTGTTCAATCTCGTCGTGATGGGCGCGGGCGCGTGGATCGCCTACCAGGAGGCCCCGCCCATCCCCGACCGGGTCGTCGGGCCCGACGGCGAGACGGTCGTGACCGACGAACAGATTCGGGACGGCAAGAAGTCGTTCCAGAAGAACGGACTGATGAACCACGGGTCCATCCTCGGCAACGGCGCGTACTACGGTGCGGACTACACCGCCGACGCGCTCGAACTGAAGACCCGGTACATGCGGTCGTACTACGCCAAGGAACGCTACGGTTCGGCGTACGACTCGCTCGCCTCGGCCGAGCAGGCCGCGGTGAACGACGTGGTCAAATCGGACCTCGACGGCGAGTACGGCGGCGGCCCCATCGAGTACTCCGCCGCGGAGCTGTACGCCCACGAGCAGGTCCGCGAGGTGTACGTCGAACGCTACCACGAGGGGAGCCACGAGCGCGGAGTCCCTGAGGGCATGATCGAGACCGAGGAAGACGCGCGGAACTTCGCCGACTTCGCGATGTGGACGGCGTGGTTCTCCCACACCGACCGGCCGGGCGGTTCGCACTCCTACACGAACGACTGGCCCTACGAACCGGCCGCGGGCAACGACGCAACCGGCGCGGCGATGACCTGGAGCGTCGTCGCGATGGTCCTGCTCGTCGGCGGGGCCGGCGGCGGAATCTGGCTGTACAAGGCCGTCGACCTCCCGGAGCCGTCCGCCGCGGGCATCTCCGTCCCCGAACCGGGCGACGTGAGCGTCTTCCCCAGCCAGCGGTCGGCGCTGCGGTTCGTCCCGGTCGCCGCGGGCCTGTTCCTCGCGCAGGTGTTGCTCGGGGGCCTGCTCGCGCACTTCTACATCGAGCGCGCCGGCTTCTTCGGCGTCGAGCGGATCTTCGGCGTCCACATCCTCCAGGTGCTCCCGTTCGCGATGGCCAAGACCTGGCACATCGACCTGGGCATCCTCTGGATCGCCGCGACGTGGCTCGGCGCGGGGCTGTTCCTCCCGCCGCTGCTCACCGGCCACGAGCCGAAGCGCCAGTCGACGTACATCGACGGCCTGCTGGTCGCCATCGTCGTCGTCACCGTCGGCGGCCTCGGCGGCATCTGGCTCGGCGCGAACGGCTACCTCGACGGGCAGCTCTGGTGGCTGCTGGGCAACGAGGGCCTGGAGTACCTCGAAGTCGGGAAGGTCTGGCAGGTCGGCCTGCTCGTCGGCTTCGGCCTCTGGGCCGTTCTCTCGATTCGCGGGCTGAAGCCGATGCTCGACCGCGAACAGCCCTTCGGCCTCGCGCACATGATCCTCTACGCCGGCGGCTCCATCGCCCTGCTCTTTACCGCCGGGTTCTTCTTCACCCCGGACACCAACATCGCCGTCACGGAGTTCTGGCGCTGGTGGGTCGTCCACATGTGGGTCGAGGGGGCCTTCGAGTTCTTCATCGTCGCCATCGTCGGCCTGACGCTGGTGTCGATGAACCTCCTCGAACGCAAGAGCGCCGAGAAGGCGGTCATGCTCCAGGCGCTACTCGTGATGTCCACGGGCGTCATCGGCGTCTCCCACCACTACTGGTGGGTCGGGATGCCCGACATGTGGGTCCCCATCGGGAGCGTCTTCTCGACGCTCGAACTCATCCCGCTGGTGTTCATCCTCTACGAGGCGCTCGGCCAGTACCGGGCGATGACCGAGACGGGCGGGTTCACCTACAAACTCCCGTTCATGTTCATCGTCGCCAGCGGCGTCTGGAACTTCGTCGGGGCCGGCGTGCTGGGGTTCTTCATCAACCTCCCGCTCATCAACTACTACGAGCACGGCACCTACCTGACCGTCGGCCACGCCCACGCCGCGATGTTCGGGGCCTTCGGCTTCCTCGCGCTGGGGATGGTCACGTACATGCTCCAGATATCAATCGAGCCCGAGCGCTGGGACGCGTCCTGGCTCCGCGGGGCGTTCTGGTGCTGGAACGTCGGCCTCGCGCTGATGGTGTTCGTCTCCGTGCTCCCGGTCGGCTTCCTCCAGTTAGAGGCCGCCTTCACCGGGAGCTACGCCGCCGCCCGCAGCGTGGCGTTCTACGAGCAGCCGCTCGTCCAGACGCTGTTCTGGGCGCGGCTGCCCGGCGACACGCTCATCATCGTCGGCACGGCGCTGTACGCCGCCGACCTGATCCGCAAGCGGTTCGTCCTCCGGCAGTCCGAGGACGACCCGAGCGTCGACGACATGGCGGTCGCCGAGGGCGTCCTGAGCGACGACTAGGGCACGCCCGCGGGCCGTGACGGGACGGCCCACCACCACTACTTATGCGGTTTCGGGACAGACGCTCGTGAGACCGCCGTGCCAGCAATCCAGATCGAGTCGTTCCGCAAGTCGTACGGAGACGTGACCGCCGTCGGAGACCTCTCGCTGTCGGTCGCCGAGGGGGAGCTGTTCGGCCTCCTCGGGCCGAACGGCGCGGGCAAGACTACGACGATGGAGACGCTGACCGGCCAGCTCGTCCCTGACAGCGGTGAGATTTCGGTCCTCGGCGTCGACCCGGTCGCCCACCCGACGCGAGTCCGCGAACGAGTCGGCATCCTCCCCGAAAAGGAGTCCCCGCCGAGCTTCATGACGCCGCGGGAGTACTTCGAGTTCGTCGGCGCGGTCCGGGGTCTCGCGTCCGAGACGGTCGACGAGCGAATCGAACGGTGGGCCGACCGGCTCGGCTTCGCGGCGAAGCTCGACACGATGGCCACCGACCTCTCGCGGGGCCAGCAGCAGAAGGTGATGATCGCCGGCGCGTTCCTCCACGAGCCCGCGCTCGTGTTCATCGACGAGCCGCTGGCCAACCTCGACCCCATCGTCCAGGAGCGGGTCAAGCGCTTCCTCCGCGACTACCGCGACGCGGGCAACACCGTCGTGCTCACCACCCACGACGTGGACGTGGCGGCCGAACTGTGCTCGCGGGTCGGCGTCGTCTACGAGGGCGGCCTCGTCGCGGACGTGCGCCCGGCCGACCTCCCCGCCGAGGAGACGCTGCTCGACGTGTTCCTGGACCGCGTGGACGCGACCGTCGACGGGGTGGCCGGCGATGCCTGACGGGCGGACCCGCCGCGTCTTCGTCGCGATGCTCCGCGAGGAGTGGCGACTCCACGGCCGCCTCTTTCGCGGCTCGCACTTCGCGCTCTTCCCGGTGTTCGTCGCGGTCGTCACCGCGGGCGCGGCGGGTGGGGTCGTCGGCACCGGGACCGCGCCTGAGACCGTCTACGCCGGCCTCCACGCCCTGGCGGTCGTCTTCGGCCTCCACACCGGCTCGATCGGCTTCGTCGGGCGCGACGCCATCGACGACCTCCTCGGGGACCTGACGCTGCTGGTGTTCTCCGCGCGGACGCTCCCGCTGTCCCAGCCCCGACTGCTCGGCGTCTTCGTCGTCAAGGACCTCGTGTACTACGCGCTCCTGTTCCTGCTGCCGATCTCGCTCGGGACGGCGACGGCGATCGCGGCTGTCGGCGAGTTCCCCGGCGTCGCGTCGCTCGCGGGGACCACAGCCCTCCTGTGGGCGACGCTGACGTGCGCGTTCGTCCTCGGCATGGGCGCGACGCTCGCCGGCCTCGGACTCGCCGGCCGGGGCCTGCCGGGACGCGCGGTCTTCGGCGCGGTCCTCGCCGCGGGGGCCGCGGCGTGGGCGACCGGCGTGGACATCGCGGCCTACACCCCCTACGGCGTGTTCCTCGCACCGACGGGCCCGCGAATCGCGGGGACTGCCGTCGCCGTCGCGGCCGTCTCGCTCGTCGGAGCCGCGACGTTCGACCCGACCGCGCGCCGGCCGGCGCGGACCGTCGGACCGACGTTCCGGCGCTGGCGGCGTCGCCTCGGGGACCCGGTCGCGACCAAGACGCTCCTCGACGTTCACCGGAGTTCCGGCGGGTTCGCCAAGGTGCTGTTCTCGGCCGGCGTCCTGCTGGGCGTCACGGTCGGGCTGACCGACCTCGCCGGCCGGATCACGGGCGTCGCCCCCTCCGCCGGCATCTCGCTGGGCGCGATGCTCGGGCTCTCGGGCTTTACCACCTACAACTGGCTCACGCAGTCCGACGACGTGGACGCCTACCGGGCGCTCCCGCTGTCGGTCGCGGCCCTGTTCGCGGGCAAACTCCGCGCGTTCCTCCTGCTCGGCCCGGCCGTTGGCCTCGCCGTCTACGCGCCCGCGGTGGTCTGGCGCGGCGGTCCGGTCGGCGAGGCTATCGCGGGGGCCGCGCTGCTCGTCGGCGTCGCCTGCTACATCTTCGGGACGACCGTGTACCTGACCGGCTTCTCGCCGAACGAGTTCCTCTTCGACACCGCGCTGTTCGCCGTGTTCGGCCTCGCCATGGTCGTCCCGCTGGTCCCCGTGCTCGTCGTCGGATTCGCGCTCGCGCCCGTCTCGCCCGCCCTGCTCGCCGCCATCGGTCTCGGGAGCGTCGTGCTCGGCCTCATCGGGGTCGCGCTCTACCGGCGAGCGGTCCCGAAGTGGACACGGCGGTATCGGCAGGACTGAGCGGCGCGGCCGACGGCGACGGTTCCGACAATCGAAAGTCCCCGTCATCAGATGATGTCACCGGAGGTCATCCACCCACATATTCGTGACAGATGAGAATACATCGACGGAATTTGTCGAGATAGTTGGCAGTAATGGAGTTGAACTACCGCCAGTTCTCGGTACCCGTCGAGGGCCGGTAGAGAGACGGCCAGCAGGCCGGCCGAGTCAGTAGAGCGCGTCGACGATGTCGTCGTCGAGGTCGTCGAACTGCGCGAGGTAGGACTCGCGCTCGTCCCGGAGCGCCGCGAGCGTGGTCTCGTAGTCGTCGAGGTTCTCCGAGACGTCGAACTCGTCGGTGTCGAGGCCGGGGACGGACGCCGGAACGGTGAAGCCGGTCGCCTCGTCTGTCTCCCACTCCAGCGTCCCGCGCGAGATGCCCCGGAGCAGCGAAATCGTGTCTTCGACGCCGACGTCCCGAGAGCCGACGGAGCCGGTGTTCAGGACGTAACAGTCGACGTCGAGTTCCGCGATGAGGTCGCGGAAGCGATTGCCCTCCTCTCCCTCCGAGCCGATGATGAACGGGTTCGTCCCGACGACGCGGATGGACTCGCCGGCGGCGGACGGGTCCCCGGCGCTGGTCTGGATGGATTCACCCAGCATGAACGCGACGGCGGCCTCCTCGGGCGAGAGCTTCGCCACCGGCGGCATCGCGGGCTGGCGCGTGATGAAGAATATCTGGTCGACCTCGGGGAGGTCGATGTCCGCGCCCGCCGAGGAGAGCTTCTCGCGCTGGATGATCGCGCGGCCGTTCGAGGAGTAGCGGTCGCTGTCGAAGTCGACCGTGCCGTCAGCGTCGACGTCGACGTTCTCCAGGACGGCCGACTCGTCGGTCGTGGCGTCGTAGATCGCCGGCTCCGTCTCCCCGTCGAGGCCGTGGGTCTTGACGAACAGGCCCTGGCCCTCGCTGCCGGCGACGCTCCCGTCGGGGAGGAGCGCGCACACGTCGTCCTGGAGCATCGTCGCGTCCTCCGGGTCGTCGAGCCAGAGGCCGTGGGCGGTCAGCGTCGACTTTCCGGTCCCGGAGAGTCCGAGGAACAACTGGCCGACGGTCTCCATTCCGTCGTCCGTCTCGAGTTCGACCTGCTTGCTCCCGGCGTGGAGCCCGAGACCGCCCCGCTGTTTCGCGCGGAGCATGAACAGCCTGAGGAACGACTTCTTGGCCTCGCCCGTGTAATCGCTCCCGGCGACCGCGGTGAACCCCTCCTCCGGGAGGATACGAATGGCCGTCCGGTCCCACTCCGGGATCTGGACGGTGTGGAAATCCGGCTCGGCGCCTGGATCGGCCGGTTCAAGCAGTTTCGCCAGGCTGAGCGCGATGCGGCCGTACGCCTCCGGGACGTAGTATCGGCAGGTGTAGCTGTTCTCCGAGTGCCGGCCGACTTTCCGGTCGAGACAGACCATCGCCTCCTCGTTGGCGACCGAGACGAGGTCCTCCATGAGCCGGTAGTCCTCGCCGTCGAACGCGTCGTCGACGTTGTTTTTCGTCTTGTCCGCGTTCCGGGAGCGCTCGTCGCTGACGTACGACGGTGCGCCGAAGGAGGTCGTCGTCTCCAGATCGCTGGAAAACGACCGCAGCCGTTCGAGCGACGGATTGTATCGAACGTTGTCGGCCGTCTCGGGGTCTGGTAATCCAGAGACCAACTGGTGGGTCGCCGGAATGGAGTCGGACATCGTACCCGGTGGCAGGTCGTATCTGATAATAAATTTATGGGGACTCAGAGTGTAGTTAATTCGTTCGTCCGCAGCTGTTCTCCCGGTAGAGACTGTGAAATCGGGTACGAGGCCACGTTTCGGTCGAGGACTCTTGACAGCCACTTCGTCCCGTCTTGCGCAATTAACTCCCGTCCAACCGTGTGTCAGCCCGCATATACTTTTATTGCAGGCGACGCGCCCACCAGCGGTGGCCTCCCCGTGCGTGCCCACCCGCTCAACGGGCGCGACGTGGTCGAGCGTTCGACACTGTGGAATCCAGTCACTAACGAGCGTACGGTTGTTAGTCCTAACCATGGCACACTGGTCCTCAGCAACGGCGTATGGAGGCGTGACGACCGTCGACTGGCGCAGCAACCGAATTGAAACCCCTGAACGGAGGACTGTGATTCAGGCATCTGGAATCGACCGCAGAGGGTGTCGAACGATGACCGTGGGCAGATTCTGAAAGGTGCCCGTACTGCAAATCGCCACCCTCAAGAGAAGATTCCATAGTACGCCAATTCATATTCATAGAATCGATATATGAATCCATAATTCCAGCATATAGAAGTGTGATTGTCAATCCAGGTCCATCGAACTGACGGAAGGCGGTTACGGTACCTCAAGTGGCGTCGGAGACGCGGTGTATGTCGCAGTCGGCTCTTCGGCTGACACACTGGCTCCGCGTCAGGAATCGGCGACAGAATACACGTGGTTGACTGCGAGCATCGATGCGAAACGTATCGGCCACCGCTCACGTCGGGAGACTCCTCCGGCGGGGGTCCGCACCGAGCTACGGCTCGCCGAGTTCGCTGGTCCAGATGTGCTCGATGTCGGCCTCGAGGTCGTCCGTAACCAGCGTGTCGACGCCGGAGAGGTACTCGCGGGCGTCGGTGAGGTGCTGCTGGACCTTGCTCACTCGGTCCACCGATTTCGCGGCGTAGAGCGAGATGCGAGCGCGGTTGATCTCCAGTCGCTCCGCGAGCGCCCGTTCGGTGGAAATCCCGTGTTCGTCGGCCAGTTCGGACACGCTCTCGAGCACGCTCACCGGGACCTCCACCTGAGCGATGAGGTCTCGCGACGGCAGGTCGACCGTGACGACCGACGTTTCACAGTCTCCCTCCCCCCACGGAGCGATGACGTACTCCTGCTGTTCGGTAGCCATGCCCGCACAGACGGAACAGACGGCTATATTTACCCGCTGGCTAACGGGGAGAATGGACCGTTTACCGGCCGTGATACCGCCGATTTCGGCATCTTCACGCGTCGGGTCAGCCAGCGGCCAGCGGGACGAGCAACAGCGCGAGCGGCACGGCGAGGAGCACGACTGCGAAGGCGACGAACAGCCGTCGGTCGTCGAGGAGGCGGTCGTATGCACCGAAGACGGCCCGGCAGTAGGTATCGTGGGCGACGAGGGCGGCGAGCGTCACCGCCGTCGCGACGGCGAGGAGTTCGAGCACGACCGCGGCGCCGACGGTCGATTCGAGGACGACCGCGACGAGCAGCGTGTCGAACAGCGTCCCGACGTTCGCGCCGAGGACGTACGGAACGAGTTCCTCGCGGGTGACGTAGTCGCGGTTGTACAGCGGGACGACGACGCCGAGCGAGAAGGCGACGCTCGTGGTGACGCCGGTCACCAGCAGACCGACGGCGAACGAGACCCAGGTTCGCTGGAGACGGCTGAAGAAGCGCTCGCGGAGCGTCTCGGTGTCGACCGTTCCGAGGAGTCGGTCGAAGAGCGCCAGGCTCCCGAACAAGAGCGCGGCGGCGAGGATAACCGTCAGCGCCGGCCCGGCGCGGGCCGTGATGGCCGCGGTGAGCGGCCGGAACACCGAGAACGGCCGGACGACGAGCGACCAGTTTCGGGTGAGAGCCCGGAACGGGCCGCGGAGCCACGGCAGCGCGACGTAGCCGAGGACGGTGACCGGGAGGTATATCGAGAGGGTCAACAGGAAGGCGAGCAGGCCAAGACTGACCGATTCCCGCAGCGTGTAGCGCTCTTTTTGAAAGTAGTCGAGCGCGCCGACGAAGACGACGATGGCCGCGGCGCCCAGGCGCGACCCCGCAATTAGCAGGAACAGCTGCGGGGCCGACACGATGTCGGCGGTGAACAGCGAGAGCGCGAGCGCCGCGACGACGGACCCGTTCCCCAGGGCGTACGCGGCGAGCCAGCTCAGCCCCAGCGCGGAGGCGTCCCCGACGACGACGCGGAAGAACACCCGCCTGAGGAGCGGGGCCGCGGCGTCGGTGGCCGCACCGAGTAGCTGAACGGCGAACAGGAACAACAGGACGGTCCCGACGGTCCCGAGCGGGAGCCACCCCGCCGACGAGACCCGTTCGACCGCCCGTGACAGCCGGGAATCCATGATAGCGGCTCCCGACTGCGCCGTCGCGTCGCCGGGAGTTCGTGGGGACGCTTCGACCAGCGAGGTAATGGAAGCATCGAAAGGACAGTTAGTTGCCACGTCTGCCGGCGGTCGTTGCGACGCGGCGTCGACCCGCTACAGGACCGCCAGGCCCACTCGCGCTTCGACGTAGATTACAGCGACGAGCGCGGTCTGGAAGGCGGCGAGCGACGCGACCGGGACCCAGACCGAGCGCGTCCGTTCGTAGCCCAGCAGGCCGATGCCGAAGGCGGCGATCCAGAGCAGGTCGCCGGCGGTCTGTGCGAGCGGCGCGAGGTCGGTGCCGAGACCGAGAACGCCGACCGCGGCGAGGACGAGCACGGCGACGTGTCTCGCCTCCAGCGACCGGAGCGGCGCGGCCGTCCGGCGGTGGCGGGCGAGCACGCCGACGGCCATCCCGAACGCGACGCCGAACACCAGCGAAAGCGCCACCTCGACGGCCGCGCCGGGCGTGGTCGGAAACGGTCCCACGTCGACGGGAAGCAGCCAGAAGACGCCGACGAGGGTCGTGGCGACGGCCACGGCGCGGCCGGGACGGAGGTCCCGCACGCCCTCGTAGACGACGCCGCAGAACAGCAGGCCGTACCCGACGCTGACGAACGCCGCCGGGACGACGGCGAGGCGAATCAGAGCGCCGACCGAGGCGTCGGGGTCGATCCACCGCTGGGTCATCGCGCTCAGTCCGGCGTCGAAGAGAGCGTTCCCCGCGACCGCGACGCAGACCGCGAGCGCGGCGGGGGCGAGCGTCACCGCGAGCGCCGTCGGCCACGAACCCCGCCGCGGGGGCGCGAACCCGATATCGAGGTCCCGGTACCGCGCGTACGTCACCGCTCCCAGCGCCAGTCCGGCGAGGGACGTGAGCGCCGAGACGACGAGCAGCGCCATCGGCGCGCCGTCGACCCACCGGGACGCGAGGCGAGCGAGGACCCCGACGGCCGACGTCCAGACGGTGATCGCGACGAGCGCGGCGAACAGCGCGCCCAGACCGAGCGCCGTCCGGTCCCGCTCGGCCACCATCCCGTCCAGTGCAGGTGCCATCCGAGGAGATACCGAAGTATCACCCATAACAGTTCGCCTGAAACTCGCCAGCGATCGGTCCGATGTTCCGGCCTCGTCGCCGGGAAGGACTCTGTTCGACCACGGGAGAGGGAGCAGAGCAGGCGCGCGCCGGAGTACTTTCGGTCGTGCCGCGAGTCAGCCCCGAGTATGTATACCAGACGACATCTTCTCGCGGGGACGGCGGCCGCTGGCTCGACGGCGCTCGCGGGCTGTCTCGGGGTGTTCGGTGCGGACCACGCCGCCTACAGCACGGCCGGAGACACCATCGAGGGCGTGGACTACGAATCGGTCCAATCGCGCGCACGCGAGGCCGGCTACACCGTCGACGGCCCCTACTACGTCAACGCGAAGCGCGAAATCGGCCGCGAACTGACAGTCCCGGTGCTCACAGAGCAGTTCGGGACGGACGCCCGCGTGGTGCTCACGCAGTTCACCTACTCCGCGACGCGCTTCTTCGAAGTGGACTTCACGGTGTCAGGCAGCGACGTTCGGCTGGCCTTTTTCGACGACGCGCTCGACTTCGAACAGCCGTTCCGGCCGACGAACCTCCCGCCGGACGAGTGGCTCGGCGAGCAGTTCGCGCTCCTGTTCGGCCTCTCCGCGTCGGCGACGGCGGGACTCGTCGCGGACGTGAAATCGGCCGCCGCGGGAACGTCCGAGCACTTCCTCACGTACCGCGTCGACCGCGAGACCGACCTCGCAGCCGTCCACGGCGCGTTCGCCGAGCGGGCCACGTCGGTCACGACCTCGGAGACCTACGGCGACGGCTGGGCGAATCAGACCTACGCGGACGAACGCGGTGATTTCGGGCAGTTCAGCGTCGTCGTCCCCAGCGTCCGAATCGTGACGACCGACGCGGGCCACGAGTACGTCGTCAAGTTGGACCGCCTGGGCGGACTGTGGCTCCTGGTGACGCTCGAACCGCACGGGACGATTCCCGAAGACGAGTACCGGGGCGTCTTCCGGCGGATGTTCGAGGCGGTCGGGCTCCCGGCCGAGCGCGTCGACGAGTACGACTTCGAGTACACGCCGAGCAACTGGTGAGGCGGTGGCTCCTGCGACGTCGCCTCGCGAGCGGCGCCGTCGCGGCCCGGTAACACTCGCGTCAGCACGAATTGAAGTACGCTCGACGCCTACTCGGGGTAATGACAGACGCACCACCGACGCCGGGCATCCACCACGTCACGTGCATCGCCGGCGACCCGCAGCGGAACATGGACTTCTGGGTCGAGACGCTCGGCCTCCGCCTCGTCAAGCGCTCGATCAACCAGGACGACCCGGGGACGTACCACTTCTTCTTCGCCGACGCGGAGGGGACCCCCGGGACGAGCATGACGTTCTTCCCGTGGGAGGACATGCGCCAGGGGAAGGTCGGGTCGGGCCAGGTCTCCCGGACCGCGTTCCGCGTCCCCGCGGGGAGCCTCGACTACTGGGAGGACCGCTTCGACGAGTACGACGTGGACTACGACGAGCGCGTCGAGCGGTTCGGCGAGACCGTGCTCCCGTTTCGCGACCCCGACGGCCTGCCGGTCGAACTGGTCGCGGTCGAGATTCCCGACGACGACCCGACCGTGCCCTGGACCGAGTTCGTCCCCGAGGAACACGCCATCCGCGGGTTCCACTCGGTGACGCTGTGGCTCGCCGACCCGGACCCGACCGAGGACCTACTGGAAACGATGGGCTTCGAAGAGGTCGGGACCGAGCAGGCACAGGGCGACACGCCGGGCGACGAGCGGACCCGCTTCGCCGCGAGCGGGCCGGTCGGAAAGTACGTCGACGTGCTCCCGACCATCCAGGGCGGCCGGCAGGGCCACGGGACGGTCCACCACGTCGCCTTCCAGACGCCGACAGACGACGACCAGGCGGCCATGCGCTCGGCCGTCCGGTCGCGGGGGCTGCAACCGACCCAGCAGATCGACCGCCACTGGTTCCGGTCGGTGTACTTCCGCGAGCACGGCGGCGTCCTGTTCGAACTCGCCACGAGCGACCCGGGCTACACCAGCGACGAACCGCTCGAAGACCTCGGCGGCCGGCTCGTCCTCCCCGGGAAGTTCGAGGACCGCCGCCAGGAGATCGAAGCCGGCCTGACGGACGTGACCGTGCCGCGGGCCGAGACGGCCGACGCCGACGACTGAGCGGGCACGGAGACGGCAGTACAGCGGCCGTGAAACCGAAGGATACGTGCGGCAGGCGACGTGTTTTCCGAGTATGGTCCCCCTCCAATCGCTCCTCGACGCCGCCGGCGGGTGGCTCACGTTCGGGCTGTCGCTGCTGGTCCCCGGCGTCGTCGCGGCCGTCTGCTGGCTCCCGTTCCTGCTCGCGAAGCGGCTTCGGTCGCTGTTCCGGGCGCTCCCGCCGACCGAATCGCTCGTCCCGTCGTACGCCCTCGCCGGCGTCGGCGCGTCGCTCCCGTTCGTCGTCGGGACGCTGGTGATTCTCGCGACCGTCGACACGGCCGGCCGCGCCGGAGCCACACGACTGAGCAAGCCGCTGTTCACGATGGCCCTGCTCCTGTTCGGGGCGTACACCGCTGGACTGCCGGTCGTCGGCGTCCTGGGACTGCCGCGGGTCGGCGTCGACTGGGACCCGACCGGCTACGGCGCGTCGACCTGGCTGGTGCTCGCCGGCGGTGGCGCGTGGTACGCGCTCCTGTTCGCCGTCCCGCTGGCGCTGGCGAGCATCGTCGCGGCGCTCCCCGGCGGGTACTGACCCGACCGACCGCGAGCGAGGCGGCGCGCGGCCGAGCACCTATGGGGCCGCCACGCGCAGTGTCCGGTATGCCCGAGTCGGCCCGCACCGCCATTCTCGGCGGCACGTTCACGCCCATCCACAACGGCCACCGCGCGCTGCTCCACAAGGCCTTCCAGACCGCGAGCCACGACGGTCCCGGCGACGGCCACGTCGTCGTCGGCCTCACGAGCCCGGACCTCGCCACCGAGACCCGGAGCGACCCCGACCACGCGGACGTGCTCGGCTCCTACGAGGAGCGCCGGGACGCCCTCGACGACGAACTGGGCCTGCTCGACGACGCCTACACGGCGTCCTACGAGATACTCGAACTGGCCGACGCGCGGGGACCGGCGGCCACGCGCGAGGACGTGGACGCGCTCGTCGTCTCCCCGGAGGCGAAGGCCCAGCGCCGGGCCTACGAACTCAACCAGGAGCGCCGCGAGAACGGCCTCCGCCCGCTGGAGATCCACACGCCGCCGTTCGTCGTCGCCGAGGACGGCACGCGTATCAGCAGCACCCGGATTCGAAACGGCGAGATCGACGCGCACGGCCGACTGCTCGACGGGAGCGAGTGACACTCGACCGCCGTCGGTGCGCCCGTCAGACCAACTGGACGGGGCGATTGGAGTGGGTTATCACCCGGTCTGCGACGCTGCCGATGTGGTGGCCGGTCCGCGATGAGCCGTGGCGGCCCAGCAGCGTCAGGTCGGCGTCGATCTCCTCGGCGTACTCCACGATGGTCTCGTGGGGCTCGCCGTGGCAGCACTCCGTGACTAGCTCCACGTCGAGCGCGGCGGCCTGTTCGCCGATGTCGGCGAGGTGGTCGTGCGCGAAGTCCTCCAGGTCGTCGACGACGATCTCCGACGTGGACAGGGCCGGTTCCCCGTACCGGCCGGTATCGACGACTGAGAGCACGTGAACGACGGCTCCGTGGTGAGACGCGAGAGCCAGTGCGCGCTCTACCGCTTTGTTCGCCGGCTCGCTTCCGTCCGTGGCGACGAGGATCGTTTCGTACATTGCCATCCCGTTTCGATACTTGGGCCCACGTGTCAATAAATTAATCCGTCTGGTGGCGCTGCGAGCGACCGGACGGCGACCGGACCCGCGCTGTCACTCCGCGGCGTCGAAGTCCTTCGTCGCGAAGACCGGCACGTCGCTGAGTCGGATCACGCGCTCGGTGACGCTGCCGAGGAGGTATCGGTCCAGCCCGGTCCGGCCGTGCGTGCCCATGACGATGCAGTCCGCGCCGTTCTCCTCGGCGGCCGCGACGATGGCGCGGTACGGCGTTCCGGAGACGACCGACGCCTCGACGGTCGAGACGTCCGCCGCCTCGGCGCGGTCGATGACGTCGTCGAGCGCTCGTTCGCCGGCCGCCTCGAGCGAGTCGAGCACCGTTCCGGTGTCAATGTCTCCCCAGACGACCCCGAGGTCGACGACGTTGACGACGTGGAGCGTCGCGTCGCTCGCGGCCGCGAGCGCGATGGCGAGGTCGGCGGCGGCCGAGGCGCAGTCGCTCCCGTCGGTCGGGACGAGGAGGTCCTCGAAGGGCAGTTCGAGCGTCGAGTCCTCGTGGACGGTCATGACCGGAACCGGCGCGTCGCGGAGCGTCTGCTCGGCCACGCTCCCGAGGACGAACCGGTCCAGTCCGCTGCGGCCGTAGGTCCCCATCACGATGCAGTCCGCGTCGACCGCCTCGGCGGCCGTGACGATGGCCTCGTGAATCGTCCCGGGGTCGTCGACGACGTCGGTCGTGATCTCGACGCCGGCCGCGGCGGCCTTGTCGGCGATGTCGTCCGTCGCCCGCTCGCCGCGGTGGGCGAACTCGTCGGCGTACTCGTCGTCGACGCCCGGCGGGAGTTCCCCCAGTTCGAGGACGTGGACCGCGTGAATCGCGGCGTCGAACTCCCGGGCCAGCGCGACGGCCGCGTCAGCCGCGGCGGCGGCCACGTCGCTTCCGTCCGTCGGAACGAGAATCTTGTCGTACAGTGACATTCACTCGGACTTGGACCCGGGCCCGTCTAAAACTACGGCGTCGTTCCCGACCGATGAGAGCGCTGTCACGTCTGCGGGGAGAGAGCCGCTCGCGACCGAGCGGCGAAGGACGGCCGACCGGAGCCGCCTCAGCTGGCGAACAGGCGGCGCTCGGCCCGCTCGTGGTCGGCGGCGAGCACGTCCACCAGCGGGGCGAACGGCGTCATGTCGTCTATCGACCGGTCGGCGCTGTCGTCGACGGCCTCGGTCATCACCGCGCCGAGGTCGTCCAGGATGCGCTGGGCGTCGGTGTGACCGAGCGAGAGGAGGCGCTGGGCCGCGCCGAGCAGGCCGGTGACGAAGCCGTGACAGCACAGCAGGCAGGCCTCGCGCTCGTCGACGCCGGCGAGCCCCGTCGCAGCGCCGAGGACGACGGCGTAGTTGCCGGGCGACTCGCCTGCGGCGACGCGGTCGGCGTAGTCCGCGAGCAGCGGGTCGTCGCGGAGGTCGGTCTGGAGCGAGAGCAGGCGGTCGCCGGACTGCTGGGCGCTCTCGCGGAACTCCGCGGCCAGCGTCACCGCGCTCAGTCGCCGGTCGGCCGCACACAGCGCGTCGAGGTCCCCCTCGCGTGCGGCGGCGTGCGCGGCCCGGAGCGCCACGAGTTCGGCCGGACCGACCTGCCGACGGAGGTACGTCTCCAGCAGCGCTTCGAGGTCGGCGGCGTCCTCGATTCGGTCGTCCTGCACGAACTGCTCCAGCCCGTAGGAGACGCTGTAGGTCCCGACCGGGAGGAAGGAGTCCGCGAGGCGGAGCGACTCGAGGGTCGCGGCGTCGCTCACGGGTCGCCCCCGTCGATGGTCCGGACGCCGTGGTCGTGGGTCTCGCCGTCGTGGGCGTGACTGTGGTCGCCGTGCGAGTGCGAGTGGTCGCCGTGGCTGTGGCCGCCCTCGCCGCCGTGGCTGTGGTCGGTTCCGCCGTCGTCGAACGTCGTCGGCGGGACGCGCTCGTAGCGGGTCGGCACGTCGGGGAGGTGTTCGGCCACCGCGGCCTCCATTCGCGCCTTCGAGTCGGTGACCGGCAACAGGGCCTCGTCACCGCGGACGGCGAGGTCCCAGTGCTTGTTGCCCACCGCGTGGCCGAGTTCGAGGGCCGCGGTCGGCGACACCTCGCCGTCGGCGACGTCGAGCACGAGCGCCTCGACCGCGGCCAGTTCGACGACGACGAGCGTCCCGTCCTCGGCTTCGAGCACGTCGCCGTCGGCGAGGTCGCGCGCGACGACGATGCCGAGGTCGCGGCCGTCGGCCGTCTCGGTCCGGACCCGCGAGCGGCGGCGCTCGGTGTCCGAGAGCACGACGGAAGCGGATTCGGCCGCGGCGAGGCGGTCGGCGACGTCTTCCTCGTCGCGGTGGCCGACGTAGGCGTTCGCGACCAGCATCAGTACTTCCTCCCCGACGGGGCGGGCGCGTCGAGCAGGTCCCGTCGCGCGTGGTCCCAGGCCGCGTGGAGCGTCGACTGGACGGTCTCGGCGCGGTCGCCGAGCGCCCGGACCGCCACGCCAGCCCCGTTGGGGAGCGCCGTCGCGCCGGCGCGGGCCGGCCCGTCGGTGACGACCGCGTGCAGCGCGTCGCTCATGTCGGCGGCGTCGCGGTCCGGTGCGAGGACGAACGCCGTCCCGTAGACGGTGTACTCGCCGAGGACGCCGGGTGCAGTCGGGTCGCTCTCGGCCGGCGTCAGGTGCGTCGCGTCCTCGAACAGGCGGCCGTCCGGGCCCGTGGCTCGCACGCGCGAGAGGTAGCGCTCGAACTCGAAGCGCTCGCCGCGGGCGAGCCGTCCCGGCACGACCACGTCGGCGACGACGGCCGTCGCGCCGGGAGCGAGGTCGACGGCGAGGTCCTGGAGGTATCTGGCGTCCGCGTGGAGAATCGTCGGTTCGGGCACGTAGTCCAGGTGACCGCCGGACTCGACGCGGAGCGCGGTGTCGGCGGCGGCGTAGTTGCACGTCATCGTCTGGACCTTCGTCGAACTCTGGGTCGAGACGTGGGCGACGGCGTCCTCGCCGACCGAGACGGTCACGTCGTGACGGTCGCCCTGCGCGACGCCGCCGGTCGGCGACTGGACGAAAACGGTGTCGGCCTCCGGATGGGGGTCGTGGCCAAGCGTCCCCGAGATGTGAAACGGGACCGTCGCGTAGTCGTGGACGAGTCGCGTTCCGTCCGCCGTCGCGGCGAACGTCAGTTCGAGGACGCCGTCCTTGCCCGGCGACCCCACGGCGGCCTGCGGGACGGCCTCGGTCGCGTACCCCTCGAAGGCCGGGTGGGGCGCGTCGGCGGCCATCAGGCGAACAGCACCCCCTCCCGGACGTGTGTCAGCACCTCGTCGACGCCCGTCTCGTCCTTGCAGTTGGTGAACACGACCGGGCCGTCGCGGACCTCGCGGGCGTCTCGCTCCATCACCTCGACGTCCGCGCCGACGTGGGGCGCGAGGTCGGTCTTGTTGACCACGAGCAGGTCGCAGTCGACGACGCCCGGGCCGCGCTTGCGCGGGATGTCCTCGCCCTCGGCGACGGAGATGACGTACAGCGAGTAGTCGGCGAGTTCGGGGTTGAACGTCGCCGCGAGGTTGTCGCCGCCGCTCTCGACCAGCACGAGGTCCAGTTCGGGGTGGTCGGCGAGGAAGGCGTCGATCTGCTGGAGGTTCATCGACGGGTCCTCGCGGATGCCCGTGTGCGGGCAGGCCCCGGTCTCGACGCCGGCGACGAGGTCCTCGGGGACGACCCCGGCGAAGCGCTCGCGGAGCACGTCCGCGTCCTCCTGCGTGAGGATGTCGTTGGCGATGACGCCCACGTCGAGGCCCCGCTCGCGCAGTTTCGGAACGATGGCCGTCAGCAGCGAGGTCTTCCCGGAGCCGACCGGGCCGCCGATGCCGACCGTCGCCACGTCGCGGTGGGTGAGGCTCATTCCTCTGCCTCCGTCGCGGCGTCGTCTCCGCCATCCGTCGCTGCGTCGTCGCCGCTGTCGGCGTCCGCGTCCTCGCCCTCGCCGTCGGCGGTCCCGACGCTGTCGGAGCGGATGGGGTCGTGGACCGTCACGAGTTTCGTCCCGTTGGGGAACACCGGTTCGACCTGTATCATGTCGATCATCTCGGGGACGCCGTCCATCACGTCTTCGCGGCCGAGCAGCTTCGACGCGCCGGAGCGAATCTCGGCGACGGACTGGCCGTCGCGGCCCCGTTCGATGCACCAGTCGCTGATGTAGGCGACCGCCTCGGGGTGGTTCAGCGGGACGCCGCGCTCCTTGCGGCGACGCGCGACCTCTGCCGCGGTGAAGACCGTGAGTCGTTCCTGCTCTTTGGCTGTGAGTTTCATAGCAAGTACCGCTGTGCGAGTGGCAGTTCGGAGGACGGTTCGCAGGTGACGTGTTCGCCGTCGACCCGGACCTCGAACGTCTCGGGGTCGACCTCGATGTCGTCGGGGCAGTAGTCGTTGTACACCATGTCGTCCTTCCCGGGGGTGCGCGTGCCCTCGACGGGGACGACGGGCGTGTCGAGTCCGTATTCCTCGCCGATGTCGGCCTCGGCGGCCGCCGGGGAGACGAACGACAGCGAGAGGGCGTGTCTGGCCTTGCCGACCGCGCCGGCCCGCTCGCGCTGGAGGATGGGCTCGCAGGTCATCAGCGAGCCGTTGGCCTCGCCCATCTCGGAGTGAACCGGGAAGCCGCCCTTGAACGTCATCGCCGGCTTGACGCCGAAGAAGGCCGGGTCCCACAGCACCACGTCGGCGAGCTTCCCGGGTTCGAGCGTCCCGACGTACTCGTCGATACCCGCGGAGATGGCGGGGTTGATGGTGTACTTCGAGACGTACCGTTTGATGCGGAAGTTGTCGGCGTCGGTCCCCTCGTCCTCGGGGAGCGGGCCGCGCTGGGACTTCATCTTCGAGGCCGTCTGCCAGGTGCGCGAGACGACCTCGGCCATCCGCCCCATCGCCTGGGAGTCCGAGGTCATCATCGAGATGGCCCCCATGTCGTGGAGCACGTCCTCGGCGGCGATGGTCTCGGCGCGCACCCGCGACTCCGCGAAGGCCACGTCCTCGGGCACGTCGGGGTTGAGGTGGTGACACACCATCACCATGTCCAGGTGCTCGTCGAACGTGTTGTCGGTGTAGGGCATCGAGGGGTTCGTCGACGACGGGAGCATGTTCGGCTCGCCGACCATCTCCATGATGTCCGGGGCGTGCCCGCCGCCCGCGCCCTCGATGTGGAACAGGTGCATCGTCCGGCCGTCGACGGCCCCGAACGTGTTCTCGACGAAGCCGGCCTCGTTCAGCGTGTCCGTGTGCATGCAGACCTGCACGCCCTCGTCCTCGGCCACGTCGAGGCAGGTGTCGATTGTCTCGGGCGTCGACCCCCAGTCTTCGTGGAGCTTCAGCCCGCACGCGCCGGCCGCGACCTGCTCGCGGAGCGGGCCGGGGTCGGACGCGTTGCCCTTGCCGTAGAAGCCGACGTTGACCGGCCAGGCCTCGGCGGCCTGCAGGAAGCGCTTGATGTTCTCCGGCCCGGTCGTACACGTCGTCGCGCCGCCGCCGTAGCCCCCGCCGAGCATCGTCGTGATGCCCGACGACAGCGCGTGTTCGTGCAGTTGCGCCGAGTTCCAGTGGATGTGGATGTCCAGGCCGCCGGCCGTCGCGATCTTCCCCTCCGCGGGGTAGACGTCCGTCGACGGGCCGACGACCATGTCGACGCCGTCCATCGTGTCGGGGTTGCCGGCCTTGCCGATACCCGCAATCTCACCGTTGCGGATGCCGATGTCCGCGGCGACGATACCGAGGACGGGGTCGATGACCGTCGCGTTCGTCAGCACCCAGTCGAGCGCGCCCTCCTCCTGCGTGACGCCGGCGGCCATCCCGAGGCCGTCACGGAGGGTCTTCCCCCCGCCGAACACCGCCTCGTCGCCGTGGGTCCGCAGGTCCTCCTCGACCTCGGCGAACAGCTCCGTGTCGCCGAGGCGGACTCTGTCGCCCGTCGTCGGCCCGTAGAGGTCCGCGTAGTTCTCGCGGTCGATGTCGCGCGTCACTCCGCTCCCCCCTCGTTCGCACCGTCTGTCGCCGCCTCGGTCTCGCCGCCGTCCGTCTCGGCGTCGGTCCCCGTATCGCGGAAGCCGGCGGCGCGCATCCGTTCGAGAGCGGCGCTGGTATCCCCGTCGACGCTCCCGTTCACGAGGCCGTTCATGCCGTGGGCGCGGCGCTTCCCGCCGATTTCGACGAGTTCGACCGTCTGTTCCTCGCCGGGTTCGAACCGGACGGCCGTGCCCGCGGGGATGTTCAGTCGCATCCCCATGGCCGCCTCGCGGTCGAACTCCAGCGCGGCGTTGGCCTCGAAGAAGTGGAAGTGCGACCCGACCTGCGAGGGCCGGTCGCCGGTGTTGCCGACGGTCACGTCCGTCGTCTCGCGGCCCTCGTTCAGCGTCACGGTCCCCTCGCCCGTGACGACCTCCCCGGGCACGAGTCCGTCACTCATCGCGACGCTCCCCCGCCAATTTCTGACTGTTCGTCTATCATCTGCCCCTCTCTTTGGATACTCATACTAAAATGGTTGCTCTCGGCGCAATTGACGCCCCTTCATCCGCGAGTGGTTAAAATTCCAAAGTTACGAGCCGGCACGAAGGGGCGGAACTGGCGAACTGTCCTACTTTCCGGCGTCGTCGCCAGTTCCGTCCAGTCGGGGAGCGTCCCCGCGGTCGCCGTCGAGGCGGGCGGCCGCGTCGGCGACGGTCAGCGGCACGTCGTCCGTCCGCCCGTCGAACAGCCGGACGACCTGCGGCGGGCGGAGCGCGCAGTCGGTCAGCAGGTCGGTGTCGGTCAGGATTCGGCGGGTCGACCCGTCGGCGGCGACGGACCCCGCGTCGTCGAGCAGGACGACGCGGTCGGCGACGTGCGGGACGAGTTCGGCGTCCGGCGTCGAGACGACGAGCGTGACGCCGTCCGCGGCGAGGTCGTCGAGCAGGTCGAGGACCGTCGCCCGGTTCGCGGCGTCGACATTGCTCACCGGTTCGTCCAGCAGGAGCACGTCCGGCTCGACGGTGAGCGCGCTGGCGAGGGCGGCCCGGCGCTGCTCGCCGCCGCTGAGGCGGAACGGCGGCTTCGAGAGCAGGCCGTCGAGGTCCAGTCGGTCTGCGACGCGCTCGACGCGCCGGTCGACCGCCTCGCGCGAGCAGTCCAGTTGCGCCGGGCCGTAGGCCAGGTCCTCGCGGACGGTCGGGTTGAACAGGTAGTCCGCGGGGTTCTGCGTGAGGACGCTGAGGCGACTGCGAACGGAGTCGGCGTCGGTCGTCTCCCCGAAGTACCGGACCCGACCGCCGTCAGGTTCGATCAGGCCCCCGAGCAGTTCCAGCAGCGTCGACTTGCCGGCCCCGTTCGGCCCGAGGAGCGCGACCCGCTCGCCGCGCTCGACGGTCACATCGACGCCGTCGACGGCCAGCGTCCCGTCGGGGTACGCATATCGGAGGGCGGCGGCGTCGAGGACGGTCACGCGAACACCACCACCGCGACGGCGAGCGCGACGACGCAACCGAACGCGAGGTCCGCCGTCCCGAGCGATTCCCGCGGCCGAGCCGGCGTTCGACCCGTGCCGCCGCGGGCGCGGGCGGCCCGCTGGACGCGCTCGCCCCGTTCCAGGCTCCGGACGAGGAACGACCCGACGGCGTTCCCGGAGTCTCGCCAGGTGCGCCGCAGGCTCGGTTCCGCGACGGTCCGACTCCGGCGGGCGCGGACCAGCCGTTCGAGTTCGGCGAAGAAGAGGAGCAGATAGCGGTAGGTGATTCCGAGCAGCGAGACGGCGATGGGCGGGGCTCGCAAGCGGCGCAGCGCCCCGAGCAGGTCCGAAAAGCGCGTCGTCACCAGCAGGAGCGAGAGGAAGCCGACGCAGGCCGCCACGCGGACGACGAACGTGAGGACGTAGTCGACGCCGGCGGCCGACAGCGGCAGCGCCCCGAACGCGGGACCGCCCATCAACACGGCCTGGGGCGCGACGACGACGAGCGCGAACGCCGGCGGGCCGGTCAGGCGGCCGAGGAACGTGCGGGCCGGAATCCGCGACAGCGCGGCGAGCGCGGCGGACAGCAGGGCCAGCGCCGCGACGGTCGGGAGCGACCGCTGGGTCACCGTGAGCGCGACGAGCGCGACGACGCCGAGCAGTTTGACGCTCGGCGTGACGGCCTGCAGGAAGCCGTCGCGGTCCGGCAGGTCCTCGGCGAGCAGGAACCACCGGGCGCGCTCGGCGACGGTCGCGACCGTCCGGTCGAGCAGGGCGCGCCCGCTCATCTCACCGACCGTCGTCGGCGTCCGCTCCGAGCAGTCGGCCGATGCCGGCACCCAGCAGGAGCGTCAGCGCGGTCCCGACGACGGCCGACAGGAACGTGCCGGTCGGGCCGCCGAGACCGGAGACGCCGTAGTCGGAGAACGGCGCCGCCCCGGTGGCGGTCGCGTGGTCGGTCGCGCCGGTCGCCTCCGCGGCGTTCTCCAGGGGCTCGGCGTACCCGACCTGTCCGGCCGCCCAGCCGAAGACCGGCGCGAGCAGCGTCAGGACGAGCAGCGCGGCGAGCGCCCGCGGGAGCCAGTCGGGCAGGCGACCCATCACGCGGTCACCTCGCCGACGGCGTCGGGTCGGAGGTCGGGGCGAGCGCGGGCGAGGTAGCGGTAGACGAAGGCGGTGATCGCGCCCTCGACGAGGCCGAGCGCGAGGTGGCCGACGCCCATGATCGCCAGCGTGGTCACGAGCTGGTACTCGAACGCCGAGGAGAGGCCGAGCTGGACGGCCGCAGAGAGCGCGCCGGCCGTGATGCCCAGCCACCCGGCGGCGAAGGCCGCGCGGAACTCGCCGTAGGGCGCGAGGAGGCGGTAGATAGCGTAGCCGACGTACACCTCGACGACGGCCATGTTGAACACGTTCGCGCCGAGGACGACGAGGCCGCCGTCGCCGAAGACGAGCGCCTGAATCGCGACGACGGTGGCGACACAGAGCGCGCCCAGGTGCGGCCCGAGCAGGATGGCGGCGAACGCGCCGCCGACGAAGTGCGCGCTCGTGCCGCCCGGAATCGGCCAGTTGAGCATCTGGGCGGCGAAGACGCCCGCGGCGACGACCCCGAGCAGGGGCGCGCGGCTGTCGGGAATCTCGCCGTTGACGCGCTTCGCCGCGAGACTCAGGACGGCGACGGCGAGCGCGCCGACGGCGAGCGCGATGGGGAGGTCGATGTACCCGTCCGGGATGTGCATGCTACCCGAGTCTGCCACCGGCGCGCTAATAATACTTTTTCATCACACAGTATTACCGGCGGCGGGAGAGTATTACCGAAGCCCGGATAGCCATATGGCCGCGGGCGTCTACGTCAGGTATGAGTGAGGACCTCGACCGAATCAGCCTGACGCTCCCGTCGTCGATGGTCGACCGACTCGACGGCATCGTCGACGAGTGGGAGTACGCGAGCCGGTCGGAGGCGATACGGGACTCGCTGCGCGATTTCTTCGCGACCTACGAGTGGGAGTCCGGCGGCGAGCGCCACCACCACGGGACCGTCGTCGTCGTCCACGACCACCACGTCTCCGGCATCGCCGACGACCTCCAGACCATCCAGCACGAGATGGCCGACCTCATCACGTCCGTCCAGCACATCCACCTCTCGCACGACACCTGCATGGAGACGCTGGTCGTCGAGGGGGCGGCCGGCGACATCACCGAACTGGCCAACCGCCTGCGGGCGCTCGGCGGCGTCCAGCAGGTAAAGGTCGTCGTCGTCGACGAGTGAGTCCAGCGGCTGCGCGCGAGCCATAGCCCCCGATATCGACCCGTTCTCACGCCGAACCTGACACAGGATAGATAGTTCGCTCGTCGACGCCTCGAAGCGCCCGCACCCACCCCGCTGTCCGGATCGTTCAGCGGCCGACGGAGATTGCTGAAAGATTCAAAATGTAGCGACAATATTGGCCGTTCATCTTGCTATTTCCAATATCCTTCCAGGTCCTTATACTCCTGAGTCAGTATGGAGGATAATATAAGATCAGAGTGGTAAACCTTATTTACTTCCTGCGGAACGGCAACACTGTGTACGTAATCATGGACGAACGTCCGGATATCAACGAAGAAGGTGCGAGTATGACCAATGTTTCGCGGCCCGGAGTCGAATACCGAAGTCTGTTCGGAGGGCAGGCATGAACCGGTCGTCCGTCAGCCGCCGGGAGTTCCTCGGGGCCGGCGGGGCCGCGGTCGTCGCCGGCCTGGCCGGCTGTTCGGGGGGACAGGGTCAGAGCGGCGCGACGACCGATACCGCCAGTAGCTCCGACGTGGTCAAGATCGGCGTGCTGGAGGACCAGTCCGGGAACTTCGCGCTCGTCGGTGCGCCCAAGCACAAGGCGTCGATGCTCGCCATCGAGGAGATCAACGCCAACGGCGGCATCGACGGCAAGCAGATCGAGACCTACGCCACGGACCCCCAGTCCGACAACCAGCGCTACCAGGAGCTCACCCGCGAGATGATCAACGAGAACGACGTGGACGCGCTCTGGGCGGGGTACTCCTCGGCGACGCGGGAGGCCATCCGGCCGACCATCGACCGCAACGAGCAGCTGTACTTCTACACCACCCAGTACGAGGGCGGCGTCTGCGACAAGTACACGTTCGCGGTCGGGCCGACGGCCCGCCAGCAACTGGGCATCGTCCTCCCGTACCTGCGCGAGGAGTTCGGGCCGAAGATCTACACCATCGCGGCGGACTACAACTTCGGTCAGCTGTCGGCCGACTGGGTGAAGGTGCTCGCGGACGAGAACGACGCCGAGGTCGTCGGCGAGGAGTTCATCCCGCTGAGCGAGTCCAGCTTCGGCTCGGTCATCAACAACATCCAGGACGCCGACCCCGACTTCGTGATGTCGATGCTGGTCGGCGCGAACCACACCGCGTTCTACAAGCAGAAGGCCTCCGCCGGCCTCGACGTTCCCATCGGCACGTCGACGGCGATGGCTCAGGGCTACGAGCACCGCCGCCTCGACCCGCCCGCGATGGCCAACATCTACGCCGGCGTCAACTACATGGAGGAGGTGCCGACGGCGAGCAACACGAGCGACGGCGGCTTCGTCGACCGCTACTACGAGAAGTACCCGGACGCCCCCTATCTCAACGAGGAGGCCGAGACGAACTACTTCTCGACGTACATGTACAAGAAGGCCGTCGAACAGGCCGGGACGCTCGAACAGCCGGAGGTCATCGAGGCCCTCGAATCCGGCATCGAACTCGGCACCGAGCACGCCCCCGAAGCGCCCGAGGGAGAGACGATCAAACTCGACGGCGCGACCCACCACGTCGACCACCACATGTGGGTCATGAAGGCCGACGACCAGCACAACGTCGAGGCCGTCAAGAACGAGCAGATTCCCGAACAGTTCCTCTCGGAGACGGTCGGCTGTAACCTCCCCGAGAATACGGAGACCACGCAGTACACCCCGGTGGACTACTTCGAGGAGGCAGAGTAGCGGGATGGTAAACGGGATCAACCTCGCGTTACAGTTCCTCGATAGCTTCGCGTTCATCGTGCTCGCAGCGGCGGGGTTGGCCATCATCTTCGGCATCATGGGCGTCATCAACCTCGCTCACGGGGAGTTCATCCTCGTCGGGGCGTACGCGACGACGCTCTCGGCGACGAAGCTCGGGCTCCCGCTCGCGGCCGCGATGCTCGTGGGAACGCTCGTCACCGCCGCCTTCGGCGTCGTCGTCGAGCGGTTCATCATCTCCGGGGCGGTCCCCAACTGGATCGGGCAGGAGACGGTCGGTCGAAACCTCGTCGAGCCGCTGTACGACCGGCTGGCGGACTCGATGGTCGCGACGTTCGGACTCAGCCTCATCATGGTACAGGGCGCGCGCGTCGTCTTCGGCAACTCCATCGACACCGTCGGCACGCCGTTCGGCAACATCGCCTACGGCGCGTTCTCCTACTCGACGTACCGCATCGTGCTCTCGGGGGTCAGCATCGCGCTCCTCGTCGGGGTGTACTACATCTTCACCAAGACGGAGTACGGGATGACCGCCAGAGCGACGATTCAGGACGAGGAGACCGCCCGCGCGCTGGGCGTCGACACCGAGCGCATCTACATGGCGACGTTCGCCATCGGGTCCGGGCTCGCCGGACTGACGGGCGCGCTGTTCGCCCCGACGCTGTCGATGCAGCCGACGCTGGGCGACCAGTTCCTCGTCGAGGCGTTCGTCGCCGTCGTCGTCGGCGGCCCGAGCGTCGTCCTCGGCACGGCGCTGTCCGGCGGCGTGCTCGGCGCGATTCAGGCCGTGTTCACCAACCTCTACGGGACGTTCTTCGGCCGCATCGCGCTGCTGGCCGCCGCGATGGTCGCGCTCCGGTTCCTGCCGGACGGGATCACTGGCTTCATCGAAGCGGTACAGAGCCGCAGACAGGAGGGTCAGTAGATGGCGACCGACGCGCCAACGGACGGCGGCCAGTCGCTGGCCGCCCGGGTCCGCGCCCGCTTCGAGGGCCCGAACACCATCGGGAACTCCAACGGGTTCTGGGTCGGCTTCCTCGTCGCGGTCGCGGCGCTGGTCGCCTTCCCGCTCGTGGGGAACGCGGAGCAGTTCTCGCTGTTCCTCGTCCTCTCCCTGCTCGGCCTCTCGCTGTCGGTCGTGTGGGGGTACACGGGCGTGCTGAGCTTCGGCCAGGTCGTCTTCTTCGGCCTGGGCGGGTACACCTTCGCCGTCGTCTCCATCAACTTCGCCACGCCGGGCGGCATCACCGCGGCCGTGCTGGCCGGCGTCGTCGGCGGCGGCCTCGGTGCCGCCGTGCTCGGCTACTTCATGTTCTACGGGGGCGTCCGGGACGTGTACGTCACCATCATCACGCTCGTCGCGACGATGGTGTTGCACACGTTCATGGCCCAGACGGCCGGCTCCGAGTGGACCATCGGCGAGGCCGCGCTGGGCGGCTTCAACGGGATGCCGGACATCCCGCTGCTGAAGCTCGGCGTCGGGGCCGCGTCGTTCCAGTTCATGTACAACGCGATTCCCGTCTGGGTCCCCGGGTTCGGCACCGTCGAACTCGACCCGTTCTACTACCTCGCGCTCGTCCTGCTCGTCGGGACGTACCTCGGCCTGCGCGCGCTCGTCAACTCCGACTACGGCCGCGCGATGGTCGCCGTCCGCGAGGACGAGGACCGGACGCGGATGTTCGGCTACAACGTCAAGCGCATCAAGCTGGTCGTGTTCATCCTCGGCGGCGCGCTCGCGGGCCTCTCCGGCGTGCTGTACGCCGCGCGGAACGTGTTCATCGACCCGACGGTGTTCACGCTGCTGTTCGCGACGCTGCCCGTCATCTGGGTGAGCGTCGGCGGTCGCAAGAGCCTGCTGGGCGCGATCATCGCGACCATCGCCATCGAGTACATCCGCGTGACCCTCGGCGGCGAGCTGGCGCTCGTCATGCTCGGCGCGCTGCTGCTGGGGACCATCCTGTTCCTCCCCAACGGCATCGTCCCGTGGGTCCACAGGCTCGCCAGACAGAACCGCCCCGCCCCCGCGGACGCCGAGGGGCCGGAGACGCCCGACCCGACGGAGGCGAGCGAATCATGAGCGAGAGCGAGACCGAATCCGAATCACGACCGCTGGGACCGAACGTCCGCCAGACGGCCGCCGAGATGGCCACTGGCGACCGAACCGACACGCTGTTGCAGACCGACGGACTGGTCAAGCGCTTCGGCGGGTTCACCGCGACCGACGACGTGGACTTCGGCGTCGCGGCGGGCGAACTCCGCTGTCTCATCGGGCCGAACGGGGCCGGCAAGTCGACGCTGCTGAAGCTCATCACCGGCACGTACGAGGCCAGCGAGGGGCACATCTACTACGACGGTCACGACATCACCGACCTGGAACCGCACGAGCGGGTCCAGCGGGGCATCAGCATGAAGTTCCAGGTCCCGTCCGTCTACGGCGACCTGAGCGTGCGCGAGAACGCCCGGCTCCCCATCCAGCGCTTCGCCGACGGGGCGGAGCGCAACGAGCGCGTCGACCGGGCCATCGAGGCGGCCGGCCTCACCGGCTACGAACACGTCGACGCGAGCGCGCTCTCGCACGGCCAGCAGCAGCAACTCGAGATCGGGATGGCGGCGTCGCTGGAGCCCGACCTCCTCTTGCTGGACGAGCCGGTCGCCGGCCTCGACGTGGCCGAACGCGAGGCCATCGCCGAGCGCGTGACCCGCCTCAACGAGGAGGAGGGCATCGCGTTCGTCGTCATCGAGCACGACACCGACTTCGTGGCCTCCATCGCCGACGAGGTGACCGTCCTCCACAACGGCGAGGTCTTCAGGGAAGGGCCGATCGAGGAGGTCAAAGCGGATCCCGCGGTCCAGCGCATCTACCTGGGGGAAGAGGAATGAGCCTGCTCGAACTCGACGGCGTCACCGCCGCCTACGACAGGACGCCCATCCTCCGGGGCATCGACCTCTCGGTCGACGAGGGCGAGATCGTCGGCGTGATGGGGAAAAACGGCGTCGGCAAGACGACGCTGCTGAAGACGGTGATGGGCCTGCTCGAACCCACCGAGGGGACCATCCGCTACGCCGGCGCGGACGTGACGAGCGCCTCGGCCGACGAGCGCGCCCGGGCCGGCATCGGCTACATCCCGCAGGGGCGTGACGTGTTCCCGAAGCTCACGGTCGAGCAGAACATCAAGATGGGCGAGAAAATCCGGGCGGACAGCGACGAGACGCTGTACGACCAGATATACGAGTACTTCCCCGTCCTCGACGAGCGCGCGAGTCAGGACGCGGGCACGCTCTCGGGGGGCCAACAGCAGATGCTCGCCATCGCGCGGGCGCTGGTCTCGAACCCCGACCTCCTCCTGCTCGACGAGCCCAGCGAGGGCATCCAGCCCTCCATCGTCGACCAGATCAGCGAGGACATGCAGGCCATCAACGAGGACCTCGGCACGACCATCCTCTTCGTCGAGCAGAACCTCGGCGTCATCCGCGAGATGGCCGACCGCTGTTACGCGATGGAACGCGGCGAGATCGTCGACGAGGTCGGTCCGACGACGCTGGCCGACGAGGACGCCATCGCCGAGTACCTCGCGGTCTGACCGGCGCCCAGTTCGACCGGTGGCCCCTCACGTCCCGAGCCAGGAATCGGCCGGGACCTCGTACCCGTTGTTCCGACAGAACTCCCTGGCCCGGCGACGCACCGCCCCGGAGTCCGGGCGCTCGCCGGTCGCCTCGATACGGTCGACGACCCAGTTCGCGACGACCGCGACGCCCTCGTCGTCGTCGTCCGCGTCGATGTCCTCGAGCGCGCGCAGCGTCTTCTCGTACATTTCGTGTTGCTGTTCGCGGTTGTCGGCCGCCGTCCGGGAGTCGTCTGCGTCCCTGATGCGACGCATCGCCGAGCGGACACTCATGTGCTGGCGTACGGCGGGCGGCGGCAAAAGTGTTAGTGGAGCAACAAGAATGATTACTGGCGGAGCCACCACCACCCGGCCGCGAGCACGACCGCCGCGAGTATCGCCGCGCCGACGACGACGGCGGTGTCGCCGCCCGGCCCCGTGGGTTCCGCGATAGTCACGGCCACGAGCGACCGGTCGGTCCGAACGGCGTCGCCGTCGACCGTCTCGGCGCTCGCGTTGAGCGCGACGGCGTGGGTGCTCTCGACCGCGTCCTCCGAGACGCTGAGTTCGAAGCCGAGCGTGGCGGTCTCGCCGGGGTCGAGCGCGCTGACGAACGCGCTCGGCGACTCGCTGGTGAACGGCGGGGCGGTCGCGAGGCTGACTCGCACGTCTTCGAGGCGCGCGTCGCCGACGTTCGTCGCGCGGACGCGGAGCCGGTTGCTCGTGTCGATGCCGAAACTGGCGTTCACCGCCTCGAACGCGAGGCGGTCGGGCTGGGGCGCGACGTCGCCGCGGACCCGGAGCGGCGCGCTCTCTCTGGCGTCCCCGCTCGGCCCCTCGTAGCGGACGGTGAGATCGAAGGGGCGGGGGCCGGCCTCGGCCGTCGGCGCGACCGCCGCGTCGAACGCGAAGTCGGCCGACGCGCCCGCTTCGAGGTCGCCCAGCGCGTAGGTCGTCTCCGCGAACCGGACGTTCTGCGACGGTGAGGAGACGACGACCACGGCGTCGCGGGCCGGCGTGGGGCCGCGGTTGAGGACGGTCCCGCGGACCTGCCCCTCCTCGCCGACGGCCAGCGAGACGGCGGCGTCGCGGACGGCGAAGTCGGGGTCG
>Ga0207772_100229_pt1 | contig 44601 bp, 42 predicted proteins | sample A23M3SouthBayCA_2_FD_187750 | JGI IMG/M metagenome (GOLD analysis project Ga0207772, IMG submission 187750) | Aerobic enrichment media microbial communities from Eden Landing Ponds, California, USA - A23 M3 (2) (SPAdes) | ecosystem: Environmental > Aquatic > Marine > Unclassified | place...
GCCGCCGGAGTTGCCGATGTTGGCGAACAGCTCGAACGGCCGGTCGGCCTCGGGGTCCTCGTTGATGTTGACGTAGAGCTTCCCGTAGCCGGTGTCGATGCGCTGGGTGACGCCGTGGAGCACGTCCGGGCGGGACTGCTTCTCGGCGAACTCGGCGTCCACGTCGCCGTCGGCGACGCGCAGAAGTTCCTCGACGGAGTCGTCGAGAGCGGCCTGTACGGCCTCGTCCTCGAGGAAGCCCTCGATGCCGCCGAAGACCTCCTCTATCTGGGCGACGACCTCCTCGGCGTCCATGTCCGCGAACTCCGTGTTCTGGGCGCGGGTCGTCAGCACCTGCTTCGAGCGCGTGCCGTCGCGGTAGTAGGTGACGCCCTTGCCGCCGTGGTCGTAGATGTACTCGAACACCGCGGCGGCGTCCTCGATGGTGGAGTCGTTGGGGGCGTTGACCGTCTTCGAGATGGCGGAGTCGACGCCCTCCTGACAGGCCACCTGGATGCCGGCGTGCTGTCGCGCCGAGAGGTCGCCCGTCGTGACGAACAGTTCGCCGATTGCGTCCGGGACCGTCGTGAGCCCGTCGACGCCGTCGAACTCGTTGTTCGCCATCTGCTCCTGGGCCTCCTCCTTGACCGCTTCGACGTCGATGTCGTTGTCCTCCAGCGCGCGGAGGAAGTAGTCGTCGAACTCGACGAGCATCTCGTCGCCCTGCACGTCGTCGGAGACGTTCTTGTAGTAGGCGACGTTGTAGATCGGCTCACAGCCGCCGGTGGTGTTGCCGATCATCGAGGTCGTGCCGGTCGGCGCGATGGTCGTCGTGTTGTGGTTGCGGATGGGGTAGCCGTCCTCCCAGTCGTCGGCGTCCTCGCCGGTCTGCTTCTCGAACCACTCGCGGTACTCGGTCGGGTTCGCGTACTTGGAGTTGTCCCACTCCTCGAAGACGCCGCGGTCCTCGGCGAGTTCGTGGCTGGTGGCCTTCGAGCCGTGGTTGATGTGGCGCATCGTCTGCCGGGCGATCTCGTTGGCCTCGTCGGTGCCGTAGGCGACGCCGAGCTGGATGTACAGCTGCGCCAGCCCCATGATGCCGAGGCCGATCTTGCGCATCTCCCGGACCTTCTGCTCGATCTTCTCGACCGGGAAATCCGACATCGTGACGACGTTCTCGAGGAAGCGCGTGCCGAGTTCGATGCGGCGGTCGAACTCCTCCCAGTCGATGGCGTCCTCGAGGAACGCCTCGATGGCCGCTTCCGTCGAGTCGTACTCGTCGCCGTTCTCGGCGGACCAGACGCGCCAGTCCGGCGCGTCCTGCGCGGCCAGCGTCGAGAGGTTGATGTGGCCGAGGTTACAGGCCTCGTACTCCTCGAGGGGCTGCTCGCCGCAGGGGTTGGTCGCGAGAATCTGGTGTTCGGGGTGTTCCTCCACGTCGAAGGAGTGCTGCTTGTTGACGCGTTCGAGGTAGATGACGCCCGGTTCGCCGTTCTCGTGTGCGCCCTGGACGATGCGCTCCCAGAGCTTCTCGGCGGGGATTGAGAGCACTTCGCCGGCCTCGACGTACTCGCCGAGGTCGAACATCTCGTAGAGCTCCTCGGTCTGTTCGGTGGCGACGTGGGGCTCCTCGGTGCGCGGGTTCGTGAACGTGAACTCCTCGCCGCTCTGGAGCGCGTCCATGAAGTCGTCGGTGATGCCGACGGAGATGTTGAAGTTCGAGAGGTGGCCCTCGACGGCGTTGCGGAGGTGCTTGGGGACCTTGCCGTCCTCGTCGATGAGGCCGCGGGCCTCCTCTAAGGCCTCGGCGAAGGAGTTGTGCGTGAAGTCGTCGGGGTCGTTCAGGCGGAGGGTCTCGGCCAGCGAGACGTCCTTGTTCTTGGCGTGGATGAACTGGATGACGTCGGGGTGAGAGACGCGCATGACGCCCATCTGCGCGCCGCGGCGGGCCCCGCCCTGCGCGATGGTCTCGCACATCTGGTCGTAGGTCCGCATGAACGTGATCGGGCCGGAGGCGATGCCGCCGGTGGAGCCGACGGGGTCGCCGTACGGGCGGAGCTTCCAGAACGCGTAGCCCATCCCGCCGCCGGACTGGAAGACCTGCGCGGCCTCCTTGGCGGTCTGGTGGATGTCGTCGATGTCGTCGCCGGGCGAGTCGACGAAACAGGCGGAGAGCTGCTGGAGCTCGTCGCCGGCGTTCATCAGCGTCGGCGAGTTCGGCATGAACGAGAGCTGTTCCATCTGGTCCTGGAACGCGTCGGCGACGGACTCGACGTGGTCGCGGACCTCGTCGGGGAGCTCCGGGACCACGGTGTCGTAGGCGAACTTGTTGACGTTGTAGACGGAGAGGTCGGTCTCGGCGTCGTCGTCCGCGGTGGTTCCTTTGCCGAACACCTCGGCGGCGAGTTCGTCCCGGCGCGGGTGGTCGGGCTTCAGCTGGTCGGGCGTGACGGTCACGTCGACGCCCTGCTTGTTCGACTCGAAGACGGCCTCGGCGAGCGCGATGTTCTTCGCGACCCGCTCGAAGAGGTCCTCGGGGTCCTCGACGAGGTCGCCGTCGGCGTCCTTCCGGAGGTACCGCGCCGGGAGGATGTTGTGGTAGGCGTTGCCTGTGAGCCGTTCCTCGAGGGTGTCCCCGTCGGTCCGTTTGATCGGAAGTGTAATCTCGTCGGCGGAGAGGTCGCTGTTACTCATCGCCCGCTCCTCCACCCGACAGCGGCCCGCTGCCGGTCGATACCCCGTTCAGTAGCTACCCGTGTTCCGGTCATTTCTGGCGGCAGATACGTATTCATCGATGGCGTTTAATCCTTCCTTCTTGGCTGCGAGTTCGACGCAACCGCACTCGCGAGACGGCGTCGCAACTACGGTGTTCGTCAGTCTGTGCGAGCGACGCGGGAGACGATAGTCGCGTACATCGGAATAGATGCGCCGGACTCTTCTTAATAGTGTGTAGACCGCAGTGAAAGTGAAATCGGCCTCCGAAGAACCGACAGACGGGGGCGACATATCCAGTCGAAACAGCAGGGGGTTCGGGAGCGAGATAGCCGGCGGCTACCGGCGAGTAGGAGCCGAATACGAGCACGTCAGACGGACCGCTGTCCGGCGATTTCGCGAATCCCTGTGACGGCCCGCGTACCGCCGTACCCGGCGGCCTCGACCGGTCCCGCGCCGCGCCCGTCACAGCCACGAAGTATTTCCCCCCGGCCGTCGTTGTCTCCCGTATGTTCTGGTTCCTGCAACTCGGCGGGGTCCCCTCGCTGCCCGCGCTACTGGGCGGCCTCCTCGTAATCGCGCTCGTCCTGCTGGTCGGGCGGTTCGTCATGAAAGTGGCGTGGCGCATCGTCATCCTCGCCATCGTCGCCGTCGCCGTCCTCTGGCTGCTCGGACTGTTCGGCTTCCAGATTATCTAGAGGCCGGCGAGGAAGTTCCGAATCACGTCGTGGCCGACCGCGGTCAGGACGGATTCGGGGTGGAACTGGACGGCTTCGATTGGGTACTCGCGGTGGCGTACGCCCATCACCAGTTCCGTGCCGTCCTCGGTCTCCGTCGTCGCGCTGACGACGAACTCCTCGGGGACCTCTTCGGCGACCAGCGAGTGGTAGCGCCCGCCCTGGAAGCCCTGTTCGAGGCCGCGGAAGACGCCCTCGCCGTCGTGGTCGATTGGGAAGGCCTTCCCGTGGATGGGTTCCGGCGCGCGGCCGATGGTGCCGCCGTAGGCGTACACCGCCGATTCGAGGCCGAGACAGACGCCGAGCGTCGGCACGTCGGGGCTGACCTCTCGGAGCACGTCGAGCGTCACGCCCACGTCGCGCTCGTTCTTCGGGTGGCCCGGACCTGGCGAGAGCACGATGGCGTCGGGGTCGAACGCTCTCACGTCGTCGAGCGACGCCGTGTTGCGGACGACTTCGGTCTCGGCGTGCTCCGAGACGTACTCGACGAGGTTGTACGTGAAGGAATCGAAGTTGTCGACGAACAGGACCCGCAGGTCGTCCCTGACCGCGTCCTCTCCGGCCGGCCGCGACGCGCTCATCGGGGCACCTCCCCGGCGGCGTCCTCGCCGTCGACCGCGTCGGTCTCGTCGCCGTCGGTTCCCTCGAATCCGTCGGGCGACGGCCCGTCCTCGATGCGTTCCAGCGCCGTCAGCACGCCGTCCATCTTCTGTTCGGTCTCGACGTACTCGCTCTCGGGGTCCGAGTCGGCGACGACGCCCGCGCCGGCCTGGACCGTGATGCGGTCGGCCTCGTCCGTGTCCTCGATGGTGGCCGAGCGGATGACGATGGCGAAGTCGGCGTCGCCGCCCCAGTCGAAGTAGCCGACGCCGCCGCCGTAGGGCCCCCGCGGCGACCGTTCGAGTTCGTCGATGATTTCCATGGCTCGAATCTTCGGCGCGCCCGAGAGCGTCCCCGCGGGGAACGTCGCGCGGGCGGCGTCGAAGGCGTCCTTCTCGGGCGAGAGGCGGCCCGTGACCGTCGACTCGATGTGCTGGACGTGGCTGTACTTGAGGACGTTCATGAACTCCTGAACGCGGACGCTGCCGGCCTCGGCGACCCGGCGCACGTCGTTTCGAGCCAGGTCGACGAGCATCGTGTGCTCGGCGCGCTCCTTCCCGTCGGCGAGCATCTCGCCGGCGAGGCGACGGTCTTCGACGGGTGAGTTACCCCGCGGGCACGTGCCCGCGATGGGGTTCGAGACGACGTGGTCCCCGGCCACGGAGACCAGCGTCTCCGGGCTCGCACCGACGATGGTCAGGTCGTCGTAGCCCAGCAGGTACATGTACGGCGAGGGGTTCACCGCACGGAGCGCCTCGTAGAAGCCCAGCGGGTCGACCTCGCCGTACAGCTCGCGGGTCCGCGAGATGACGCCCTGGTAGATGTCGCCCGAGAGGACGTACTCCTTGGCGCGCTCGACGGCGGCCTCGTACTCGTCCTGCGGGCCGGCTACTTCGCGCTCGCGGCGGAAGCCGCCGGTCGAGAGCGGAGCGAGGTCGGAGAGCGCCGCCTCGACGCGCTCGGCCTCGGCGACCAGTTCGTCGTAGCGCTCGCCGGCGTCCCCGTCCTGTCTGACGACGGGCGTGAACACCAGCGAGACGGTCTCCTCGACGTGGTCGAACCGGACCGTCGACGTGGTCAGGACGAACTGGGCGTCCGGGAACCGCGAGTCCGGGCGGTCGAGGCCCACCTCGTCGAGCCAGAGGTCGTAGACGGCGTCGTACGAGAGAAACCCGACGAGGCCGCCCTCGAGGTGCTGACGGTCCATCTCCGGGAAGTTCCGGAGGGTCACGTCCGGCATCGCGGCGCGGAGGTCGTCGACCACGTCGCCGCCGTCCGTCGTCACGAGGTCGGCGTAACGCTCGTCGAACGTCTGCACCTCGCTGTCGTCGCCGGTGACGGTGACGACCGCTTGCGGGTCGTAGCCGACGAACGAGAAACGGGCGTGGCGGTCGTCGGTCTCCGGCGCGAACGCGCCGTCCGGGTCGCTGGAGGCGACCTTCTCGGCGCTCTCCAGCAGGAACGTGTAGTCGCTTCCGGCCGCGTCGCCGGTGCGCCCGCTCAGGGCCGCGTACGCGGCGAGCGGTTCCACGTCCGCGTCGAGTTCGGCGGCCGTCCGTACGACGACGGGTCGGTCCGCTTCAGCCTGCTCGACGAACGCCTCGCGGGAGAGGTCGAGGCTCATGCCGCCCCCTCACCCGCCCGGGTCGCGTTGCGGACGAACCGCTCGACGGCGTCGTGGTCCTTCCGGCCGCCCTCGGACTCGACGCCGCTGGCCGCGTCGACGGCGAACGGACCGACCGTCTCGACGGCCGATTCGACGTTCTCGGGTGTCAGTCCGCCGGCGAGGACGACGGGCACGTCAAGCGAGTCGACGACCTCGCGCGTGCGCTCCCAGTCGTGGGTCTCGCCGGTCCCGCCGGCCCCGTCCGCGTCGACGGAGTCGACCAGCAGGGCGTCGGCGTGGGCCGCGTAGTCCTCGATGTCGGGCGCGTCCGCGGCTACGACGGCGACGATGGACTGGGTGATTCGACTGTCGAGCGCGCCCAGTTCCGCCGGCGAGAGCCCGTCGTGGACCTGCACCGCGTCGGGTTCGACCGCGTCGACGCGCGTGACGGCCTCCTGGACCGTCGTCGGCATCGTCACGAGCACGCTGGTCACGAGCGGCGGGACGCCGTCGACCAGGTCCGCCGCCGTCGCTTCGTCGACCTCGCGGGGCGTGTCGACGGGGACGCCGTGGATGACGCCGACGGCGTCGGCCCCGGCCGCGACGACGGCGTCGCGGTCCTCGTCGCGGGTCACGCCGCAGATTTTCACGCGCGTCATGCCCCGACCAGGTCGTCGAGCTTCGCCGCGGCGTCGCCGGACTCGATCGCCTCCCGCGCCAGTTCGACGCCCTCCTCGTGGGTGTCGGCGACGCCGGCGACGTAGATGGCCGCGCCGGCGTTGGCGAGGATGATGTCTCGCTTCGCCCCGGTGACCTCGCCGGAGACGATGCCGCGGAGGTCGGCGGCGTTCTCCGCGGGCTCACCGCCCGCGATGTCCTCGATGGCGTGGGTCTCCAGGCCGATGTCCTCGGGCGTGATGGTGTACTCCGCGATGCGGTCGCCGGTGACCTCGGCGACGGCCGTCTCGCCGTGGATGGCGATCTCGTCGAGGCCGTCGCCGTGGACGACGAGCGCGCGCTCGACGTCCAGGCGGGCCAGCGCCTCGGCCATGATCGGGACGAGGTCGGGGTCGTAGACGCCGAGGACCTGCGCGTCCGCGTCGGCGGGGTTGGTCAGCGGCCCGAGGATGTTGAAGACGGTCCGCATCCCGAGTTCCTGTCGCGGGCCGATGACGGCCTTCATCGCCGGGTGGAACACGGGCGCGAGCATGAAGCCGATGCCCTCGCGCTCGATGGTCTCCTCGACCTCCGACGGTTCGGCCTCGATGTCGACGCCGACCTCGTCGAGCACGTCGGCGCTCCCCGAGGCCGACGACACCGAGTAGTTGCCGTGCTTCGCGATCGGGACGCCCGCCCCCGCCGCGACGATAGCGCTCGTCGTCGAGACGTTGATGGTGTTGTAGTCGTCGCCGCCCGTCCCGCAGGTGTCGACCATCCCCTCCCGGTCGGGCCGAATCGTCCGCGCGGCGTCGCGCATCCCCTCCGCGAAGCCGGCGATCTCTGCCTCTGTCTCCCCTTTCGCCCGCAGCGCGGTCAACAGCGCGCCGATCTGGGCGTCGGTCGCGTCCTCGAAGACCGCCTTCGCGACGCCTCGCGCTTCTTCCTGTGTCAGGTCCTCTCCGTCGGTGACGCGTTCGATGTACTCCTTCATTGTATCCACCAATGGACTATTTCGTGTTGTGATGTACAAATCCGTACATCGACTTAAGCCTATCGGGGACCCCGCCTCTTCCGGTCAGGTGTGCGGTCAATCAACAGACGCCGTGGCGATACCGAATCCGAAACCTTCAATTATACCCCCGGGATACAATGAGGTGTACCTCGCAGTGAGGGTTCGTGGTCTAGGTCGGTTATGACACCTCCTTGACATGGAGGAGGCCGGCGGTTCAAATCCGCCCGAACCCACTTCTGACGACGTCACCGACGAGCGCAGCGATTCGTCTTTCGGTTCACGGTCCGTCTGGTTCCACTTGTAGAGCGCAACCGACGAGCGAAGCGAGTCGCGGTTCGTCTCCCGATCTGTTCGCACTCGTTCTATCGACGCTGTGCGAACGACGCGTACCTGTGAGAGCCACTGTAGTGTCGGCTCGTGTCGGTAATGGAGCAGATACGGGTGATAGAACGCCTCTCGGCGGCGGCTACGGCTGATTCGTCGGTGACGAAGTTTAGTCGTCTTAATGGGTGATTTCGCATTTACGGGCCCCATATCGCCCATCCTTCCCACGAACCTTATCACACACTTATGTGGATAAGTGACGGATAGTGATAGGGGCTCCCGAGTGAGTAGCGTAGCAGGCAGACCGCAGTCGGCGGCTCTCGCTCCCCCACGTCATGACATCGACAGTCTTCAAACAGCTGTATCGGTCGGCGCTCGCCGATTCGGAGCGACTGGACGAGGATTCAGTGCTCCTCGACATCGGCGCGAAGGACGGGAAGATAGCGTCGGCGCTCGCGGACGCGATCGGCTGTCGGGCGATCGTGCTCGACATCGACTTCGACGAGGACGCGACGAACCGCGACTGCGACCTCGTCAGGGGCGACGGGACGGAGATCCCGCTTCCGGACGACAGCGTCGACGCAATCGTCTCGAACATGGTGTTCGAGCACGTCCCCGACGAGGAGGCGCTCATCGCGGACACCGCGCGCGTACTCGCCGACGACGGCGTGTTCATCTCGATCTGTCCGAACCGCGCCTGGCCGGGCGACGGGCACGGATATCCGCTGGGGATGCCCTGGTTACCGGAGTCTATCGGCGACCGGGTGGCCCGACCGTACGACCAGAAGTACGGGCGCGGCGAGGACTGGTACAGGGAGGCGTACCACCCGGTGTGGTCGATCACCGTCCGCAGGGAACTGAGCAAATACTTCGAGACCGTGGAGTACCGGTCCGGAGACCTGCTCGACGTCGACCTCGACGCGTCGGACGGCAAACAGCGACTCCTGGAGGCGTTCGCGGAGCCGCTCGAAATGGCGTTCTCCTCGCGGCTCGGGCGGCGCCTCGTCGAGGCCGTGTTTCCGACGCCCGTGTACGTCTCGAAGCATCCGAAGCGAGTCAGGCGGCGTCCCAACGGGTGAGCCACCGGCTCGCTTCGCCTTCCAGTACTTTCTTGATGACTCCCTGACAGAGATGGGTATGGACGTTCTCGACTCGGCCGACTCGTTCGAACAGTTCGTCTTGCTCTCGGTCGTCGAACTGACGGTCGCGGGCGAGGCGCCGGTACACTCCTACGACGTGACCCAGACGGCGAAGGCCCACCTCGACGACATCGAGCGGGAGCCGTTCGGGGGCGTCGAGCGGCAGGAAGTCATCGCGGCGCTGCGGACGCTCGCCGACGCGGGGCTGCTGACGAAAGCGCGGACGGAGTCGGCGACGGGGAAGGGACGACCGGCCTACGAACTGGCGGTCGAACCGGAAGAAGTACTGACGATGCTGGAGGGCGCGGAGTCGTTCGGACCCTACGTCGAGACGATTCGAGCGGAAGCCGCGGACTAGACCACGCTGACGCCGCTTCGCTCCTGTTCGAGCGCGGGCGGCTGTCCCGCTTCGAGGCGTTCGAGTCGGTCGACGATGGTGTGGACCGTGTCGCCCTCGGTGCAGGGCGCGACGTGGGCGAGTTCCTCGCCGTCGTACTCGGCGAGGCCCATGACGGGCAACGTCATCGCGTCGTAAGCCGACTCCGTGGCCTCGGAGTCCACCTGCGTGCGCTGGTAGAACGACTCGAACGAGACGTTGTTCGAGAGCGCCCACTGCTTGAACTCGGCGACCCGGTTCAGGATGAACTGCCCCTCTTCGGTGCCGGCAGCGGCCGACTGCGGGGCGATTTGCTTGCCCCAGACGATGACGTTGAAGCTCGCAATCTGATCGTTCTGCTCGAGCGTGTCGAGTCGGTCGATGACGTCCTCCTGGCGTTCGTGGGCGCCGTCGGGGAGCATCGACCGGACGTAGAGTTCGATGTGAGGTGTCGGGTCGGTGTCACTCATAACTGGTCGATGGAACTCTCGGCTGACACATATAGCTACTGTGAGAGGTGACGGCATACGTCAGAAGGACCGCTCGGGAGCCCTATTGTGTGAAATCGTCACATTCGGCGAGCGGTGACGTTTCCAGTCGCTGGGAGAATCGACACCTGGTTTAGGGCTGTAAAACGGGTTAGCGTCCTGACCGGTCCCCGTTGTCGTCGGTCGCACGCCCTCTGAGGGTCTCGTGGATGCCGAGGACGAGCGCGGGGACGACGACGATGAAGACGTGCTCCTCAATGGGGATGCCGAGCAGGTCGACGCCGGTCCGGAGCCGGATGGCGAAGACGCCGACGGTGAGGGTGTACCAGTCCCAGACGTACGCCACCGGGTAGAGGACCGCGATAGTCCGGGCCGCCTCCCGGAGCGCGCCCGCCCGCCACAGTAACGCGAGGGCGACGGTCCCCCAGACGACCTCGGTGACGAGGTACGTGTAGGGACCGAAGACGCCGATGTCTGGAAGCACGTCCGGAAGTGGGTCCCGGCGGCCTAAAGCTTGGCCCGTCTCCCGGTTCCCAGGAACTAAACCAAGGTTGATAACCCTTCACGTAGAACCTCGAACTGTGAAGAACGATGGATATTGCTGATATCGCCACCAGAGAGTTTGTCGAGGTTGACGCCAACAAGCGCCTGGGGAAGGTCCGGTCTATCTTCGAGCGCGAGAACCCCAAGGGCATCATCGTCACGGAGGACGGTGCGTACGCTGGCGTTATCACGCAGAAACAGTTGGTCCAGTCCCACGTCGAGGACAGCGCGAAAGCGGGGGCGATGACGCGCTCGGCCCCGAAGGTCGAGCGCACCGACGACGTGCGCGAGGTCGCGCGCGTCCTCGTCGAGGGCGGGGTGAAACTCGCCCCCGTCTTCGAGGCCGGCGAACTCTGGGGAATCGTCACCGAGGACGATATCCTCGACGCCGTCCTCGAGAACCTCGACGCGCTCACGGTCGAGGACATCTACACGCAGGACGTCATCACGGTCTCGGAAGACACCAACGTCGGGCAGGTAGTCAATCTCCTCCGGAAGCACGGCATCTCTCGGCTCCCCGTGCTCGACGAGACCGACAGCCTGACCGGGATGGTCACGCGCCACGACATCGTCGACGTGGTCGTCCGCGACATGAACAAGGCGACCCGCGGCGACCGCGCGGGCGAGATCGAGCGGGTCCTCGACCTCCCCGTGTACGACGTGATGAACAGCCCGGTCGAGACGGTTCGACTCGGCGACTCCGTCGAAGACGCGGTCTCCCGGATGCTCGAGAACGACTTCGCGGGCCTCGTCGTCACGCCGGAAGACGACGACAGCGACGTCGTCGGCATCCTCACGAAGACCGACGTCCTCCGGGCGCTGACCTACACCGAGGAGGACCACATGGACGTACAGATCACCAACATCACCCTCCTCGACACCGTCTCCCGGGAGGACATCCGGGCCGACATCGAGAAAGTGGCCGACAAGTACCAGGCGATGCAGGTCCAGCACGCCCACGTCCGGTTCCACGAGCACAAGGAGAAGCTCCGCGGCACGCCGCTCATCCAGTGCCAGATCCGACTCCGGACCAACAAAGGCCAGGCCGCCGGCTCGGGTGAGGGCTACGGGGCCGGAACCGCGTTCAACGTCGCGCTCGACAAGCTCGAACGGAACGTCCTCGAACTGAAGGGCGTGCAGGCCGACGAGGAGTACCGCGGTCAGCTCCTCCGCAAGCTCGGCGAACTGTAAGGCGATACCCCGTTTTCGCGTTCGGTCTCGCTTTTCGCGGTCGCTCTCGTCTCCGCTGGTCGGGCTACCGCTCTGCCACCTGGACGAGCTGTTTCCCGATGTTCTCGCCCTCGAACAGCCCGAGGAACGCGTCCGGCGCGTTCTCGAGCCCTTCGGTGACGGTCTCGCGATACGCGAGCTCCCCCGAGGCGACCCACTGCCCGAGCTGAGTCGCGGCCTGCTCGAACCGCGGTTCGAAGTCGGACACCAGGAACCCCTCGACGGTCGCTCGGCTCTGAATCACCTGCGACAGCTTGCGGGGTCCGACGGGCATCTCCTCGGCGTTGTACTGGGAGATCTGCCCGCAGACGGCCACGCGCGCGTCGGTGTTGAGCCGGGTGAACACCGCGTCGGTGATCTCGCCGCCGACGTTGTCGAAGTACGCGTCGACGCCGTTCGGCGCGGCCTCGTCGAGCGCCGCGCGGTAGTCGTCGGTCGTCTCGTAGTTGATGCCCGCATCGAAGCCCAGGTCGTCCTCCAGGAAGGCGACCTTCTCGTCTGAGCCCGCGAAGCCGACGACGCGCGCGCCCCGGAGCTTCGCGATTTGGCCGGCGACCGAGCCGACGGCCCCGGCGGCACCGGTGACGACGAACGTCTCACCGGCCGACGGCTGGGCCACCTCCCGGGTCCCGAAGTACGCGGTCAGACCCGGCATCCCGAGCACGCCGAGGGCGGTCGAGATGGGCGCGCGGTCGGGGTCGACCTGTGTGAGTGCCGGTCCGGGCGCGGTGGCGTACTCCGCCCACTGGAGGTCGCCGGTCACGACGTCGCCGGCGTCGAACCCGGCACCGTTCGACTCGACGACCTCGCCGACGACGCCCCCGCGGAGCGGTTCGCCCACGTCCCAGGGTTCCGCGTACGACTCGGCGGCGCTCATCCGCCCGCGCATGTACGGGTCGACCGAGAGGTACAGCGTCCGGACGAGCGCTTCGCCGGGGCCGGGTTCGGGGACCGGTTCCTCCGACAGGTCGAACGTGTCGCGGTCGGGCGTTCCTTCAGGGCGTTTCGCCAGTCGGTACACGCGATGTGTCTGCGACATCGGTCTCGTTAGCCCGGTCTGCCGAAAGGGGGCTTCGAAAGGAGAAAGAACCACTGGTTCAAAGTTTATTTTAACTTTACCGACATATGTCCGGACATATCAGGCAACAGGTGTGTCTTCGGTACGTCGCTCACAGGAGCGACTGCAGAGTCCAGACCGCGGAGACCCCGACGGGCCCGGCGACAGTGAGTGCCGCTTCTCGCGCGGAGAGCGCGCGAACGTGCTTGATCGCGAAAAACCAGATGACGCCCTGCCAGAGCGTGAAGGCGACGCCGAGGGCGTTAGCGAACACGATCAGCGGGTGGTCGCCCGCCGAGCGGAGCGTCGCGGCGATGCCGTCGCCCACCGTCGGGAGCGAGAGCTGTGAGAACACGTAGATGGCGGCCCCCGAACCGAGGAGGGCACTGAACAGCGCCGGAACGAAGCCCCAGCCGACGGCCGCGACGAGGTCTCGGAACTCCCCGGTGTCGGTGAACGCAGCGGAGAGTAAGTAGAACGTCCCCGACACCGCGATCCAGACCAGCACGGTTCCGAAGAGGCCGCTGAGAATCGAGACCGCGCTCCCGAGAAAGGCGAAGGCCCGGACAGTCGAGGGAAAGCGACCGAGGACGAGCGACATCGCGTACAGCGTCCCGAGCGTGCTGGCGACAGCCGTGGCCAACACTATGAGCGCCGCAGAGACGAGGTCCGTCGACTGCGGGTCCCGTGCGTAGAACTCCGCCGGATCCGTGACGATCGTCGTCAGGTGCGTCGGACTGTGCCGTCGTCTCTCGAATTCCATAATCGTGTGTCCTCCCTGACCTGTAAATAGTTATATATTGACAGATAGTATAAACTATTAAGTGGTGGCGGCGTGGATCGTGTCATGGAGTCGTCACATGGCCGTTCCAGAACCCATCCGAGAAGACTGGGGAATCGCCCTCCTGACCGCCCTGTCCATCGCCGCCCTCGTCGCTTCCTCCCTCGTCGGCGCGCCCGGCGCGTACGCGTACAACGAGTACGTCGGCGACGGCGGCGACACGCAGACCCGTGACGACGGCACCGCGATGGCCGGTGCCGGCGGCGCGATGGCGACCGGTGGCGGTGCGCTCATCGCTGCCGGTGAATACGCCGGCGCGTCGGCCGCCGTGTACGCTGGTGCGGGCGTCGCGACCGGCGGGACGGCGCTCGCACTCGCCGGTGGCGCGCTCGTCGCATAGCGATACCGAAACGTCGAACCCAACCACTACGAGACTCCCACGATGGTACTGAAACGCGTCCTCCCGGCGGTCGTCGTCGGCACGCTCTACGCGGTCGGGTCCGGAATCGTCCTCTCACCGGTCGTCAGCCCGATGTTCGGCATCGGTGGCGGCGTCGCCGCGTACCTCCTCACCCGGCCCGACGCGCTCGACGAGTCACTCACGCGCTACAGCCCGCGCCTGGAGCGAATCGGACTCGGCATCAGCCTCGTGGGCGGACTGGTCGGATTTCTCGCTGGGGCCGCGGGAACGCTCCTCTGATGCGCGCGGGGAGACGACTGACGCTCGTTTCGGCGGGCATCACCGCCGCCGGGACGGTGGCGGGCCTGCTGGCGACGCACTCGTCGCGACTCGCCGTGGAGGAGACGTTCGGGGCCTCGCTGTACGCGCTCTCGTTCGAGCCGACGTTCTGGGGTATCCTCCGAAACAACCTCGTCGTCTTCGTCACGACGCTCGCCGGGTTCGGCGTACTCACTGTCGCGAACCTGTTCCTGACCGGCGTCCCGCTCGGAATCGAGCTGGTACACAGCGACCACGTCTGGCTGATCCTCCCCCACGGCGTCGTCGAGTTCGCCGCGCTCTGGACCGCCGGCGCGGCGGGCCTGCGAATCCCGTACGACGTGAGCCGGTACTTCCGGCGGGAGACCGACGAGGTGCTGACGGCCGACGGCGCTCGAATGGTGCTTCGATACGCGGCCATCTCTCTCGCGCTCTTCGTCGTCGCGGCGGCCGTCGAAGTGACAGTCACCCGCCATCTTGCGACGGCAGTCAGCTAGGGCAAGTCGGCCGCGGAGACCGGTGCGTGGCTACCGCCGGCGGCGGCTCCGCTGACGTGTGCGAGAGCGAATTCGTAGAGCGCTCGCCGCTGTGAAGGTACAGTTCCGGTTTGAGCCTTCACTGGCTATTTGACAGTTCCCGTGGTGGAGTCACGTATGCCCTCCCTCGGTTCCCGTTCGCTCTCCCTCCTCCTGAGCGGCTTGCTCGTCGGTTCACTGCTCGCACTCGCCGCGCCCGTCGGCGCAGCGCCGCCACCGCGACCGCTCTGTGACGCCTGCGGCGACCAGTTCGCGACCACGGCGGACCGCCACGGCGTCTCGCTCGCCGTCGAGCGCAGCACGGCGACGGTAGCCGTCCACGGCAACGGCACCGCCACGTGGGTGGTCCGGAACCACCTGGCTGGCGACGGCGCGAGACTGCGGTCGAACGCGACGCTCCGGCACGCCATCGGCGACCGCGCGATGTGGGACGCCGAGTTCCTGAACGCCACCGTCTCCCGGAGCGGCGTCGTCACGCTCCGGTACCGCGAACGGGAGTTCGCCGAGTCCGCCGTCGGCGGGACGTTCCGGACCGGCGCGTTCACCGAAGCGTACGGCTACCGGAACATCGACGGACTGGGTGCGGACCGCCTCGTCGTCGTCGCGCCGCCGGGCACGCGGGTCGGGCGGCCGCTGCCGGGCAGCACCGTCTCGGCCGACGGTCGCCGGATGCGCGTGACGGCGTTCGACCGCGGCGGCATCGTCACGTTCGTTCCCCGGGAGAGCGCCGTCGGCCCGCTCCTGAGCCTGCTCGCCGTGGCGACGATGCGCGGCCCAGTCGTCCTCGAGACGCTCCTGACGAACGTGGTCGTGCCGGCCGCCGCGTTCGGCGCGCTGGTCGGTGCGGTCGGCGGCGGCCTCTCCGCGATACGCCACCGCCTTCCCGGCGGCGTGACGCGAGCGGGTCGCGCACTCGCGGGCGTCGGACTCCTCGTGGCGCTCGCCCCGCTGGTCGCCGGTGGGCTCTCGGTCCTCGACAGTTCGGTCGCGCCACTGCTTGGCGTCGGCGTCGCCTTCGTCGCGCTCGGACTCGGCCTGTCAGTGACGCCCTCGGCGTCGGTCCGCTCGTACCCGGCGCTCGCCGGCGTCGCAGTCGGTGGGCTGGCGGTCGCGCTCCTCGCCACCGTTCTCGGGACCCTCGCCGTCGGAACCCGCGGCCTAACGTTCGCGATGTGGACGAGCGCCTGGTTCCTCGTGCCGGTGTTCGCGTTGCTCCCCGCCGGCTACGCGGTCGGGACGGGTCGACGCCGACTCGGCGTCGGGACCGCCGTCCTCGGATTCGTCCTGGCGGTCGCGCCGACGACGACGCTGTACTCCCCGTTCTACGGGTTCGGCGTGCTCGTCACCGCCCTCGTGCTGGGGCTGGCCGTCGCCGTCACTGCGCTGGGCGCGCCGCTGTTCGGCGTCGGATTCGTGCTCGCGACGACGACCGGCAGGGCGGAGAACTGAACCGCTCGCGGCGACGACGACGGAGAAACCGAACCGAAACGGCGGCGTTACTGGAAGCCGATGCGACCGCCGGTGCCGGCCTGGCGCTGCGGGCTGGAGCCGCCCTTGAACTCCTCTTCCATCTGTTCGTAGTAGTCGCGGATGTCGTCGGTGATGGTCGGGCGGACGCTGTCGATGGCCTGCCGGAAGTGGCGCATCTCGACCTCCTCGGCGTCGTCGCTCTCGCGGAGCGCCTCGATGGCGGCCTCGCGGGCGATGGACTCCAGGTCGGAGCCGACGAAGCCCTCGCTGACTTCGGCCAGTTCGCGCAGGCTCACGTCGGGCGACAGCGGCGTGTCGTCGGTGTGTATCTTCAGGATCTGCTCGCGGCCGTCGACGTCCGGTTCGCCGATCATGACGAGGCGGTCGAAGCGGCCCGAGCGGATGAGCGCCGGGTCGATCATGTCCGGCCGGTTCGTCGCGCCGATGACCATCACGTCCTCCATCTCCTCGAGCCCGTCGAGTTCGGTCAGCAGTTGGTTGACGACGCGCTCGGAGACGTTCGACCCCATCTCGCCGCCGCGGCCCGGCGCGAGCGAGTCGAGTTCGTCGAAGAAGATGACCGTCGGCGCGACCTGCCGGGCCTTCCGGAAGGTCTGGCGGATGGCCTTCTCGCTCTCGCCGACCCACTTGCTGAGCAGTTGCGGGCCCCGCACCGAGATGAAGTTCGCGTCCGTCTCGTTGGCGACGGCCTTCGCCATCAGCGTCTTCCCCGTGCCGGGCGGGCCGTACAGCAGCACGCCCGAGGGCGGCGTCACCCCCATTCGCTCGAACTTCTCGGGGCTGTTCATCGGCCACTCGACGGCCTCCTGGACCTGCTCTTTGGCCTCCGTCAGGCCGCCGACGCTGTCCCAGGACACCTTCGGGAGCTCGACCAGCACCTCCCGCATCGCCGACGGACTCACCTCGTTGAGCGCGCCCTTGAAGTCGTCGCGCTTGATTATCATCCGGTCGATGAGGCTCGGTGGGATGTCCTCCTCGTCTAAGTCGATCTCGGGGAGGTACCGGCGCAGCGCCTTCATCGCGGCTTCCTTCGTGAGGCTCTCGATGTCAGCGCCGACGAAGCCGTGCGTGTCGGTCGCCAGCTTCGCGAGGTTCACGTCGTCCGAGAGCGGCATGCCGCGGGTGTGAATCTGGAGAATCTCCTCGCGGCCCACCTCGTCGGGGACGCCGATCTCGATCTCGCGGTCGAAGCGGCCGGGGCGACGCAGCGCCGGGTCGACGCTGTCGACGCGGTTGGTGGCCGCGATGACGATGACCTGGCCCCGCGATTCGAGCCCGTCCATCATCGTCAGCAACTGGGCGACGACCCGGCGCTCAACCTCGCCGGTCACGTCCTCGCGCTTGGGCGCGATGGAGTCTAGTTCGTCGATGAAGATTATCGACGGGGCCTCCTCGCTTGCGTCCTCGAATATCTCGCGCAACTGCTGTTCGGACTCGCCGTAGTACTTCGAGATGATCTCCGGCCCGGCGATAGAGAAGAAGCTGGCGGAGGTCTCGTTGGCGACGGCCTTCGCGAGCAGGGTCTTCCCCGTGCCCGGCGGGCCGTGGAGCAGGACACCCTGTGGCGGCTCGATGCCGAGCTTCTTGAAGATCTGCGGGTGCTTCATCGGCAGTTCGACCATCTCGCGGACCCGCTGGATCTCGTTCTGGAGCCCGCCGATGTCCTCGTAGGTGATGCCGCCGCCGGTCTTCTCGAACCCGGAGATGGGCTCCTCGCGGAGTTCGACCTCCGTGTCCTCGGTGATGAGACAGACGCCCTCGGGGTCGGTCTCGACGGCGATGAGCGGGATGGCCTGGCCCGGCGAGCGCATGAACGGGTGGTTCGTCGAGGACATCACGGGGACGATGTCGCGCTCGACGACCGGACGCTTGAGGATCTGCCGTTTGACCATGCCGGCGGCGTCGGAGCCGAACTGGACCGACGCCTCCTCCGGCGGCGCGAGGACGAGCTTGTCTGCCTTCTCGGCTTCGGCCTTGCGGATGGTGACGCGCTCGCCGATCCCCACGTCGGCGTTCTGGCGCGTGAACCCGTCGATGCGGACGGTGTCGGTGTTCCAGTCCTGGCGGTCGGCGCGCCAGACCTTCGCCGCCGTCGTGTCGCTGCCCTCGATCTCGATGATGTCGCCGGGCGAGAGCTTGAGGTGAAGCAGCGTATCGGGGTCGAGTCGGGCGATGCCGCGCCCCGAGTCGTTGGGGTACGCCTTCGCCACTTCTAATTGAACTTCGTTCATAGTAGAGTCAGCTTATAACGAACTGGGGTAGCCCCGGAGATATGCTTTATGCTACCGGCGGGCAAGACGCCCGGCGACGGATTTATATGTTACCTAATAACATGGTGTCGAGAGCGGCGGCGAACAGCGAGGCAGCGACGGGATCGACCGCGCCCGCGGGGTTCTCAAGACCCGACAGGTCGAGCTACCCGTCACCACACTGCGCCGACCGCCGGAATCGCCTCGTTTCATAAGGCTGGACCCGATACCGCTGGTATGGTCTTTCTCGTCCCCTTCGACGGATCGCCGCTCGCAGACGCCGCGCTCGACCGCGCAGTCGCCTACGCCGACGCACTCGGCGATGACGTAGTCGCTGTCGCGTTTATCCCGACCGGCGACGACTACGCCGAACGCCGCCGCCGCGTGGACCCCGCCGAGGACTTCGCCGCTGAGACCGCGGCGAGCGACCTCCGGCGCAAGATCGAGGAAGCGACCGACGACGCCGAGCTCCGCTACGACGACGTGAGCGCCCACTCCACGAGCGAACTGTCGGCGACCATCCGACAGACCGCCCGCGACGTCGACGCGAGCGTCGTCTTCCTCGGGAGCGACGACAGCGAGAACATCGTCGTCCCCATCGAGGACCTCACCGACGGCGACGGCTACGACATCCACATCGTCCGACAGGACTGAGGCGGACTGCCGTCGTCCCGTGTCGGTACTCGCGTATCGCACCGGCGGGCACCGATAAACGGGGACGACAGCCCGCATGACTGGGCTTTTACTCGCGGGGCGCGAGGCCCCGAGTATGCGAACACTCGCTTTCGACGGCCGGACGGGCGCGGCGGGCGACATGCTGCTCGGCGCGCTGCTGGCGGCCGGTGCCGACAGCGACGCCCTGTCTCCGGTCGAAGACGCGCTCGACGTGGCGTACGCCGTCTCCGAGGTCGACCGCTGCGGCGTCGCCGCCACGCGCGTCGAGGTGTTGCTCACCGACGACGATAGCGACGACGGGCGAGGCGACGGTGAATACGACCGCGGAGACTCGGACGAGGGCCACGACCACGCCCACTCGCACGACGGCGACGGGGGCCACGACCACCAGCACGACCACCCAGGGAGTCACGACCACGGCGACCACGACCACACGCCCGCAGAGGGTCACGGTCCCAGCCGAACGTACGACGAGGTCGTGGACATCGTCGAGGAACTGCCACTCCCCGACGGAGTCAGAGACGACGCGCTCGCTATCTTCGAGATTCTGGGGACCGCCGAGGCGTCGGTCCACGGGACGGGCCTGGAGGGGACGCACTTCCACGAGGTCGGGGCCGACGACGCCATCGCCGACGTGGTCGGAGCGTGTCTGTTGCTGGACGACCTCGGCGTCGAACGGGTGCTCACGACGCCGCTCGCGACCGGCGGCGGGACCGTCGAGATGAGCCACGGGACCTACCCCGTACCGACGCCGGCCGTCGTCGAGATTGCCGAGCGGGCCGACTGGTCGCTCCGCGGCGGCCCCGTCGAGGCGGAACTGCTCACGCCCACCGGCGCGGCCATCCTCGCGCACGTCGCCGAGGGGGTCGACTCCCTCCCGCCGCTGCGAGTCGACGCGTCCGGCTACGGCGCCGGCGGATGGGACCTCGACGACCGGCCGAACGTCCTCCGGGCGTCGGTCGGCGAGACCGCGGGTCGCCTGCGCCGGGACGACATCACCGTGCTCGAGACGAACGTCGACGACGTGTCCCCCGAGGTGCTGGGCGACCTCCAGCGCTCGCTCGGCGACGTCGGCGCGCGCGACGTGTCGGTCGTCCCCGCGACGATGAAGAAGTCACGCCCCGGCCACATCGTGAAGGTCATCTGCAAGCCCGAGGACGCCGAGCGCGTCGCGCGCCGGCTCGCCGAGGTGACCGGAACGCTCGGAGTCAGGGAACACGGCGCGGGTCACCGCTGGGTCGCCGACCGCGAGTTCGAGACCGTCGCGCTCGCCGTCGGGGACGACACCTTCGAAGTGACGGTCAAGGTCGCGAGCGACAGCGACGGCTCGGTGTTCGACGTGAGCGCCGAGTACGACGACGCGGCGGCCGTCGCCGCGGCGACCGGGCTCTCCGTCAGGGAAGTCAGTCAGCGAGCGGAGCGCATGGTCAGGGAGTAATCAGGCGTCGTCGTCCGGGTCCCGCTCGTCGTCGGGGTCGCCGCCGTGTTCCGCGAGCGCTTCCTCGACGGTCAGTTCCCCGGCCGCGACCCGCCTGGCGAGCCCCTCGCTGATGGCGCGGTTCGTGTCGCTGGCCACCCGCGAGCGGTCCTTGATGCGCGTCAGTTCGCCAGCCGTCGGCTCGATGGTCCGGCTCTCGATCTCCTCGCCGTCGAGGCGGGCGATGTTGACCGCGGCCAGCACGTCGCCCATCCCCCGCGCCCCCGACCCGAGATACGGCGTCGTCCCGGTCTCGTCGACCAGTTCCACCGGGACGGACTGGATGTCGTCGATGATGCGCGCGCCGACGAGTCGCGCGCCGTCGCCGATGCGGACGACCGGGTCGACCGCGTCCTCGACCTCCCGGCGGACGATTTCGCCAGCTTCAGCCGCCGGCACCTGGAACGCGGCGACGACCATCTCTCCGTGCAAGACGGCGATGCCGGGGCGCTCGCCGGGGTCGATGCCGACGACGGTCCGCCCGTCGTCGCCCCGGAGCGTCGAGATGGCCGACTCGACGGCCTGGCGCGGTCGGTCGGGTTCCGCCAGAATCACGTCGACGCCGTCGGGGGCCTCGACCGCGTCGTCGGCCGCGACGACCGCCACCCGCGTCCCTTCCGGCCACTCGTCGCCCGGTTCGATGGTGGTGAACGTCACCCCTCTCTCCCGGAGTTCGGTGACCACACCGTGGTAAACCTCGAAGTCCTCGGTGGCGACGACGATCACGCTCCGATTTCGCGGGCCGCGTACTTACAGGTGTGGGCCTTCGGCGACACCGTCGCCCGAATATCCGGATAGTTACCAGATGAGTACGATTGTGAACATTATCACACTGCTATAGATACCTCTTAGAAATAATGGACTTTTTAGTAACAAGTGTGAGAACGAACGGTGATGCATTCGGCACAAGCCCCCGGCGGCGCGGGCCTGGGCGAGGATCCGCTGTTCGGGGCGGTCTGTGGGGGATATCTCGGACTCCTTGCGACGCCGCCGGTGGTGCTGCTCGTCGCGTGGGCCGTCTCGCGCAGTCCCCTGGCGCTGGCCGTGGCGCTCGTGGCCTCACTGGTCTCCGTCTCGCTCGCTTCGGCGTGGTGGCTCCGGTCCCGGCCGTCGCTGGCGGTCGCCCTCGGCGCGACCCGCAAGCGGTGGGCGTTCATCGCGCTCGCCGTCGGCTACGCCGTCGTCGGGTTCGCCCAGACCGGCGCGGTCGGCCCCGTGGGACTCGTGGCGGTGGCCTGTGGCCTCCTCGCGTCCGTGCTCGGCATCGCCATCGCGGTCACGTCCCACACGCGATACGCCGTCGCTGCCACCGCCGGACGCCCCGAGATCGCCCGCTGGACCGCGAGTTGGCCCGAACGCGAGCAGCGCCGCCGGTTGCGCAACGGCGGGGCGTTCGCCGGCGTCGCCACCGTCGGTTTCGCCGTCGGCGCGGTCCTCGAGTCCTCGCTGTTGCAGTACACCGGCCAGGTGCTGTTCCCGTCTGGATTCGCCCTCATGACCACGGGCGGGACGCGGACGGCCATCGCGACCGACGCGGGCGTCGAGGTCCGCCACCCCGGCGCGCGGCGCTTCTACGCCTGGGACGACCTCTCGGGGTACGACCTCGATTCCGAGGCGCTCGTGCTCACCCGCGAGTGGGGGGCGGACCTCCGGTTCGCGACGGCCGAGATCGACGACGTGTCCCTCGTCGAGTGGACGCTGGCCGAGCGACTGGACGACGCGTGACAGTGCCAGCGTTTTTATCCGAACCTGACTAACGCTCGGTCGTGAGCGAGTACGTCCCGACGGGGTGTGACGCGATCGACGGCCTGCTGGGTGGCGGGCTCGAACGCGGCGCGGTGACGCAGGTGTACGGGCCGCCGGCGGCCGGCAAGACCAACTTCGCGCTGTCGGCGGTGATGGAGGTCGCCGCCGGAGGCGACGCGGCGCTGTACATCGACACCGAAGGCCTCTCCGCCGACCGCATGGAGCAGGTCGCGAGCGGCCGCGCCCGCGGGACGGCCCAGACCGTCGACGACCTCGCCGGCCGCCTCATCGTCACCGACGCCTTGGACTTCGACGAGCAGGCCGAGGCCGTCCAGGACGCCGCAGAGTTCGCCGCCGAGGTGGAACTCATCGTGCTCGACAGCGCGACCGGTTTCTACCGCCTCCGGCGGAACGACGCGGACGGCGGCGAGACGCTCCGCGACGTGGCCCGCCAGATCACGCACCTGCTGTCGCTGGCCCGCAAGCACGACGTGGCCGTCCTCTTCACGAACCAGGTGTTCACCGACCCCGACAGCGACCGCTCGACGGCGCTGGGCGGGCACACCCTCAATCACTGGTCGGGCGCAATCGTCCGCCTCGACCGCTTCCGCGGCGGCAACCGCCGCGCCACGCTCGAGAAGCACCGCGCCAAGCCCGCCGGCGAGACGGTCCAGTTCCGCATCACGGACGACGGCCTCGCCGGCGACGACGCGGTCGAACCGGCGTGAGCGGCCGCCGGGACTAATTCGCCAGTCCGACCCAGAATGACGCTTAGCCGTCACAGAGAGCATACGGCGAGCGGAGCGAGCCGTTTCACCGGAATCGAGGCCCGTGGCCGAGATTCCGGCCTTTTCCATGAACGTTTTTCGAGGCGCGGTTCGCGCAAAGCGCGAACCCAACGAAGAAAAAGGTTCAGTAGATGAGGTCGTCGTCGTTCTCGACCATGTACAGCGTGCGGGCGGCGATGTTGACGGCGTGGTCGCCGACCCGCTCGATGTCGCGAATCGTCAGCAGCAGCCGAGACACGTCGGCCATCAGCTGTTCGATCTCTTCCTCGCTGGAGTCGGCGTCGATCTCGCGCTCGATGAGGTCGCGCACGACGATCTCGGAGGCACGCTCACAGCGCTCGTCGACCTCGTCGTCGATATCGGCGATGGTATAGCACTGTTCCGGGTCCTTCTCGGCGTACGCGTCCATCGCGGACTCGACCATCTCCAGGGTCACGTCGGCGACCTCCTGGATGTCGACCTCGGGGAACACGTCGCGTTCAGCCTCCAGCGAGTACTCGCCGAGGTTGGTCGCGAGGTCGCCCATCCGCTCTAAGTCGGTGATGATCTTGAACGAGGCGGCGATGAACCGCAGGTCGGAGGCGACGGGCTGCTGGAGGGCCAGCAGGTCGATGCAGTCCTGTTCGAGGTCGAGATACAGCTGATTGATCTCGTGGTCGCCCTCGATGACTTCTCGGGCCATCTCCTCGTCTTTCTGCTCGATGGAGTCGAGCCCGAGCCGAAGCCGTTCGAGCACGACCTCGGACATGTAGAGTACGTCTTCGCGGAGCGTTTCGAGTCGCTCCTGATACGATTCACGTGGCATGGTCCGAACTGTTGCCGGTGGTATGTATCAGCCTTTCCCTTGTCCCAATATCTCCCGATATCGGAGCCGGGGGGCGACGGTCGAAAACCGGGGCGGCCACCGCGTTACTCTGACGCCGGCGGGACCGACTGGGGGGTCTCGGCTTCCCGCACGTCGATGGCCAGCGACGTCTCGACGCCGAGTTCGGTTCCGCCCTCGACGCGCTCCACGCGGAGGAGCACGTCCTGTGGCGTCGCACAGCCGCAGCTGACGAACTCGTCCCACTCGTCGCCCACGGCGACCGGTCCCTCGTGGGCGCGCTTGAGGTACGTCTCGTAGGTGTCCTTACGGAGTTCGCCCAGAAGCCACTCGGTGTCGACGTGTTCCCACGGGTCGTCGTCCTCGGCTGGTGCGACGGAGACCGTAACGCGTTCGGCTACTGTACTGGTCATGCAGGATCTAGGCGGCGAACCGCTATATCCGCTGGGGTGGCGGCGGGCGCAGCGGTCACTCGTTCCAGAACGGGCCTGTGAAGATGACGAACACGGGAATGATTTCGAGTCGGCCGAGCCACATCAAGAAGACCATCAGCAGCTTGCTGGTGGTCGGAAACTCCACGTAGCTGCCGAACGGCCCGAGGAATCCGAAGCCGGGACCGACGTTCCCGAGCGTCGCCAGACCGGCGCTGACCGCTTCCAGGACCGTCAGTTCGAGGCCGACGCGGGTCGCATCGAGCATGAGCAGTATCGACGAGGTCCCCAGGACGAGCAGGTACAACAGCGTGAAGCCGTAGATGGCGCTGATTACCTCCTCGTCGATGACCTGCCCGCCGAGACGGACGGGCCGGACGGCCTGGGGGTGGGCCGTCGTGAACAGCTGTCGGCGGAGGCTCTTGAACACGACGAGCCAGCGGACGACCTTGACCCCGCCGCCGGTCGACCCGGCGGAGCCGCCGACGAACATCGCGAACAGCAACACCGCCTGCGAGGTGGGACCCCACTGCGCGAAGTCGCTGGTGGCGAACCCCGTCGAGTTCACCAGTGACGCGATCTGGAACGTGGCCTGTCGCAGGGAGTTCTCGAGCGCGCCCTGCGTGACGCCGCCGAGTTCCAGCGGCGGCGCGGAGCCGGTGAAGAGCAGCCCCCACAGGAGAATCGCGAAGCCCGCGTTGGCCCCGAGATACGCCTGGAACTCGCGGTCCTTGAAGAACGAGAGGTAGTCGTCCCGGAGCATGAAGTAGAACAGCGCGAAGTTGGTCCCGGCGACGAGCATGAACGGGATGGCGAGCCACTGCACGGCCGGCGAGAACGCGGCCATGCTTTCGGCCTCCGGCGAAAATCCGCCGGTCGGGAGCGTCGTGAAGCCGTGTGCGACAGCGTTGTACACGCCCATGTTCGGGGCCGCGCCGACCGCGTGGAGCGCGAGCAACAGGACCACGTACAGCACCGTGAAGCCGATGTAGAACAGCCAGAGCAGGCGGGCCGTCTCGGCGATCTTGGGCGTCAGCTTCTGGAGTTCGGGGCCGGGAGCCTCCGACTCGATCAACTGCGCCCCGTTGACTGCGGCCTCCGGGAGGATGGCGACCATCAGCACGATGATCCCCATGCCGCCGAGCCACTGGCTCAGCTGTCGCCACATCAGCAGCGCGCGGGAGTGCTGCTCGAAAGAGAGTTCCGCCGTCGCGGTCGCCCCGGTGGTGGTGAACCCCGACATCGATTCGAAGAGGGCGTTGACGGGGTGGCCCAGCGCCGACTCCGTTCCGTGACCGGCGAGAACGTACGGAATCGCGCCGACGACCGCGACCGCGCCCCACGACAGCGCGACGAGTAAGAGCCCTTCCCGCGGGCCGAGCTGGGGGTCGTCGTCGAGGCGTTCGAGACCGAACCCGACGGCGACGGTGATGGCTATCGACGCGAGGAAGACGACGGTGTCGTCGCCGTAGACGAGGCTGATTCCGAGCGGGACGAGCATCGTCGCGGCGAGGTACTTGAGAATCGTCCCCGTGAACGCGACGCTCTGCTGCCAGGCTACGCGAACCGACACGGCGGGTCACCCATTGGACGACCGTGGCGCGCCGAGCGCGAAAAAGGCCCCGTTCCGAGACGGGCGTCGCCCGACCACGGCGCCGGAGCGCACCTCAGAGCATGTCGCTCACGGTGTCCAGACACTCGGCGTCGACGAAGACGACGACGTGGTCGTCGCGCTGGACGACCGTATCACCCCGCGGGATGACCAGTTCGCCGCCGCGGCTGATCGCGCCGATGACGACGCCCGTCGGGAACTCCTGGATCGACTCGCGGATGGGGCGGCCGGCGAGGACGCTCTCGTCGGTGACCTCGATTTCGAGCACTTCGGCCCGGTCGGACTCGATGATGGCGACCTTCTCGGCGTCGTACTCGCGGGTGAACCGCGTGATCTCCTCGGCGGTCGCCTCGCGCGGATTGACGGCGACGTCGACCCCGACGGCCTCGAACAGGTCGACGTACTCGCCGGCGTTCACGACTGAAACGGTCCGCTGTGCGCCGAGTCGCTTCGCGAGCAGCGCCACCAGGAGGTTCTTCTCGTCGCTGTCGAGCGCCGCGACGACGGCATCGGCGTCGGCGATGTGCTCGCGCTCTAGGAACTCGCGGTCCGTCGCGTCGCTCTCGAGGACCGTCGTCCCCTCGAGTTGCTCGGCGATTTCGCGAGCGCGGTCGTGGTCGTACTCGACCAGGCGCGGCTTGATTCCGCGCTCCTGGAGCAGCGAGGCGGTGTGATAGCCCACGTCGCTCCCGCCGATGACCATGACGTTCTGGGTCGCGTTCGAGTCCGGGGCGATGGCGGCCGCGAACGTCCGAACGCTCTCGGAACTGCCGATGACCACGATGTCGTCGCCGGCCCGGATCACCGTCTCCCCGCGCGGAATGACGACGTCGTCGTCGCGCAACACCGCGGCGAACGTCAGCGACTCGTAGCGGTCGGCCTCGGCGACGGTCTGGTCGGCGATGGGGCTCGACGCCCGTACCTCGAACTCCGCCATCTGGACCGTACCGTTGACGAACGTCTCCACGTCGCGCGCACCGGGGAGGCCGATGACGCGAGCGATGTTCTCCGCGGTGAGCAGGTTCGTGGCCACCATGTGGTCGACGCCGAAGGCCCGGCGAGACTGCTGCCAGGTCCGCAGGAACTTCGCGCTCTTGACACGGGAGATGGTGAAGGCGTCGGCGATGGTCATGGCCGTGCCGCAGGTGACGATGTTCGTCTCGTCGTCGTCGGTGCTGGCGATGAGCACGTCCGCCTTCTCGATACCGGCCTCAGTGAGCGTATCCAGGTCGGCCCCGTCTCCCTCGACGCCGAGGATGTCGGCGTCGTACATGAGGCTCTCGACCCTGTCGCCGTCGATGTCGATGACTGCGACTTCGTGGCTGCCGGCGAGGCTCCGAGCGATGCTGGAGCCCACCTCGCCAGCACCGACGATCACGACGTACACTGTCGCCCCTCCGCCTGGTTCATGTCCGACCGCTTCCGGCCGCCCGGTGAAGTGTATTTCCATCCCGTCGGGCGCGCCGTGCCCGCGCTCCGCGGAGTGGTCGCCCTCGCTGTGGGCGCTACGACTCGTCTCGAAGCGGCGTGTCGATCCAGGGGTACAGCGGCGACCGGTGATAGAACCGCTCGACGGCGTCGAACGATTCCTTGGTCTCCTCGATCGCCCGCCGCATGCTGGCGTAGTCAGTCATACCCGCTCCTTCGAGACAATGCCGTTTGACTATACGTACCTTTACGCCGACGCGAAAGACGGTATACGCCGACTTCTCAGTTCGCTCGAACGCAGTCTCGCTACCGGCAGGGTCGTGGCGAAAATCACCGGACACCGCTGCCGACGGCTCTGTGATACCGGATAGTACCAACTGGCTACCTGTCCGCGTGCCCCACCGGCGCCCCGCTCACCCGCCGAATGAACCGTATTCGAGGCCGAGGCCGACGAGGTTGACGACGGCGAGGCCGACAAGCACTACGACGCTGAGAGTCGGGGGACCGACGATCAGGGCGGGGAGACCGCAGACCGTCGCCACGGACGCAACGGCGAGCGGGCTGACGGCGCGGCCGGAGTCGGACTCGCGGTCGGGGTCGTCGAGGAGGTGGTCGATGTCGCCGAACGAGGGACCGGTCTCGACCAGTTTCTCGTCTCGGTCGTACTCGACGAGGCCGACCGCATCGAGGCGCGGAAGGTGACTCTGACACAGCGAGATGTAGACGCTGTCGTAGATGTCGTCCCCGTCGGTTTCCGGATCGGTCACCTCTCGGGCGACAGCCCGACCGAGGTCGCTGACCGGGAGACTGCCGTCACGGCCGGCGAGGTAGTTGAGACAGGCACGCCGCCGCTCGTTCCCCAGGATATCGAACGCCGTGTCGTCGTCGATTCCGGAGGACTCTGGCGCGACTGTCTGCTCCTCGACTTCACCGACGCTCGCGAGTCCGATAACAGGTATCATACGGTTGCGTGGGTCCCAGTCGTCACGTCGTGCGTTCAGTTTGTACTGCGCGTGTCACTTCACACGCCCGACCGCCGACGAGAAGAGGTCGGCCGGAGACTGTTCCGAGGCCGTCGACAGCCAGTGTCCCAGTCCGATCCCGAGAAACAGCACGCTGACCAGTATCGCGAGCCCGACGCCGGAGAGCGAGGGGACGAAGAGACTGCCGAGCCCCAGTCCCGCGGCAGCGAGCACGACCCCGGCCGCACCGAGATACTGCGCCGACACGTCGGTGTCCCGACGCTCGGTCGACACCGCGTCTCGGTCACGGGACTCCGTCGCAGACTCAGCCGTCGCGTCGTCAGCGGGCGTCGACAGGAGCGACGGCTCCTGTGCGAGGTATCTGTCGAACGCGCTCGCGAGCGGCGTCGGTTCGACCAGTCCGCGGTCCTGGTTGTACTCGACCACGCCCGCGTCGTCCATCTTCGGGAGGTGGGACTGATACAGCGCGATGTACACGCGCTGGCGCTGCTTCGAACGGAGCGCGTCGACCGTCGTGTCGTGTTCCAGCGCGGCGATGTGCTCGGCGATGTCGCTCATGTCCGCCGGCTCGTCGCCGGAGTACTCGTGCAGGTACTTGAGTACGAGACGACGGCGGCGACACTGGAGGACGTGGAAGATGTCGTCGCGCGTCAGTTCCTCGTCTGTCTCAGCCTCGTCGTCGGAACCAGTCGTGGAGGGTCCTGTGGTCGTCTCAGCTATCGACATGTTCGATTCCCCCTTTCGGTCCTCCCACCATATACCGGGCCGACTGTTCCGCCGGTTGCGACTGTTTCACCGTTTTATCGGGGGGATAACGAACGGTTTACCGCCATTTCAGCGTGAGAGAAATACCTCGAGACACCACTAAGGAGCCAATTCTCGGCATATTAGCCGGACTCCCCGCCACGCCAATTCGTTTCGAGACAGATACCCAACCGTTTCCGCGTTTCGACGGCGTATTGTATACGATATCGAACCGTTTCGCCGGGCCTCGTCAGACGCGCGTCGGACTCGAGAAGACAGCCGAACAGTCGTATTCTTGGCTCAGATGGCCTACAGTGGGCTAATTCGAACTCTCAGGCGGTTTCGAGAGCGAGCCACGGGCAACTGGCGCGGGAGCGACACACTCCGGGGACGACCGCGCGAGCGAGTCAGTTCGGCGTGAACGCCGGGCGTAACACGGCGATGTCACTATCGACCGGGCTCGCCGAACGCCGGTGACGGCGTTATCCTCCGGGTGTGGGAGGGGTCCCGTCGGCCGTACTCGCGGCGTGGGCGGACGACGCCGCCGCGGGCTTGGCGCGCTCCAGACAGATGAGGTTCTCGCGCCCGAGGCGGATCTTCACGATGTCGTCGTCGTCGGCCATGCTCGACAGCAGGCGACTGACCTTCGCCTTCGACCAGTCCGTGGCCGCGACGACGTCGCTCTGGTGCATCCGGCCGCTCTCGGCTTTCAGCATCATCGTGACGAGTTGCTCGTCGGGTACGAACTCCGTGTCGGCGCGCTCGAACACGTCACTCGCGCTCTCCGCGTCCTGCATCGGGCTTTCCGGGGCCGCGTTCTGCTCGTCGTCGGCCGCGATTTCCCGGTTCACTTCGATGATTTCCCTGTCGAATTCGAGCGTTCGGTAGACGAACAGCCTGACCGACGCGGAGAGGTCGGTGAGCCAGCCGCGCCTGATCGCCGCGACCGACAGCCCGATTCCGACGACGAAACCGAGGAACGCGGACGTGACCCACGCGGGCGTCAGCGCGCTGTTCGGGTCAGTCCCCCAGGTGACCTCCTGCTGATCGCTGAGGAAGTCGCCGTCGGTGTCGGCCGCGAGCGGCGACGTTCCCGTCGTCGAGACCTCGGTCCCGTCTGCGAGGCCGTCGCTGTCGGTGTCGACCGTCAGCGGCGACGTTCCGACTTCCAGCTCGCGACCGTCGGCGAGACCGTCGCCGTCGGTGTCGCTGACCGTCGGGTCCGTCCCGCGACGGAGTTCTGCACCGTCTGCGAGGCCGTCGCCGTCGGTGTCGCTGACCGTCGGGTTCGTCCCGAGCGAGCGCTCGCGGCCGTCGGCGATACCGTCGCCGTCGCTGTCGGCCTGCGCCGGATTGGTTCCGATCTTCAGTTCCGTCCCGTCCAGCACGCCGTCACCGTCGGTGTCGGCGACCGTCGGATCGGTCTTCCCCGAGACCTCCCGCTGGTCGGTCAGGCCGTCACCGTCGGTGTCGACCGCCGTCGGATTCGTTCCCACCGCCAGTTCGCGCTCGTCGACCAGCCCGTCATGGTCCGTGTCGGCCAGCGTCGGGTCGGAGCCGCCCCGTACCTCGGCGGCGTCGAGCAGTCCGTCCTCGTCAGTGTCTGCGATGGACGGATCGGTCCCGTACTGGTGAACTTCCGCACCGTCGGTCAGTCCGTCGCCGTCGCTGTCGGCGGTGGTCAGGTTCGTCCCCGACTCGACCTCGTCGCTGTTGTTGAGGCCGTCGCTGTCGAGGTCGCCGGTTCGCTCGATCGGGCGGAGCGAGACCGTTTCGGCGTCGAGCGTGGCGTTCGAACTCGCGTTAGAGAGAGAGACAGTGAGCGAAGCGAGTCCGTCGGTGCCCGGCGTCGAGAGGTTCACGTGTCCGTCGGGACCCACAGGCGCGCACGAGACCGACCCGTTCGCGCGCAGGCAGACCGACGCGTTCGCACCAGGTGAGGCGACGGTCGTCGCGATCCGGTAGCCGCTGGCGCGCTCGCCGTCGATCCGTTCCCAGACGAAAGTCGTCCCGTTCGGTCCGCGATCGACGGCCTGTGTCGGTTCGACCGTCGCGATTGCGGGCCCGCTCTCGTTCGCGACGACAGTAGCGTTCTCGGCCTGCGGGGCCGCTCCTTCGGCCGCGACGACGCCTACGGAGACAGAGACGACTGCGATCAAGAGGAGAAACGTGGTTAGTCCACTGACGATTCTGTATCCCATACCATATGACTGTCAGAGCGGAACAATATCCTTTTTGGCACACACCCTCCGTGGGGAAGTGACACGGACCTTATTTATCAAACACTCCGGCGAGTCGGTTAACAGACTGATATGTGTGGTAACCCTGACTTATCTCCACACGAGGGTGCCACACGCCCGTTTCGGACGCCCCCTTCGGGCCGCCTACTCCGTCGATACGTCGAGTTCCGATCCGAGAACCTGATCCAGCCCGCGTCGGATCCGCTGTGACACCGCCGATGGTGAAATCCCGAGTTCGTCCGCCAGTTCCGCCTGTGAAATCCCCCGGGGAACGTCGAAGTAACCCTCGCGATGTGCGGTTTCGAGCGCCGTTTGCTGATCGCCGGTCAGCCCGCACACGCCCGCATTCGAGCCGCTCCCCATCTGGTACAGTCGGTCCAGCCTGAAGGTGACGTTCCGCTCGGTACAGACGGCCCGGAACTCCGAGAGCGCCTCTCGGGACAGGAACTGCGCGCAGACCTGCCACTGTCCGTCGGTGGTTCGCATCTCGAGGATGTGACCGCCAGACCGGAGGAGCGAGGGTGTGATCCGTTCGGCCTCGGCGGTCACCTCGACGCGGTAGAGTCGCCTGCGCGGCCCGCGGTCCAGTACGACCGGGTCAGTGACGGACGCATCTGCGTCCACAGCCGCTTCGAACCCGTCGAAGTCGTCGCTCTCGACGGCGACCACCAGCAGCGTCGAATCGGCGTCGGCCACCTGCTGCTCTATGTCGACAATCACGTCGGGACCGGACGCGACGGCGTCGGTCAGGACCAATCCGGCGTGGCTGAGACAGAATTCCACGCCGAGTGGGTTCGATTCACGACCGCCGCCCGATGAAGCGTCCCGCTCTCTCGTGAGCGGCGTCGGTCCGTAGGTAGTGTCGTCGGACGGACGGGTCGTCTCAGTGGTCGATCCCTGTTCGGCGGTGTCGCGCATACAACAGTACAGTCGTATTGGACGGAAGCCGATTGCTACTATACAGATAGTGACGCACCGGTACAGCGCTATGCTGATAGCGACGGTTCGTACGCACTGGCGCGGCCCGTGCGAAACGTTCTCGTCCATCGCGTCGGACGGTGTTCGTATGGGTGACCCAGCCTGCTACCGCGACTACTGCCCCGCCTGCGACGCGCAGGTGACTATTACAGACGGCGAGTGCCCCGAGTGTGGCGCGTCACTCGGACAACACGGTGAGTGATTGCGCTATCGCAGAAACGGACAGCCCTTCGGAGTGGAACTCGGGTCGAGAATGGATGGGGTCGACGGATTCTCACCGAAGCGGGACTCACTGTGTTCGTCTCGCGGGGTTCGAACCGCACAGACCAGCCACTCACGGATTTGTTCGCGGCAGGGTATGGGTTGGGGCGGATTCGAACCGTGTGCAGACGTGCTCACTACGTTGCGCGCGACTGCCCTGCTTCGAATCCTGCGTAACCACTTCGCTCCTCACGTCCGTTCGTCGCAGAAGTGGGTTGGGGCGGATTCGAACCGCCGACTTCCTCCGTGTGAAGGAGGTATCATAACCGGACTAGATCACCAACCCGCTGCACCTGAGGCTATTCGAGGGGATGCCTTAAGAATTGCTTTCCGGCTACGCCTCGGTCTCTTCTTTCTGTCGGTAGGTCCCGATCTTCTCGCGGGCGTCGGCAATCGCCTGCTCGGCTTCGCCCTCGGCTTTCCCCTGCAGTTCCTTCAGGTCGGCCTTCACCGCGTCGAGGCGGCTCGGCTCGGGTTCTTCCTCCTTCCCAGTGAGTTCTCGGAACCGTTCCTCGACTGGTTCTAACTCCTCTCTGACACCTTTCGTAGCCGTTTCGCCGGCGCGCTTCAGGTAGTATCGGGCGTCTTCGAAGTGTTTGTTCATATCTGTCCCTACGGGAAGGACGAATATATCTCTTGTGCCCGACTAGGAACAACCAGATTGGTGACACCAGGCGGTCGTCAGTCTTCGATTGACGTGTCGTCTCTGCCGGAATCGCAAATCAAGGTGAACTGTTTTCAGCGGGCGACCGGTACGGTGAGACATGTTTACGCGGGTGTCGATACCTACGCCCTTTCAGGTCGGTGCGGTCAACGCCTACGTCGCGGGTCGAACGATAGTCGATCCCGGGCCGGACAGCGAAGAGGCGTGGTCACGACTGATCGAGGCGCTGGAGGCCCGCGAACTCGCCGCCGCCGACATCGAACAGGTCGTGGTCACGCACCCACATCCGGACCACTTCGGGCTGGCGGACCGCTTCGCCAGCGAGGGGGCGCGCGTTCTCGCCAGTCCGCCGGCCGCGCGTATCATGGCAGACTTCGCGGCGCAACTCGAGGCCGAACAGTCGTACTTCGTCGACTTCTTCGAGCGGTGCGGCACCTCGGCCGAGACCGCCGAGACGGTGACCAACCTTCCTGAGGCGTTTCTCGCCTACGCCCAGAGCGTCGACACCGACCGCGAACTGACCGGCGGAGACACGGTGACAGTCGACGACCGGATGCTCACCGTCGACGCCGTCCAGGGCCACGCCGCCGGCGAACTGATCTTCTCCTACGACGACGGGGGGCGACGGGAGGCACTCGTCGGTGACAACGTCCTCGGGGACATCACGCCGAACCCGTTTCTCCAGGCCCCGACGGAGCGGGGAGCCGAGCGCCCGCGGGTCTTGCCCGCGTTCAACGACTCGCTGCGGTGGCTCCGCGAACAGGGCCACGACCGCTTTCTCACCGGCCACCGCGAACCCGTCGAGTCACCGGCAGCGCGCATCGACGCCATCCTCGACGAACACGACCAGCGGACCGAGGAGGTCGCGGAGATCGTCGCCGGCGGCGCAACGACGCCCGTCGACGTGATGACGGCCCTGTTCGGTGATCTGCCGGCGACCGAGTACTTCGCCGGACTCAGCGAGGCCGTCGGCCATCTGGACGTGCTCGAAGCCGACAACCGCGTCGAGCAGCGCGAGACCGGCGGCGTACTCGTCTACGAGTCGATCTGACGGAGAGACGAGAACAGAAGCCGGCCGGAGAAGTGAAAACCGAGCGCCTACAGCAACTGCGCGGCCTGGTAGGCGACTTCAGAGACCTGGTTGAATCCGGGCACGAGCAGGAACGTCACGATCGCCGCCCCGACGACGGCCGTGTACAGGCCCATCGGATAGGATTCGATGGAGCGCTCGCCGGTCGGCTCCTCGATCCACATCGCCTTGACGACGCGGGAGTAGTAGAACAGGCTCAGCGCACTGTTGATGATGAGCGCGGCGGCCAGCGACCACGCGCCGACGTTGAGCGTCGCCTGGAACAGGTAGAACTTCGAGAAGAACCCGCCGCCGATGGGCAGGCCGGCGAGGCTGAACAGGAACACCGTCATCGCCGCGCAGGCGACCGGGGCCTGTCGGCCGAGCCCGTTGTAGTCCTCGAAGCGGCGGCCGACGCCCCAGTACTCGGCCAGCGCGATGAACAGGAACGCGCCCGTGTTCATGAAGCCGTAGACCAGCAGGTGGGACATCCCGGCGCTGATACTGAAGCTCAGCCCCTCACCGGACGCCGACACCGCGGCGAGGCCGATGAGGACGTAGCCGGCGTGCCCGACGCTGGAGTACGCCAGCATCCGCTTGACCTTCTCCTGGGTGGCCGCGGCGAAGTTCCCGATGAACATCGTCGCGATGGCGAGGATCTGGAACGCCACGACCCAGTTGATCGCTCCGCCGGTGGCGAGCAGGTCGCCGATCGGGAAGGCGACGGCGAAGACGCGGAACGCCAGCACGAAGCCGGCGGCCTTCGACGCCGACGAGAGGAAGCCCGAGATGGGCGCGGGCGCGCCCTCGTAGGCCTCCGGTGCCCAGAAGTGGAACGGCACCGCGGCGGTCTTGAACGCCACGCCGCCGATGACCATCAGGATTCCGACGCCGAGAATCGACATCGGGACCGCGGGCTCGCCGGACTGGGCCTGAACCGACCCGTCGACGATGGTCTGGATGGTCCCGCTGGAGATTGCCGTCGCGACGCCGTCGAATCGGAGGACGCCGGTCGCGGCGTACACCAGCGAGATGCCGTAGGCAAGCACCGCCGAGGACACCGCGCCGATGAGGAAGTACTTCAGGCCCGCCTCGACGCTGCCCCTGTTCTCCTTGAGGAACGCGACGAGCGCGTAGGATGGCAGCGAAACCAGTTCGAGGGCGACGAACGCCGTCACGAGGCTGTTCGCCGCGCTCAGGAGGCTCATCCCTGTCGCCGACAGCAGCACCAGCGCGAAGAACTCGGCCTGGTAGCTGTGGTCGGAGACGTAGTCGTAGCTCGCGAGCACGACCAGCGCCGTCACGCTGGCGACGATGGTCATGAAGAACAGAGCCATCTGGTCGACGACCAGCTGGCCGCCGAACAGGACCGGCGTCCCCTGGCCGCCCTCGCCCGTCGGGACGCCCGTGCCGCCGATGATGAAGCCGACGGCCGACGCCAGCGCGACCAGCGCGCCGACGACGGAGATGCCGGCGAGCACCGGCGTGTTCGTCGTGTCCGGGTCGATGGAGTCAGACAGCAGCAGGACCAGCGAGGCCAGTCCGAGCGCGAGCGCGGGCGCGAGTCCCATCCAGCTCGGTAACTGCGCCATCTATGCACCACCTCCGAGGTCGAGAACCGGGGAAATCGAGTGCTGTATCATGTCGTAGGAGAGGTCGGGAGCGACGCCGAGGGCGATGACCAGCAGGAGCAACACCGCGAGCGGGGCCACGTCGTGGAACGCGGCCGGGCCCACGTCGTAGTCCGTCTCGATGGCGAACGGCCCGAAGAGGGTCCGCTGCATCGCCCACAGCAGGTAACCGGCCACGACGACGATGCCGAACATCGCGATGGCGGTCAGCACCGGCGCAGCGCCGCCGAGCGTCGCGGCGTCGAACGAGCCGAGGAAGACGAGGTACTCGGCCGCGAAGCCGCTCATCAGCGGCAGGCCCATGTAGCCGAAGGCGGCGGCGACGAAGATGCCGACCGTCCACGGCATCCGGTCCGCGAGGCCGGACATGTCGCCGACCATCCGCGTGTGCGTCGTGTTGTAGATGACGCCGACGGACATGAACATCAGCCCCGAGATGAGGCCGTGAGAGATCATCTGGAAGGTCGCCCCGCCCATTCCGTGGGGCGTGAACGCGACCAGTCCGAGGATGACGTAGCCCATCGACGAGATAGAGGAGTACGCGACGATGCGCTTGAGGTCGCGCTGTGCCAGCGCGAGCATCGCGCCGTAGATGACGCTGACGACGCCGACGATGGCGAGCGGCACCGCGAGCTGGCGGGCCGTGTCGGCGAGCATCGTGAAGTTGAACCGCAGCAGGGCGTAGGTCCCCATCTTCAGGAGGACCCCGGCCAGCATGACCGACACCGGCGTCGGGGCCTCGACGTGTGCGTCGGGGAGCCACGTGTGCAGCGGGAAGACGGGCACCTTCACCGCGAAGCCGAAGAACATCATGACGAACGAGAGCGTCATGAGGTTGATGCCGGCCACGGTCGGCAGACCGCTCGCGTTGCGGAACGCCTCGGCCATCGCGGGCAGGGCCAGCGAGGTGAGGTCGGTGCTGAACACCAGCGCGAACAGGCCGGCGAACATGATCAGCGACGCCACGTTCGTGTACACGAAGAACTTGATCGCGGCGTACTTCCGGCGCGGGCCGCCCCAGACGCCGATGAGCAGGTACATCGGGATGAGCACGCCCTCCCAGAAGACGAACCACAGGAAGAAATCGAGCGCCGAGAAGACGCCGATGAGGCTCACTTCCATCAGGAGCATCAGCCCGTAGAACTGGGACTGGCGCTCGTCGATGGGCGTCCAGGCCGAGACCAGCGCGAGCGTGGTCAGGATGGTCGTCAGCGCGAGCAGCGGCATGCTGACGCCGTCGAGCCCGACGTAGTACGACACTTCGAGCCCGCCAAGCGATATCCACGGAATCTGCTGGCTGAAGGCGATGTCGCCCGGCGAGAGCAGGGCGTTGCCCGTGCCGCCGTACTGCGTGAGGTACACCCAGTACATGTAGACGCTCACGAGCGCCGGCACGGCGCTGATTCCGGCGGCGAGCTTTCCGGCGTATCGGTCAGGAGCCAGGAAGACGACGCCCGCGCCGAGGAGCGTGATGGCGATGAGTGCGGCGACCCACATTCAGAACCACCCCCCGACGACGCCGAAGAACGCGAGCAACAGCACGAGCCCGAGCGTCAGCAGCATCGCGTAGTTGCTGACGAGGCCCGACTGGATTCGTCGGACGCGGCTGCCGCCGAACAGGCTCACGCTGGAGACGCCGTTGACGACGCCGTCGACGACGCCCTGATCGAACTTGTCCATCGCACGCGCGACCGGGTAGGTGACACCCGTCGCGAGCCACACCTGATACTCGTCCTGGTAGTAGTTGTGCATGAGTACCGTCTTCAGACCGCCGAGTTTGTCCGTGTGCTCGACCGGATCGGGACCGGCGTAGAGGCTCCGCGCCGCGAGCACGCCGGCGAGCGCGAGACCCAGCGAGACTCCCGCGGAGGCGAGCAGGGTCGTCGTCTCACCGAGCGGGTAGCCCGCCGTGACGTGAGCCACGTCGTGCAGGAGCGTCTCGTAGTGGTGCAGGTCCGTCGAGAGGAGCGCGGGCCAGCCGCCCTCCTCGGGGCCGTTGAGCCACACGTGCAGGAAGTCGATGTGCGCCCCCGTCAGCTCCGCGACGGGCTTCATGTTGATGAACCCGATCGTCGCGGCCAGAACCCCGAGAACCGCGAGCGGTCCCTTGACGTTCCAGCGAACGCCGTGGGGATCGCGCGCGGTGTCCGAGCGAGCGTTCCCGTGGAAGGTCAGATAGACCATCCGGAAGGTGTAGAAGCCGGTGAAGAACACGGCCAGAAGTCCCATCGCGTACGCGAGGAGGTACGCAACCCCGAGGCCGCCCTCGGTCCCGAAGCCGTGGATGAGCGCCTCGTAGAGCACTTCGTCCTTCGACCAGAAGCCGGCGAACGGCACGATGCCGGCGAGCGCGAGCGACCCGGAGAGGAACGTCCAGTAGGTCACCGGCATGCGCTCTTTCAGGCCGCCCATGTCCCACATGTTCTCGTTGTGGTGCATGGCGATGATGACCGACCCGGCACCGAGGAACAGCAGCGCCTTGAACACGGCGTGGGTGGTCAGGTGGAAGACCGCGGCGATGTAGCCACCGGAGCCCAGCGCGAGCATCATGTACCCGTACTGGGAGATGGTGGAGTACGCGAGGACCTGCTTGATCTCCTGTTTCACGAGGCCCATCGTCGCCGCGAACAGGGCCGTGAAGCCGCCGACGAGCGCGATGACCGCGAGCGCCGTCGGGGAGATGGCGTAGAAGCCGTACATGCGCGCGACGAGGTAGACGCCGGCCGCGACCATCGTCGCCGCGTGAATGAGGGCGGAGACGGGGGTCGGACCTTCCATCGCGTCCGGGAGCCACGTGTGCAGCGGGAACTGCGCGGACTTCCCGATGACGCCGCCCAGCACGAGCAGGCCGAGAACCGTAAACCAGGCCTGCGCGCTCATGCCGACGGTGTCGAGCATCGCGATGGCCTCCGTCTCGCCGTCCATGACGGCGTGTTCGGCCAGCACCGGGAAGCTCTCGGCGACGACCTCGCCGCCCTGGGTGATGGGCGCGAACAGGCCCGTGCCGAAGGTGGCGAAGATGCCGACGACGCCGATGAGGAAGAAGTAGTCACCGAAGCGGGTGACGAGGAACGCCTTCTTCGCGGCGCTCGGCGGTCCCTCCTCGCGGAACCAGAAGCCGATGAGCAGGTACGAACACAGGCCCACCAGCTCGAAGAACATGAACGCCATCAGGAGGTTGTTGGCGACCACGAAGCCGAGCATGCTCGCCGTGAACAGGCCGAGCCCGGCGTAGTAGCGCGCCAGTCCGGTCTCGCCCTCGTCGTTCATGTACCCGAGCGAGAAGATGTGTACGAGGAAGGAGATCAGACAGACGATCAGCAGCATGAGCGCCGACAGCGGGTCGAGCAGCAGCCCGAACCGGAGTTGCAGGGACTCGACGCCCGCGACCCAGGTGTAAACGAACTGGTTGTAGGTCTCGCCGCCGGCGACGGTCAGCGCGACCCAGATCGAGAGCAAGAGCGATCCGCCCGTCGCGGTGATCCCGGCGAGCGCGCCGCCTTTCGGCATGCGGTCGCCGGCGAACAGCGCCACGAGGAACGATACGAACGGGAGCAGGACGATCGCCGGAGCGTATGTGAATGCAGCCATCTGTTACCACCTCATCGTCGTCGCCTTCGTCACGTCCACGTCCGTGAAGTTGCGGTACAGGACCAGGATGATGCCGATGCCGATAGCGACCTCGGCGGCGGCGAGCGCCATCCCGAACAGCGCGAACACCTGGCCGGTGAGGTTCCCGTGCTGGAGCGAGAACGCGACGAAGTTGATGTTCGCGGCGTTCAGCATCAGCTCGACGGACATCAGGAAGATGAGCGCGTTCCGTCGAGTGAGGATGCCGAACAGTCCGATACAGAACACCGCCGCCGAGAGCAGCAGGTAGGTCTGTGCCGGGATCACGCGTCGTCACCCCCGGTTTCGTCCGACGCGGCGGTCGGCTCGCCGCCGTCCGCGGCGACGGCCTGCTGGTCGGACTCGGCCCCGCCGAACGCGAGCGAGACGATCTCGCCGGCGTCCTCGCGGCGCGCGAGCATCACGGCCCCGACGAGCGCCGCGACGAGGACCACGTCGATGATCTCGAACGCGACGAGGAAGCCCTCGCTCGGGACGGCCGATTCGCCCTCGCCCATGATCGCGCTCGGCGCGATGTCGAACATCGCCGCGCCGAGGCTCTTGGTTATCGCCGCGCCCTCGCCGAAGCCCGCGGGCGTCGGGAACGAGACGCCCATGAACACGGCACCGAGGACGACGAACAGGGCGACCGCGGCCAGTCCAGCGACGAAGCTCCCCTCCGTGTGCAGTTCGGGTTTGTTGGTCATGGTGTCACCTCGATCACCGACTCGTCCTCACGGGTCAGCATCACCGCGAAGGTGATGAGGACGAGGACGCCGCCGATGTACACCAGGATCTGCATCGTTGCGACGAACGCCGCCTGGTTCATCACGTAGAACACTGCGACGCTGACCAGTGACACGCCCAGTAACAGCGCCGAGTGCCAGACGTCCCGGACTAACACGACGCCCGCCGCGCTGCCCACTGTCACCAGAGCGAACAGCGCGAACGCGATTGACTCGTACAGTGCCATCTTACTTGGAGACTCTTGCCGGCGGCCCTTTGAAGATTCCTCTTTCGTCTCGCCAGTAGAGCCACTGTTTGCCGGTATGTCCGCGCGCTCGTGGGCCGCGTGTCAGACGAATTGCGAACCTGTCGGTTCGACAGACGATTCCAACTGGATTCGCGGCGGACGAGCGCGTCGACACCGTCAATTTTTTAGGCCGACTGTTGTCGACGGACTCGCTTCGAGAAATCGGAACCGCACCACCAGAGAAAATGCCGCGCGACTACTGATAGTCCACTTCGCCGTCCCCTCGCCGGTCCGACGCCACCTTTTTCGTCGTCGGGTGCGCTCGCTTCGCTCGCACACCACTCGAAAAACGTGGGCGAAAACGGTCGAGTGCTCGCGATGCTCGCACTCGATGAAACCGCGCCTTCGGCGCGGTACGCCGCGCGACTACTGATAGTCCACTTCGCCGTCGCCCTCGCCGATCCACGCGCCCCGGTCGGGCTCGCGTGATTCGAGCGGGTCGATGTCCTTGTACCACGGCACGTTCTTGAGCTGCTCCTTGTCGTAGGCGAACTCGTCTTTCGTGTCCGCGGTGAACTCGAAGTTCTGGGTCAGCAGGATGGCGTCGGTCGGGCAGACCTCCTCGCACAGCCGGCAGTAGATACACTGGCCGATGTGGAGGTTGTACTGCTCGCCGTTTCGCTGCTCGTCCATCACAATCTGGATCGTGTTGTTCGGACAGACGTTCTCGCACTGCCGACACCAGATACACCGCTCCTGGCTCCACTTGTGGACGCCGCGGAAGCGGGGGCTCACCTCGGGGGCCACGTCCGGGTACTCGACCGTGAACGTCTCCCCGTCGAGGGCGTGTTTCATCGTCGTCGCCATCGATTTCAGAATTCCGATCATGACAGGTCACCTCCGATCGCTCGCGTACGGGACATCAGGCGATCACCCCGACGATGACCGCGGTCAACAGCAGGTTCGCCAGCGAGAGCACCAGCATGCCCTTCCAGCCGATCTCGATGAGCTGGTCGATCCGGACGCGGGGCACCGCCGAGCGGGCCCACTGCGTGAACAGGAAGACGCCCCAGATCTTGATCATGAACCAGACGATACCCGGCAGGACCGGACCGGCCGGCCCGCCGAGGAAGATGGTGGCGATAATCGCGCCGCCGAGGAAGATGTGGATGAACTCGCCCAGGTAGACGAGCACGAAGTACACCGAGGAGTACTCGGTCTGGTACCCGGCGACGATCTCGGTCGGCGCTTCCGGGATGTCGAAGGGGTTGCGGCCGACCTCCGCGAGGTTCGCGATGAGGAACAGCACGAACGCGAAGGGGTTCACGAAGGCGTACCACGACGGCAGCGGGCCGACGAGGGACTGCTGCTGGGCCGCGACGATCTCGCTCATCTGGAGCGAGCCGGCGAAGATGACGACCGACGCGCCGGTCAGGATGAGCGGGATCTCGTAGGCGACGTTCTGTGCGACGGCGCGCAGGCCGCCGAGGAACGAGTACTTGTTGTTCGACGCGTAGCCGGCCATCACGAGGCCGACGGAGGCCATCGAGGCCGTCGCGAACACGTAGGCCAGCCCGACCTCGGGATCGGCGAGCTGGATGCCGTTGCCCATCGGAATCACGGCGAAGCCGAGCAGGGCGGTGCTCGCGATGATCAGCGGTGCGAGGTCCCACGCCGGGCGGTCGACGCCCTCGGGAACGATGAGTTCCTTCGAGAGCAGGCGGACGGCGTCGGCCACGATGATGAACAGGCCGAACGGACCGATTCGATTGACTGCGATCCGGTCGGTGAACGCGGCGGTGATCTTTCGCTTCGCCCACGGACCGGCCAGCGCCGTGTTCGTCATCATGAGCGTCCCGATCAGCGCCGCGCCGATCAGGCTCATCACGATCATCACCGGCGTGCTGTTGGGGTCGAGCCCCAGGAGGTTCGCGAGCGTTTCGGGCAGGGGCGCGGACTGCATCAGCGGTCCACCTCCCCGAGCACGATGTCGAGGCTGCCCAGCGAGGCGATCATGTCAGGGATGTACTCGCCCTGGGACATCTCCGGCAGCGTCTGCAGGTTCGAGAAGCACGGGCTGCGGATCTTGAATCGGGCCGGCTTGTCCGTCCCGTCCGAGCGGATGTAGATGCCGAGTTCGCCCTTCGCGCCCTCGACCGCGCGGTAGATCTCCTTGTCGGGGTCGGGCCGGAGCGTCCGCGGCACGTTGGCCTGGATCTCGCGGTCGTCCTCGGGCCAGTCCTCCAGCAGGTCGACACACTGGGAGATGATCCGGGCCGACTCCTCGACCTCGCGCATCCGCACGAGGACGCGCGAGAAGTTGTCGCCGCCCTGTTCCGTGACGACGTTCCAGTCGAGTTCGTCGTAGTAGCCGTAGGGGTCGTCTCGCCGGAGGTCGTAGTCGACGCCCGACCCGCGAGCGACCGGGCCGGTCGCGCCGTACTTCTTGACCTGCTCCGGCGACAGGACGCCGGTGTCGACACACCGCATCTGGAAGACCTCGTTGCCGGTGACGAGGTCGTGGTACTCCTCGAGCTTGTGCGGGAGGCCGTCGAGGAAGTCCCGGACCTTCTCGAAGTACTCCTCGCGGGGCTCCGGGAGGTCCCAGGCGACTCCGCCGAGGCGGAGGTAGTTGAACATCAGCCGCTGGCCGGTGAGGTCTTCCAGGAGGTTCTGGACGATCTCGCGGTCGCGGATGCCGTACTGGAAGACGGCGGTGAAGTCGCCGAACACGTCCAGCGCGAACGTCGCCAGCGCGAGCATGTGCGCGGCGATTCGGCACATCTCGGCGGACATCGTCCGGATGATCTGTGCGTACTCCGGCACCTCGATGTCGGCGAGGTCCTCGGCGGCACGGGCGTAGGCCCACTCGTTGAGGATGCCGGCCGAGATGTAGTCCCACCGGTCGGGGTAGGGCATGATCTGGTGGCGATACGTGCCCTGCTGGCACATCTGCTCCTCACAGCGGTGGAGGTAGCCGATGTCCGGTTCGATGTCGGCGATCTGCTCGCCGTCGAGCACCGTCTCGACGTGGAGAACGCCGTGTGTCGCCGGGTGGTGGGGACCGATGTTGACGAACATCGTGTCCGGGTCGTCCTCGCTGCGGTGATCTTCCTGCAGCGGGTTGGCGTTCTCCCGGAGCGAGACGATCTGGGGCTGATCCTGGTTGTAGTCCTGACTCAGCGGGTGGCCCTGCCAGGTCTCGGGCAGGAGGATGCGCCGCAGGTCCGGGTGGTCGTCGTAGTCGATGCCGACGAGGTCGTACGCCTCCCGCTCGTGCCAGTCAGCGGTGTCGTAGACCCGTGCCGCCGACTCGCTGACCGGCCCGTCTTTCGTCGTCGGAACGACGACCGACAGCTCCTGCGTGGGGTCGTCGTACTTGCGCAGGTGGTAGATCGACTCGTAGCGGTCGTCGTACTCCTGTGCGGTGACACAGGAGAGGTGATCGAAGCCCGCTTCCTGTCGCAGCGTCGAGAGGACGTCCTGGACCTCGTCCGGACGGATGACGAACCCCTCGGCGTTGACGTGTTCCTCGCGGTCGAGGACGTGGCCGCCGAGCAGGTCCGCGAGCGCGTCGTAGTCCAGTCCGTCCTCCGTCGCGCCCACGTCGAGTTCCGTGTCGCGTGTTGGTTTCTCTAGACTCATGGATCAGGGGGAATCGTTCCAGTTGTACCGCATCACGAGGTCGTCCTCGTCGATCTCGCTCGCGAGCTTGTCCACGAGCTCGTCCTGTTCGAGATCGCCGAACTGCTCCAGTTCGTAGGGCTTGACCGTCACTGGCGAGGACTCGCCGTTGGCGACGCGCTCCTGGAGCTTGGCGACGCCGTAGATCAGCGCTTCCGGGCGCGGCGGACAGCCCGGGACGTGGATGTCGACCGGGATGACCTCCTCTGCGCCCTTGATGACGTTGTACCCCTCCTGGAACGGGCCCCCGGAGATGGTACACGACCCCATCGAGACGACGAACTTGGGCTCGGGCATCTGGTCGTAGACCCGCTTCATCCGCGGGGCGAACTTCGAGACGATGGTCCCCGGGACGATGATCACGTCCGCCTGACGCGGGGAGGCGCGCGGAACCCCAGCGCCGAAGCGGTCGAGGTCGTGTTTGATCGCGTAGGTGTGGATCATCTCGATGCTACAGCAGGCGATCCCGAACTGCAACATGAACATCGAGGAGCCCCGGACCCAGTTCATGAACTTGTCGAACTTGGTCAGGATGAACGGCGTCGAC
>Ga0207772_100238_pt1 | contig 42183 bp, 62 predicted proteins | sample A23M3SouthBayCA_2_FD_187750 | JGI IMG/M metagenome (GOLD analysis project Ga0207772, IMG submission 187750) | Aerobic enrichment media microbial communities from Eden Landing Ponds, California, USA - A23 M3 (2) (SPAdes) | ecosystem: Environmental > Aquatic > Marine > Unclassified | place...
ACATCTACAGGCCACCCCCTGTTCCGAGATCGTACATGACGCTGACGCCGGCGACGAGCATGAGGACCCCGAGCAAAGCGCCGAAGATGCTCGTGATCCCGTGCGTAAGGCGCGTGCCTTCGGTCGGACGCTGGTACGCGTAGTCGATCGTCACGATCTCGTCGGCCGCGGTCTCCGCGGTGTCAAACCACGTGACGTTGCCGTTACTGGTGTTCCAGGCATAGTCGGTACCCTCGGTGAGCGTGTTCCCATCGCTATCGGTGATCGTCTCGTTGTTGAGGAAGGTTCGCGCGTACTCCGCGTCTGCTGAACTCTCGACCGAGTAGTTCACGGTCATCTGTTCGCCCGAGACCGTCTCGGTCGTCGTCGAGGAGGGAGACGCGTACACCGCGTTCGCGCCGAGTAGAATCGTCACTACGAAAACCGCGAGCACCGCGAGTCTCCAGATGTCTGGCATGTGTGAGTAGTCGACGGGAGTTTGAAACTGCCGGCCACATCAGCCGGCGAGTGAAAATGGGCCGCGACGTCGACCGCTTACAGGCCGCCGCCGGAACCCATCTGGTTCATGACGATGCGGGCACCGCCGACGAGGATGGCCAGCGCGAGGAGGCCGAGTGCCCCGGCCATCGGCCCAGTCACCGTCGAGATCTGGAACGGGCCGCTGGAGCTGTTGACGATGTCCAGGGTGAACACCTGGTTCAGGACGACGATGATGAGCGCGATCGTGATGCCGGCGCCACCGAGGGCTCGAACGACGCCCGCGATGAACGGATTCGCATCCGGTTCGCCGTAGGTGGTGTCTGGTTCAGTACTGATACTCGTGTCAGCCGTCGACGGCTGGCGGGTGGTGCCCCCGGATGCACACGACATACGCGCTGAACAGACATCCTCCCAAATCAATACCATCCCTCAACTGATTCGTAGCCAATAGGTTGCGTAACGGTTGCGTAACAGTAGAGGGGTAGCTTCTAGACAGCGACAGGCACACTACGAATCACTGTGTCACGTTCAGGAGATTCATTAAGTCGGAGATTGGCGCCAGAAAATCGCGTGCGCGAATCCGAAGTATCCCTTCAAGACCAAGACGGATGCGTCAGGGGCGCGCTCGATAAAGAGGCGATCCGCCACGCTGGGAGAGATCCCGAGAACCCTGGGACGGTGATGAGCTATTATCTACGCGACCAGCAGCTGCTCGTTTTCGACCTAGGAGGGGCATTCGATGTCGACGAGTGATCAGGCAGACGAGAACGCGCAACAGCAAACGCTCAAGCAACTCTTGAGTGCGAAGTCAGACGCGTTCGAAGCGACGCGCTACGCGGAGCAGCAACGAGAGGAGCGGCTGAACAGTGGGGAGGTCGACGATTTCAGAGCAGAGATCAGCGGCACCATCCGTCCGTTCCTGTTCGAGCTGCGAGCCATCAAGCGGAACTACGATGCTGGAGATGACGACGGAGATGGAGAGAGTCGGGACCACTGGGAAAGCGAGAAGATCGCCAGCGTCACCCGTCCAGATGGAGATTCGGTGACGATCCGCGGGCTCGAAGGTGTTCTCAGGCTTGATCAACCAGTCACGATCAAAGTCTCAAAAAAGCGTGCTGGCTACGGAGGCGGCGAAGAGACGGCACAGACACTCTACTACTATCCCACCCGCGTGTTCACCAACGCGTTCTACGTTGCCGTAGACTGGATGGGAACGGTCGGGCTGCTGCCAGACCCCGACAAGACTGTCGACCCAGGAGCAAATCCTGTCGACCCTTCCAATCAATTCCATGAGTGACACGAAGACTGCCCCCGAACCAGTGCAGGCCTCTCCTATCCTCGAAACGCAGATCTGGAGTCGGATGCATAGGCGTGACGACAACTGGATGGGAGCCGTCGTAGGCGCGACCGGCCTCGGGAAGTCCTACACCTGCCTCTCGATAGGCGAGGCAGTCGATCCGAACTTCTCCATCGACCAGGTAGCCTTCGGCCTGGAGGAGTTCATGCGTCTGGTGATGGACGACTCGTACGGTCGTGGGTCCATCATCGTCCTGGAGGAGGCGTCAGTCGAGGCGGCAGCCGAGGACTTCCACGACGTGAGCAACAAGGTTCTCAGAACTGTTCTCGAAACCTGGCGCAACCAGAACCGTGGCGCCTTACTAAACCTCCCGACCTTCTCCCGACTCGATAAGGGCGCACGCATCCGGATGACTGCGCTCATCCAGCAGCAAGCGAAGTTCGAGGATGAAGGCTACAGCATAGCGAAGTACAAGCACCTGCAGACGAACAGCGACACTGGCAAGGTCTACCGCCACTACCCGAGGATAGAGGGCGACAAGCATCGATTCCTCAAGATAGCGCCCCCGAGTGAGGACATTCGGGAGGCGTACGAACAGAAGAAGCAGGAGTACAACGACGAGCTCAACCGTGAGCTTCTGGAGGAGTTGCTCGAAGAGAAGCGCGACGACGACGAAGACGAGAAAGACCCGCAGAAGATCGCCGAGGAGATTATCACGAAAGGGCTCGGGGACTACGTCAAGGAGAACAACGGTCAGCGGTACATCTCACGGGACCTCATCGAACTGGACTACGACCTCGGGAGTGGACGGTCCAAGAAGGTCAAGGCAGCTATCGAACGCGACGCTCCGGACGAAGTTCTCCAGCGTCACCTCGAACCGAACGAGGTGTCAGCATGAATCCACACACCCCCACCCCCCACCCCCACCGAGACAATCAATTTCAGTCAAGTATCGTGAGGCGAGGGGGGGCGCGCGTCGCGGCGAGGAACCAGGGCAGCAGAGAACAAAGCGCAAACGACCGATCCGATGCTCGCGAGGCGGGTAGCGAGCCGATCAGCATCGTCTTGCCGACGTTCAACGAGGTCGAGACAGTTCCAGGCGTCATCGAAGAGCTCCAGGACCAGCTCGTCCGAGAGCACGAGACGATCGTCGTCGACGACGACAGTCCTGACGGGACTCCTGAGGTCGTCGACGAACTGTGGAGCGACGATCCTCGCGTACGCGTGGTCAAACGGACAGACGAATCTGGACTAGCTTCAGCTGTCCTGCGAGGGATCCGAGAGGCGAAGCACGAAGCCGTGGTCGTCCTTGATGCCGACGGCCAGCATCCTCCGAGCATCGTCCCGAGCCTTGTTGCCGAGCTCGAGCGCGGGTCGGACGTCGTTGTCGGCTCGCGCCACGCCGGAGGAGCCATCGAATCCGAGTGGTCCAGAACCCGGTACGCGCTGAGCTTCGGCGCGTCTCTGCTGGCCTGGGCTGCTATCCCAGATGCGCGGCCGCTCCAGGACCCGATGAGCGGGTGCTTCGCTGTTCGACGCAACGTCGTGGCCTCCGTCGACGGTCGCCTCGAGCCGCAGGGATTCAAGATCCTCCTCGAGATCTTGGCCGTCGCACCCATCGACGAGGTCGCCGAGGTGCCGCTGTACTTCGAGCCGAGAGGGAGCGGCGAGTCGAACATGGACACCGACGAGGTTCGGAGCTACATTCGACACCTGGCTCGTCTCGCTCGCGTGAGTCGGCAAAAGCAGCGACCGCAGCGTGCCCGCAGCGCTGCGGAGGTGAGCGACTGATGTCGGTCACGACAGGTGTGGTCGAGCGGACGAGTTCGGCACTCGGAGTTAGCACGGCTCGTCTCAAACGAATGGTTGGCTACGGAGCTGTCGGCGCCACCGGGATCGTCGTCGACCTCTCTATCGTGCAGTTGCTCAGGACGATCGGCGTCCACTACCTCCTGACGATCGCGCTTAGCTATCAGGTTGCGATGACGTGGAACTTCTGGTGGCAGCGACGGTACGTCTTCAAGGCGACCGAGGGCAGTATCATCCGGCAGTACATCCGGTACTTCTGGGTTGACGTGTCGGCGTTCATCGTCCGCGCCGGCGTGGTCTGGGCGATGATCGATTGGACGTCCCCGCTTGACGCGCTCCCGTATATTCCGGACCCAGTGAAGCCAGCCGTTCCAGCCTCTCTTCTTGGAATCGGGTTGGCGTTCTTGATCGGGTTCGCCGGTGCTGACACGCTGGTGTTCGGGAGGGATCGGTGATGTGGTGGACTCCGTTGTTTTCCGACGAGGAGGACGTCGAGTGGGACGACTCGGCAGCTGCACGAATCATGCTGCTGCTGACCGGGGCGCTTCTCATCCGGCTCGGGTTCCGAATCTGGGTGACCACCTCCCCGCGGATGCTCCTCGACGTCGCTGCCGTCCAGGTCATCATGCTCGTCGCGGTCTGGTGCGGTCTCGTCGCGGTGACCGACACCGACCTGTCGAAGCAAGGTCCGCGCCTCGCCGGCGGCGTGATCGTGGCGGTGACGCTTGCGACACTCGCCGTGATGCCGCGCGCCTGGGTCCCGCTGGCGACGGACGCACTCCTGTTTACGAAGTATGCAACTGTACTCACGTTGGACGGTGCGAACCCGTACCTCCACTCAATGCAGGGCGCGACGAAGATGGACGTCAAGAGCATCCAGTGGATGACCGCGCAGATCGATGGGTCCTACGTCTGGTCTTTTAGCTATCCGGCAGGCGCGTTCGTTGCGTACCTGCCGGCGGCGGCTCTCGGCGTCGAGATTCGAACGGTGAGCGTCCTCGCTGCGGGACTCGCCGGACTGGTGCTCGTGCGTGACTCGCCGCCGCTCTTGGCGACCGGAGTTCCGCTGGCGCTGATGCTCCCGAGAAATCTCATCGTTACCGCTGCGGGCGGCTTGACCGACATGGTATGGGTCCTCCCTGTCCTGATCGCGATGCGCTACTGGTACCAGGAACGATGGATCGTCGCGGCGGTCGCGATGGGGATCGCGTGCTCGATCAAGCAGCAGCCGTGGATCATATGTCCCTTCCTCGGAGTCTGGCTGTGGAAAGTCAGCGACGGGATGCGAGTCTTCGCTCGACGAGCTGCGAGTTGTCTCTCTGCCGGTCTCGGTACGTTCCTCCTGATCAACCTGCCCTGGATCGTCTGGGACGCTGAAGCGTGGATCGCCGGCTTCCTCACGCCTGTCGGGAGTTCCGCCCCGCTCGTCAAGCAGGGCGTCGGCCTCGCGCTGTTGAGTTCGAGCGGGGTGTACGCACTCCCGGGTTGGTGGTACACAGCCGCCGTCGGGACCGTGGCTCTGCTCTCGTTGCTGGCGTACGCCGTTTACTTCGAGCGAGTCCGGTGGGCTGCTTGGATCTTCCCGATGTTCATCCTGTTCTTCCACAGCCGCTCGCTGCTGAGCTACTTCACGCACTTCGTTCCCATCGGGTTCTACGCCGTGCTGGCGACGCGCGACCAACTCGAACTGGCGAACCCGGCCCCATCAGTGGACCGGGCCCGGAACTACATCGCCGAGGTAAGCGACTAATGACGGATATCTCAGTAACAATCGAAGATGCAGATGACGATGAGGTACCGCAAGTCGACCAGATCCGTTCAGAATACGTCGACGGGAACTACTCGGAAGAGGAACTCGAAGAGCTCCTAGAGTGGGCACTTGATGAGGGGCCGGGCATCGGTAAGCATAAAGATAGGACATCAGTAGACGCGTCGATTATGGAACAGTTCGGAGTCTGGGCAGCAGCGATCATAAACAAGCCCTTCGTGAAACTTCTGGACCTGAAAATCGACAACGGCACGATTTCCTATTCAGTTCAGCAGCACTGGATTACAGCGGTCGATGAAGACCCTGACCCGGATGACCACCCAGCGCAAAACGCGGGTTCCATGCAGACATTTCTGACTTTCTTCCCGATTATGGTATACTATCTGCTCGGTGCCCTCGTATTATCTGGGAATTCTGGCGCAGGCATTGCGGTCCTGGTCAGTTCACTGATTGTTGGAGTGATGTTTTTCGGGTTGGCTGTTCTGGCGTCGCTGGCGCCGAAACCGAGAGTCGAAGTGACAGACAAGGGGGTGGGGACGCATGTCGCCGAGTAAGTGGTCGCGGAGAGCGGTTTTGGCTGGTGTGCTGGGCGGCGCCGGGACTCTCGCCCAGCAAATCCAGCGCGCCCACTCCGAGGCCATCCTCGAAGCCGACGTCGACGTCGTCGAGTGGCGGATGAACGAACACGGAGTAAGCGACCTCTGGTTCAGGCTGTCCTCCAGGGCGACCGAGCCGATCGAGCCGGCGGTTATCTGCTGGGGCGAGGAACGCCAGGCCCAGCAGCCCTGGGAGATCGAGTCGGGCCCGGTCCCGCTGCAGCCCGGTGAACAGGCAGAGTACCACATCTCGGTCCCGATATCGAGCCCGGATGTCCACCTGTTGCCGGGCCGGAAGGCGATTCTGTTCGTCTACGATAACGGCCGCGACGCACGCGCTACGACCACATTCGTCCCAACGGAAGTGAGCAAAGATGAATGAAACACGACAGGGAGTTGCACTGATCCTCGCTGGAATCGCACTTCTCGCCTTGTTCTCAGGAGTGACCGCGGCGCTCGCGCCGCCGATCCATCAAGCAGAACAGACGCGCGTCGACGGACCGACGCTGGTGGGCGCGATGGGGAACGGTCACGACGGCGGCGTCTACGAGCTCAACGAGAGCGGCGATATCGTTTGGTCGTTCGAGAAGGACGCGATATCGTACAACGACGTCTCTCGGATGGGCGACGACCGCGTGCTCGCTGCCTTCCAAGAGAAATCGGAGAACTGCGGGCGCTTCGAGACACCGTGTTTCCGGACCGGGTACCGGATCATCAACACGACCACGAACGAGATCGTCGACGAGTGGGACTTCCCAGTTCGCACGGCGATGAACAGCGAGGTTCACGACGTCGAGTATCTGCCGCAGCGAGGCGAGGTGCTCATCGCCGACATGGACCGCGAGCGCGTCTTCGCGCTTAACCTCTCCTCGAAAACAATCACGTGGCAGTGGAACGCCAGCCAGCGATATGAGGCGCCTCCGGAGCCGACTCGTACCGACTGGCTTCACATCAACGACGTCGACGCGATCGACGACGGCCGATATCTCATCTCCGTGAGGAACACCGACCAGCTGCTTATCCTGAATCGTTCGTGCGCGTGCGCGAGCGAGGTCATCAATCGGAAGCGGTCTCACCAGCTCCTGAAAGAGCAGCACAACCCGCAGTGGCTCGGCGACGATGCGGTCTTGGTCGCCGACAGCGAGAACGACCGCGTCGTCGAACTGCACCAGCAACCGAACGGCTCCTGGACTGTGGCCTGGAGCGCCATCAGCGCGAACGGCATCCAGTTCGACTGGCCTCGCGACGCCGACCGACTGCCGAACGGAAACACGCTCGTCCTGGACACACGGAACAACCGGGTCGTCGAGATCACGAAAGCCGGCGACGTGGTCTGGTCGGCATCGATCCCCGAGCAGGGATACGACGCCGAACGTGGCGGCACCGAGTACCCTGTGGGTCCCGCGTACAACGCCAGCGGGATGGTCGTCGGAACCGAGTCCCGACCGCCCGTTCCCGGCCTGAACAAACTCTACGGAGGAGTCCGCCACTTCGTGCCGCTCCCCTACTGGGTTTCCGAGTGGCACCTGCTCGTCGGACTCATCAGCGTGACGTTCGCCGTCGCCGGGAGCTGGCTCATCGTCACGCCGCGCCTCGAGCCGCTCGTCGAGCGCTGGCGAGACTGGCAGACTCCGGATACGGTAAAGCGAGCGTCGCGTCGAGAGCGATGGAAGCGGCAGGCCTGGATGATCGGCTCGTCGATCGTCGCTGCGTTCTTGGTCGTGCTGGTGTTCATCGGCATCGAGAACCTGGGCTTCCCGGGCGAACTCGGCGTGTTCGTCATCGCGTGGATGCTGCTGGACCAGCGGCTGTTCAGCTGGGGTGTCGAGTACTTCGACCTCGTCCTCCCGTGGCAGTTCCGCGAGGAGGTGGAGGATGGCGAGTGACAGCCCTAACCAACGAGTAGATCTATCGGACGCTGCTCGTCAACTGAAAGAGGATGTCGTCAAGGAGCATGATGAAATCGGTCCAGAGGACGTCATCGTAGTCCACGAAGAACACGCCGACGACGAGCCGTGTACGCTGAAAGCGGAGGTTAGTGACTGCGCGACCCCCTCACGGGAAGGTGGATCAGAATGAGTTTCACAGCACGATACACTGAACTGTACGCGATTCGAGACGGAGAGGTCTGCTCCGCTTCGGAGTTGAACTACCACCCGCGGATACTCAACCCCGACGGGTTCGAGACGGTTCACGAGAGTACAGACGTATCCGAGTCGACGTTTCGAAAGATAGCCGTAAAGGGTGAGGAAGAGGACCATAGCGACTATCCGAAACAGACGTGGGAGACGCTAAAAGGATTCAAAAGCTGGAAGCCAACCGATGCCTTCGGGCTCGACCACGATCCCGATATGAGCGCGCTGCTAAAGCGAATCAAGAACCACGAGGACTACCGCACAGGGCCGCTTGGATACGGGTACAACATCGAACGGGTGGGCATCCCCTACGGCGGCTGGGGCGGTGCGTGGAAGTGTTTCTTCAAAGAGGTCAGCAAACACACTGAGGCGTTCGCGTTCTATCACAGTCCGATAGAACACGAGTTCCCGGACGTGACCGACTTCAGAGAGGGTGAGGAGACGGTCTACTACGTTGAGGCGCAGAACGGCGAATTGTATGCCGAGGAGCAGACCTTCGAGCGTGTCAGTACGGAGGCTAAGATTTCTGAGGTTGAGAAGATCGGAAGACACCGCACGATAGCACAGGAGGACTCATAGATGCCATTCAGATACCGCTGTAAGACCGAATCGTGCGAGTTCGACCACCACTCGCCAGGTCTCGCAATGGCGCACGAGTCCAACGAGGGGCACGAGTGTGAGGGTTACACTGTCGACGAGACGGAGCGCGAACGATGAGCCAGGAGCATCACGGACTATTCAAGAAGCGGTACGTGAGGGTCTTCCTCGGTGCTGCAATTGCACATCTGGCCTGGGCAGTGATGGATAGCCACGCCGGGACCGCGACGATCGGGGAAGTCATGACCCTCACTGCGGGCCTCGTCGTGTGGGGGTTCGCGATGGGAGTCTCGCTACATGCGGCCCTACAGGAAGTCGGCGACCTCAAAGAGGAGGTACTCAAACTTGCACGATAGCCAGAACGGACCTGGAGGCGAGCAGTCCCGTTCAGGAGTCGAGTGGTTGGACTTCACCGCTGGAGCGTCAGTGACGTTTCTCCTCGGGTTTACCACCGAGGCCCTGTTTGGTGAGCCGATGCTTGGGCTCGGTGTAGCCTTCCCACTCATCTGGATTGCTCAACGGACAGAAAGCCGATGGGGGAATCCTGCATGAGCGATACGAGCGAGAATGAAAAGCAGACCCTATCAGAGGCACGTCAATTCATCGAGGTTCTGCATGGAGACATGGTTCGGACCGCATACATCGAGAGCGAGGACAGCGAACAGTACTTTTCCCAGGCGGAGGGACTACGGACAGCGCTGAACATAATTGAGCAGGTTGAACACGACGAGTGGGATAGTGACAGGGTCGAGCAGGCACTTTCGGATGTTGGTGACGACGATGACCCAGCTGTCGACGCCGATGCTCTTCAAGACCTGAGCCAGCACATCCGGAACGGGAACATCACATCGAAGCACCCAGTGCTTGAGCGAGCAGTCGTTGATAAAAACTCTCGCGGGTACTGGACCCTCCTGAAAGAAATGTTAGGGATAGCATGAGGCACAGCAATACGGTTGTGATGTTCATCTTGGCACTCGCAATCGGTGCTGCAATCGTTTTCACAGGAGGGGGTGAATTCGGTGTCAAAACAGTCGAACCCTCAAGCGAAATCCCGGACCAAGAAACGAATGTCACCTGCTACAAGTGGGTCGAAAATGGGACAGCGAGAGTTCTATGTCCGCAGTGGGTATACGCCCCAAATTCGAGGGTGAACATCACAGTCAAGCCGTGTTCTGAGTATAGGTATCGGATTGACGAAGCAAGGCCGTGCAACAGAACCACAAAAGATGGGAAAGTCAATCTGACAGAACTTCCGGTCAGGCCGGACCAAGATGAGAGAAGAAAGGTAGTCGTTTTCGACGAACGCAGTTACTGCGATTCGAGGAACCAGTCGGGGGCGCCGTAAGCTTCGGCCCAGCAGCGACGGTGACACGGCTCTCCAGCGCCGTTGGGTATCGCCCGGTCGAAGTCCACCATCTCGCCGCAAAGGTCGCACGCGGCCCGGTGGCCCATCTGACGAGTCTCCACGTCGATGTCTTTGACCTCGATGTAGAGCTCGTGGAGCGAGCGAGGAGTGAGTCGGACGAGGACTTTCTCTCGGTCCTCCTCGTCTCGCTTCTCCGGTGTGTAGGTGAGGACCCAGTCCTGGCCTTCCTCGCCATCGCCTCCAGGACCTAACGAGATGGTCTGAGCGAGTTCATCGGGAATGTAGTGCCACGTGTTCGACCGAAATCGAGGATAGTGTCCCTTGGGCCGCGGGTCCTCGGGATCGACGTCTTCGCCGCTCATACGAGCCCCGCCTCCTGGAAAGCTTCGTCGACGACGTCGGGAGTCGGAGCGTTCAGGTACGGCTCGATCGCCTGAAACGAGTCCCACCCGCCGACCTGCATCACCACGCGCGGGTTCATCTCCTCGTCGACGAGGAGGCGCTGCGCGAAGCGCCGACGGAGATCGTGGCTGGACACGTGCTGAAAGTCCTGGTCGCCCGTTTCGTCAGCTGCGGCCTCGGCCGTGCGCTTGACCGCCGCTCGGACGCCGCGTTCGGTCAGGTCGACGAACGGGTCCCGCGGCGCGATGTTCTCGGCGTTCTGGTACTGCTGGAGGTCGCGCTCGACGTCGGGCGGGAGGTAGGCGTCGCGAGGCTTCCCGCCGTTCCCGGTCGTGTCCTTTCCACGTGGGACGCGAAGGCGGTACGAGCCGTTCTCGGTCTGTTTGATGTGGCTCGGTTGAATCTGGGGCATCTCGAACGCTCGGAGTCCGACGTACGCGCCCAACTGAATGATAATGTCGTCTCGGTAGCCTGCGGTCGCTCGGCGAAGATCCTCGATCTCTTCGTCGGTCATCCAGACCTTGTACTCGTCTTCCTTATTCGTCGATTCGAGGCGCACCGGGGATCACCTCCTCGAACACAACGTCGTCCTGGACGTCGTAGTAGAGACGGTGCCACTGCGGACCATCGTCTGTCAGTTTTAAACGAAAGGTGAATGCAGACAGGTCGGCCTCCGGAATCTCTTCAGAGACGATGACAAGGTTCTTCGGGATCCTGTTCAACCACGTTCGGGTACCCAAGATTTCATGCTCCTCTCTAAACTCTTCGAAGAGCGTATCATCGAGTTCGTCGGCTGTGGCTTCGATCAGTATCGCTGAGTCTGCTGGGGCAGACTCGATTTCGTCCCAGCCTTCGAGGATCGGACCATCCTGTGAGACGAGGTCGTAAGCATCTTCCGCGGCATCACGAACACAGTCATCCGTGGGGTCGCCGTCGACGTGGACCAGCGTGGTCATGTTTTCCGACTGTCTTCGATCGACTTCTTCGCGGACTGAGTTTCCCATGTCGATTACTATACTTTCCAACGCATTATATCTACTGCCAGATAGGATATGGCGCGGTGTTCGCCGTGATCGTGGCGGTCGACGGCTGAAATCAAGCGGGGCGTTTCCGAGTTATCACACAAGTCGTCACTCGTCAGAAGAGGTCAGTTTTCGAGCGCGTCTATCGATTCGTCGATGGTCGGGAGGTCCCGAGCGACCACAGCGGCGCCGACCACCAGCGCGATCACGGCGCCGGCCACGGCGAAGACGTCCCCGGCGAGCAGCGCCTCGAGGGCGCCGGTCGCCCAGAGCACCAGAAGCCCGACCGCGACGATCGTCAGCTGACCCGCGACGATCCCGGCGCCGCGCTTCGGGCTCGGAGGGTAGTGTTTCAGTCCGGGATGGATCGTCATCGCCGCGTGTTTCGCTCGCGCCCACCGGCGGGCGACTCCCGTTCCAACCGCAGAGGCATACGCGACCGCAGTCGCAGGGTCGGCGACCGCCGTGATCCCATCGCACCGACTCTCCTCGAGCGCGTCCGCGCGCACGATCTGCTGTTCGATGTTGGCGAAGATGTCCTCGCCGGCGAGGAAGTTCGGCTTCACTTCTTTGAGAACGCGAAGGTCGTCAGCGGTCAGCACGCCGTTGAGGATCTTCTCCTCGAAACTCATCTCGTCGGCAGTGTGCGGGTTCTGCATCTGCTGTTGCTGGTCCAGCGTCAGCTGCTCATCGTCGCGGTTGTAGTGACACCAGACACACTCGTCCAGGCCGCGAAGCGTCCACTGGCCGCAGCGACCGCACGGAACCGGCGCCGTGTCGGGCGACTCGTTGATGTTTTCGACGTCCCGCCCTCGACAGCGCGCGACGTTGACCTGAGTCGACTCGCTGAAGGCAGCGATGTAGTGTTCCGGCGCCGGCGACGACGGCGCCCAGTCGAAGCGGTAGCGAAGATCGCGCTCGGAGATGTGCGGCTGGCCGGCGAGGATCGACGCCGCCGAACGGCGAAGATGCTGAGCCGAGTGGTCTTTCGTGAGCTCCGCGTTCCGGCCGGCGACGCGGAATCGCTCGCCGATCGCGTCGTACTGTGGAAGCCGATTCTTCTCCTGTTCGACCCAGATGAAGGTGTCCGGTCCGAGTGAGTCCTCGGGATCGTCGTGAACCGGATGCTCTTGGAGAATCCACTTCTTGAGCAGCGGCGCTCCGACGACCACCAGGATGTCTCGCCGCTCGGTCTTGCCGTCACGCGTAGGCAGTGTGATCACAACGTGATCATCCTCGATGGAAACCTCGCTGAACTGGAGCGTGTAGAGCTCTTCCATCGGCCGCATCCCGGCGTCCCACTGCGTTGCGATGAGTGCCTTATCCCGTGGGTGGTCAACTGCCTCGACCATCTCGACCATCTCGGCGTACTCGACGACGTTCGATGGCAGCGGTGAGCGGTCTTCGTCGACGTGCTCGCCGGGTTCGATGTTGGCGAATCGCTCAGGAAGGGTCTCCTCTTCGTCGACGTCCAGGACGGTGTCGGCGAAGACACGAATCGTCGAGAGCAGTCCCTGGACGGTGTATCCAGAGTAGTCCTGGTCGTGAATCCAGTCGGTCATCTCGTCGACGGCCTTCTGGCCGCCGTCGTCCTCGAGCGCCGCTGCGAGGCAGTCCGTGTGTGAGGAGAGGATGTAGAGCCGACTCAAGAGGTTAGCGTGATGGTACCAGCCGCAGCGGTTGTTGTCTTTCCTGTCCCTCGTGAGTTCGTTGTCGAATTCGATGAGAACGTTCCTGTCTTCCGGACACAGAAGGTCCTCTTCGTCTTCCGGGTCGATGATGCGTTGCCGGAGTGCATCGACCCGGTCTTTCGCAGCCTGCGAGTCAATCGCCATACATTATTTGCTGACCCACGTAGGTAAAAGGGTTAGCCCTGAGTTAGGGAGTAATTTAACATTCGTAAACCTGAAACAGCGTTCGACATTCGATTTAGATACAGACTATATAAAGAAGGACACGAATCAGGCACAATTGTCCAAACTTATTTAATGGGGGAAGACAGACATGGGAGTAGGCGCAGGAGGGCCATTCAGAAAGGGCCCCGGTGGTAGGACACCGGAACCTGCGCCGTCGCACCATGACGGCACGCGATACTACGCGCACGAGGAGTCATAACTCTGGCTCTCGTGCCCCGAACGACGACGCAGAATCGATCCTTGACTACTTAGAGACCGTCGACTCCGCGACGCTCGACGGGCTGGCTGCCGCTGCGGGACTCCCCGAAGCGCAGCTGCACGACCTCCTGGACGACCTGCAGCAGCGAGGGCTCGTCGACGTGGAGACTGGCTTCCGAGATGTTCGTGTCTCGCGGACGGAGCGGGAAGTCGCTACCGACGGCGGGACGATGCGGACGGTCGGAGACGCGATCAGCGGTGACGCGAGCCCCTCGGTGGATCTAACCCCGAACGAGGTGTGGACGCTTGTCGGGACGCGCCGTCGACGGCGGCTCATCCGGCTGCTGGCAGTACTCCACGACTCAGACGACGAGTACTACCTCGAACTGAAGAACGTCGCTGCGGCGCTGGTCCGGACGACGACCGGTGCGCGAATCCCAGAAACGCGCCACGAGGACCATCACAGGGTCTACGTCTCGCTCGTCCAGACACACGTCCCGCTGCTCGACCAGCACGGGGTGGTGGAGTACCACGGCCGCGTGAAAAAGGTCCAGGCGACCGATGAGGTCCTCTCGCTCGCGCGGGTGATGGAGTTGGTCGTCCGTGCCTGCGGTCGGGACTACGGGGAGGGATCGGCGTGATCCCGGAGGTCCTCGACGCGGTCTGTGGTGCGACCGAGTCGACGTCGGACATCCACATCGGCCTACCGGCCGACGACGTCCTCGAAGCGCTCGACAACCGGCGCCGGCGCGAGGTGATCCGTCGGCTGGCCGGAGCTGGCGAAGACAACCCCGGCATCCCGCTCGGCGAGCTCGCTGAGTACGTCGCCGCCGTCGAGAACGGTAAGCCGGTCGAGACCGTCACGAGCAAGGAACGGAAGAACGCCTACATCGGACTCTACCAGGCGCACCTACCGACGCTCGAAGAGACAGGTATCGTCTCGGTTTCCGAATCGAATCTTGTCCGGCCGGTCGTCGATACCCAGGAACTGGCGGAGCTGTTGACGCTCATCGAGGACGCGTGCGAGGGCGGTGATCGGCCGTGACCACGCACAGCAAGGAACTGGCGTTGAACGACCGGGACTTCGAGCTCCTCTTGGAGGGAGCCCGCGCAATCGACGACGAGTACCAGAGCCAACAGGCTCGGTTCGCCACGCTCGTCGCCGGCCGCCTCGGGCTACGAGCCGGGGAAATCACTCACATGCGGTCGGACTGGCTCAACTGGAGGCAGCGCCGAATAGAAATCCCGGCCGAGCAGGACTGTACGAAAGGAAAAGATGGGGGAATCTGCGGCCACTGTGAGCAGGCGGCCAAGCAGATGGTCGAGCACAACGCCATCTCGATCCCCGGCGCCCGGCTGGAGTTGCTCCAGGAGGGAGCAATTCAGGGGTTCCGGAGAGATACCGAGCGCCAGCTGATCGTCGCGCACCGCCGGCACGCTGAGGGAGATCTCGACGTCGACGCGCTCGACGACCAGGTCCAGACCATCCTCGAAGGGTCCCGCGGGAACGAGTGGGACATCTTCGAGAGCCTCACGAACGAGGCCGAGCAGGTCGTCACCGAGCAGGACCTGACGCTGGAAGAGGCCCGAGACATGATGTGGCAGCCGAAAACTGAGGCTGCTGCCCGGTCGGTGCCGTTCGATTGGCGAGCAAGAGTCGAAATCGCGGTCGAACGGTTCTTTGAGGACTGGGATGCGTGGCCAGTCTCGCAGTCGGTCCTGCACCGAAGGGTCAAGAAGTCGCTCCGGCACGCCCACGAGCTCGACGAGGACGACACCCATCTCCACGGGCTCCGCGCGACCGCGGCGACTCACCATGCCGGTCGTGGTATCTCAACGTTGACGCTTCAGTCTCTGATGGGCTGGGCTCAGGCCTCAACGGCCAGGTCCTACGTCCGGGCGAGTCCGGAGAACACGCAGCGGGAACTGCACCAGGCCAACAGTCGGTAGCGCCGCCGCTCTCTTTTTGAGGTCAAATCGGGAGACGAGTGGGGTGGGAGCGGGATGCTCCAAGCCGCGCGGATTGTCGCTTCGCCGTGTCGCCGGGCGCCTTCGGGTGCCCCTTGCAGGTGTCCGTGTCGGCTGAGGGCTTTCGACGTTGCGTTTCTCCGCGGTGGTGGTGATGGCTTCGTTGCGCCTGAAAAGGGCGCATCGACTTCTTATATCTGGTTCCTAGTAAGTTTTGCGCTGAGATCAGTCCCCAGCGACTGCTTGGAGACTCGCCTGCTGCTCATCGTGAGAGACGGGTTCGGGACCGATTCGAACCGCTGAAGGGTCCGAGTAAGGTTCAGAGATGGTCTCTGTCCACTGATCACAGTAGGCCCTGAAGATCGTCGCCCACTCTCCGTAGCCAAGATCGTCGAGTATCTCCCGCCAGTCTGGGTTGGTCGCCGAGCCGCGCACACCGAGCTCGCGGAACTTGTCTGGCGGTATCACGCTCCCGTCGGCGCCGTCCTCGGCCAGCAGGAGGATGTCTCCTGGGTTGCCTCTGGGACCGGACCTGACGGTTTGGCCTGCCGGCTGCGAAGCCGGGTTCGGATGGTCTTCCTGGAAGGGTTCTGTCGCCTCGTTCGTCGACGCCCACCAGGGTTCGATGTGAGCCACGAGTCCGCCGTCTTCGGTTTCTTCGACGAGCCAGAACGCCTTCAGGTCCTTGTGGTGGCGGTCGTAGGAGCTCTCCGACGTGACCTCGATGAGGTCCTGACGGGATAGCGGTTCGTCGGCTTCCAGCAGCGCTGACAGCATGGCCTGCTGAGCCGGCTTCAGTTCTGAGAAGATGCAGTCCGACGGCAGCGTCGCGAGACCGTTTTCGAGGGCCTGGACGGTCAGTTCATCCCACGGCCGGTCTCGGGATTCGAGCGAGTCCAGGACGTCGGCGACCAAGTACGGCGACGGTGCCCAGTCGTCCGTCGCGAGCGCTGCTTCAAGAGCCCGGGACAGCCGGTCGAGGTCGTCGCGGTGCCGGCGGTCGAACCCCTTCTGCTCGCCGATCTCGCGGATGAGGTTGCGAGTGTGGCCATGAGAGTTGGCCCCGACGATGGGGATCTCCAGCAGCGCCGCGTCTTCCTGCCCTTCGTCGATGGGCTCTCGGAGCCGCTCGGTCTCCTTGGCGATCGCCTCCTCGATGTCTTCCTGGAAGGCGGAGACGCCGGGACCGACGACCTGCCAGTTCATCGTGAGGTCAGCGGTCGGCGCCGCCTGGTCGATGTCGTACGGCGATCGGGACTTCAGCTTCTTCGGACGGTCTTCGATAAGCATCCGGTAGATGCTGTGGAAGCCGTTCTCGTCCTCGTATCCGGCCTGTTTCGTGACGGTATATCTCAGAAAGTCGAGGAAGTCCTGGTACCGCTTCTCGTCGTCGACGAGCTCGTCGACGTCGGGCATCCGGACCACCGTCGTGATCTCGATGCCGGCGGCGTGGAACATGTGAGTCGCCGAGGTCAGGAGGCCCTGCAGGTCGTTCATCAGCTCTCGACGCAGGCCGTTGTCCATCTCATCGAGTTCGCTCATCTTCGAGAGCAGCAGCGCCTTCAGGTCGGCGATGCGATCTCGCCAGGAGTCGTAGTGAGCGAGTTCGTCCTCGCTCAGCCAGCCGATCTGCTGTGCCCGCTGCAGGACGTCTTCGAGGTCGTTCTCGAAGCTGTTGACGCCGTCGTGGAGGTTCTGGAACTGCGTGCCGACGGTGTCGATGTCCAGCACCTTACTGAGCGACTTGTTGTCGAGTAAGCCGCAGATAGGTCGTACCAGTGAGGCCATCGATCCTCCCCACTGATACGCGACGACCATGTGGTCGTCGAAGCAGCTGGTGTAGACCTTCCGACCATCTCCGTCGGGAAGGTTCTCGGCGTCGGTGTCTCCCCATCGGATCAGGTGGTCATCGACGAGATTGACGCCCTCGACGCGGTTCCCGGCCTCGAAGCGCCGATGCAGGATGAGGGGATCGACCTCGCGACGGCCGCCACGATCGCCGAGCCACTCGACGAACGAGGAGTCTTCCCCCGGCGCACCGGTCTCGGCCAACCACCGCTCGGCGGGGGGCCGTCCCACCCCTCCTATCTCATGGCGCGCTACACTGTACTTGCGAGACGCTGAGGGGTGCCCGTAAGACGACCCATCCAGACGGGACTGGTCCGGATGGACCACACTCCCATCGGAGGCCACGAACTCCTGAGCAGCCACCCCGAGAGACGTAAGCGAGAGGCGGTTGGACGCGTGCGCGCGATCAACCGACACGAGGCCATGCTGTTCGAGATCGTCGCACCACACGTCGATAGAGGCGTCAGCGTAGTCTATCTCCGTGTCGCGCTTCAGGCTCATCACGGAGCGGTCATCGTCAGCATCGAGGTTTGCGAGCGTAGTCAGGAGACCAGTCTGGCCACTGTTCTCTTGGACGTAGGTCCACGCCTCGCGTTGGAGGTCACGCTCTTTCTCAGCGCCCTCATCGGGGCCACGACGCCGGGAGGTAGTCCGCTCATCGATAAGGCGCTCGTAGCGCTCGACCCACCCAGGAACGTCCGTCTCGGCGTCATCGTCTGCCTCGCCGCGGTCGTCGCCGGCGTTGCTGACGAGGCGCTGGATCATCGACCAGACGCCAGTCGAAACGAGCAGCCGTACGTCGAACGCTTCTGCGAGTGCGTCGAACGCCCGCAGCGACTTCCTGACCGTCTCCGGCTCGGCGTCGACCCAATCCTCGCCGGAGAGGTTGAACGTCAGCACGAGCGGGTGCTCGCGCTGTTCGTGCAGCTGCACGAGCGAGTGGCGGAAGGCCTCGAACCCAGCGTTGAACTGACCGCCGCCGGTGCCGAGATCGCGAAGGGTGTCCTCGACGAGCTCGAACTGCCGCTCGCCTTCGAAACCACGAGCGTCGCGATAGTCCTCGTCGTCCCAGAGGAACGCGTAGCGCGCGGCCGCCTCGAAGTAGGCGCGGACCTCCTGCTTCGCGCCGGTCGTGATGTCGGCGCCCTCCAGGTCGACGACGTCGTCGGCGAGGACGTGGTCGACGAACGACGTGATCCGACCGAACTCTTGGACCGGCCAGTCGCGGTCCTCGGCGAGATCTTGGACCAGCCGCGTGGTGTACGGGATCAGCTCCTCGTTGAGGTCGGGAAGCCACTCGCTCCGCTGCGGCGGCAGATCATGGGTGACGATCCCGCTGATGTTGACCTGACCCCCAGGGTCGACGAGCTGCAAACCGGGTTCCACGCCCGGTTGAATCGGCCCGGCGTCGAGTTGGGGACGATCTGCGACGTGGACGTCCACGTCCGGCCCCGATCCAGGGTCGGTCGTCAGGTCGGTCTTCTCGCTGGAGTTGTTGGTGTCGTCCGCGAGGCCGAGCGCTTCCTCAGCTGCGTCCGCGAAGAGATCGCTTCCTTGGGGAACCTCGTCGAGCGTGCGAGCGAGCGTGCCGAAGTCATCCGAACCTTTATATTTCTCTCCCTTCCCGGCACGATTGGCGAGGATCCGAGCGCGAAGTTCTGCGGCCTTCTGATGGTCGTCGGCGTACGCCATTTTCCGTCGCTTGCTGATGTGCCGACGGTGGCCACAGCGGGGACACTCCGAACTCTCGGCCTGCTCGTGGAGGTCGACAATCCAGTGAGAACTGCACTCAGAGCAGCCGACGACGGCGTACCGTGCGCTATCCGTCATCGCTGGCTGACCTCCTGATTGATGTGCTGTTGCACGCGCGTCTGGTGGCGAGCGTTCCGCTGACGACGGCGCGACCGCTCACGAAGTCGAGCGCCGCCGCTCCCGATAGGGCGAACCTTTTTAAAGAACCGGGTTATAGCAAGAGATGTCCAACCTACTTGCTGTTTCCACCGGCCCCGAGCGGCTGGTGTCTCGTGTGACCTGTCTTGACAACCTGAGTGATTGGCCAGCGGGTACTTAAAACTGTCCGGTGATGGCATCGAAGTCCGGCGTTTCTGTTGCAGTTTGTTACAAAAAGTATCCGACACTAACCAGAATAGCATCTGGTAACTAACGCGCGAGGTCGTGGTATGGGTGGTTTCGTGCATGAAAAATCAGACCTCCGCAGGGTTGACGAAGCGGCTCCAGGCCGGCCGCGACACCAGCTCCGTGTCGCGCCGGGGGCTCTCGACGAACTGCGGCAGCCGGTCGCGGACGGCCGCAGCGGGAAGCGTCGTGATCACGCCGGGAAGCACGCCGTCATCATCGTAGACGCCGAAGGCGTACTGTTCGCAGGTCTCGATCTCCTCGATGGGAATCCAGTACCGGCCGCGTCGCGACGAATCCCCGTCGGCGATGCGGCGCCGCGCGACTTTGAACGACCACAGCTCGCCCGTCGACGAGACCGCGTCGACGTGGCGGTACTCGCCGCCCTGGTCGGCGACGTCCTCGAGGTCGAGCTCGGAGCAAGCTGCCGTCTCGAATGTCGTGCCCCAGTCAGTGTTGGCGATCTGGCTGCTCACCGGGACCCCCCCCCCCTTTGTACTCAGCGAGGGACTGCTGGAACTGCGTGACGCACAGCGAGCAGTCGGTGCAGCGCCAACCCGCGGGGTGCTCACGAAACCACGCGAGCCCGCAGCGAGGGCATAGTTCGAGACGGACGCGACTCATCAGTAGTCGTACCCCGCTCCACAGCGGTCGCAGCGAACACGACCTTCAGTTTCTTCGTACTCGGTACTCGTCTGGTACTCCTCTGGGTCCCACTCTTCGCCATCCCAGAACGCGAGGATGACGCGGCCGGTAGCGACGCGCTGCTCGTGGATCACGCCGCCGCAGTCGCAGGTGTCGACAGGCTCGCTCTCAAGGACACGCGTTCCCTTGCGCTTTTCCGGATGCTCCATCGTGTCCATCGGCGGGACCGGCGGGGTCGGCTTCTCGTCGCTGTCGTCAGCGCTCATCGTGACCCCTCCCGCTTCCCGACAGCGCGACGGGCGACGTCGACGAGCGGTTCGTCGGGGTCGGCTTTGTCCAGGACCCGGGCGATTCCCATCAGACCATTAGTCGCCTTCCGCGGCCGGGTAGATGGTTCGTCGAATCGGTGGTCGCACGCTTCACAATTGTAGGCGGGAATATCTCTCTGCGAGAGGTCCGACCCAACGCCGACCACACTGATCTCTGAGCTGTCGCAGTTCGGACAGCAGGTAATCTGGTCGCTCACTGCGGACCCTCCGATCGCTCGGTTCCCGTGCTCGTCTTACCGGGCGTTTCACCGCCGTCGGTGGCTGCAAGTAAGCTCTGTTGCTCGGTCCTCGCGTGGCGGTCCCGCTGGTCGAACGCGACGCCGTGGCGGTCGAGGTGGTCGAGGAGCTCGTCGGGCGCGTCGCCGTAGATCGCGAGCATGACGCCGAAGTTCGGGTTCCGGTTCCGGCCACCCGCGCCGTCGAAGCTCAGACGGCCCTGCTTGAACCAGATGACCGACGCCGTCGATGCGACGTGCTCGTGGAACCAGCCGGTGCTGGTATCGACGGGCAGAAGCACGACCGCGAGGCCCACGTTCCCGTCTCGCCACTCGGTGACGCACTTGTCGAGGAACTCCGTTTTTAGCGAGAACGGCGGGTTCAGCCACACCGTGCCGAACCAGTCCTGTGCGAGTCCGTCGTCCTCGACGGTGTATCGCGTCGACGCGACCGGCGTGTCCTCGGCACCACTCGCCGGGTCGAGGTCGAAGCCGCCGACGGCGTCCGCGATGGGGCCGACGAACGAGCGCGGCGTCGCGTACTCGTCGCTCTTGTCCTCGTGGTGTTCGTGCTTGAAGATGCTCAAGCCGACCACCTCCGTCCGCAGGACTCGCACGCCCAGTGATCTCCGTTCCAGCCGTGGAGCGTGTCACCGACGCACCGGTGACAGTAGCGGAGTTGAGGCGACTCGTCGGACGGGTGCAGTGGCGCTTGCCCGATCCGCTCAGTGCCGTCTTCAGGCATCGCGATCACCGCCCTCGTAAGCGGTCCAACCTCCACCGCCGCGAAACAGTTCGTGAGCGCAGCGCTCGCAGCTGTGGACGATCTTGGTTCCACCATCGTCACGGGCGACCTCGACCATGCCTTCGGGCTCGTTGATGTCGTCGCCGCGGTAGTCGAGCAGCCGACAGAGCTGGCACTCCTCAGGGATCGTCTCGCGCTCAGTATCGCTCGTGGACCTATCGTTCGGCATCGTCCACCTCCTCGGCTGGCCGCCAGTCGCCACGCTTCAGCTCTGACTCAGTGACGCGCTTCTCGTCAAGCGTCTCCCGCGACGTAAGCACGTAGACGCGGTGGTCCTCGCGCGTCGTCGGGTTGTCACGGTCGGTAATCCAGCTCGTCTGGAACTGCCACTCTATGTTGGTCACCTTCCAGAGGTCGTCGTCAGCGCGCTCGTCGCCCCACGGGTACCACCGCACGAACGCGTCACCGAGTCCGTATTCGTACTCGTCGAGGTCGTCCGACTCGTGCCAGACCGTCCGACCGACACCGCCATCGATCTCCGTCGTTGCGGGCCCGTCGTCGGCCCAGTTGCCGTCAACCTCGTCACTCGCCATCGGTATTCCCCCGAATATCGATGTCTGGCTGGTTGACGCCCATCTCGACAAGCGCCGAGCGGAGTTTCTCAGCAGTGGTCCGCGAACCGAGTGAGATCACCAGTTCGACGCCGCTCATCCGCTGAGCACCTCCAGAGCAGTACTGTCGCAGTTCGGACACTCACCGTTCGGACCGTTCACGTCCTCTCCGTGACCGTCCCAGCCACACCGAGCGCACGCGAAGTCCTGGTCGATGTCCGGGAACGGGTCACGCCAACTCAGCGGCTGGCAGTTGAACTCTCCGCGGTGGTCGTCCCCGCAGATATTGCAGTCTTCGACCCAGTCCGACGGCGGGAACCACTCGGTCCCACAGCAGTCCAGGACCTCGTCGATGATCTCCGGGCGCGCGTCCTCGGTCGCTTCCTCGGACTTGTGCGTCTTGTAACAGATGGGGCACTCGATGACCCAGTGCGACTCGATGACTTCCTGCTCGGCGCCGTTCCAGTTGCGAACGATCGTCTCGCGGTTGATCCGCGTGACGCCGTGCTTCGTGGCGAGTCGGTTTCGGTCGCCGTAGCACTCGTTCCCGAGGTGTCGGGGTTCCTGCGGGCGGACCAGACAGTTGCCCGTGATCGGGACGACCGAGCCGCGCTCCCAGTCACCGTACTTGGCGAGCTTCCCGATTGCTTCGTGACGCGTCTCGTAGTCGCCGAGCGTCGGCGTCCGCGTCGCGACGAATCTGAACTCTGGCTCACTCGACATCGATTCCCACCTCCTCCAGCGCTGCCGCCTGGTCGTCGTCGAGCCCTTCCAGCAGCGCCGCGGCGCCGTCGCGCCCCTTCTCGGTCAGCTCCAACTCTTCGTCGACGTCCACGGGGACGTAGTACTCTTCGAGGTAGCCAACGGTCCCGAGGAAGTCCAGACACTGGTGGGGCTGGCGTTTCTCCGGGAGGTAGTCGTCCATCGCGACGGGCTCGTCGATCGGCTCGTCGAACTCGATTGCGAATGCATCGAGGTCGATCGCGTCGAGCTGCTCGCGGACGGTCGCGTAGGTCGCGCCGTCGGCGTTCGCCAGCAGGAGGACGAGGTCGGTCAGTTGATCGGTCGGTGCCTCCGCGCGGTCGTACAGCGGTTTGTCGGTCGTCTGGCTCATGATGGAGTCACCTCACGGTTCGGAGAGTCGCAGCCCTGGATGCCCGGCTCGCCGAGCACGGCCAGGCGATCGACCGGGCACCAGCGCTTGTCGATGTCGTCGTTCTTGTCAATTCGATGCGCGATGATGCGCCGCCAGTGGCGATCGCCGACGGACCACTCGAACTTCTGGACCGTGCTGTCCGGAATGGGCGCGAGCGCGTCGTCGTCCATGTTGTCGATGATGGCGAAGCGAGCAACGCGGTTGCCGTCCGAGTCGTCCTCGACGCGGGTCACGATGACCCACGGGTCCCACGAGTAGCCGGTCAGTTCGCGGGTCTCCCCAACTTCGGGCTCAGGGTCGGTTTCGGATTCGGCGCTCATCGGCTCACCTTCATGCGCGGCGGTAGACCACCGCTGATAGCCCAGTTGATGATCAGAGCGAGGATACCCACAATACCGACGAGACCCCAGGTGAATGCCGGGTCGGGCGCGACGAAGGGCTCGCCGTTTACCGTGAGATCTCCAGCCAGCGATTGCATCACGAAGTTCATGATAGCTCCGCAAATCGCGAGAGAGTTGAGGAAAACAACTGCTCGCACGATCACAGGTTTCCAAGCCTGCAAGCGGCCTTCAGCACCTGTCGTCGGCGTGGGCGTCTGCTGAGAGTCCCAGCCGTATGGAAGCGTCTTTGTGACGTCTGCTTCCCACTGGACCCGGATCTCGGGCGTGCATTCCTCGGTCTCGACCACTTCGATGCCGGCCACGTGAGCATCGAAGTCACGATCGAGTCCGCCAAACTCGTCGTAGAGTGGTTCGAAATATTCGAGTGTCTGTTCAAACTGCTGCCTGGTCGTCTCGCCGACGGGAGCGTTTTCGAGCGGATCTTCATCACTCGTCATCGTTCCCACCTCCATCAGCAGCGAGCATCGGGTCGGGACTCGCCGGAACCACGAGCATCCCGCCAGCGTCGCGCTGGTAGATGCGCACGTCGGATCCAGCTTCTACCTCCAGAAGGTTTCGAACAGCGCGTGCGGGCACGCACACGCCCGGACCGACGTTGACGACCTTCACGCGAGCCTCCGTGATCGGGTCGTCCGGTTCTTTGTCGACGATGCCCAGGCCGCGGTCGTCGTCGACGACCCAGAGGTCGTCGTCGGTTCGCCAGTCGTAGTCGGGCCACGCGCCGAAGGGAATCTCCAGCGAGTAGTGGGCCAGCTTGATGATCCCGAGGTATCCCGGGCCGGTGTCGTTGACGTACTTGCTGCTCATTCTGTGTCCTCAAGTTTCGAAGCGGCTCGCGGGTCACCGAACAGGCGAATCCGCGAGTACTCGTCCGGGTCGAACTCGTGCGAAACCACATCGCCATCGCAGCCACACGACGAGACCGGCATATCCGGGTTCGCCCAGCGGCGGCCGCAGTTGATGCAGGTGAAGAGGTGGACGGTTCGAGCTTTCCGGTTCGGCGACGGGAGGCCGTTCCCGCCGTCGACGATACTCTGAAGCGACATCACGCACCAACCTCCCTATTCTCGAAGTCGCTCGGAGACGGGCAATCGGAGTCGATGACCAGGATGAGCAGTTGGCTCGCGTTCCTCGCCGGGACACGAACCTCGCTGCTCCCGGTACGGATGGCGACGTTCACGTGATGGACTGCGTCCTGGAGGAGTTCGCTCCGAAGAACGTCCGACTCGATGTCGACGATCTCCTCGAGGGTCGACTCCGCCAGCGCGAGCCGAGACGCGACGACGTCGTCGGTCGCGAGCTCTCCAGCCTCGTGAACCAACCGAATCGCCGACGAGAGATCTCGGGAGTTCACGCCGTCCACCTCGCTTTCAGCGTCACCAGTCCGCGGCCTTCCTCGGCCTCGATCTTCACGTCGTCGTCATCGGCGCCGAATCGTTCGACGACCTCCGACTCCAGCGAATCGCCCGCCTCCTCCATCTCCTCCGAGAAGACGATGGACTCCGTCTCCCGGCCACCGTCGGCGAACGCCTCGAAGCCCGAGTCCTCGTTCATCCAGTCGCAAAACTCGCGGCGGCAGTCTCCGCAGAGTTTGATCGACGGCCGAACGCCAGCGAAGTTCACGTGCAGGTCAGCGGTGGGCTCCTGGACATCGTCCGTCGAGCCGCAGCGCGTGCAGCTGTCGAAGCCCGGCATCACGACCCCTCCTCCGGGTTCTTGATAGCCCGGCCAGGGAAGCGCGCCGTGAGGACGGCGATGTTGTTTGCCGACCCCGGCATCGGCCGCTTGTCGCGCTCGATCTCGATGTCTTCGCGGTCGACGTTGAACGTCTCTGACACCTCCGCTTCGAAATCGGCGGCTGCCTTGTCGAGGTCCTCGTCGATGACGACGTTCTCCGCGGAGTCCATCCCGTCCTGGCTCATCGCGAGATCACCCACAGGGTATCGCGTCCGGTGCTCGTGTCTCCCCACGAGTCGATGGCGAGGCCCTCCGGGCCGTCGTCCATCCAGTGAGCGAGCGTCGTCCCGACCTGGCTGGAGTTCAACCCGAGGTCCTCCGCGATGGACCGTGCTTTGATCTGGAGCTGGCTATCGTACCTGAGCGCGCCACGCAGATAGCCCTCGATAGCGCTTTTCGGGCTCTCCGGAGCGCGTTCCGGGTCCTGCTGTGCTTTGTGGCTGTTGGTACTCATTCTGATTTTCCTCTCGTGGAACTGTCCGCCAGGCGGTCCACGTCGCCGCGTGCGAGCTTGTCGCCGTCCTGAATCTGCTCCCAGTCGATGTGGCCCATGTCGAGGGCCTGCATCAGTGCCGCGGCGACCGACTCCTCGAACCAGCCCGCCGGGTGGCGTCGGCAGAGGTCGAACGGGTCAGTTCCGCAAACGCCGCGCTGGCCCTTGCGGGACATGACCTGGTACTGGATGTACTCGCCAACCCAGCCGTTCTCTCCGAGCAGCGACCCGGCGCCGCGGAACCGGGTGAGCATCAGGAACGTCCGGCCACGTGGAGTTTCCTCAGTCACGCGGACGGCTTTCGTCTCGAACTCGTGCTCGCCGGGGTCGGGCACCACGCCCTCCTCGACGACCGTCCGGCGAAGGTCCATCGCAGCGCTGGCTCCGAGCTCGAAGCCGACGTTCTCGCCGGCGTCGGTATCCATCGCAAGGACCGGCTTCTCTGCGCTCGGAAGGTCCGTCTCGATCCATAGTGCGATCGCGCGTTGCAGGTCGTTCCGAGGGACCTGACCGCCGTCGGTCGCGACGCTCTTCGAGAGGTCCAGCGAATGGCGGATGTCACACCCGCAAGGAGCTGCGACATGAGTCTGCGGCCCCTTGGTGGTGATTCCGCTGAGCGGCTCTCCACAGTTGGGGCAGGATCTGTTCGCCTGCTGCGATTCGTGATTCGGTTCGGGAGTTTCAAAACCCCCGAGCGCTTTGTCGTACATGGCTTTCGTGCCTGGATCACGAGAGCCCACGCGGATCCGAGGCCCAATCTCGGGGTCCGCATTTCTGGTAGGACCCAGACGATTAGCGTCAGGTCCGCGACTGCTCCCGTTGCTAATTGAATCACTGGCCCAGTTACATAAATCTATGCTTAGCAGTGGTACAAATCTGTTTAGCAGCAACATAACAACGTAATACCGAGATTTGTCATAGATAACGACAAAACTATGCAGGCATTGGAAGAGTTTCTGCGTAAGATGCGGCGTCAGCGAGCCGACTGGATGAATCCAGTTGATGATGAGATATTGGAGTATATCGATGAGGCTGGCGCTGCTACGCCCCAATCCATTTCGGACGAAATTGGTAAGAACAACGACTATATCGGAAAGAGGTGTAGAAAGCTCATGTCCTACGGATTGCTTGAGCGCCCATCGAGAGGACTGTACGTATTGACGGAAACAGGAACGGGATATCTGAACACATCGGTTGATGCATCCTCGTTGGAGGAAGGCGACTAACGGCATTTTTTCAGCATGAACTGAGTAGTGATCGGTGGGCCCGCTGCAGTGTGGAGACCCCCTGCTTGGCTGGGCCCACCCATGACTCATTACGCTTCAGCCTCCAGAATGCCGAGCCTACCCAGTAGATCCTGAAGCCACATTGGGACCTCCTCGACGTAGATCGGCGAACCGTTCTTGGTCACCTCCGCCAGTTCGGCGACGCCGTTGTTGAGGTTGAACGTCCACTCCCGGTCGCGATCCACGACGACCTTCTCCTCTTTGTCAGCGATGATGACCTGGACGTATTCGCCATCCTCTACCCGCATCGGCCGCTGAACCGCATCAGTCGGTGCTTGATTACTCGCACGAGACATGGACGAATATTCGATAGGCTGGTATAATCGACTCCCGCGCAGTGAACGGAAGTAGGCTTCACAATGACCGATTCCAGCAAATTCTACAGATAGAGCATCTGGAAGACCTACATCACCCAATGCACGGAAGTGAGCGGAAGTGCCGCAGTACGGCGATTTGCCCGTGAACGGAAACGCTGTGGTTACTTTTTTAGTGTTTGATAAGATATGTCGGGTAGGGAAGAAGGTCGAATTCGATGCCAAGATGGGAGTGCGAAAAATGCGGCCACCTGCACAGTTCTAACCCGGATTCGTGTGACGAATGCGACCACACGATCCTCATCCAGTATCGACCCCCTTCGACAGAAGGGTCCTTTAAAGACCTCGCTGCAGATGAGGGTGAAGAGACGTTTTCCTACGAGGAGGACATTCACTGGCTTTGGTACATCCCCGGCGTCTTCATCCTGTTCTGGAAGTTCTGGTTAGTTCTCGCCGTTTTGGGATTGGTATGGTATATCGCCTGAACACAGTCGACTACGGCCCCAGACACTAACCAACACACCCGGGCGCCCGGGCACACCTGTTGGTTAGCGAGTGGCCACCTGTCTGCTCTGGATCTGGTATCTCGTCCCCCGACTGTTCCCAGTGCTGCTGACGAGCTCGTAGTAACCCTCCAGGACGTTGAGGTAGCGGCGCCGCGTCGCACGTGACTTCGGCTCAGCGACCCGTTCCTCGTATTCGGTGTGAAGATCGCCCGCCTTGATCTCTCCGGCCTCCCTGATGATATCGAAGAGGATCTGGTGGTGAGTCCCCAGCTGGGACTGGTGGAGGTCGTCGAGCGCCCGCGCAGTCTCTTCGGTGACGGCGTTGACGATATCGCGGTCGACCTTGCCCTCGTCGCCGACCTCGCGTGCGGCCTTCCGCAACAGCGTGATGGCGTGCCGCGCGTCTCCCGCCGCCAGGTCCGCGATGCTGTCGACGGCCTCGTCTTCGATGCGGTCTCGGCGGAGCCCGGCGTCAATGCGGTCCCAGAGGATGTCGACGAGTTCCTCGTGATGATACTGCTCAAGCCGGATCTTCTCGGCGCTGTGGATTCGTGACTTCACGCGCGACTCCAGGCCGTTGAACAGGAGGTTCTCGTCGATGCATATCATGACGACGTGAACCCCTTGAATATCGTAGAGCGAGTGCAGGAGTTGCCGATCGGCCAGGTTATCGACCTCGTCGAGGATGGCGACGATCGTGCCGTCGTGTTCGCGAAGGCGTTGGAGGTAGGTCGACGTCGATGTCCCCTCGAGACGGAGATCCGATCCGAGGCCGGCATCGCGAAGGAGAGAATGGAGCGCAGCTGCAGACGAGGAGTCCTGGATGCAGTGTGCGTATCCCGTCCTGATATCGATCATCTCCTCCTCGAACTGCTTAGCCACGAACTTCGCGATCGTGGTCTTCCCGACGCCGGTCGGCCCCGAGACGAGCACGTTGTCGCCAGCACGACCCATCGGGTCGAGGACAGAAGCGAGGTGGTCGACCTTGCCCTCCCGGTGGACGAGGTCGTTCGGGACCCACTCGGGCTTCAGCGCCCGCGCATTTGTGATCATACCAATCTGCATGTATGTGATAACCGATAAGCGCTCCGAGTCCACAGTGAAAGTAGAACGATGCCTTCCGGATGGGAATGCGAACGCTGTTCCACGCTCCACACGAGTAACCCCAGCCGTTGCAAATCATGCGGCCACAATGTTCTACGGCCGATTTCCGGAGGGGAGCTTCGCAGACGAGGGGACGGAGTCGATGCGCCAGATCCACTTGATCCAGAGAAGATGAAGCAACCAGCGTTTGACGATGCAGGAGGGGACGACAGTCCCGACTTGAATCCGGATGGGTCGTTGAAAACCGAGTCCGAAGATCCAGAGAACCGAGGCCTCCTCAGAAGACTACGGGATTCTATCCCGTGGTAAATCTGTATATGATATCTGTATTCAGAATACAGATTCGTTATCCAGTATATACATCTCGCGTCCGTTTTTCGCATCCGCAACTGCGTCCTCAGCAACCTCTTCGAGCCCGACACGGATCAACGCCCGTGCAGCTGCCGCAGTCGTCACGTCCTCCTCTTCACGCCCGGTCGCATCCTCCGCGTCGCGCTGGATGTCTTCCAGGCGGCCAGTCTCATCGAGCGCGGCGAAAAGCGCAGCGAGGTTCCCGTCACGTAGAGTGATGTTCTTGTGGAGGTCTCCGTCTTCGATATCAGCGAGTGCGTCTGCCACGGCCTCGTCGAGCGGTTGAGTCTCTTCCGTCGACTCGGTAGTAGCTGCCTCTGTGTTCGTTCGCGACTGATTTTTCGACTGTTCGATTATCTCATCAACGTCGTCTGTATCGGAGTCAGTCATCGTTATCGGGATTCGAGGTTTTCCAGCAGGTCGGTCGTTATCGTTCGGTACGTCTCACGTGCTCGAGCGGCCGTGTCGAGTGCGGGCTCATCAATCGCGAACAGCGTGCGTCCCGCCCACTGGTCGTTCGAGATCCCCTGCGTATCCACGACGGGTTCGGTAACCCGATCTGGATACTCAGCCTGAAGGCCCTCCAGGAACTTCTGGTCAACGTTCTGCTGTTCGTTGATCATGGTGGGGATCACCACTTCGAGCGAGGGTGCCACATCGTGGCCCGCTTCCTCACGGATCCGTGCGAGGTCGGTGACGAGCGTGTCGAGTTGGTCGCGCTCGAACTTGCCCGGCTTCAATGGCGCGACGACAGTTCCGGCAGCCGAGAGGCCGTTGAGTGAAATGTTGTTCTCCGCACCCGGAAGGTCGAAGATCACAAGGTCGTACTTCTTCGCCAGGTGGTTGTCCACGAACGGATCCAGTTTTTCGAACCGGGCCTCCAGTGGAACGCTCGCGAGATTGTTGTCAGCACCACCGAGGCCCGAATCAGCCGGAATGAGGTCCGGGCCTTCACCAGTCTCGACCGTCATTCGGGACAGCGGATCATCGATAGTCTCGACGAGAGTATCCCAGTGATCACCGAAGACAGCCGAGATCGGAACATCAATCACGTGGTCTTCTTCACTTTCAGCGTCGTCTTCGGAGTCGACGACTGAAAGTCCGAACTGTGTCGCAAGGTCATTCTGTGCCCCAGCGAGATCAACGAAGACGACGTCTTCGTCGTGGTCCTGATACGACGATACGCCGATGTGACTCGCACTGGTGGTCTTTCCTACGCCGCCTTTCGGGACATAGGTCGCCGCCCGTTTGATGGAAACCATATACAGATACAGTATACAGATTCATATACAATAAGTGTATGTCAGACACAAACGCTAATCACTCATGTACGTAAACACGAACTACACATGGTTTGGCGAGCAATAGGATTCATCGCTCTCGGGGTTTTGCTTACGCTCGGTTCAATCCTGGGCGCTTCAAGTGTCGGAATACTTCAGGGGCCAACACTCAATGACAGCTCTCCTAACCCACTCAATTCATCAGAGAACGGTTCGCTTCCGTCGATAAATGCTAGCAACATCCCGGATTTGAATCTATCGAGCGGGACACCGAATCCAGATGTTGAAGAAGGTTTCAATACGACTCTTGTTGAGCGCGAGTTTGTCGAATTGCTGAACGATGAACGTCAGTCGCGCGGTCTACAGTCAGTCTCTCACAGGCCCATTCTTACAAAGATGGGCGACAAGCATAGCGCGACGATGGCAGCGCACGGCTATATCGCCCACGAGTTCCCTGACGGAACATCCATCGAAGATCGATATCGAGATCGTGGGCTACTCCCCGAGTGTAATTTGGAAAAGCGAGACGGAACCTACTACCCGGGTACAGAAAACGTGGCGAAAACCCACGTACACGTGGATTTGATAAGTGAGCATGAACCCGACTACATCGACTCCGAGAGAGACTTAGCACAGCACTTGTTTGAGATGTGGATGGGCTCAGACGGACACCGGGAAGCGATGCTTGTATACTCGGCTGATGAAGCAGGTCTTGGGCTGAATATCACCAGAGACGACGAAGTTTACGCCGCACTGGAACTTTGTTAAATATAACCAAGTCAGTACCAGCTGTCCTCGCCACCTAACACGTCATCCTCGTCGATCTCGAAGACAGAACCCGAACTGAAGACACCGCCTGATTCAGACCCAGTACCACCGAAGACATCATCTGACATCCAGTCATCTCCGAAGACAGATTCGGAACCGCCAGACGATTCAGACCACGTGCTGCCGAAGACGTCTTCTGAGTCAGTGAACATGCCGGTAGCACCAGTTCCATTCTCTTCTTCCTCTTCTCTGTCGCCGATGACGAACAGTTCCTCAGGAGAGGGGATACCGCTCGAGAACAAATCACTCACTACGCTCGTACCTGGAACGGGCGTCTGCTGTTGTTGGCCTCGCCGGTCAGACGGCCGCCGAGGCCGCCGCGGTCGTGGCGGAGATTCTCCACCGCCAACCGTGACTGGGGTGCCGTATCCGGGTGTGTTTTCGGTGATAGTCTGATTCTCGTAGACGTTTTCCGTGACGTTATCGGGCTGTGTCTCCGTTTGTGTCTCGGTTGCCTCCATCACCTCACTGACTTCCATCAGATCCTCTATCTCAGAGGTACTTTCCGTCTCCGATACATCCGTCGGTTGTCGGGTGTCTTCCTGTTCGACAGCCGAGGACCTAGCCCGAGTTGCCTGTCTTTCATCCAAGTCTTCTACGGTGCGGCTTTGAGTCCGCTCACGTTGTTGGACATCTTCATCCATCGCGGGCGACAAGAATTCGTCGGGCCGGATACCCGAACGTTCTTGGGTTCCTCGCATCTCGCCGTCAAGTGTTACTTCACGCTGTTGCGCCTGATCCAACTGGGCCAGTCCCTCAGAGATTATCCCCGCCTCGACACTGCCGGCCAACCCACTACCGAGAGCTGAATCACCACCGAGCCAAGAAGGACGTTGTGCTTCTTCTAAGCGCTGATTTTGCTCTTCTAGGTATCGCTGAAAATTCTCTTCGACCGTTTCGCCCTGCGCCGGCTCGAAACCTGTACCGGCGCCTGCGATTCCCTCGCCGATATCCTCTTGTGACGGACTTTCGTCTGTCGTCGAGTCAACCGAGCTGGCAACGTCTTCCCGCTCTCCAAATTCTCGAGATGGGTCGTACAACCGTCGATCCGACACCCGGAACGGATCGTCTTCCGGTACACCCAGGTCGTCCTCTTCGTCGTCGGTTTCGTCGACCTGTTCTCGGGCCTCTTCTTGCACAGCACCTGTCGTGCTCAAGACACTCTCAGGAGTCTCACGGCGCGTGTACTCCCGCCGAGGGTTGGACGGGAGGTCACGCCCTGGCAGCGGATAGTCGCCCGGAACGACAGTCTCGCCACTAGTACTCGGCTCTGTGCCACCCTCACCGGTCCCGCTGAGCGGTAGCTCTGTCGTCACCACGCTATCACTTGCGTCCATTTCGGAGCCGAACAGGCCGCTCTCCGGCAGACTCACTCGCGTCGGAGTGACTGGCTCGTCGCCGACGGATAGTTCCGATTCCTCGCCTGTCGGCGTACTCGGCACCGTGATCTCGCTCGTTGGCCCCTCACCGATACTCAGCTCACCTTCGTCAGCGCTCGTGCTTGCCGTCGGAGCGCCCTGAAGGACTCCAGTCTCTTTGACAGCTGCAGCGGTGGCGGTCCCCGCTGCTATCCCGCCTAGAATCAGAGCGCCACTACCGGACGTCACAGGCTCTGGAGCGACCACGCCTGCGGCCGCAACAGTCGTCGCCTGCTCCTTACTCGGGAGCGGGACCGTGGGGACGTCGACCGAAAGATCCGGCGTATTTCGATTCCAGACACGGTTAGTCGTCTGATCAAAGCCGACGATTGTTTCGGTGGTGCCCTCGACGTACCCGCCGACGAAGGGGAGCTGGCTTCCGGGCGCATTCTGGCCAGCGACCTCTTGCTGACCCTCTCTCGATAGACGTCCCTTAAATCCGTCCTCGGTTTCGACGACCTTGATGTCATCTCGCGTTAGTTCAGCACCAGTTTGATCTTCGAGATTCGACTCGATCTCATCAATAGCACCGGCTTCTGCAATCGATTGAGCCGCTGCGTAAGCCTGCTGCTGGTTGAGCTGGTCCGTCACTGACCGTCGGACATCTGCCTGCTGATCTCGGGACTGAGCGGTCTCTTGCTGCTCACGAACGCCCTCCGTGGCCTCTCTGTTGCGACCGGCCTGCTCCATCGACCGGTCGAATTCCTCTTGTAACTGCTCTTGCTGCTCACGAGCGTTCCCGCGTTGGCGCGCAGCCAGTGTCTCTTGGGCTTCCTGAGAGAATGCGACGGTCTGGGTGACTGTCTCTCCATCCTCGGTCTCGATAGTCGCGCGAAAGGCATCGTCGATTCCCGAGACTTCCTCGACGCTGGTGACCTCCTGAGCGTCGGGTGCTTTCTGTTCGATCCGCTCCTGTACACGCTCGGAAGCGTTCTCGGGAACCTGGCCTTCTTCCTGCGAGAACGTTTCTTCGATGACTTCTCGCTGCTGCTGCTCTTCGAATTCTTGGCGAGCTTCTTCGTCCGTGAACTCGACAACTGGGTCGCCACTTTCGTCGGTGGTGACCTCAGTTACATCCTCGTCTGTGATCGATGGGTCGGAGCCAAACTCTGTCGGCCCACCTGGACTGAACTCGATATCACTCGTGATCTCTTGCTCTATCTGCTGAGCGCGCCGTTCCGCTTGGCCGACTTCCGTGAGTTCAGCTTGGAACGTCTCTCCCTCTTCTGCCCACGAGATCTCCACGGCTGCACGAGATTCGAGGCCGTACTCTTCCATGACTGAACTCTTGTACTCGCGCGCCTGCTGCTGGACTTGCTCGCTCGCGTTGTCGTCCATCGCGAGCCCCAGGTCCCCATCTGCCGCATTCGGATCGAAAGAATCCTGAGATCCGGAGCCACCGCCACCAGTCGGGTCAGATGGAGTTGTCGAAGCTCCAGACTGGCCACTGGTATCCGAACGACCATCCGAGAGACCTCCAGACCCTCCGCTCGACCCATCGCTGTCGTTAGACATTGACGAGTTGTCGCTCGACGAGCTGCCAGAGGTCGAACCACTACCATCGGACATCTCTTCGTCGTCTGAACCGGAATCGTTCGATGGTGTCGTTTGGCTACCAGAGCCACCGCCTCCAGTACCGCCGAATCCATCTTCGCGCCGATCAACTTGCTCCTCCACGCGATCGGGAGCACGATCCGGAACAGTACTCGAAGGGTCCGTCGACGAGGCCGTGTCGTCATCAGACGACGTGGAGGATGAGTCAGTCGAGGAGTCTGAAGAACCGCTATCCGAAGAGCCAGTATCCGAACCACCAGATCCAGGGTCTGCGGTGGGACCACCAGCGACAGGTGAGAACCCGCCACCAGCAGATCCGCTATCAAGATCCGACGAGGACCCGGAATCATCGGAAGAGTCCGAGCGGGATGTATCCGAAGAGCCAGTATCCGAACCACCGGAAGAGGAGCCGCCCGAATCTCCGGAACCACCACCGCCGAAGCGGTCTTGCCGTCTATCGATTTGGTCTGCGACACGGTCAGGTGCGCGATCGGGAACGGTACTTGACCGATCTACCGAAGACTCGGAAGAGTCGGAGGAAGAGCTGCTATCGGACGAGGAGGAGTCCCCACTGCCGGAGCTGCTACCGGCAGCGGAATCAGAGCCGTCCGAACTGTCCGAACTGTCCGAACCGCCCGAACTGTCCGAACCGCCCGAACTGTCCGAACCGCCCGAATCGTTGTATCCGTGCCTGGCACGGTACATCTCCGTGTACGTGTCGTAGGTTTCTCCGTCGTACTCGTATGGCATCTGTCAGTCTCCTTTTGCGGTGATGTGGGCGCTGTTCAGATTCCGTTCCTGACTGGTCCGACGGTCGATGACCAGTAAGCGGCCAGGACCGGCGATCATCCGCGCTGCGCGCAGCGCTTCATCTTCTCGCCGGAAGTCGATTGTCCGGTCATCGATATCGAGCCGCCAGGGACGCTCTCTCGACTGTTCGTTACGGTAGCAGTGGATTCTTTCAGGCATGTTTCTCACCTCGCCAGCTGCGGACGACACTTCGGAGTGTCCAGAGCAAGTCGGTAATTGCGAACAGGAGACCAACTGTCAGGGTCTGGATGCCTCGCTGAAGATAGCTCTCTGCGAACATCTCGGGGATGACATTCGTCTGGTAGAGGTGCCAGACTGCCAGAGACCAGCCTATCGCGGCAGAGATGATTGCAAGCGTGAACACCCGAGCGAGTCGACGCGACAACTCGGGATCTACGACGCTCCGAATCGAGTCGAGATTCACGAGTTCTCACCTCCAGTCCCAGCCTCGAGGGCGCCCCGCATGTCAGCCATCGACGGGGCCGTAACCTGAAGCCACCACATCGCTGCGACGCACCAGAGCAGTACGTCACCGCCAGTTGCTGGAAGCGACATCCCGGTCTGAACCCAGTACCAGGAAACAGCAGCGCCGACCACGAGTCCGCCAAGATGAGGTATCAGATGGACGAAGCGGATGAACCAGGCTGGCGGATCGCTCGACCACCAGATCTGGCTCTCGGCGTGCAGCTGCGTTGGCTCGATCACGAGCGCGACTCGGTCAGCGACCGGCGCCGCAGCGAGGCAGTGCAAGATCTCGTGGATGAGCGTCGGCGGCAGCGTCACCATAGCCATCCATCCACGGATGATCCGGTTCGTGAGCGACGGGTCTTGGGTGCGTGCAGTCATACTCGAACCCCCGGATTGAGAATGAATCTCTTTGCGAGGACGCCAATTGCGGCGGTCATGCCGAGAATTATTAGCGTCCAAGCGGCGCCGCGCATATTCCCCGGTAGCGCAGGAAGGAGTGCTCCACCGATCAGGATGAGAAGGACAGTCGGCGCTGCGATTCGGCTTTCGGGGTCTGCGAGCCACATCGGGATGACGATCCCCGCACCAAGGAGCAACCCGAACAGCGCTTGTGACCCACCGGTTCCTGCACCGATTTGTGGGAAGAGACAGCTCTTCAGTATGTTCCACGGATGGTCGAGGTAGCACGCCGCGTCGCTGTTGCTGAATTCTTGCATTGTTAGGTCCACTCTCGATTCGAAGCAGTTTCTGCGAATCCGATGATCACTACAGCTTCCGAGACGAGGCCGACAGGGTACGCGAACCACCAAGGGAACAGCGGTAGCGCGTTGATGGTTTCAGGAACGATGAGGACCAACAACGCGAAATCCAGCATCCTCCCCAGACCACCGACGACGAACAGGAAGAAGCCACCACTGTCCGTGCTATCCGGCGAACCCTGAGCTTCGATATCGTTGTTGTCGACTGCCGATTCCAGCTCGTCATCGGCCCGGATCATCCCGACGCTATCACCGCCCATCAGAATGCTCGGGAGGCCACTCATCTGGATGATCATCACAGCGACAGCGAGCCCAACGACGAACGTGACGGGGTATAGTGTTCTCATGGATTATGACCTCCCTGAAGTGCCGACGAGATACAGCAGCGCGATCACTCCTGCAATCCCGAGTTGGACCGGGTGGAGCGAAAGGAACCCAGTCATCGTGAGGAGTCCGCCTGCACCAACGCCGACAGCCGACGCGAGCGCGGAATCGACGATAACGACGAGTCCCATCAGCGCGATTATGAGCGCGAACGACAGCAGCTTCTGCGCAAGCGGCGGAAGCCCGACATCTCCAGCAATCTCACCAACCTGCCCAGCGTAGGTGACTCCGTTGTGATCCGGAGCGCCGGATCGGGTCGCGTTGTATACGATTTTGAACTCGGCGTTGGTGGTGTTGACTGGGACCGTCGTGGTGAGCATCTCGGACACCTGCGTGTTCTTGGCGCCGTAGATCTTCGACTTCCCGCCGGTCATGTTGTAGATCGTAACGTTCAGTGCCGAGGTGACCTCCGCCTGGTCGCGGTACCGATACCGGATGACCGGCTGGCCATCAGAGGTAGTCGCTGTGGCTCCGAATGCAGCTCCTCCTTGAACCTCTCCGGAGATGTCCACACGACCGATCGTTAGTGGGACGGTCTCGTCGAGTGTCGGCGAGAACGCCCCCAGTACTCGCTGCTCGCCGGTGGGCCCTTCGATCACGAGCCGATACCGCGTGCCCGTTTGAAGCTCCTCGGTGAACCCCTGGACACCGAACTGAGACGATGCCACGATCTGGTACGAGTTGGTGTTGTCGTTCGATACAGATCTCGTGACGAACAGCGTCGAGTCCTCTGGAGGGAACTGTCCAGTCTTATCGTCGAGCGTGAACCGAACGACATTCGACGTTTCAGACGTATTCAGCAGGTAGATCGTGTTCTGCTGATAGATGCTCTTGAGGAAGATCCGTCGCTTGTAGTGCTGGTCCGATTCGACGGTGACGAGCATCGGATCGTGAACGGCGAGGTTCGTCAGGTTCACGGTCCCGTCCGTTGAGGTTCGCTCGACCGTCTGGTTGTCGCCGTAGAAGCGAATCGTCGACTCGGTCCCAGAGATCAGCGAGTGGTCGGTAACGTCGCGGATGTACAGCGTCGCAGGAACCTTGAACGTGAAGTCCTGGCTCGTTTCCGACTGACCGTACTCGTCGGTCACCTCGACATGCCAAGTGTGCTGACCGCCATCGAGACCGCTAACAGTGGTCGAGACGGTAGAGTTGCTGGAGATGGTCTTCGTCGCGACGGAGTTACCATCGACGTAGATCGTTGCGTCGACACTGTCCTCGGGGAAGTCAGGGTCGGATATCGGGACCGAAAGCGTAGCTTTGGCGTCCTCCAGCTCGTGATTGGACTGTGGACTCGCTCCGGCCTCGTCGATTATCGGACCGCCCTTGCTCTCCTGGAGCGTCACGTCGTGCTCCGAGTTCGGCATCGAGAAGGTTGCCGTCCCGCTCGCATCGGTCGTCGCGACATCCAGGACGGTCGTCGTGTCGTCGTCGACGGCGCCGATCGTCGTCGACGCGGGGAGGTCTTGCACAGTCAACGAGGTCGAGCCACTCGTTCCCGCATACTCGAAATCGACGACGCCATCGTCAACAGCCATGTCCGTGTACGCGAGCGAGTCCGTCGCCCCGCCAACCGTCACGGTCTGCTTGTCGTTGATGTTGACCGTGAGGTCAGCAGAAGAGACGTCCATCTGCGAGAGATTCGTCCAAGTCCCGTTCCACTGATCGACTCTCGCCTCGGTGACACCCGAGGACGTGAAGTTGCCGTAGGGCTCGAAGTACAGTCGGTTCGAGGTTACCCACGGATTCTCGTTCAGGAAGTTGAACTCCTGACCAGTCGTGAGGTGCGGGCCGTTGGTCTTGTTGAACTGGTTTCCCGCTCCGGCGCTTTTCCCGGAAGTCAGCGAGTCCGCGATCGCGGGAGCAGCGATGCTCAGAGCGAAGCCGAACAGGACCAGTGCGACCGCGGTTCGCTTCTTCATCTTTGTTATTTGGTATGTTTCAGATTGCTAAGTGTGCGTACTAACTGAGCGATCAGAACGGACTCACTAACATGGCCTTGATCGAATAGGTCCCAGACGACACAGACACGCCGAATCCGCTCGTCGACGGGTTCTCGTAAGATCGAGAACTCGGAGAATCAAACTCTCTCGATCCGAATGTCAAAGGATCGGACGTTCCAGGCTGCAGACAGAGGATAGCATCAACAAACGCGGCCGACGAGCCGTCATCCTCTCCATACACAGCGACGATCCCGTCTGGACGTTCTCCAAAATTGATCGCCGTCGTTGATGTTGAGACCGTCTCTGTTGTCGATAAGACTTTCCCCGTTGGATTGATGCCCAGACGCTCTGTATCGACCGACCCGGCAGTCAACGTACCAGGTACCGTAAGATCATCATCGGGGGCGGCAGCAGCGTCTCGTGAGATCACCTGGAGGACTGCCCGGGGCGCGTGGTAACCGACCGAGATCAGGCCGAGTGCTGCAAGCGCGGTTCGGCGGGAGATCTCGAACTGGTCCATGAGTTTCCGCAGGTTCCAGCCCTCTCCATCGCCGCCCTCCACCTCGATGTCGTTGACCTTCTTGGCTTCTTCCCGCGCGATACGTCGGATCTTGTCTTCTGGCATGTTGGATTCGGAGCTCATCGTAGGGCCACCTGCGCCTGTGCGCGTTCTTTCATGACTGGTCCGTACAGGAGGTACGCGAACAGTCCGAGCTGGACGATGACGATCTCGACTGCCCAGCCCGCTTCGAGCCACCCCATCGCTTGGCTGAATTCGCCGGCGTACTCGCCGCCCGAGGAGCCCATCTCGAACAGCTGCGTCCCGATGCGAAAGTAGATGAGAGCCTGGACGCTGTTCGCGATGGTTCCGGCGACGAAGTAGATAAGACGGAGGAAGTGACTCATCGTGGGACAGTCCCCCGTTCACGAAGTGCGCCGGCGATCAAGAAGATGAGAATCGAGAGCAGCGCGATCATCATGAAGTTCTGCTGGGTGGCGATGAACAGCTGGCCGAGTTTGTTACCCTCCGGCGGGTTCATGAACTCGATGATCATCCCCAGCACGAACTTGAGAAAAGCTGCGAGAACGACCGTCACGGGGACGAGAGCTATCGCTCGGATGTACTTGCCGAACATCAGCCACCACCTGCAGACAGCATCAGACCGGGGAAGCCGCCCCCGCCTCCGCCGCCTCCGCCGCCGCTGCCGAGGAGGTACTGCACGACATCAGGTCCGAGCAGGACGATCGCGATGATGAGCGCTGCGAGCAGCATCATCTTGATCGCGAAGCTCGTGATCTCTCCTTTGTCCATCTCGGCGAGGCGGCCACGATCCTCCTGCTTCTTCATCTCCTCGCTGTCGACGGTCTCGGGATAGGTCTCGTAGTACTTCTCCATCGACACCAGCCGGCCAGCAGCCTCGTTCCCTTCACCGTCGTCGTAGATCTTCGAGATCGGCACGACGTGATCGTCCAGAACGCCCGGCTGTTCTACGCTGATGTGCTTGGTGACGCCGCCACCGTCGGCCATTGCCTGCTGGCTCGAAGCGGCACCACCGGCGCCGTCCTCGTTCTTGATGGTCAGGAACGTGACGTTCGCGTTCGTGAACAACCGCGTCCCGTATCCGAAGTCCAGCGCCTCGGCGACCTCGGCCTGCACCTGCGTTCCGAGATTCGTCGCCGAGCTCGCCGCCCACGCGCACGGGGTGTTACCCGGACCGAGGAGCGTGTGTTCGTTCTCGCCGGGCGCCAACCACCAGTCGCCATCTCCTGCCTCGAAGCGGTGCTTCTCGTTGTTCCACGTCATCGGCACCTGCTTCAGACGGCCTTCCTTCATCACGTGGCCCACGAGGTCGGCGCCGGAAGACTTGTAGAAGCCGTTGTACCCGATCCGGATGACGCGCTTCCAGATGGACTGCGTGCCCGGGATAACACGAGTGAACCCGCGAACAGTCCCGATGACTCCGTTGACGACCAGTTTCGTGGGCAGGATGATACCCATCGCGACTGTCCCCCCGAGCCACTCACCGCCGGATCTGGTCCTGGACTTCACTATCGCGAAGTATGATTCATCACCACCTTGACCAGTGTCGGAAATGTCTCCGTCGTCCTGGTCCGAGATGGGCGTCAGCGGGTCGTCAGTGGGCTCGTCGGAATCCTCACCACTGGGACGGGCGGAGTCATCCGAGCCGTTACGCACGGGGTCGAGCCCGCTCTCGTCGTCTTCACTGCGATTGGTCACGTCTCGATCCAGATCCTCGGCGAGATCATCGTCGAGGACGTCGTCGTCGAATGGGTCACCACTCATGGTCAGAGAATCTTCTCAGTGAATCGCTGAGCACGAGATCCCTCCTCGCGCTGTTCTCGCTTGTGTACGGTGGTCGCCTCGGTCACGGCCTCGAGGCCAGTGTTTCGGACAGCGAGCGAATGGTAGTTCGTCGCCGCCAGCCCGGCGAGTCTGAGTGCCTGGCGGTCGTCCTGGAGCATCGGCTTTCGCTCCTCTTTGTCGGCACGGCCATGGACACGCTGAGCGATCTTCCGAACAGGGCCTTTGCAGAGACGTCCGGGACTGTGCATCGCCAGCTTCCGCTCCACACGGTTCTGGTTGAGCCACTTCGCCTCGCGCTCGTAGCTCTCGCCGCGGTTGGCGATGAAGTGTGCAGATGCGAAGAGCGCGCCCAGATCGTCCGACAGCCAGTCGTACTTGTCCGAATCGACACCCGGGTCAGTCACCCGGTCGAAGAACTCAGGATTCTGGACTCGCTGTTGAAGTTGCTCTGCTTGCCACTCCGATGCCGCTCGTTGAGAGGACTGTTCTGCGTTGAGGTCAGCCTCTGCTTCGATTCGCTGTTCGTGGGTTGGTTGCTGTTCCATGGATTAAGCCTCCTGATTCTCCGGTTTCGACGGCGTGTACCGGGCACTCGGCAGGTTGTCCCACCAAAAGACTGCCCACACCGCCAGCCAGGAGACGGCTGCGAGGAAGGCGAACAAGTACTGGATGAACGGCGCCTCGTACGTGACGACCGTCCCGGACTCGGTGTAGGTCTTGATCGTGGCGCTCCCGTACGCGAGGATCGTCCACGTACCGGCTCCGAGCAACGTCATCATCTCTGGCCGTCGCTCGAAGACAGCCCAAGCGAGGGTCGCCGAGAGTGCGATCGTCACCATCACGAGCCAGGGCAGCTGCCACATCTACAGGCCACCCCCTGTTCCGAGATCGTACATGACGCTGACGCCGGCGACGAGCATGAGGACCCCGAGCAAAGCGCCGAAGATGCTCGTGATCCCGTGCGTAAGGCGCGTGCCTTCGGTCGG
>Ga0207772_100243_pt1 | contig 40164 bp, 47 predicted proteins | sample A23M3SouthBayCA_2_FD_187750 | JGI IMG/M metagenome (GOLD analysis project Ga0207772, IMG submission 187750) | Aerobic enrichment media microbial communities from Eden Landing Ponds, California, USA - A23 M3 (2) (SPAdes) | ecosystem: Environmental > Aquatic > Marine > Unclassified | place...
AGGCCGACGTCGAGGACATCGCCGACAAGGTCGAGGAGCTTCGGTGAGGTGACCTCGGATGAGCGCTGAGGAATCCGAAAGCAGCGGTTCCACGCCCGCTGAGGTCATCGAAGTCGTGGGCCGAACGGGGATGCACGGCGAGGCCATGCAGGTCAAGTGCCGCATCCGCGAGGGCGAGAACCAGGGGCGCATCATCACGCGCAACGTTCTCGGCCCGGTCCGCGAAGGCGACGTGCTCCAGCTTCGCGAGACGGCTCGCGAGGCCGACTCCATCGGAGGACAGTAACCATGCCCCGAACACGCGAATGCGACTACTGCGGTGCCGACATCGAGCCCGGCACGGGCACGATGTTCGTCCACAAGGACGGCGCGACCACGCACTTCTGTTCCTCGAAGTGCGAGAACAACGCCGACCTGGGCCGCGAGGCCCGCAACCTCGAGTGGACCGCCTCCGGTCGCGGGACCGAGGGAACCGTCGAGGAAGCGGAGACCGAGGCTGAATCGGACGCCGACGACTCCGCCGCTCCGGACCTCGAAGAGGCCGAAGACGAGGTCGACGAGGCCGACGAGGCGGACGAGGCCGAGGACGAAGAGGAAGCCGAGGAGGCTGAAGCGTAATGTCCGAGACAGAGCGCACCTTCGTGATGGTCAAGCCCGACGGCGTCCAGCGCGGGCTCATCGGCGACATCGTCTCCCGCTTCGAGGACCGCGGCCTGAAGATGGTCGGCGGCAAGTTCATGCAGATCGACCAGGACCTCGCCGAGGAACACTACGGCGAGCACGCCGACAAGCCGTTCTTCGACGGGCTGGTCGACTTCATCACGTCCGGTCCGGTCTTCGCCATGGTCTGGGAGGGCCAGGACGCGACCCGCCAGGTCCGGAACATGATGGGCGAGACCGACCCCGCCGAGTCCGCGCCCGGCACCATCCGCGGCGACTACGGGCTCGACCTCGGTCGGAACGTCATCCACGGCTCCGACCACGAGGACGAGGGCGCGAACGAGCGCGAGATCGACCTGTTCTTCGACGAGGACGAACTCGTCGACTGGGACCAGATCGACTCGCCCTGGCTGTACGAGTAACGCGGCGCGACGCCGCCGCTTCGTTTTTTCACCGAGCGCAATCCCCTTGAGTCGCGCGTCCGAACGTGGCTCTATGAGCCGCACGCTCTATCAGCTCGACGGCTGTCCGTACTGCGAGAAGGTGGCCGACCGACTGGACGAACTCGGCGTCGACTACGAGAGCGTCTGGGTCGAGGCCTTACACTCGAAGCGCGACGAGGTCAAGCGCGTCTCCGGCCAGCGCGGCGTCCCGGTGCTGGTCGACGAGGACCGCGGCGTCACGATGGCCGAGTCCGAGCGTATCCTCGAGTTCGCCGAGCGCAGCTACGCCTGAGCGAGCCGTTCGTCGTAGAGGTACCGGGCGGCCGTCCCCAGTCCCGCGAACACGAACGGGATGAAAAACAGCAGTATCAGGAGCCACAGCACCGCGGGCGCGGCCTGTCCCTCGGCCCCGCTGTCGAACGTGACCCGGCGGACGAACACGAAGCTCCCCGCGAAGCCCACGAGGACGTACCCGAGACCGAGTCCGGTCCCCACGAGCGCGACCTCTTCGAGCAGGCTGTCCGACCGACTCGCGCCCCGAAGCAGCTCGAACAGCGCGCCGGCGACGACCAGCGCGACGAGCGGGAGCAGGAAGAACACGAGCGGCGGCACCGAGGGATTCTCGACGCCGTAGAGGACGTTTCTCGCGGCCGCGCCGTACACCTCCGCGTCCGACGCCGTCACGAGCGTCGGCACGTGGTGGGCGTTGTAGAGCACGAACCCGTACTGGATCAGCCGGTCCGAGAGCGACGGCATGTCGACGTTCGACGGCCCCAGCACGAAGATGGCCGCGACCAGCGCGTACTCGACGGCCAGCGTGGCCGCCGCGACGCCGACCGCCCGAAGCCACGGGAACGTCCGGAGGTTCTCGTCCAGCACGTGGCTCTCGGGCTGGGTCGATTCGGCCGACGCCGTCGGCGGTTCGTCTATCGGTGTCCCGCCGACGGTGTCCGCCGGTGTCGTCGGTTCGCTCTCCCCGTCGCCAGCGTCGTCGGAGCCGTCACGTGTCACGTCTGAACCCTATCCTATGGAACCCGAAGAGAGAAAAAAGGGTTCCGGTGGTCCGACTCGCCTACTCGCTCTCGAAGTCGAGCGCCGCGCCGTTGATGCAGTAGCGCTTGCCGGTCGGCTCCGGCCCGTCGTCGAACACGTGGCCCAGGTGGCCGCCGCAGTTCGCACAGACGACCTCGGTCCGCTGCATCCCGTGGCTGTTGTCAGCGCGCGTCTCGACGTTGCCCTCCTGGTACACGTCCCAGAAGCTCGGCCAGCCGGTCCCGGAATCGAACTTCTCGTCGCTGTCGAACAGCTCCGCGCCGCAGCCGGCACACGTGAAGACGCCCTCGTCTTTCACGTCGATGAGGTCGCTGCTGAAGCGCGGCTCGGTCCCCGCCTCCCGCAGAATCCGGTACTCCTCGTCGGTCAGTATCTCGCGCCACTCCGCGTCGTTCTCGGGTAGCTCACCGCTGGATTCGCTCATGGAGCCCCGTACGCGCCCGACGCCTAAAAGCGTAGAGTCCGGTCAGGTGGCCTCGTCCCCGTCCCGCTCCGTCTCGGCGTCGCTCGTCGAGCCGTTCGGTGCGAGCGCCGACTCGCTGTCGAGATGCGGAAACCGGATCTCGCGGTCGTCGTGCTCGACAACCAGCGTGTACGTCCCGCAGCGCCGGTCTGCGAACGTTCTCTCGACGTCGCCCTGTGCCAGCTTCCGGCCCGACACCCGCCATTGTGCCGCACCGAACAGTCGGTCGTATCCCACGACGTCCCGCCCGACGCGGTACTCCATCGTCAGATACCGGAGCGCCCGGTCCAGCACGCCGAGGCCCGCGGCTCCAGCGAGGAAGAGGAGGACTATCTGTGCGACGAGCACGCCGGCGTCGGCCGAGTCCGACGTGACGACGAAGACGCCACTCAGCAGCACGCCGAGGCCTGCGATGAACCACACTGCCGTGACCGATAGCCCGCGAGCGGCGCCGTCGATGACGAGTGGAATTCGCGCCGGTCGGACGCGGTCGACCGGCGGTTGGAGGTCCGTCTCGACAGTCGGCCACTCGTCCGGTTCGCTCGCCAGGCCGAGGTCGATTCGGTCACGCTCGTCGAAGGCGACCAGGCGGTCGCGGTACACGTCGGCGACGTCGAACAGCGACTTCCCGCCGACTGCGGTGGCGAGGGCGACCGACGGGGGGAGGCCGGACGCGGCCGCCGCACCGCCGAACGCCATCGCCGTTCCGACGACCACGACGGGCCAGATGCCCGACTGGAGTGCGCGCTGGACCGACGCGTCCTCGTACGCCCCGTCGAGAAAGTACTCGGTGAGCGTCTCGTAGCCACGGCCGACGAACACGCTGCAAATCCCGAGCAGGAATGTCATCGCTGCCCCCTCGTCGAGTGGTGTCCCGGACATCGCTTGCCCGGCCCCCCCAATCGCGGCCACGCCGAGGAAGACCCACACGCCGCCGAACGCCGGAAGGGCGAACAGGACGACCGGAACGTTCGCGACCTGAACCGAGAGTCGCGTCCCGGGGATGTCTACGCCGCCGCGCTTGTGCTGGACGGCACCGAGCACGAGCGGGTCGTTCGTCGCCTCCGACGGGCGCTGCGCGAACAGTCCGCGGATGGCCGCGAACGCGAGGTCGATTCCGAGTTCGAACCAGTAGACCAACAGCAGGGCCGCCAGCGACCAGTCGAACCAGAGGACGCCGGCGATTGGCACGGCGTTGACTGAGACGGCTATCAGCAGTTGTGTCCGTCGGTCGCTCATTGGAGGGGTGAGATGGCGGGAGCAGATGCGGCTTCAGGGGCAGCAATCGAGGGAGAGCCAGGGGTGGGATTTGAACCCACGAACTCTCGATTACAAGTCGAGTGCTTGGACCACCCAAGCTCCCCTGGCGCGGATACATGCCTCGGTTGTGTGGGGACCGTTTAGAGAGTATCGTTTTCCGTCGGCTTCTCGAACTCGACGCGGTGGGGTTCGTAGCCGTGGGACCGGTAAAAGCGCCGGGCGGCGTCGTTGGCCGCCATCGCCTCCAGCGCGATCACGTCGACGCCGGCCGACCGGAGCGTCTCCTCAGCCGCCGCGAGGAGCGCGCTTCCAACCCCCCGATTCCGAGCGTCAGGCTCGACGTAGATGTTCTCCAGCAGGCCGCGGCGCTCGTCCTGTTCGTAGCGGCCGCCGTCGACGGTGACCATGACGAAGCCGATGGGCTTGTCGTCCGAACGGGCGAGGAGCACGTTTCCGGCGACGACGCGCTGGACGATGGCGCCCCGGACCGCGGTCCGGTTCCGGTCGCCGAGGAGGTGCGACCCGTGGGCGCGCTGGTCCGTCGCCAGCGCCACCCAGAGGTCGACGATATCGTCGACGTCGTCCATCGTCGCCGTGTCGATGTCCACGCTCGTACTCCGGCGCGTGACGGCAAAACAGTTCGGCCGCCGTCACTCGATGGGGGAACGGTGAGCGAGAGGCCGGCGTGGTCGTGCGGCGACTGCGTCCGCCGGTCTCCTCACACGTCGCGACAGTCGGGACAGAGGAGCTGTCCGTTGAACGAGGCGAGGTCTCGCGTGAGCGTCCCGCAGTCGGAGCAGATTCCCTGTTCGTCGAACGTGTCCGCGGTGGCCGGTTCCATGTTCTCGGCCGTCGCCTGCTGGCCCGTCGTCGCGACTTGTTGGACCGTTTCGGGCGTCTCCGTCGACTCGCTCTCGAGTCGCGCCGACGAGAGGATGTCGTGCTCGGTCAGCGTCCCCTGGGGCTCGCCCCCGGCGGTGACCACCAGGAACTCGGCGGAGCGGGCCGCCATCCTGTCGCGCGCCTCGGGGAGACTGGCGTCCGGGTCGACCGTGGGAATCGCCTCGCGCATCACGTCCCCGATGGTGGCCGTCGACGGGTCGCCGCCGTCGACGACGTAGGCGAGGATGTCCCTGTCTGTCGCCACGCCGACCGGTTCGTTCCCTCGAAGCACCAGAATCGGGTGCTGGTCTTCGCGTATCAACAGCTCCGTCGTCTCGAGGAGGTCGTCGGACTCGCTGGCCCCGACGTACTCCCGGTTCATGACCTCCTGTACGGTTACCTCACCGTTCATGCGTGTCAATATCACACGGCCAGCCTAAAAGATACCTACACTACGCTTATGTCGCCTGGTTCCCAAGTCACTCGGGTGCCTATTCGATGGTGACGGCGTCGCCGGTCGCTCGACACGTCTCTAAGGCGTGTTTCGCGTCCATCCCGGCGTCTGCCGCCGTCCGCCCGCGTCCGACGCCGACTTTCAGTTCCACGTCGACCGTCTCGCGGACGTGGTCGATGGCGTCGTAGTACGCCGCTTCGTCCAACTCGGGACAGACCGCGATGACGTTGTCCCCGCCGACGAAGAACGAGAGCGAGTCGTGTGCCTCCCGCATGTACTTCATCAGGGACGCGTACCCCTGCTCGATCTGAATGAAGGTGTCGAACTCGTTGAGCTGGTCCGTGTACTTCTCGGTGGCGTCGTCCACGTCGAAGTGCGCGAGCTGGACGTCCGTCTCGGTCTGGAACTGCTCGTCGATGGTCTGGCCGCGAAGCACCTCTCGACGGCCCTTGTCCTGTGCGCTGCCGGCGTTCTGGAGCTGTTCGGTGGCCGTGCCGAGCGCCGAGACCGGCGTGGTCCCGGTCGCGACCGAGAGGCTCATCGTCACCGGATAGCGGTTCCCTACCGATTCCTGGATGAGCGCGTGGGCCTCCTCGCCGAGCCCGTTGGTCACGGCGATCATGTTGTCGAACCGCGAGAAGAAGATGTAGCCGTCGCGGTTGCCGAACAACTGGGCGAGGTCCGCGTACAGTCGAGACTGGAGGGTCTGGAGGTCGACTTCCCTGCGTGGCTCGGGCGTCACCGTCCACGGTCCGTAGTTGTCGATCTGGATGTGGGTAACCTGCGTGTTCGTCACTGTCGTCCGACCGTTCGGAACCGACGGCTATTGGTCTATCGAAATCCGGTCACAGCCGGTCGGTCGGAACCGCGTCTGGCCGCCGAAGCTCGACCGTCCCGACCATCGAGTCGTACGCGACGACGCCCGTCGCCGTTAGCTTCGGGAGGTGCTCGGTGTAGAGTTCGTCGGCGAGCGCCCGCCGGTCCGCGTGTGGGACAGCGTCGGGTTCGACCCCGCGGTCGTCGGCGAGCACCGCGGCCGCCAGGTCGTCGACGACCATCGGTTCGCCGCGCGCGGCCAGGATGGACAGCGCGTGACGCCGGTGTTCGTCTGCGAGAAGGTCCGAGACGACCTCTTCCGGGAGGTCGGGCGCACCGCCGGTGCTGGTCGTGGCCATACGCGTCGCTACAGAGCCATCCCACAAGTATGTGTCGCGTCCACAACCCACTCGGTCAGGCGTGTTCGAGCCGGTAGGGCCACCAGTCGGCCTCGCGGAGCGCCCGACCGAGGCACTTGTGGAAGTCCGGGAAGTCCTCGAACTCGTCCTGGTCGACGAACTCGAAGATGTCGGCGACGCTGACGACCGTCTCGTAGTCGATCCGAACCGGGTGGTCCCCGTACTGGTCGACGTACTCCTCGGCGGTCAGCGGGAAGTCCTCGTCTTCGTCGATCTTCTTCGCCAGGACGGCGTGGCCGTACTTGCGCCGGCCTTCGCTGCCCTCCTCACCGTCCGGATCGTGTGGCCAGTCCATACGCGACTCTCTGGACACTGGCACAAAAAGGGTTTCTCTCCGCTCGCCGCTACAGTTCGAAGCCGCTGTTGTTTCGACCGCCGCCACCGCGTCGCAGGAGGGCGATAATGACGCCGAACAGGAGCAGCGCCGCGAGGAGGCCACCGACGACGAACAGCGTGTTGATTCCCATGACGGTAGCCGGGAGCGGCCCGAAGCCGCCGTCCTCGTCCCCGTCGCCGACGCCGGGCTCGGTCGCCGCCGGTTCCGTTCCGCTCGCGGTTCCGGTCGGCTCCGCGCCGCCGTCCCCGTCGGTCTGGACCTGACTCTCGGTGACCTGAATGACGCCGGCTCCGGCGTCGTTGAACGCGACCTGGTAGCGCCCCGGCGTGGTCACCACGGTCGACAGCGCGACCGTCCGTTCCGCGTTCGCGGGAATCTGCACCGACGTCTCGTTGACGACCTCGTCGTCGACGCGCATCTGCGCGTCGTAGGTTCCCTCGATGCTGCCGGTGTTGCGGACCACGCCTTCGACGACGACGCGCTGGCCGGTCGGGACCTGTTCGCTGACGACCGAGGTACGGGCGATCGAGAACGACGGTTCGATGTGGCCGACGACGAACGCCGTCGCCCCGGACGTGTCGGCCTCGTAGATCACCCGACTGGTCTGTTCGTCCACGACGGTGGTCTCGGTGGCTCGCCACGACTCGTTCACGCGCTGGTAGACGCGCACCTCGTCGGCGTCCATGCCCGCGTTCCGGAGTTGTGAGCGATTCAGCGCGAAGCGCATCGACGACGGCTGGACGCCGTCAGTCGACCCGACCGTGACGGCACTGAACACCGCGGCCGCGTCGTCTGACGGGATCGGGAGTCCCGACGCCTCGGGGTCCGTGTACTCCGTGACGCTCTGCGTGAACGATCGCTGGGACGCGTCGACCGTCCACGACTGCACGGTGAACGACCGGTTCGTGTCTCCGGGCATGTCGACGGTGTACGGCCGCGACGTCGGGACCGAACCCCCGCGCACCCTGATGGCTCGACTGCCCGCGTCCTCGCGCGTGACCTCCGCGAGCGCTCGCTTGACCCGGACTCTGCCGGCCGAACGCTCCGGGCTCGTGACCGTCAGCCGGTACGTCCCGGGCGTGCTGAGCCGTATCGCCTTCGTGCTCGTGTTCGACGAATCGGCCTCGACGACCACCCGTTCGGTGGCTCTCGTCGTTCCGTTCACCTTGAACTCGATGTCCATCCCACCGCCGTCCTCGCCGGTGTTTTTCACCGTCGCGGTGACGTTCACCGTCTCGCCTGCGAGAATCGTGCTCGCGTCTTTAGTCGCGCCCGAGACGAACAACCGCGGCGCGGCTGCCGTCGGACCCGCGACCGTCGCTGTGAGGAGGAGGGCAACGACGCCGACGGCCACGAGACGCGGGACGACTCGCGTTGGGGACCTGGTTTCGCGTGCCATTACAGGGATTGACCCGGACCAGCGACATAAAACCGCCCGATTGCCACACCCCGTTAGACGGGCCCTACGGCCCTCGTTGTCCGTCGAATCAGTAGAGTAGCATGTGCTCGGAGCAAAACGGCGGGGCTGGGATTTGAACCGGAGCCAGACGGTCGCTCACTTCGTTCGCGCTGCGACTGGCAGGGCTCAAATCCCAGATCTGGTATCTGCCGCTCGCGAATCACTCGCGGCAAGAATACGGTGGGGCTGGGATTTGAACCGAAGGAAGACGGTCGCCTCGCTACGCTCGGCGCTGCGCCTTCCAGGGCTCAAATCCAGTTGCACAGCTCATTGCTCACTATCGTTCGCACAGTAGCGGTGGGGCTGGGATTTGAACCCAGGAATCCGTGAGGATACCTGCTTTCAAGGCAGGCGCAATAGGCCGCTCTGCCACCCCACCGCAAGGGAGGATACCGGATGACCCTTCTAAGGCTTGTCGGTCTCTCTGACCACGGTCGGCGCGCCGTCGTCGTCGACGACACGCAGGCCGACCTCGTCGACGAACGCAGTCGTTCGCGGCGGGACGGCCCGCTCGGCCCGGTTGCGCGCCCGGAGCAGCGGCACGGCGCTCAGCAGGTCCGCCCGCGTCTCGACGACCGGCGTCGACGGCAGGAAATCGACGCCCAGACCGGCGTCGGCGGCGCGCTCGCCGATGGTCTCGACTGTGGGCGTGGCGTAGGCGTCCTCGAAGTCTATCGGTTCGCCGAAGCCGGCGTAGTAGACCCGCCCCTCGCCAGTCGGACCGAGCACCACGTCGCTGGTGCGGAGCTTCATCGCCGCGCTGTCGACCAGCTGACGGCTCAACAGCGCCGCGGTCGGCTCGACGGCGGCGACGGTGGCGACCTCCTCGCGCTCTAGCAGGTGCGTGACGGTGTTCCCGACCCGGCCCGCGAACGTCGAGCCGACCTGGACCTCGTAGCGGGCGTCGTCCGGCGCGTCGAGCGCCTCGTCGAGGGGCTCCCGGACAGCGGCCTCGGGGTCGACCCCGTCCGGGACCTGCTCCGGCGGCCGGTAGTTGACCAGTAGCTCCGCTCCGCTCGACTCGACCGCGCGACACACGTCGACGAGCATCGCCTCGTACAGCGCGGCGGCCTCGGACTCGGTCAGCAGGCCGCCCGCGAGGTCCTGCAACACGAATCCCTCGACCGGTGGGTCCGCGAACACGGTTACCGTGGTCATACCCCCATCTGGACCCGTCGCGGGTTAGTCGCTTGCGTTTCCGTCACCGCGCGCGTTTATCTCGGTCGTGACCGTAGCCCGCGTATGCTCGTCAGCGACCTCATGTCGACGGACGTGGTCACGGTCCCCGTCGACGCGACGCTCGACCGTGTCGCAGAGGAACTGCTCGATAACGGGGTGGGGTCGACCATCGTCGTCAGTCCCGAGGGGAATCCGGTGGGGATGGTCACGGAGTCCGACGTGCTCGAAGCGGCCCACGAGACCGGCCGCCCGCTCGGAGACATCGCGGTGACGGCGGTCAGCGAGCGTCCGGTGGTCACGACGACGCCGTCGGTGAGCGTCCCGACGGTCGCACGGCAGATGGCCGCCGAAGACGTCAAGAAAGTCCCCGTCGTGGACGACGTGGACCTGGTCGGCATCGTCACGCTGACCGACATCGTCTGGGAGTTCACGTCGCTCCGACGCGAGGCGACGGAACTGGCCGCGGCGCGCGAGAAGTGGTCTCCAGGGTAGGCGGTCGCTACGGGACATCAGACAGTCCATACCTAACTGGCTGTGCCGGACACGACTAGCACATGGACCGGGTCGAGACGTATCGGTGTGCTGGGTGTGGGACGGAGTATCGTGTCCTCGGCGACCCGACGCCGGAGGTGACGTGTCGGGACTGCGAGCGCGAGGCGACGCTGTGTGGTCCCGCCGCGGCGCGACGCGAGTACCGTATCGGGTACACGAAGTATCGCGAGGCACGTCGCCAACTCTCCGACGCGATGTCGCTCGTCGACGACGGGGCGACGGCCCTCGCTCGCGGGGGATTCGACGACGCTGCGGCCGACTTCGAGGCGAGCGTGACTCACTTCACGACCGCCGTTCGAGAGGCCGAATCCGAGTCGCTCGCCGACCCCGCCGAGCGGGCGCGCAAGAAGGCTACCTGTCTCTGGCAGGCCGTCGAGTGGCTCAGCGGAATGACGTTCGCCAGCGAGCAGGGCGAGCGGCTCCGGGCGAGACAGCACCGCCACGACGCCGAGAACCGCCTGCGAGCCGCCAGCGAGTACGGGTCGGTCGTCGCGCCCGACGAGGCGTTCCCCGCTGGCGAAGCCGAGCAGACGGCCTGACTACCGACCGCGCCGGCCCTTGGTCTGCCGGTAGTCCCGCCCGAGTGTCTCGCTGAAGTGCTCCAGAAAGGCGGTCCGCTCCGCGTCGGTCTGGTCCGCGGGCGGCAGCATCGGGAGAATCTCGAAACCCCGGCCGCGGATCGTCGTCGCGTGATGTTCCTCGATGTCGAGGTCGTCGGCGCTCTCGGTCGTGTACTCGAAGGCCAACTCTTCGAGCGGCCGCTGGCCGACGGGCAGCAGTATCTCGGGGTTTATCATCCGTATCTCGCTGTTGAGATACGGCTCGCAGTTGACGACCTCCTCGTCGGTGGCCGCCCGGTCGGGGTGGCGACAGCGCGTGACGTACGTCAGGAACGCGTTCTGCAGCGTCGGCTCGGCCGCGTCCGGGTCCGGGCACATGTCGACGGCGGCGAGCAGGTCGAGCAGTTCCCGCTCGGACTCGCCCGTGAACGGGATTCCGGACGCGTCCGCGCCGGCGCTCGGTGAGTCGCCGAGGACGAGGAACTCCGCGCCGACGTCGCCGTAGCCGTGGACGACGTGCTCGCGGGTCTCACAGAGGTCCGGGCAGTTCCGACACGACTCGTCCATGCCGAAGGGGTTCGCCTTCGTGTCCTGGTTGGCGTCCATCGTCCGCTCACTCGTCGTCGATGGTCGTGGCGTGGGTGTCCGCGTCCTCGGGGTCGTTCTGCGGACTCGACGGGTGGTATGCCGTGTCATACTCGCCCGGCCGACCGTCGAGGCGGTCGGGGTTGATGCGCCCGGAGAGCAGCATGAAGTCGAGGACCGTACAGGCGAGCATCGCCTCGACGACGGGGACCGCCCGCGGGGGCAGGACCGGGTCGTGGCGGCCGGTGACGGTGATCTCCTTCTCTTCGCCGGTCTCCCAGTCGACGGTCTTCTGGGTCTTCGGAATCGACACCGGCGGATGCCACGACACCTCGCCGTAGATGGGCTGGCCGGTCGTGATACCGCCCTGGATGCCGCCGTGGTCGTTGCCTTCGGGAACGGGGTGGCCATCGCCGTCAAATTCCCAATCTTCGTTGTACTCGCTCCCGCGGGTCGTCCGGGCCTCGCGGCCGATGCCGTACTCGAAGTCGTTGACCGCGGGAATTGAGTACATCGCCTGTGCGAGCCGCGACGGGAAACTATCGAACCGCGGTGCGCCGAGTCCCGACGGGACGCCGCGACACTCGAAGTAGATCGCGCCGCCGATGGAGTCTCCCTCTTTCTGGTACTCGTCGGCGAGGTCGCGCATCTCCTCGGCCGCCTCGGGGTCGGCACAGCGGACCTCGTTCTCCTCGCTGTGTTCGAGCATGTCCTCGAATGTCACCTCGCCGGCCTCCACGTCGCCGATCTGGCAGACGTGGGCCTTTATCTGCACGTCGTATTCGGACTGGTCAAGCACTTGCTTGGCGATTCCGCCGGCGGCGACCCAGTTGACCGTCTCGCGGGCCGAGGAGCGGCCGCCGCCGCCCCAGTTCCGCGTGCCGAACTTCGCGGAGTAGGTGAAGTCGCCGTGGGAGGGCCGCGGAGCCGTGATGAACGGCTCGTACTTGCCCGAGCGGGCGTCCTTGTTCTGGATGACCATGCCGACCGGCGTCCCGGTCGTGTAGCCGTCCTGAATCCCGGACTGGATGCTCACTTTGTCCGGTTCGCCCCGAGAGGTGGTGATCATCGACTGCCCGGGCTTGCGCCGGTCGAGGTCCTTCTGAATCTCCTCCTCCGAGAGTTCGACCCCCGCCGGGACGCCGGAGACGGTACAGCCCATCGCCTCCCCGTGGGACTCGCCGTAGGTCGTCATGCGGAACAGACGACCGAACTCGTTGCCGTTCATTACACTCGTTTCGGGGGCGGGGGCATTTGAACCTTGTAGATGCGACCGCCGGCCCGACGCGTTTTACAATCCCTGCCGCGCATGGACGTGTATGAGCGACCCCGCGGACGTGTTCGACCTGGTCGGGCTGACGGAGTACGAGGCGACGGCGCTTGAGCAGTTGCTCTCGCTCGGCCGCACCACGGCCCCCAACCTGGCGGAGGCCAGCGGCATCCCGAAGGCCCGCGTCTACGGCGTGCTCGAATCGCTGTCCGACCGCGGCTTCATCAAGGTCATTCCCGGCCGACCGAAGGAGTACCAGCCCAAGGCCCCGGCCGAAATCCTGGACCGCGCCGTCGAGAACCACCGGCAGTCCTACGAGTCCTTCGCCGCCGACGTCGAGTCCCGGCGCGAGGCCTTCCTCGCGGAGTACGAACCGCGCTTCGAGCGCGCGAGCGAAGACATCTCGCCCACCGCCGAGCTGTTCCACGTCGTCGACGTGGGCGACCCGAGCGAGCGCGAGACCCGGCGGCTGTACGACGACGCCGCGGAGACGCTGCGCGTCATCACGAACAGTTTCGCCTACCTCGACAGCGTCGAGCGTGCGCTCGCGGACGCACTCGACCGCGGCGTCGCCGTCGACGTGCTCTTTCTCCACCCCGACGCGCTCCCGGCTGAGAAAGCCGCCGTCCAGGCGGACATCGTCGACCGACTGCGCGACGACTATCCCGGCGTCGGCCTGCGATTCAGCACCGAGAAGCTCCCGTGGCGCGGCACGCTCGTCGACCCCAGCATGGACTACGACAGCGGCGAGGCAATCCTGCTGGTCGAGGAACCGGACGTGCCGAACCACATGCGACAGGCCGCCATCACCGACAACGGCTCGTTCGTCGCCGGGATGAAGCGCTACTTCGACCTGATCTGGGAGTACGAGAGCGTCGAGACGGCGACTCAGACGTAACCCAGGTCTTCGAGGCGCTGGTAGGTCCCGTCGTCGAGGTCGTCGAAGTCCTCGCCGGCCGACTTCACGTCGAGTTCTTCGATGGATTCGAAGGCGCGTTCGACGGGCTCTGTCCCCTCGTCGCTGACCTTGTACGAGGTCTGTGCGTCCCGGGAGACGACCGTCGCGGCGCGGTCGCGGTTCGTGCAGTACTTGACCACGGCGTCGCCGTCGTTCTCGAACACCGCCCGAGACGTCGCGGTCCACGGCGACAGGTCCTCGACGTACGCGCCCGCCCGCTCCTGCAGCGGTTCGTCGAGTCCGACCGCAGTAGCGAGTACCGGCCCGTCGGGACAGAAGCCCGCGGACGGGCGGTCGCCCTCGCGAACGCGGTTCACGACGCGGGGGAACTCGACCAGCGACGCGGGGCGGTCGACGCGCCGGGCCTCCGTCTGGCCCGGATAGCGGACGACCAGCGGGACGTGGAGCACGCTGTCGTGGATCGCCACTCCGTGCTCTGCCACGCGAACGCCCGGGCGAACGTCGCTCGGTTCGCCGAACCCCTCGCCGTGGTCGCTGGTGACGACGAGCAGCGTGTCGTCGAGTTCGCCCCGTCGCTCCAGCGCCGCGACGAGCCGTTCGAGCTCCGCGTCCGCCTGGCGAATCCCGCCGTCGTACAGCGACTCCACCGCCTTCTTCTGCCACCAGGGTCGGTGGCCGCCGTTGAAGTCCCACTTCTGGTCCTCGAACGATGACTGGAGGGACGCCGCCTTCGCCCCGCCCCACTCGTCGTACTCCGGCAGCGGCTCGTAGGGGATGTGGGGGTCCATGAGATTGAGACAGGCCGCCCACGGCCCGTCCTGCCGGTCGCTCCAGTCCAGCAGTGCGTCGACGTACACGTCCGCCGGGGTCGACGCACGGACGCTGTCCGGGAGGAAGCGCTTGTAGTCCGACTGGAGCTTCGTCGCGACGCCGTTGGCAAGCGACCGGAGCGGCGCGTCGTCGGTCAGCGCGAGCCTGACGAACTCCGCGTACTGCCCCCGTCCTTCGTTCGAGACGAACTCGTGTGGATTGACGGCCTCGGGGAACGGGACGTTGCGCGCGCCGACGATCTGGTCGAATCCGTCGCGCAGGCCCACGTCGACCGCCGTCAGCCAGTCGTTCTCGGTGAACACGCCCGTGCTGTAGCCGTCCTCACGCAACTGCGAGAAGACCGAGGCCGAGGGATCGAGTCGGTGGCCCGCCGAGACGACGCCGTGTTCCTCGACGTGCAGGCCGGAGAAGATGCTGGCGTGGCTCGTGACGCTCCGAGCGCCGGGCGCGCGGGCCTGTTCGTACAGCGTCGCTCGCTCGGCGGCGAACGATTCGAGGAACGGCGTCGTCTCGTTCACGTGGCCGTATGCGCTGCAGTTCCGTGCACGGGCGCTGTCGAGGACGACGAGAAGGATGTTCGGGTCTGTGGTCATAGCTACATGTAGCCGAGGTCTTCGAGGTGCTCTCGGACCTCCTCGGACTGGCCGCTGTCGCTGCCTGTCGCCGCCGTCGCGCGCCGCGTCGGCGTGTGGTCGTGCTCGTCGAGTTCGGCCTCGATCGCGTCGCGAACGTCGACCACGCTCGCGATGGCGTCGACCATCGCTTCGTCGGTCCCGGCCACCATCGCCTCGTGGGTGTGGACGCCGTCCTGCAGGCCGTGGTCGCTGACCAGCAGCAGTTCGTCGCCGTCGTCGAGGTCATCACGGACCTCGCCGACGAACTCGTCCAGTTCGTCGTAGGCCAGGTCCTGCAGTTCCGGCTGTTCGTAGGCGACGTGGCCGATGAGGTCGAGCCCGCTCGTGTAGGCGAACACCAGTTCGTACCGGCCGCCCCGGAGCGCACGCCGCGCGCGGGCGAGTCGCACCATCGACATCTCCAGACACTGCTCGTAGAACAGCGCCGGGTCCGTCGAGGAGTGCCCGCCCTTCGCTTCGAGGTCCCGCTCGAAGAGGTCGCCGAGGTTCCGCCGGAGGCTGTGCTCGCGGTCTTCGGAATCGGGGTCGACGACGTAGTTCGGGATTCCGATCGGAGCCGCCTCGCGGCCGTCGAAGACCGTCGAGAGCCCCTCGTCCTCGTAGTAGGTCGCCGGGATTCGGAAGGCGTCCTGCTCGGTGTTGTTGAGCAGCCACGCGCCGAGGCGCGTCTGGAGGCCGGACGGGAGGAGGTAGTCCGCGGCGGCGCTCCCGAATCGGAGCAGCGGGTTCTCCCAGGCGACGCCGTCGTCGAGCGTGATGCCGTGCTCCGGCGGCGTCAGGCCGGTAATGATCGTCGGCCAGAGTTCGTGCGTGCTGGGCCCGCCCTCGCCGCTCTCTATCGTCTCGATGGCGCGGTGCGCGTCGAGCGTGAGGTTCGGGTGTGCCGTCGAGTCAACGAGTTCCGGGTCGAGCGCGTCGATACCCAGCACCACGAGCACCATGTCTACTCCGAGAGTCTCGGCCGACGACTTAAGACCTTTCGATGCGCGCGATAGCGGCCGAAACGACCGTCTCAGCTAATCAGCGACCGGTACACGTCGAGGTATTCTTCGGCGATCTTCCGCCAGTCGTACTTCTCTTCGATGCGGTCGCGGGCCCGCCGGCCGATCTGCTTCGCCAGGTCGTCGTCGGCGAGGAGGGTACACACCGACTCGGCTATCGCGTCCGGCGACTCGGTCGGGACCACGTACCCCTCTTCGTCCTCCCGGACCATCTCGCGGGCCCCGGAGATGTCGGTGACGACCATCGGACAGCCCATCGACATCGCTTCGAGGCGGACGAGCGAGAAGCTCTCCGAGCGCGACGGATGGACGAACGCGCGCGCTCGCGAGAGGTGCTCGCGCACCACCGACTGGTCGACGTACCCGTGGAACGTCACGTTCGATTCGAGGTCGAGCGTTCGGACCTGCCGTCGCAGCGTCGCCTCCTGGGGCCCCTCACCGAAGACGTGGAGGTGAACGTCGGGAAACGCCCGCCGAATCTCCGTCAGCGCGTCGAACAGCACGTCGTAGCCCTTCCGTTCGCGGAGGCTCCCGATGGCGACGAGTTCCTGTGAGTCGCCTCGCTCGCTGTACTCGAAGACGGTCGGGTCGACGCCCAGCGGGATGGTGCGAAGCTTCGACTCGTCGACCAGGTCGGCGTACACCTTGCGGGCCTCCTCGTGGACGACCACGACGCGGTCCGCGGCGTCGAGCGTCCGCTGGAACAGTTCCATCCGCGGCGGGTCGAGGACGACGTCGCGAGTGGCGTCGACGGTCGCGTGCAGCGGGTCGGTGAGCGGTCGCGGCAGGTCGGTCCCGACCCACGAGGAGACCATCCGGTTGAACTCCTCGGCCATGATGGCGTGGCCCGCCTGGCACGGGCCGACGACGACGGGCACGTCGCCGTGGAGCCCGGCGACGAGGAGCGGGTTGAACCACCGGTAGCTGAGGTTCATGTGGTGGTACACGTCGACCGACCCGCTCCGCAGTTCGGACAGGAGCGTCCGGTACAGCCGCGCGTAGAACGTGACACGGTTGGCCCCGCCGAGCGCGTGGACGGTGACGTTCTCCGGGGCCGGGTGGTCGGCGACCGAACGGGTGTAGGTGTCGACGGTGAACGACTCGTCGTGGAGGTTGTTCAGGAGGTTGTAGCTCTTCCCGTATTCGTCGTCGCTGATGTCTGCTTTCGTCGGCCCGACGAGCACCCGCGGCATGGGTGATGGTGGTGCAGTCGGCGGTTTAACCGTTGCGTATGCCGGTTCTCGGCCCGGTCGCTCTGTCCGCGCCGTGTCTCACGAAAGACATATTGCGCTCAGCCCGGTCCCCTCACACGATGGAGACGCCCAACGTCCTCCTCGTCGTCCTCGACAGCGTCCGGGCGAAGAACACGAGCCTCCACGGGCACGGCAACGAGACGACGCCGTTCCTCGAGCGGTTCGCCGACGAGGCCGAGGTGTACGAGCAGGCGCGCGCCCCCAGCATCCACAGCGTTTCGAGCCACGCCAGCATCTTCACCGGCCACCACGTCCCCGAGCACAACGTCACCAAGCACGAGTCGGAACTCGACCCGACGAGCACGATCTGGCACGAACTCGCGGCCGACCACGGCTACGAGACGGGCGTCTTCACGCCGAACGTCGTCGTGGGCGTGTCCTCGAACCTGGTCGACCCGTTCGACACCGTCGAGGGGCCGCGCCAAGACCCGGGCCACCGCTACTTCGAGGGCGGCATCTCGCCGTCGGACGTGGAGGGCCACCAGACGAACCGCGAGTACCTCGAACGCTGTCTCGCCAGTGACGCCCCGCTGAAGTCGGTCGTCAACGGGCTGTACTTCCAGTACTACGACGGGGGCGACGCGGACGTCGACGAGTCCGCCACGGCGTACATCGACACCTTCCTCGAGTGGACCGACGCGCGAAGCGGGCCCTGGGCGGCCTGTCTCAATCTGATGGACGCCCACTACCCCTACGAACCGGCCGCGGAGTTCGACCGCTGGGGCGGCGACGAACTGCAGGCCGTCCACGACGGGTTACCGGCCCCGCCGTCGAGAGAGATAGCGACGGAGGGCAGCTGGTGGAAGCTCCGCGCCATCGAGTCGCTGTACGACGGGTGTATCCGCCAGCTCGACGCGGCGATGGAACACCTGGTCTCGGCGCTCAGCGAGCGCGGTGTACTCGACGACACGCTGCTCGTCGTCACCAGCGACCACGGCGAGGGCTTCGGCGAGCGCAGTTTGCTCTCACCGGGCGTCCGCGTCGCGGACCACAGCTGGGGCGTCCACGAGGTCCAGACCCACGTGCCGCTCGTCGTCCGGCATCCCGGTGGCGGGGACGGCGCGGTCGAGGACGGAATCGCGAGCCTCACCCGCTTCCCCGAGGTCGTCCGGTCCGAGCTAACGGGCGAGCGCGGGTCCTTCGCGGTCGACGACCACGCCGTCGCGATGACCTACCGCCTCGAACAGCCCGAGCGAGTGCTCCCGGCCGCCTGTCCGGACCGAGCGTCCTACGGCGGGCCGTGGCGAGCCGTCTATCGGCAGGACGGCGACCGCGTCAGAAAGGACGCCGACCACGGCCCGGACGCCCGAACTGAGCTCATCGAGAGCGCGCAGGTGTCGTACCCGCGCGACGAAGCGGACACCGCGCTGCTCGACCGGGTATACGACGGGTTCGAGGACGCGGGCGTTCGCGGGAGCCCGGCCGACGACGCCTCGCTGGACGACGACGTGGAACAGCAACTCGAAGAACTCGGCTACCTCCGGTGAGCGCCACCCGGACGGCCGTCAGTTTCTGAGCACGGACGCCGGCGCGTTGTCGCGGACGACCGACCGCAGGTCCGGCGAGACCGAGAGCAGGACGACGAAGTACGTCCCCGCTCCGAGGGCGATCAGCAGGGTGGTCGCGACCTCGTTCGAGAGCGGGTCGCCAATGCGCGTCAGTGCGCCGTTCGCCACCGCCACGAGCGCGCCCATCGCAATCGCCGCGCCGGCCTGTCGGGCGATCTGTGCCACGGGCGCGTCGAACGAGACGTGCCGTCGCAGGACGACGTAGCCACCGATAAGGCTCAGGAGCGTCGACGAGGCGGACGCGACGGCGGCCCCGATCATACCGAAGTAGTAGACGAGAACGAGGTTCAGCGTCACGTTCGAGACGATCAGTATCGCGTTGACCTTGAACGCCGCCCGCGGTCGGTCGATACCGCCCAGGGCGTTCGTGAACTGCGTCTGGTAGCCGTAGAACAGCACCGAGAGGATGAGAAGGCCGAGCACCTGCGCACCCCGACCGAACGCCTCGCCGTAAATCCGGAGGACGCGAGGTGCGAGCAACAGGCCGCCGACGAGCCCCGGAATCGTCACCAGGCCCGTATAGGAGAGCGCGTCCTCGACGAGCGTGGCGACCTGCTCGTCGCGGTCGTCGGCGGAGAGCTTGCTCAGTTCCGGAAAGAGAGCCCCGCTGATCGAACTGCTGAAGATGATGAGGAAGTTCGCGACGTTCCAGGTGATGCCGTAGACGCCGACGAGCGCGCTCGGCACGAACAGCCCGAGGACGAGGATGTCGGCCTGCTGGAAGGTCTTCCCTTCCAGCCGCCCCATCCACGCGTACTTCGCGTACTCGAACAGGCGCTCGAAGTGGCGGCGCTGGGGCAGGCGGTACGGCCTGCCCACGAGATACAGCCCCGGGAGCACGAGGACGAGCCCCCCGATTGCGTACCCGCCGACGAGCGCGGTCAGTCCGAGGCTGAGGAACACGCCGCCCACCTGTAGCAGCGTCCTGGCGACCCGGCGCGCGACCTTGAGCATCGCGTCGACGTGGACCAGGTGCGAACCGTTCAGCATCGCGTCGACGTACGAGCCGAACAGCCCGACGGCGAGGAGGGCGACGACGAAGTCGATGCGCTCGACGTCGAAGTAGTGCGCGATGGGGGCCTGAAAGACGAACAGCCCGAGTGCGATGGCCGCGCCGATGGAGGCGATGACGAGGCCGCCGGCGGTCTTGTACTCGCCGACGTCGGTCCCCTCGCTCATTCGCTTCGTTATCGCGCTCCCGATGCCGATGGAGCCGGCGAGCGAGAGCCACGCGACGATGGAGAGCAAGAGGTAGTATCGGCCGAGGACCGTGGGACCGAGCAGGCGCGCGAACAGGATGGTGGCGGCGAACCCCGCCACGGAGGAGAGGGCCTTCGAGACGAAGGAGACGAACGAGGTTTGCCCGATTCGCATCAGTATGTCTCGACAACGCCACCGGCGTAATAAGACCCGTTGATATCGTCGGAACCGCCGAGTCGCGTCACCGGCCGTGCCGCTCAGCGCACGTCCGAGAGGATAGCCGCGTATCGGTCGCACGCGGCGTCGAAGCTGAACTCTCGCTCGATAAGTTCGCGGCCGTTCTCGCTGATAGCCGCCAGGTCGTCGCGAGCGAGTACGCCGAGTACCGTCTCGCGGAGCGCGTCGGGCGCGCGCGACTCGATGCGGAAGCCGGTCTCGCCCTCGCGGACCACGTCGGGGACGCCGGAGACCGGCGAGGCGAGCACGGGCGTCCCGCAGGCCAGCGCCTCCAGAATCGTCGTCGGCAGCCCCTCGGTCGGATGGGAGGGCATGACGAGCAGCGCGAGGTCGTTCAACTGGCGGGGCACGTCGTCGTGGTCGACCCAACCGGTGAGTTCGACCTCACCGCGTTCGATCTCGTCGGCCAGTTCGCGTTCGAGCCATCCCTTGAGGTCGCCGTCGCCGATGAACCGGAAGGTCACGTCGTCGGGGAGCGACTTCGCGACGGCGGCGAGTTCGCGAACCCCCTTCTCCTCGTCGAGTCGACCGAGGAAGCCGACGACCCGGTCGCGGTCGCCGTAGGGTCGCTCGACCGAGAACTCGGCCGTCCGGACGTAGCGCGCCCCCGTGGGGTAGACGGTCGGCGCTTCGGGGTGCAAGTCGAGCTGTCGGGCCATCTCCGGCGTGTACGTGACCACGCCGTGGGCGGCGGCGAAGCCGGCCCGTTCCAGCGCGCGGACCGCGCCGGCGAGGGCGGCGGCGACGGCGTCGGGCAGGTCCCGTTCCCAGTTCAGTCGGAGCGTCAGCGGCACGTCGCCGCGGGGCTCGACGAGCACCGTCTTGCCGAGCAGGCGCGCGGCGACGATGGGCAGGAGATACGACGTCGCTCCGAAGAACAGGACGACCTCCTCCTCGCGCTCGGCGACGACGCGACACATCCGCAACTGGTTCAGGAGGAACCGTACGGCGGCGACGAACACCGAGTCACCGGCCCCCTTCTGCGTGAGTTCGATCAGTTCGTGGCGCTCGCGGATCTCGGAGTCGGCGGGGAGGTCTGCGGTCACGAGCGAGACGGACGTGATGGCAGCGAGGATGTCGAGCAGGCTCCGGGTGGCGTTCTCACCGGCGGCCGCCAGCGGGTGCGTGACGACGCAGACGCTCGGGAGGTCCGCCGTCCGCGACGCCGTGCCGTCTCCGCTGTGTTCGGGTCCCGTCATCCGTCACCCCCAGACCATCATCCCGTAGAGGTAGCCAAGTCCGACGAACCCGGTGAGCGCGAACAGGAAGACGAACTGCAACAGCCCCGAGAGCGAGGGTGAACGGACGAGGCCCGCGAGTCTAGCGGGGGCGAACTGGAACAGGAGGTCGCCGAGGAAGTCCGACTCTTCGCCCGTGGACTCGGGGACGAACACCTCCATCCCGCGCTTCGAGTAGCCCTGCCAGAACGCCCTGTCGAGCAGCCAGCCGGGGTCGGTTCGGTACTCGAAAATCTTGTGGGCGACCAGCGCGTCGGGCGCGTAGTAGACGCGCTCGCCGTACTCGCTCTCCAGGCGCGCACACAGTTCTGTCTCGCCGCCCTGGAGGTTCTTCTCGCCCTGTCGGCCGCCGATGTCGTCGTCGAAGCCGCCGAGGTCGAGGAACACCTCGCGGTCGAAGGAGATGTTCGAGCCGAACGTGTTGCGGACCTCGCCGGGTTCGTCCGGATCGCCGTCCGGGCCGAACCCGCGGTGTGTGACGCCGACGAGCCAGTAGAACTCCTCGGGGAGGAAGCTCGGTTTGCCGGCGACCCACGCCGGCGTCATCCGCCCGCCGACGGCGAGCGCGCCTTCGCGCTCGTAGGCGTCGACTACCGCTTCGAGCCACGCCTCGTCGGCGACGGCGTCGTCGTCGATGAACGCGACCACGTCGCCGGTCGCCACCTCGGCCCCGTTGTTCCGACTCTCCAGCAGGCCGACGTTCTCGTCGTTGCAGTGGGTCAGCACGTCCGCCCTGTCGCCGAAGTCGCGTTCGTAGCGGTCGTAGACGGCCCGGTCGCCGTCGGAGACGAGCACCAGTTCCACGTCGTCGTACGTCTGTCCGAGGACGCTCTCGGCCGCTTCCCGACAGTCGTCGTAGCGCTCCATCGTGTGCGTACAGAGCACGACCGAGACTCGCATACTCTGGGGTCGGAACCGGCGCTGTTAGGCGTTTCCATCCCGGCCCCGTCGAGAGGTCAAAAGGCTTATGCGCGCGTTGGCAGTTTTCTCCTGCAATGAGTCAATCCCAGGGGTACTTCGACGACAACCCCGAACTCGAGTCCGCCCTGGAGTGGGCCGAGCGCTGGTACCACATCCCGCTCCTCCTGGTACTGCTCGGGTTCATGCTGTGGAATCGCGTCCGTAGCTGGCAGAATTTCATCATCGACGGCGAAGTCTATTTCAGCGGCAACGACGCCTGGTATCACCTCCGTACGACGCAGTACACGGTGCAGAACTGGCCCGCGACGATGCCGTTCGACCCGTGGACGTACTTCCCCTACGGGACCAGTTCGGGACAGTTCGGGACGTTCTTCGATCAGATCGTCGCGACCGCGGCGCTGATCGTCGGGCTGGGCTCCCCGAGCGATCAGACGGTCGCGATGACGCTCCTGTTCGCGCCGGCCGTCTTCGGCACGGCCGTGGCCATCCCGACGTACGTCATCGGCCGTCGACTCGGCGGCCGACTCGGCGGCGTCACCGCTGTCGCCGTCCTCGCGTTCTCGGCCGGTTCGTTCCTCCAGCGGAGCATGGTCGGCTTCTCCGACCACCAGGTCGCGGAGGCGCTGTTCCAGACGCTGGGCGTCCTCGGCGTCATGGTCGCCGTCAGCGTCGCCGCTCGGGACAAGCCGATCTACGAGCAGTTCCTCGAGCGCGACATCGACGCGCTGCGCGACACCGTCGGCTGGTCGGTCCTCGCCGGCGTCGCCATCGCGATGTACCTCTGGACCTGGCCGCCGGGCGTCCTCCTGCTCGGCATCCTCGGGCTGTTCTTCCTCCTGCGGCTCTGTGTCGAGTACGTCCACGACCACAGCCCGGAGCACACCGCCATCGCCGGAGCCATCACGATGGTCACCGTGGCCGTGCTGAGCGCGTCGCGGCTCCAGACCCTCCGGATCACCGCGACCTCCCATTCGCTCCTCCAGCCCGGCATGGCGATCGCGGTCGCCGTCGGCTGCGTCTTCATGGCCTGGCTCGCACGGTACATGGAGCAGTCCGACTACGAACGGTACTTCTATCCGGCGACCGTCTTCGGCATCCTCGCCGTCGGAATCGCGTTCATGGCCGTCGCGCTGCCGGACCTGTACGGCTTCTTCGTCAACAACCTGAGTCGGGTCGTCGGGTTCGTGACGACGACCTCGGGCGGAACCGTCGGCGAAGTCGCGCCGCTCAGCGACCCGTCTGTTCTGTTCAACCGCCACGGGTTCGCCGTCCTCGTGGCGGCCGCCGGCGCGGTGTGGCTGGCCGGACGACAGCTCCTCGACGAGGACGCGCCCGCACAAGACCTGCTCGTGGTCGTCTGGGGGACGATTCTCCTGATGGCCACGTTCACGCAGCGGCGGTTCGCGTACTACCTCGTCGCCCCGATCGCAGTGCTGACCGGCATGGCAGTCGGCAGGGTCGTCAGGCGGTTCGATCTCGTTCCCGACGACGGCATCGAGTACTATCAGGTGCTGACGATTCTGACGATCATCCTCGTCGTGATCGCGCCGCTCGTCCTGATCGGCCCGACGACGACGGCTATCGGTCAGTCGGCCAGTCCCGGGGCGGGAATCCAGGGCTGGGACGAGAGCCTCCAGTGGATGCAGACCCACACGCCCGCCGAAGGGACGTACGGAACCGGCGGTGACGCCTCGCTCGAGTACTACGGCACGTACCCGCGACAGGAGGACTACGACTACGAACAGGGCGCCTACGGCGTCATGTCGTGGTGGGACTACGGGCACTGGATAACGACGCGGGCCGAGCGAATCCCGAACGCGAACCCCTTCCAGCAGGGCAGTGACACCGCCGCGAAGTTCCTGATTGCGCCCAACGAGACGCGAGCGAACGGCGTCCTCGACGACATCGACGAAGACGACGCCAAAACCCGATACGTCGCCGTCGACTGGAAGATGGCCGAGACGAACGGGAACATCGGCGGGAAGTTCTTCGCGCCGCCGGCGTTCGTCGAGGGCGTCCAGGCCAGCGACTACTACAGTCGGCTGTACGTCCAGACACAGAGCGGCGGATTCCGACAGGTGACGGTCCAGAAGCAGGCCTACTACGAGACGACGGTGGCGCGGCTGTACCGGTTCCACGGCAGCGCGGCGGAGCCCCAGCCGCTCGTCGTCGACTGGGAGAACAAACAGACCAGCGCTGGACAGCAGTACCGCGGCGCGCCGACCAACGAGGAGGAGCCCGAGGGCCAGCAACAGGGCCGTATCCTCCGGCAGTTCGAGTCGATGGAGGCCGCCCGCCAGTACGTCCAGAACGACCCGACCTCGCAACTGGGCGGCTACGGTGGAACGCCCGCCGAGCGCGTCCCGGCGATGGAGCACTACCGACTGGTCGGCTCCAGCGAGAGCGAGGCGTTCAACAGCCCCCGGTATCAGTCCTCGGCCTGGACCAAGATCTTCGAGCGCGTCCCCGGCGCGACCGTCGAGGGGACCGCCCCGGCGAACACGACCGTCCGGGCCGCGGTGCAGATGTACAACCCCGCGACGAACAAGACGTTCGTCTACCGACAGCAGGTCCGGTCGGACCAGAACGGTAACTTCGAGATGACCGTGCCGTACTCGACGACGGGCTACGACGAGTGGGGCGTCGAGGAGGGGTACACGAACGTGAGCGTCCGCTCGCGGACCGCCTACCAGTTCACTGCCGTAGGGACCAACAACGGGACCCGAACCGCGTTCACGGACACGACGCAGATCAGCGAGGGACAGGTCATCGGCGAGGACGAGACGGCCGCCACGGTCGAACTGACACCGATCGAGGTGACCACCGGGAACGCGACCGACGGCTCGCTCGCCGCACCGTCGACGCCCGAAGCGTCGGCACAGCCCGCGTCCTAATCGGAATCGGTTACGACGCGCTACCGGAGACGGTTCTCGACACTTCTGAGTGCTATTCTATGCAGGTCCAACGGGAGGAGAAACGCGTATTTTCCGGCCGCTCACTCGGCGAGCGGATTGAACGTGCCGTTGATGTCCCACTCGTGGAGGCAGTGGGGATTGCCGGACTGCTTGGTTCCGTCTTTCGTGACGATGCTCCACGTTTGCTTGTCCGGGTTCCACTCGTCGACCCGTCCGCAGCGTTCACACTCCCGTTTTCGGGGTGCGACGATTTCGACCATATCGGTGCAAACGCGTGAGCCGTTATCAGGCTGCCGGTCCCTGACCGTTTTTCTCCGCCGGGCGCGAACTTCCGCCGATGGGATTTCACACCTTCGACGTGGACCGGGCCGAACAGCTCGAAGACCCCGGGCGATACGAGTACGTCTCGGTCGACGAACTCCTGGCGCTGTTCGACCCCGAGCCGTCGTCGGTCGTCGCCGACCTCGGGAGCGGGACGGGCTTTTACACCGACTCGGTCGCCGAGGCGGCCGGCCGCGTCTACGCGCTCGACGTGCAGGCGGCGATGCACGAGCACTACCGGGAGAAGGGCATGCCGGAGAACGTCGTCCCCGTCACCGGTGCCGTCGAGGCGCTCCCGTTCACCGACGCGCTCGACGCCGTGGTGTCGACGATGACGTTCCACGAGTTCGCGTCGCCGGCCGCGATGGACGCCGTCGCCGAGGCCCTCGTCCCCGGCGGTCGCGTCGCCATCGCGGACTGGACGCGAACGGGAACCGGGCGAGAGGGGCCACCGCTGTCAGAGCGGTACGGGGCCGACGACGCCGTCGAGTTCTGTTCCGACGCGGGAATCGACGTGACCCGCGCCGAGGACAGGCGCGAGACGTTCGTCCTCGAGGGCGTCCTGTCGGAGTAGAACCGGGTCAGAAGTCCGGGAGGTCGTCGGCGTCGACCTCCTCGGGCTCCCAGTCGATGTAGTCTTCGGCGAGCACCTCACAGACCACCTGTCCGAACTCGGTGAGGCCGGCGTTGATCCCCGAGACGGTTCCCCAGGAGTCGATGTCGGGGTGAATCTCTCGCTCGCGCCAGTCCTCGGGGAGTCCGGGCGCGTGATAGCCCACGCGGCCGGCGAAGGAGTCCCAGAAGAAGTCGAACTCCGAGAGCAGGTCGAGGTCCGTGACGATGGCCCACTGGTCGGCGTCGAGGGCGGTTTCGGCGGCCCACTGGTCGAACGCGTCCTCCCAGGCACCCGCGTCGAGCGCCTCGGACAGTTCCGCGCGGCGGTATTCGTCGCCCTGAACCTCGGCGTCGTCGTACTCGTCGGCGGCGACGCCGGTCGAAAGCTCCGGTCGCGGCGGCGTCTCGACATCCAGTGTCATAGTCGCCGTAGGCGAGCGACGGGAATAAACGTCAGCGGTTCGCCTCGCCGTCGAGGGCGCGCCGGCGCAGTCGCTCGCCGCGCTCTGAGTCGGTCGTCAGCTCCGGAACCGGGACGGGGGTCCCGTCCTCGTCGACGGCGACGTAGACCGAGTACGACTCCGTCGTCGGTTCGCTCTCGCCGGTGCGGAGGTCCTCCCGCGAGGCGCGCAGACGGACTTTGACGCTCGTCTCGCCGGTGTCGTAGACGAAAGCCTCGACGAGGGCGTTGTCACCGACGGGGATGGGGCGCTTGAAGTTCACCTGGTCCATCCGCGCGGTGACACACGTCTCGCCGGCGAACCGCATCGCGGACATCGCCCCCAGTTCGTCCATCCACTTCAGCACGTTCCCCCCGTGCGTCGAACCGAGGTGGTTCGAGTGGTTCGGCTGCACCATCCAGCGATTCTCGAGATAGGTCTCTAGAACGGTCGGCATGGGCCGACGTTGCCGTCGGTCCCCGTTGAGTCTGTCGTCTGGCGGGCGATTACGCCGAGACGTACTGCGCTTCCCAGTCCTTTCGCGCGTCGAGTTCGCGCTTGCCCCGCTTGGTCAGCGTGTAGAAGTTGGTCCGGCGGTCGCGTTCGCCCTTCTCGATGAGGCCCTTCTCGACGAGGGTGTCGAGGTTCGGGTACAGTCGGCCGTGGTTCACTTCGCTCTCGTAGTAGTCCTCCAGCTCCTCCTTGATCGCCAGTCCGTGCGGTTCGTCGAGCCCCGCGATGACGTACAGAAGGTCCCGCTGGAATCCGGTCAGGTCGTACATCGCTATATCCGTTACAGTTTGACCCCATACATATCAGTCTTTTGAATCAGTAACGAGTCCGGTACTTTCGACGAACCTCGCTCCGTCTGGTAGTTACCACGAAATATGTTCCTGTATTAACATGCAGTCGTGTAATAGCTTCGGCGACTGGCGGTGACATACAATGGGACGAACATGACCGGACGGCGAGATTGGGGCGGGTGGGACCGACCCGACAACGGTAAAGGACGCGACTGTGTAACGCGGGTGATGACCGAACACGCGGAGTCGGCGGCGGACGACCTCCCCCAGCCGTCGGGCGCGGGGCGCGTCGACGTCGTCGGAACCGCTCACGTCTCCGAGCACAGCGTCGCGGAAGTCGAATCCGCCATCGAGGAGGCCGACCCCGACGTCGTCGCCGTCGAACTCGACGAGGGTCGCTATCGCCAGATCAAAGGCGAGACGCCCGACGACCTCGACGCGAGCGACCTCCTCCGAGGGAACACCGTCTTCCAGTTCCTCGCGTACTGGATGCTGTCGTACATCCAGACCCGGCTGGGCGAGCGCTTCGACATCCAGCCCGGCGCTGACATGAAGGCGGGTATCGACACCGCCGAACGCCTCGGGCTCGGCGTCGCGCTCGTCGACCGGGACATCCAGACGACCGTCCAGCGCTTCTGGGCCCGGCTCTCGGCCGTCGAGAAACTCACGCTCGTCGGAAGTCTGGCGGCCGAACTCGGCCCGCCGCTCACGGTCGGGCTCACGTTCGGCGCGGTGCTCGGCGGAGCGGTCGCTATCGTCGCCGGCGCGTTCGCCGGACCGCTTATCGTCCCCAGCGGCGCACTCTCGGGCGTGCTGCCGGGCGGCGTCGGGACCACCGTTGCCGGTCTGCTCGACACGCTGCTGACGATCTGCGTCGTCGCGCTCGCGGTCGGAATCCCCATCGCCGCCGTCCTGACCCGGTTCCGCGGCGGCGAGGAGGTCGAGGAGTTCGACGTGGAGCGACTGACCGACACCGACGTGGTCAGCGCGATGATGGAGGAGTTCCGCCAGTTCTCGCCCGGCGGCGCGGAGGCGCTCATCGACGAGCGCGACGCCTTCATCGCTCACCGGCTCGTCGCGCTCCGTGAGGCCGGCTACCACGTCGTCGCCGTCGTCGGCGCGGGCCACCGCGAGGGCATCGAGCGCTATCTCGACGACCCCGATTCGCTCCCGCCGATGGAATCGCTCGTCGGGACCGAGAGCGGCCGGCGCGTCTCGCTGTACAAGCTGATCGGCTACGGCTTCGGCTTCGTCTTCCTGGCCTTCTTCGGCCTGCTCATCCTCGGCGGGGCGAGCCAGGCGGTCCTGCTGCAGCTGTTCGTCGCGCTGGTCGCGGTCAACGCCGTCCTGGCTGGCGGCCTCGCCAAGGTGGCCGGCGCACACTGGTCGAGCGCGCTCGCGGCCGGCGCGTTCGGCTGGCTGACGAGCCTGTTCCCCCTGCTCGCGGCCGGCTGGTTCGCCGGCTACGTCGAACTGAAGTACATCTCCGTCAACATCAGCGATATCGCGACGCTGAACGAGATCCTCAACGACCAGGAGTCACCGATCATGGACCTCGTCGCCCGGATGCGGCAGGTCCCGCTCTTCCGACTCATCCTCGTCGTCGCCCTGACCAACGTCGGCAGCGCCGTCGCCTCGTACGTCGTCTTCCCGATGCTGATCCCGTACATCTCCTCTGACATCGGCGGCATGGCGGGCGTCTCGCGACTCCTCTGGCAGGGCGTCCGCGAGGGGACCCAGATTCTGGTGGGGGTCCTCTGATGGCCGGCCAGATGGGGCGACGCGGCGGGGCGAGCAGCGGGCCCGGCGGCCTGTCGTTCAGCGGGCGCGAACTCCGCGACCTCCTCGTCGCGTGGCTCGCGCTCGGCGTCGCGTTCACGCTCTTCCTCGAACGAGAGCTACGCAGCATCGTCTTCCTCCAGTTCCAGGGCCTGTCGCTGGCCGCCGTCGCCGGCACGTTCGCGGTCAGCCTGCTGACCGTCGGTATCGGGTTCCTGCTCCACGAACTCGCGCACAAGGTCGTCGCCGTCCGGTTCGGCCAGGTGGCCGCGTTCAAAGCCGACTACAAGATGCTGGGGTTCGCCGTCCTCGGCGGCCTCGTCGGCTTCCTCTTCGCCGCGCCCGGCGCGGTCGTCCACCGAGGGCGAATCACGGCCCGTGAGCACGGCCTCATCGCCGTGGCGGGACCGGTGACGAACCTCGCGCTGGCCGTCGCCTTCCTCGTCCCGTTCGTCGCGTCCCTCCTCTCCGGAGCCGGTGGGTTCCTCTGGGAGGTCGCACGGATGGGCCTCCAGATCAACCTCCTGCTCGCCGGCTTCAACATGCTCCCGTTCGGCCCGCTCGACGGCCGGACGGTGCGACAGTGGAGCACGCCCGTGTTCCTCGTCGTCGCGGTGCCGTCGATCCTGCTCGGTCTCGGCGCGCTGTTCGTCCTCTGAACGCTTGCGGTGCTCCGCCGGAACGACGCCCTTTTGCCCGCGCCACGCGCGCTCTCGGATATGACCGACGGAGACGCGACGGACCCCGAGGACGACGCGGAGGAGGGACTGACCTACGCCGAGACCGGTGTGGACATCGACGCAAGCGAGGCGGCGACGGAGGCGCTCATCGGCGCGGCCGGCGAGTTCGAGGGCGACTACGCGGGCCTGCTCGACATCGGCGACCAGTACCTCGCGCTGGCGACCGACGGCGTCGGCACGAAACTGCTCGTGGCCGAGGCCATCGGAGACTACTCCACCATCGGCATCGACTGCATCGCGATGAACGCCAACGACCTGCTCGCCGCCGGCGTCAAGCCGGTGGCCTTTGTCGACTACCTCGCGGTCGAGACGCCCGACGAGGAGACGAGCGAGGACATCGGCGCAGGGCTCCAGACGGGGGCCGAGCGCGCCGGCGTCGCCCTCGTCGGCGGCGAGACCGCGGTGATGCCCGACGTGATAAAGGGCCTCGACATCGCCGGGACCTGCGCGGGCCTGGCTCCGAAAGACGCCGTCTTCCCCGGCGAGGCCGAACCCGGCGACGCAATCGTCGGCTGGCCGTCCTCGGGCATCCACTCGAACGGGCTCACCCTCGCGCGCGAGGCCGTCACGCGCGACCACGAGTACACCGACCCGTTCCCGCCGAACCCCGACCGGACCATCGCCGAGGAACTGCTCGAACCGACCCGGATATACAGCGAGGTGCTCGGCCCGCTCCGCGCCGTCGAGACGCACGCGGCCGCTCACGTCACCGGCGGCGGCTGGACGAACCTCACGCGGATGGGGGCCCACCGCTACGAGATTACGGACCCGTTCGACGCCCAGTCGGTCTTCGAGTTCGTCCAGCGCGAGGGCAACGTCGACGACGAGGAGATGCACCGGACGTTCAACATGGGGACCGGCTTCGTCGCCGCTGTTCCCGAGAGCGACGCTGACGAGGTCGTCGACGCGTCGGACGACGCGCGCGTCATCGGAACCGTCGAAGCCGGCGACGAGACGGTCTCGGTCCGCGGGCTCGAACTGACCGAGTGAGGGAGAAATCGAACCGCCGGTTCGTCGACGCCTCAGGCGGAGAGGAGGTCCTTGCCGGCCGTCTCCTCGGCGATGCGGATCTGGAGCGCCTGTCGGATGTGATACTTCGCGGCCTCGGTTTCGGCGCTGTCGAGCGCGGCTTCCAGTTCGGCGTAGAGTGGGTCGTCGGGGTTGGGCATCGTAGGTAACCCGTCGGCGAGACTGAATATATAGCCACAGTACCGTTTTCGCGGTTAATCCGCTCTTACGGCCGGTATGCGGGCACTATTGCCGTTTCCGTTTCTGAGAACTGGAGTTAGCTCACCGTACGCGCGATGTCGGCCTCGGTTATGACTCCGATAGTTTCGCCCCCTTTGACCACCATCACAGCGGCGTTGTGATTGAGGTAATCGTCGACTTCGTCGATGGTCGCGTCAGGCTCGACGGTCGCGATGGACTCGTGCATCACCTCGGCGACGGGGAGTTCGCCGACGTTCTCCTCGGAGCGCTGGCGGATGTCCGAGTTCCCGATGAGTCCCTGGGGCGCGCCGTCGCGGACGACGGGCACCTGCGAGTACCCCTTTTCGTCCATCAGTTCCTTCGCCTGGTGGACGGAGTCGTCGGGCGCGACGCTGACGACCGGCGAGTTCATGAGGTCCTCCGCCTTCACGATGCCTCCCTCGGCCTCTTCGAGCGCGGTGACGATTCGCCGGAGCGTCGAGAGCCGCGGGTCGACGTCGCCGCCCTCGATGCGGGCGATGAGCGGCTGGGACACGTCGGCGCGTTCCGCCAGTTCGCTCTGGGTCAGGTCGAGGCCGTTCCGCCGTTCCCGGAGGTCCTGCGGCGTCGGTAAATCCATACAGGCGATTACTAATGGTAATATAAAAAGCCCACGGCTACGCGCGGTCGGTGACGCGTGGAGAACGTGGCGGTCCGCGTTACGCTTCGGCCTCGGCCTCGTCGTCTTCCTGGGTCTCGAAGACCTCGATGACTTTCAGGGGCACGTCCCGGAGTGCGCCGCCGATCTCGCTCTTGGCGATGCGCTGGGCGTGCTCGGGGGACTCGGCGTTGAACACGTCCATCTCGAGGACGAGTCCGACGAGCGCCGTGTCGGCCGCGATGAACGCCGAGTCGAACGGTTCGCCACAGGCCGGACAGCCGGTCGCGCCGACCTCGACCTCGACGTAGTCCATCTCCGCCTCGTTGAGGCGCTTGCCGGCTTCGCTCACCGCGACGCCGATGGCGTCGTCGATGTCGTCTACGTCACGGACCAGCCAGGCTGCTTCCATCGCCACGAGGTAGTTCATATCCGTACACTCGTGGCCCGACTATTCGATAGTTTTGATTCGCGGCTGGCGCGCACGTCACCGTTACTATCCGCATAACTTATGCGAACCAGCGGCGCGGCTCACGCCCCCATTACGCCGCTGGCGGCGTCGACCGCCCCGATCGCCGACGTTTTCGGCCCGTTCGGAAAACCGCAAGACGGCGACGTCCCAATTCCTCACAATCGATAATATTGTTCCGCGAGCTGGCAACAAAGCTTATATACCGGACACGCACTGGACTCAGCCGAAGACGATGGTTGCCCGACTGTACACCGCGGCGCTGTTCGCACTCTACCAGCTCACCCTGCTGCTCGGCATCCTGCTGTTGCCGGTAGCGATGATCACCGAGCGGTTCGGCCTCCGGCTCCCGATGGACCGGGTGGTCTCGGGGCTCAACGACGCCTACGCGCAGGCGAGCGCCTAGAGCGGTGTCGCAGAAACTCTGAACGAGGTGCGGCCGTGGCCCCTCGCTGGAGGCGGTCAGGCTCACCACAAAAAGAGGTTTTATCAGCACCGGACTGATACCGCACGGTAATGCGAGAGATGACTCCCGGGCCGGATTTCTCTGGACCACAGACCGCCGACGAGTTCCAGAGCGACCCCTACGAGCCAGAGGTCGGGTCCCTTCCCGAACAGTCCGCCCAGGACGGCGAGAAGGTGAACAAGACCGGCACGACCACTATCGGTATCACGACCGCCGACGGCGTCGTCATCGCGACGGACATGCGCGCCTCGCTGGGCGGCCGCTTCGTCTCGAACAAGAACGTCCAGAAGGTTGAGCAGATCCACCCCACCGCCGCGCTCACGCTCGTGGGCAGCGTCGGCGGCGCGCAGTCGTTCATCCGCACGCTCCGGGCCGAGGTCAACCTCTACGAGGCCCGCCGCGGCGAGGACATCACGATGAAGGGCCTGTCGACGCTCGCCGGCAACTTCGCCCGCGGCGGCCCTTTCTTCGCTATCAACCCCATCCTCGGCGGCGTCGACGACGACGGCCACCACGTCTACTCTATCGACCCGGCCGGCGGCGTCATGAAGGACGACTACACCGTCACCGGTTCCGGGCTGACCGTCGCCTACGGGACCCTCGAAGACCGCTACGAGGACGACATGAGCAACGCGGAGGCCCGCGAGGTCGCCGCCGCGTCCATCAAGGCCGCCGCCGAGCGCGACACTGGCTCCGGGAACGGCATCTACCTCGCCGAAGTCACCGCCGAGGGCGTCGACATCGACGGCTACGACTTCGACGAACTGCTGTAATCGGTCGCTACGTTTTCTCCGCGCGACGCCCGGTCGCGCCTCCCCGACGCACCGACATAGCTGTCGCCGAACGAGAGAATTAAACGGCCGGCTTGCGCATCGCCGGTATGGAACTGTTCGGGACGGCCGGAATCCGGGGGGACGTCGTATCGAAGGTGACGCCCGAGCTCGCGCTGCGAGTCGGGCAGGCCGTGGGGCGGGACGGCGAGGCCTTCGCGCTCGGGTACGACGGCCGCGTCACGTCGCCGGCGCTCGCCGACGCGATGGCCGCGGGCCTCCAGAGCGCCGGCGCTCGCGTCGTCAGACTCGGTCGCGTCCCGACGCCGGCGCTGGCCTACGCCTCGCGGGGCCGCCACGGCGTGATGATCACCGCGAGCCACAATCCCCCGACGGACAACGGCATCAAGGTGTTCACGGACGGCACGGAGTACGGCGACGACGCCGAAGAACGGATCGAGCGCCGCGTCGACGACGAGGTCGGCCCCGCGGTCTGGAGCGACTGGGCCGACGCCGAGTCCGTCGACTCCCTCGCCGACTACCGCGCCGCTGTCGCGGCCTACGCCGAGTCGCTCGGGGCCGACCCGTCCGGGCTGACGGTCGCCGTCGACTGCGGCAACGGGATGGGCGGCGTCGCGACGCCGCAGGTCCTCGGCACGCTCGGCGCGGACGTGCTGGCGACCGAGGCGAACGTCGACGGCTTCTTTCCCGGCCGCGAGAGCAAGCCGACGCCCGAGACGCTCGCCGACTTCCGGCGGTTCGTCGCCGACTCGGACGCCGACTTCGGCTTCGGCCACGACGGCGACGCCGACCGCATCGTCGTGGTCGACCGCGACGGCGAGGTGATTCACGAGGACACCGTCCTCGCGATGCTCGCGGAGCACTACACGCGCGCGGCGACCGCCTCGGACCCCGTCGTGGTGACGACGCCGAACGCCTCCGGCCGCATCGACGAGCGGGTCGCGGCCGCCGGCGGGCGCGTCGAGCGCATCCACCTCGGTTCCCTCCACGTCGGCATCGCGAACGCCCGCGAGAGCGGGGGCGACGAGACCGAGGTCGTCTTCGCCGCCGAACCCTGGAAGCACATCCACACCGCCTTCGGCGGGTGGATCGACGGCGTCGCCAGCGCGGCCGTCCTCACGCGCCTGTTCGCCGCGGAGGGCGTCGCCGACCGGCGGGCCGCTATCTCGGAGCGCCCCTACGAGAAGGTCAGCGTCGACTGTCCCGACGACGCGAAGCCAGCGGTCATGACCCGCCTCGAATCCGCCCTGCCCGCGGCGTTCCCCGACGCCGACGTCGCGACGGAGTACGGCGTCCGCCTCTCCTTTTCCGACGGGTCGTGGACGCTCGTGCGCCCGAGCGGGACGGAGCCGTACGTCCGCGTCTACGCCGAGAGCGACGACATCGACGCGCTCGTCGCGGAGACCACCGACGCCGTCGAGGACGCCGTCGAGGCGGTCACCGCCGCGGACGCCTGAGTCGGACCGCAAGCCGGCGCTCGAACGCGGCGACGAACCGGCACATTCTATCGGAATCGACAGCATTTCCACACGTCCGACCGACGCGGGAGCATGGACGACCTCCTCGAAGCGGCCAGAGACGCCATCGACGACGCGTACGTCCCGTACTCGGAGTACACCGTCGGCGCGGCCATCGAGACCGCCGACGGCGACGTGTACACCGGCTGTAACATCGAGAACGCGAACTACAGCAACAGCCTCCACGCCGAGGAGGTCGCCGTCGGGAAGGCAGTCAGCGACGGCCACCGGGAGTTCGAGCGCATCGCCGTCACCTCAGGCAAGCGCGACGGCGTCACCCCCTGCGGGATGTGTCGCCAGACGCTCGCGGAGTTCTGCGACGAGTCCTTCGAGGTCATCACCGACGGCGACGATCCGACGGCGTACGAACTCGGCGACCTCATCCCGGAGACGATCACCCGCGACCACCTCGACGCATGACCGACGACAGCGAAGACCCGAACGACGACGTGCAGTACCACCTCGAAGTGAGTTCGGACGACGTGGCCGACAGCGTGCTGCTGCCGGGCAATCCCGAGCGCGTCGAGAAGGTCGTCGACTACTGGGACGACCACGACATCGTCGCCGAGCACCGCGAGTACCGCACGGCGACGGGGACCCACGAGGGGACGCCCATCTCGGTCACGTCGACGGGCATCGGCTGTCCGTCCGCCGCCATCGCCGTCGAGGAACTGGCCCGCGTCGGCGCGGACACGTTCCTCCGGGTCGGCTCCTGCGGGGCGATCCAGGAGGAGGCCAGCGTCGGCGACCTGATAATCACCACCGGGGCGGTCCGACAGGAGGGGACCAGCAAGGAGTACGTCCGCGAGGACTACCCCGCGAGCGCCGACCACCGCGTCGTCTCGGCGCTCGTCGCCGCCGCCGAGGAACTGGGCTACGACTACCACCTCGGGGTCACCTGCTCGACCGACAGCTTCTACGCCGGCCAGTCCCGCCCCGGCTTCGACGGCTTCGAGGCCAGCGGCAGCGACGAGCGCATCGAGGCCCTGCGGGAGGCCGGCGTCCTCAACTTCGAGATGGAGGCCGCGAGCATCCTCACGCTGGCGAGCCTCTACGGCCTGCGCGCCGGCGCGGTCTGTACGGTGTACGCGAACCGCGTCACGGGCGAGTTCCGGACCGAGGGAGAGCGCAAGGCCGCCAAGTGCGCCAGCCTCGCCGTGACCTACCTCGACGCGATGGACGAGGCCGTCGAGGACGCCGACGCCGACCAGTGGCACGCCGGCCTCTCCGTCGACCGCTAGGCCGGTCACACACTGCGCTAGCGCCGTGTGACGCCGCCTTCCGGCAGCCGTGACCGAGACACGGCACGGGGGTAGACATACAACGGTCGGAGTGCTAGCCCGCCCATGGACCTGCCCTCCCACCTCTCGCAACACGACCGCGCGGCGCAGTTGCCGCTGGTCACGAAAGACGCTCGCGTCACGCTGGCAGAGCCGATGGACCGGAACCGCAACGACGAGGTCCTGTCGGCCGTCCGCGACCAGATTTCGACCGTCGGCGAGCGGTCGTGGCTGTCGGACGTCGACGCTGGCTCGACCTACCGGTGGGACGACCTGTTCGAGCGACTGCGGGCGGCCGGCGCGTCCGACGCCCGACTCGGCCGAATCGAGACGCTCGCTGAGCGCTTCGACCGCCCCTATCCGTCGTTGCTCCGCCTCCGCGTGAAGGCCGACGTGGATATCGACTTCGCGCCGGGGCAGTACGTCACCCTGAGGGTAGGCGACACGCCGCGGGCGTACTCGCTCGCGAACTCCCCGACCGAGGACGAACTGGAGTTCTGCATCCGACTCGTCCCCGGCGGACGGCTCACGAGCGCGCTGTTCGAACGCGTCGACGTGGGCGACCGGGTGGTGGTCCGCGGGCCCAACGGCGACATGGTGCTCGACCCGCCGTCGAGGCGCGATATGGTCTTCCTCGCGACGGGCACCGGCGTCGCGCCGTTCAAGAGCATGATCGACTACACCTTCGAGACGGGCCGCGACGTGGTCGACGGCGAGCCCCGGGATATCTGGCTGTTTCTCGGCTGCGGCTGGGAGGACGACCTGCCCCACCGCGAGCACTTCCGGCGGCTGGACGCCGCGCACGACCACTTTCACTTCGTCCCGACGCTCACCCGCGAGCCGCTGCTGACCGGCTGGGACGGGGAGACCGACTACGTCCAGTCAGTGTTCGTCACGCACGTCGCCGAGGACGCGCTCGCCGGCGCGCGGCTCCCCCGGCGTCTGGCCGACGCTCGCGAACGTGTCCCGGCGTCGGGCGTCGACGCCCGCATCGACCCCGCCAACGCCGAGCTGTACGCGTGCGGCATCAGCGCCATGGTCTCGACGCTGGTCCGGGCCGCACGGAGCGTCGGTATCCCCGAGTCGGAGATGCAGTACGAGGGGTTCGGATAATCAGAGCACGCGTTTGCCGAAGGCGCTCGCGACCAGTTCGCAGGCGAGTTCGGCCGTCTTGTTGTGCTGGTCGAGTATCGGGTTCACCTCGACGACCTCCATCGAGCGCAGTCGGTCGTGGTGCTCGGCGACGTACTCCATGGCGATGTGGGCCTCGCGGTAGGAGACGCCCCCGCGGACCGGCGTCCCGACGCCCGGCGCTTCCGTCGGGTCGAGCCAGTCCATGTCGAGGCTGACGTGGATGCCGTCGGTCCCGTCGGTCGCGATCTCCAGGGCCTCGGCGACGACCTCCGGGGCGCTCCGGGCGTCGATGTCCGACATCGTGAACGCCGTCGCGTCGCTCTCCCCGATGAGGCGGCGCTCTCCTTCGTCCACGTCCCGGAGGCCGACGAGGACGACGTTCTCCTCGCTGACGGCCGGCGTGTGCGCCCACTCGTGGTCGGCAAACGGCCCAAGGCCGAGGACGGCGGCCAGCGACATCCCGTGGATGTTGCCGCTCGGCGTCGTCTCCGGCGTGTTGAAGTCGCCGTGGGCGTCGAACCAGACGACGCCGAGGTCCTCGTCGTCCCGGGCCGCCCCGGACAGCGTCCCCACGGCGATGGAGTGGTCGCCGCCCAGCACGAGCGGAAATCCCCCGTCGCCGAGAGTCGCGTCCACCGCCGTCGCCACGTCCTCGCACACCTCCGTCGTCTCCCTGAAGAACTTCGCGCGCCCCGGCGTGGGACCGCCCGCGTCCGGGTCGCGCTCTTCCGGCCGCGGGACGTGGATGTCGCCGCCGTCGACGCAGTCGATACCGGCGCTCTCTAGCTGTCCGGCGAGGCCGCCGTAGCGAATCGCCGACGGCCCCATGTCGACCCCGCGGCGGTCCGCTCCGAGGTCCATCGGGACGCCGAGGACGCGCACCTGTCGGTTCATACCCGCGCTTCACCGTCGAGAAATAAAGGTCTCCGCCTCGCGGTCCGGCGTCGCCGCCCGGTCAGTCGCTGGTGTAGGGCGCACAGACGAGTTCGATACCCTCCTCGAAGCTGATCTGTGGTTCCCAGCCGGTCGCCGCGCGCATCTTCGAGGCGTCGGCGCAGGTGTCGTGGACGTACACGTCGTCCGGAATGGGGTTCTCGACGAACTCCGGGTCGATGTCGGTCCCCAGTTCCTCGTTGAGCATCTCGACGACCGTGAGGAAGTCGTAGGCCTCGCCGGTCCCGAGGTTGTAGACGCCGTCGAGTTCGTGGTCTGCGGCCTGGATCAGCCCGCGGACGATGTCGTCGACGTGGGTGAAATCGCGGGTCTGCTCGCCGTCGCCGTACAGCACGGGCGCTTCGCCGTTCGCCATGTCGTCGGCGAACTGCGCGATGACGTTGGCGTACTCGCCCTTGTGCTCCTCCGCGCCGCCGTAGCCCTGGTACACTGAGAAAAAGCGCATCCCGGCCAGCGTGAGGTCGTAGTGGTTTCCGAAGTACTCGGCGTAGGTCTCGCGGGCCATCTTCGAGGCCTCGTAGCCCGTGTTCACCGTCACGTCCATGTCCTCGGGCGAGGGCTCGGTCCGACTGCCGTAAATCGAGGAGGTGGAGGCGTAGACGATGGTGTCACAGCCGTCGTCGCGGGCCTGCTCGACGGTGTTGACGAACCCCTCGACGTTGACCCGCGCGCCGTGGGTCGGGTCGTCCTCGTGCATCGCGTACGACGACAGCGCCGCGAGGTGAAACACCACGTCCACGTCGGTCGGCAGGTCGTCCTCGACGACGCTTCGTTCCACGTACTCGACATCTTCCGAGACGTTCTCGGCCGTCCCGAGATAGCCGTCGTCGAGCGCGATAACGTCGTTGTCCGCTGCGAGTTCGTTCGCGAGGTTCGCGCCGATGAACCCGCCGCCGCCGGTCACCAGAACCCGTTTACTTTCCATATCTGTGTCACGAAGTGCCCCGTCAAAAGTGGTGGTGTTTTTGTCCGTTTCGAACGCCCCACACGCCGCGTTCCACACAGTCTACCGTCGCATTTAAGGACGGCTATACCGAACAACAAATTATGTCATCTATCGAACTGACACCCAGCCAAAAGAACATTCTACAGGAACTGGTAAATCTCTACCGGGAGAGCGAGAGCGCGGTCAAGGGCGAGGACATCGCGGAGAAGGTCGACCGGAATCCCGGGACCATCCGCAACCAGATGCAGAGCCTGAAGGCCCTGCAACTGGTCGAGGGCGTCCCCGGCCCGAAAGGCGGATACAAGCCCACCGCGAACGCCTACGACGCCCTGCAGATCCAGGACATGGACCAGGCCGCCGAGGTCCCGCTCCGCCACAACGGCGAACTGGTCGAACATTCGAACGTCGAGGAGATCGACCTGACCAGCGTCCACCACCCCGAGAAGTGCCGCGCCGAGATTCAGCTTCAGGGCACGCTCTCTGAGTTCCACGAGGGCGATTCGATCACCGTCGGCCCGACGCCGCTCTCGAAGCTCCAGATCATCGGGACGCTCGAAGGCAAGGACGACACGAACAACAAACTCATCCTCGCTATCGACGACATGCGAGCCCCGGCCGGCGAGCCCGAACACTAGCTCCGGGCGGTTTTCCCATCTCGCTCTCTCCTCGCTCGTGGTGGCCGTCGCTCGCTCCATTCATCACGATTTTATCGGCATAATTTACCACAGGACGGGACCGATTTCAAAGGCTTTGTATCGGTCGGTTGCGGAGTCGTCGGTATGACAGAGAACGTAGTGGTACTCGGAGCTGGGTATGCCGGGGCAGGAACCGTCAAAAGTCTCGAAGACGAGTTGAACGGAGAGGCAGACGTGACGTGGATTTCGGACACGGACTACCACCTGGTGTTGCACGAGGCCCACCGCTGCATTCGGGACCCGAGCGTCCAGGAGAAG
>Ga0207772_100245_pt1 | contig 39753 bp, 34 predicted proteins | sample A23M3SouthBayCA_2_FD_187750 | JGI IMG/M metagenome (GOLD analysis project Ga0207772, IMG submission 187750) | Aerobic enrichment media microbial communities from Eden Landing Ponds, California, USA - A23 M3 (2) (SPAdes) | ecosystem: Environmental > Aquatic > Marine > Unclassified | place...
TCCACGGTCGACTTCCCGAACCCGTGCTCAGCGCCGCCAACGTCATCGAACTGAACAGCAACTACTGAACGTCACCCACCGAATGGGGTTCTGTTTTTCAGAATAGCAGACGATCCACATCAAAACATCTGTGCGAGGTGTAAACGGGAGAGACACCGCTTTTCAGCGGTCCTGATAGGTTCTTCTCGAGAGAATTACAGCGATATGGCTGTAAGTGTCTCTGCCCTCGTCTGATCATCTGTTCTGTTTTTCAGAACGCCCTGTGTCCGACCCAGAACACCGACGGGAAGGGACTGATCGCCAGCGTCCCAACCGTCCGCCTGCCAGCCACCGTCGCCCGGACCCCGTCCGTGACGACGCTGCTCGTCGAGAAGCCGAGAAGTCGAGAGGTCGAGAAGCCGAGAAGTCGAGAGGTCGAGAAGCCGAGAAGTCGAGAGGTCGAGAAGCCGAGAAGTCGACGTGAGACAGACGGAACCGGTGACCGGCTCAGTAGTTGTCGTAGACGGTTTTCTCGATAGTGTAGAACTCGAGCCCGGCGTCACCCTGTTCGCGCCACGTCTCGGACGAGGAGCGCTTGAAGCCGCCGAAGGGGACGTGGAGTTCGAGTCCGGTCGTCTTCTCGTTCACCTTCACGACGCCGGCCTCGGCCTCGTCGATGAATCGGTTCGCCTCGGTGTGGTCGTCGGTGACGACGCTGGCCGAGAGCCCGTACTCGACGTCGTTGGCGACGCGGAGCCCCTCGTCGAAGTCGCTGACCTCGATGACGGCGACGACCGGCCCGAACACCTCCTCACACGCGATCGTGTCGTCGTTGTCGACGTCGGTCAGGACGGTCGGCTCGACGAAGTGACCGGTCTCGACCGCGTCGCCCGTCGGTCGCTCGCCGCCCGCCGCGACCGTCGCGCCCTCGTCACGGGCGACGTCGACGTACTCCAGCGTCGACTCCAGTTCGTCGGCGCTGACCTGCGGCCCCATCTCGTGGTCGAGTCCGGGGCCGATGTCGATGGCCTCGGCTCGCTCGACGAGCGCCTCGACGAACTCGTCGGCCACGTCTTCGTGGACGATGGCGCGTGAACACGCGGTACACGACTGGCCGGTCGTCCCGAAGCCGCCGCTCGCGACGATCTCGGCGGCCTCCGCGGGGTCGGCCGAGTCGGCGACCAGCGTGGGGTTTTTTCCGCCCATTTCGGTTTGGACCCGCTTGCCGGCGTCGGTGGCCTGATCGTAGACCATCTGGCCGACCTGGCCGCTCCCGGTGAAGGAGACGGCGTCGGTGCCCTCGTTCGTGATGAACTCGTTGCCGACCGAGCTTCCGGGGCCGGTCACGACGTTGAGCACGCCGTCCGGGAGCCCGGCCTCGTCTAAGGCCTCGGCGATAGCGAAGACGACGCCCGGGGCGGCGCTCGCGGGCTTGAGAACCACGGTGTTGCCCGCGGCGAGCGCGGGCGCGAGCTTCCAAGCGGGGATGGCGATGGGGTAGTTCCACGGCGTGATCAGCGCGGCCACGCCGACCGGCTCCTCGCGCGTGTAGAGGGTCGTGTCGCGGCCGCTCGACCCTTTGACGGTGCCGCCGAGGTCGGAGGCCTTCCCGGCGAAGTAATGGAAGATGTCGATCGCGCGCTGTACCTCGCCCGCCGCCTCGGGCCGGGCCTTCCCCTCCTCCTCGACGAGCATCGTGGTGAGTTCGTCTTTCCGGTCGGCGAGGGCCGTCCCCGCCCGCCGGAGGATCCGACCGCGCTCCGGACCGGGCGTCGTCGCCCAGTCGTCCTGCGCGTCGACCGCCGCGCCGACCGCCTCGGCGGCGTCCGCCGCGTTGGACTGCTGATAGCTCGCTACCGTCTCGTCGGGAGCCGCGGGGTTGTGAACCTCGAACGTCTCTCCCGTCTCCGAGGCGACCCACTCTCCGCCGACGTAATTGCGATTAGGATCTGACACATCCTCACGTTCACGACCCATCCATACCATTCTTACGGTTTCAGCGACTTCTCACGAGTTCGGCGATCTGTGGTCGTCCAATACACTTTTGCAGATAGCCGCGAACGTCGAGCCATGTCAGCCGCCGACTATCTCGAAACCCTCAGGGACCGAGACTGGGAGCAGTTGGAGTCGGGGACGCTCCGCATCGCGATGATCAGCCTCGGGTGGTGGACCCGCGAACAGGCGATCCCCGCGGTCGCCGACTCGAAGTTCTGTGAGACGACCGTCCTCGTCAGCAGCAGCCGCGAGAAGGCGTCCGCGGCCGCCGAAGAAGTCCCGACCGTCGAGGCCGCGCTCGCCTACGAGGAGTTCACGGACGGCGAGGCGACCGATGAGTACGACGCCGTCTACGTCTGTACGCCGAACGGGCTCCACCTCCCGTACGCGGAGGCCGCCGCCGACTACGGGAAAGCCATCCTCTGTGAGAAGCCCGTGGAGGCGACCCGCGAGCGCGCCGAGCGCCTCGTCGAGGCCACCGAGGACGTTCCGCTGATGGTCGCCTACCGGATGCAGACCGACCCGCAAGTTCGCCGCATGCGCGAACTCATCGATGGGGGTGCCATCGGCGCCCCCGTCGCCGTTCACGGGAGCATGAGCCAGCAGATGCTCGAGACGGTCTCCGACGACGCCGACCAGTGGCGTCTCGACCCGGATCTCGTCGGCTACGGCGCGAGCGTGATGGACTTGGGGATCTACCCGCTCAACACCGCGCGGTTCGTCCTCGACGCCGACCCCGTCAGCGTGACCGCCCAGGTGCGGTCGGTCGACGACGCGTTCCGCGACGTCCCCGACCAGCACGCCGCCTTCACGATCGGGTTCGACGACGGGACGCAGGCGGCCTGCACGGCCAGCCAACACGGCGCGTACACGGGTCATCTCCGCGTCATCGGCACCGACGGCGAACTGGTCCTCGAACCGGTCTTCCTCGGACAGCCGGAACAGACGCTGACGCTCCACAGCGACGGTCGGCGCTTGGAGATCGACGACGGCAGGCGGGACGTGATGCGCGACGAGATGACCGAGGAGTTCGACTACTTCGCCGACCGCGTGCTCCGTGAGGCGCCGATCCACCCCGACGGCGATCACGCCCTCGTCGACATGCGCGCCCTCGAAGCGATCTACGACGCGGCCGAGACCGGGACCACGGTCTCGGTGTAGCGGTCCGGCTTCCCCGAGACGACCGCCTCGCGCGACGCCGACCGGCAGGTCGGGACGCGGGACGCGGCCTCCAAGCGGTCGCCGACTGCGACGACTGACGCCGGCGTCTCGGCCCCGCAGTCGATTGCGGACGGTTCCATCCACAACCTTTACTACCGGGTTCAGGGATATGTAGACGCTAATGGTCGATTACGAGAAGCTTCGCGACCCGAACGCGGAGTACACCATGCGGGACCTCTCGGCGGAGACGATGGGCATCACGAACTCGCGCGGCGGTGTCCGTGACGCCGAGATTACGGACGTACAGACGACGATGGTCGACGGCAACTACCCGTGGATCCTCGTCCGGGTCTACACGGACGCGGGCGTCGTCGGCACCGGCGAGTCCTACTGGGGCGGCGGTGACACCGCCATCATCGAGCGGATGAAGCCGTTCCTCGTGGGGGAGAATCCCCTCGACATCGACCGGCTCTACGAGCACCTCGTCCAGAAGATGTCGGGCGAGGGATCGATCTCGGGGAAGGTGATCTCCGCCATCTCCGGCATCGAGATCGCGCTCCACGACGCCGCCGGGAAGCTCCTCGACGTGCCCGCCTACCAGCTCGTCGGCGGGAAGTACCGCGACGAGGTCCGGGTGTACTGCGACCTCCACACCGAGAACGAGGCCGACCCGCAGGCGTGCGCCGCCGAGGCCGAACGCGTCGTCGAGAACTTCGGCTACGACGCCATCAAGTTCGACCTCGACGTGCCGTCCGGTCACGAGAAGGACCGCGCGAACCGCCACCTCCGAAATCCCGAGATCGACCACAAGGTCGACATCGTCGAGGCGACCACCGAGGCCGTCGGCGACAAGGCCGACGTGGCCTTCGACTGCCACTGGTCGTTCACCGGCGGCTCCGCAAAGCGCCTCGCGGAGGCGCTGGAGGAGTACGACGTGTGGTGGCTCGAAGACCCCGTGCCGCCGGAGAACCACGACGTGCAAGAGGAAGTGACGAAGTCCACGACGACGCCGATCGCCGTCGGCGAGAACGTCTACCGGAAGCACGGCCAGCGGACCCTCCTCGAACCGCAGGCCGTCGACATCATCGCGCCGGACCTGCCGCGCGTCGGCGGGATGCGCGAGACTCGCAAGATCGCGGATCTGGCGGACATGTACTACATCCCGGTGGCGATGCACAACGTCTCTTCCCCGATCGGCACGATGGCCTCCGCGCAGGTCGGCGCGGCCATCCCGAACTCGCTCGCGCTTGAGTACCACTCCTACGAACTCGGCTGGTGGGAGGACCTCGTCGAGGAGGACGGCCTCATTGAGGAGGGCCGCATGGAGATTCCGGAGGAGCCCGGCCTCGGCCTGACGCTGGACCTCGACGCCGTCGGAGAGCACATGGTCGAAGGCGAGACGTTGTTTGACGAGGCGTAAGCCGAAGTCAAGCAAGCGAATCTCTGATTCGCGTTGTTCGATCCGGCGTAAGCCCGATCGAGCCCGCTGAGCAAAGCGCAGCAGCGGTCGGCGAAACGGAAGACGGGAAACCGAGGAGTACGAGGGGTCGCCCCGACCCCGCTTCCCCGTCGGCGATACTCTTTTAATCGCGTCCGGTCATCAACGGGGTATGCGATATTACCGACTCCCCGGTGGAACGTACGACGAGGGCTCCGATTCGCTGGTCGTCGTCGATGATGACGGCGACGCCTACGACCTGTCGACGGCGTCGGACGACCTCGGCTCGTTCACGCAGCTCGCTCGCGCCGCGAACGCGTGCGACGAGTCCGTCGACGCCATCGCACGGGGCCGGATCGACGACGCGGAGTCGGTGGATTTCGACGCCGACGACGTGCTCCTGCCGGTGACACCCGACGAGGTGTGGGCCGCGGGCGTCACGTACCAGATCAGCGAGCAAGCGCGCGAGGCCGAGAGCGGCAAGCCGGAGGTGTACATCGACGTCTACGACAGCGAGCGCCCAGAGATATTCTTCAAGGCGACGCCCTCGCGGACGGTCGGCCCCAACGACGCGGTCGGGATCCGCGGCGACTCCACGTGGGACGCGCCGGAGCCGGAACTCGGCGTCGTGCTCCACCATGAGGAGGTCGTCGGCTACACGATCGGCAACGACGTGTCGAGCCGCTCGATCGAGGGAGAGAACCCGCTGTACCTCCCGCAGGCGAAGGTGTACGACAAGTGCTGTTCGGTCGGCCCGTGCGTGGCGACTCCGGAAGTCGTCGACGACCCCCACGACCTCGGGATGACGCTCACGATTGAACGGGACGGTGAGATCGTCTTCGAGGACTCCACGTCGACGAGCGAGATGGCGACCACCTGCGAGAAGCTCGTTTCGTATCTCCGCCGGCACAACGACCTCCCGGAGACCGTCGTCCTGCTGACCGGCACCGCCTTGGTGCCGCCCGAGTCGTTCACGCTCGCCGAGGGCGACCAGGTCACGATCGACATCGAAGAGATCGGTCGGCTCGTCAACGACACCGTCGCCGTCTGACGAAGCGTCGACGTCCACCCGAGATCCCCCGTGCCGACGACGGTGAGACGACCGTTCTGAGTGTCAGAATGTCAGTGCCAGTCACGGGTTCTGTTCGCTTTCGAGACGATGCGTTCAAACCGCATTTTCGGTGTAAATAGAGATTTCTCGCATCGTTTTCGTCGTTTGGAGTTACGCTCGCGTATTCTGTGATAGAGAATTTCGAAGTGTGGACTGACACGGCTCGGAACGGATGACATGCACGTGGAACCGCCGTCTCGGTCGAAAACGACCACCGTTGTACCGTGACATCGCGCGGTTGGAGCGGGAACCGTGACGATGAGTGTGTGAACCGTAACCGATCGACCCGATACGCCGCCGTCTCTCCGGGAGCGGTTCCAACGAACGAGTTCCGACACAGCGAACAGAACGCAATTACAAGCGTATTGGTGTAATACATTAGCGCCCCGATCTCACCGGAGAATCGAGGGATAGCGGACGTCGTCGCAGGTCGGAACTCACCACCGAGACCGGTTAGTCGATGCTTTCGACGTAGGCGTATTCCTCGGGAAGGGCGGCAGCGTCTTCCGGGAGGAGGGCGGCGACGAGGTAGTCGGCGTGGGTCCGGAAATAGTCGACGACGCGCGCGATCCGGTCGGAGTCGATGGCCTCGAGCGAGTCGATCAGCACGAACGGGACCGTCTCGTAGACGTCGTGGACGAGATATCCCGCGAGCGCGAACACGAGCCCCGTCACCTCCCGCTCGCTCTCCGAGAGGTGGTCTACGGTGTCCTCGTACGCCGTCCCGTCGGGCGACGACCGGACGATGTGGAGATCGAACCGGGTCCGCGTGACCTTCCGACGGCCCTCGCGGACCTCGGCCTCTCGGCGCTCGATCCAGATCCGGTCGAGGTTCTCGTACTCCAGGATGTCGAGCACCGTCTCCATGTGCTCGTTGAACTCTTCGACGGCGGTCTCCTCCACGCGGTCGACCCGGGTTCGCAGCTCCGTCAGCCGGTCGGCGAGGTCCTCGCGCTCCGCCTTCAGGTCCTCGCGGCGCTCGATCGCGGCCTCCCGCTCCTCGATCTCGTCGTCGATCTCGTCGATCTCGTCTTCGAGCCGCTCGATCCGGAGTTCGATCCCGTTCGCTTCGCGGTGGAGCTCCAGCGCCTCGTCGTAGCCGTCGACGTCGATCGACTCGGCCTCCGCTTCCAGTTCCTCGATCTCGTCTCGCTTCGACTCGATCCGGGCTTCGAGGTCCGCGATCCGCGACTCGGTCGACTCGATCTCTTCGTCGACCGCGTCGAGGCGCTCCTCGGCGCGCTCGATCTCGCGTTGGGCCTGCTGGATCGACGACTGCCGGTCGGTGAGTTCCTGGATCTCCGCGCGGACCTCGTTGCGCTCGTCGAGCTTGTCGGACCGAAGCTCCCGGAGCCGGTCGAGCGTCGTCTCGATCTGATCGGCCCCGACCTCGGACCCGCAGGTCCAACAGACCGTCTGGTCGTCCGCGGTCAGCGCGTCGGTCGGGTCGTCGCCGGGCATTCCGTCGTCGATGTCGAGCCCTGAGCCGTCCACCATGTCCTCGTTGAAGCCGATGACGCTCCCGAGCTCGTTGATGTCGTCGTCGAGCGAGCGCTTCCGGCGGCGCAGCTCGTCGATGCGACCGGCGAGCCGATCCGCGTTCTCGTCGGGCTCCTCGGCCTCCTCGACCGTCTCCCGAAGCTCCTCGCGCTCCGACTTGAGCTCCGCGAGCGTCGAGCGCTCCGTTTCGAGGTCGAACTCGAGGTCGTCGAGGTCGGACCGGCCGTCCCGGACCTGCTGGAACGCTTCCTCCATCTCCTGTTTGCGTGTTCGACTCTCCTCGACGCCGGCATCGATCTCGTCGAGCTCCTCGCGGACCGCCTCTAGCTCCTCTTCCGCCGTCTCCAGTTCTGCGACCTTCTCGCGGCGGTCCGCTTCGAGGTCGGGCAGGTCGTGTTCGAGGCTGTCGAGCGTCTCGATTTCGGACTCCAGCTCGTCGCGTTCGCGCTTGCACTCGCGGATCTCGGCGTCGATCGAGTCGGTGTCGATCGGACGCATGATGATCTCGCGGAGGTCGTCACCGCGCGCCACCGCCCGTCGGGCCTCGTTGTTCTCAAGCAGGAACGCGAACAGGTCGGCCAGTTCCGGGTCGTCGAGGTACGGATCACCGCCGAAGGTGACGGAGTCGCCGCGGCGCTGCAGGGTGCGCGTGTACGTCTCGTCGCCGAGTTCGAGGGTCACCTCGCCCTCCTCGGCGTCCCCCTTCAACGAACTCTGCCGGCTCCCGAGCCCGGCCATGAGCGCCTGCAAAAAGGAGGTTCGGTTCGTCGCGTTTCGCCCGGTCAAGATCGAGACGCTGTCCGGGAGCGTTACCGATGCCTCGTCGATGCCCCCGATGTTCCGGACATCGACGTGAACGGCTGATTTCGAGATTTGAGCCATCAATATAGTCGAAAAACAACGCTCGTAGTGTTAAATCTATCCTTCATTTACCCGACCCGGAACTGAGAAGTCACCGCCCCGCGCCCGACCCGCTGAATCGAGGTCGTTCTCAGGTGAACTGTTTGATCGCATAGTATCGTTATCTAGTAACTCTACAATAACATAAGAAAGTCTATGTTTCTTAGAGAGGAGATATCGGCTTGCGATCTCGATCGAGTATCACCGCCATTTCCGAACGTAGTCGGGTCTCGTTGACCCGGGCGGCGAAAGCGTTCAGCGTCTCTCTCGCGGAGGAGATCGGAGACAGCACGCCGCCCGGAGAGAGACCGATCTGGGCCGTTCGTCGGGAGCGTCTACTCGGCGCCGCCGAGCCAGCGGTGTCCGTGATAGACCGTTCGATCAAGGTCGGCGACGGGAACGGTCGGCGTCGTTGCGCAGCGAACTGACTCGCGACGCTTTTCGATTGCAAATGATATCCGCGCCGACCGGTTCTCCCAAAGGGTTCCACCCGTGCCAGCGGACGGACGGCGTATCGACCTCAGCCCGCACGACTATATCAATATACAAAATAATATTGAAATCTGATAATAGTGGTTGTCAGGCCGGGATCGGTCGACGATAGCAACCGCAGCGATCGCCTCGGTCCACACGCACCGTTCGTCTCCTCACACAGACGGTCGGCGGCGAGCCCCCCGGGCCGCCCGCCGACGTGCGGCTCCCGTCGGAGGCAACCCGCCGGGCCGTCGAGGACGCGAAGGTCGTCAGTCCAGCGCCGCCAGCGCCTCTGCCGCCTCGCGCGCCGCCTGGAGGTGGTCGCGGGCGCGCCGCGGGTCGTCCGTCTCCTCGGCCGCGCGGGCGAACCGCGTCAGCGTCCGCGTCAGCGATGCGCGGGCGTCGGCGACGGTCTCCGATCCGGCGGGAGCGGTCGGCGGCGACGCCGTCGGCTCCTCACTCGACCCCTCGGCGTTCGGCGAGGGCGAGGCCGCGTTCGAGGTCGCGGAGTCCCGAGTCGCGTTCTGGGTAACCGACCTGTCCGCATCCGGAGACGCCGGCGCGTCTCGCTCGTTCTGTGGCGGGCTCTCGTCGCTGTCATTGGTCCTCACGACCGTTCGGGGCGCGTTCCCCGCCTCCCCCAGCGCCGCGGTCTGCGCGCTCCCCTGCGAGTCACCCTGCGCGGTCTCGCCCGCCCCGGTCGCCTGACACGTCGGGCAGAACTCCTGCCCGTCGTGGCGGAAGATGGGGTCGCCGCAGTCGTCGCAGTGGCGGTTCGTCATCGTCGCGCCCTGCAACAGCAGCTCTGACATCCGCTGGGTGTGTTCGCGCTTCTCGTCGTCGTCCGCGAACTTCTCGCGGAGCTTCTCGCGTTCGGCCTCCTTGTCGAATCCGTCGGTCATGCGTGGACGAACGTGATTCACGAGCAAAAGTCCGGTGGGCTCGGAACGGGGCGGAGCGGGGTGAAGGGTGGAGCGAGACGAGACGGACGGTTGAGCGCGACCTACTCCTCGGTCTTCGTGCGGTCGTCGGGGTCGAGTTCGCCGCGGTGGATCTTCTCTCCGTCCTGCGCGACCTGCCGGCCGAGCACCGCGCACTTCACGCGCATCGGGGAGATGTCGACGCCGAGCATCTCGGTGACGTCGTCGGTGTCCATCTCGTGGAGCTCCTCGATCGACATCCCGTGGAGCCGTTCGGAGAGCATGCTCGCCGAGGCCATCGAGATGGCGCAGCCGTCACCGGTGAACCGCACCGCCTCGATCGTCTCGCCCGCGTCGTCGAGGGCGACCTGCATCCGGATCGTGTCGCCACAGGAGGGGTTCTCGCCGACGTGCGTGAAGTCCGGATCCTCGAGTTCCCCGTAGTTGCGCGGGTTCTTGTAGTGGTCGAGGATCTGCTGCCGGTACATGTCCGAGCCCAGTCCCATATCGGTCACGAGTAGGCCCGTGCGAGTCAAAAGGGTTCCGTCGATCGCGGCGAGCCGGAGCGCCGACGGCGACCGACCGGCTACTCCTCCGAGCGAGGCGTTCCCGCCGACGCCCCCGGTGTGTCCGGTGACACCGTCGTCGCCGTGCGGGGGGGCCGAACGTCGTCGACGAGCCCGCAGAGCCGTTCGAGAATCCGGTCGTACTGGCCGTGTTTCGGTCGCTTCGAGAAGAAACCGTCGGCGCCCGCGGCGAGCGCCGCCGCCTCCGCCTCGTCGCCGCGGCAGGTGGTGTGGAACACGACCGGAACCTCGACGCCTCGCGCCCGGAGCCGTTCGATCAGTTCGACGCCGGAACCGTCCGGAAGCCGCTGTTCCGTCACGACGCAGTCGGCCGCGTCGATCTCCTGTCTCGCCGCCGTCATCCCGTTGACCGAGCGGACCACGAACCCGTCGGCGAGCCGCTCCGCGAACGTCGCCAGCAACTCCGCGGAGCGCGCGTCCGGATCGACGTGAAGCAGGACGGCGGAACCGCCGTCTCCAGTGGGGTCACCGGTGGGGGCGTCCTGAGATACGCCGTCTGCCGCCCGTGATCGGTCTGTCATACTGATTCATCGAACGCGGCGTGTACGGGTATAAACAGGAGATATTCGCCCCGAATTTCCCCGGATTAAGCCCGTTTAATCGTTGAATGGGGGTGGGTTTTATATAGGTGGGAACGACCGACCCGCCGACGGCGGGGCCCGAGACCGAGATGCGGACCCCCGCAGTTCGGCGCGCGGAGCGCGCGTCGGGTCAGGCGAACAGGTCGCGCGCCTCGCCGACGGCCTCGACCAAGGCGTCGACCTCATCGACGGTGTTGTAGAGGTAGAAGGAGGCGCGCGCGGAGGCGGCGACGCCCAGTTCGTCGTGGAGCGGCTGGGTGCAGTGGTCGCCGGCGCGGATCGCGACGCCGTAGTCGTTGAGGATGCTGGACAGGTCGTGAGCGTGGACGCCTTCGACGTTGAACGCGACGAGCCCGCCGCGGTCGTGGCCCGGCGGGCCGTAGATCTCCACGCCGCCGAGATCGGTCAGCTCGTCGTACGCGTACTCGGCCAGCAGGTCCTCGTGGGCCTGCACGTTCTCCATGCCGATCGCCTCCAGGTACTCGATCGCCGCCGCGAACGCGATCCCCTGCGCGATCGAAGGTGTTCCGGCCTCGAACTTCCACGGGAGGTCCTCCCACGTGGAGTCCTCGAAGGAGACGCGCCGGATCATGTCGCCCCCGTAGAGATACGGTTGCATCTCGTCGAGGATCGCTTCGCGGCCGTAGAGGGCGCCGATCCCGGTCGGACCGCACATCTTGTGGCCGGAGAAGGCGAGGAAGTCGACGCCGAGGTCCGTCACGTCGACCGGGCGCGTGGGAACCGACTGCGCGCCGTCGGCGAAGACGTACGCGTCGTGGTCGTGGGCCATCGTCGCGATCTCGGGGATCGGGTTGACGGTGCCAAGCGTGTTCGAGACGTGGACGACCGACACCATCTGCGTGTCGTCGTCGATGCACTCGGCGGCGTGCTCCATGTCCAGCCGGCCCTCGTCGGTCACCTCGACGAACCGCACGTCTGCGCCGGTGCGCTTGCCGATCTGCTGCCAGGTGACGAGCGAGGCGTGGTGCTCCATCTGCGTGAGGACGACGTTGTCGCCCGGGCCGAGTTCGTCGAGCCCCCACGCGTAGGCGACGAGGTTCATCGCCTCCGTGGTGTTCTTCGTGAAGACGATCTCCTCGCGGCCCGACGCCCCGATGAAGTCGGCGACGGTGTCGTGGGCCTCCTCGTAGGCGACGGAGGCCTCCTGGCTCAGCTGGTGGATCCCGCGGTGGACGTTGGCGTTGTAGCCGCGATAGTAGTCCGCGATCGTGTCGACGACCTGGTCCGGCGTGTGCGAGGTCGCCGCGCTGTCGAGGTAGACGAGCGGCGTGTCGTCTCCCGGGCCTTCGCCCGGCGTCTCCGGATCGCCGCCGACCTTCCGATCGAGGATCGGGAAGTCGGCGCGGACGGCCTCGACGTCGAACGGGTACTGTTCCTGAACTCCCATTACCCGGATATCGGTCCCGAGCACTAACACACCTTCGGTCCGGTACGTGTTGCCAGTGTCTGGGAGGGGACTTGAAGAGCCCTACCCGCTGGTTCGTCTTTATAAACCTCCGTTATGACCTCTCGTCTGAGAGAGTACGTTTCGTGTGTTCTTTGATGTGTGGTGGGAACCAGATTTTTCACCAAGAGAGTACGTTTCGTGTGTTCCTCATGACTAAGAGGGCTCGATCACCTCGCGGATCGGCAAGGCGCAAGCCTGCGATTTCGATCGGAAGTCACTGACATTGAGAGAGTACGTTTCGTGTGTTCTTCGCCAGACTCGAAAGTGATCTCGTCCACATTCAAAGAGAGTACGTTTCGTGTGTTCAGTGAAATACGAAGAACACCTTTGCTCGGGGGTGTCGAAATATATCTTTCAGAGAGATCATCGTCTGAAACAGCCGGTTGATGAGAGTTGCTTACGTATCGTTCGGAGCTAAACTGCTATCCCTATTGAATCAGAATCTCCTGTTCGAGTGATGGTTCATACCAGATCTCTGCCTTCAAGGCTATTCTTCCCAACTCGCTGTTCGACGCTGGCCACGGAAACGACATCTCTTCAGACGAATCGATTTCAAGATAGATCCGGGAGGGGGTATCCCCTACTGGAACACTCTCGTTGGCTGTCTCAGCGTCCATCTCGAACACTTCTTCTTGAAAGTGCCCCTGCAAAGAATTTCCAATTCGAACTGTAATCGTATGAGAGTCCTGTGAGCCATTATAGATTCCAAATTCATACTCTTGCTGTTGCCCGTCAGAAATAACATCCGAACAACCAGCGGTTAGGACAGTAAGAGTAGTTCCTACCGTAGCCAGTAATGAGCGTCTTTTCATATTTCAGAAGCCCCGTTGCCGGTTAAAATGTTTTCTGGGTAATAAGACGGCTACCACAGAACTCTGTATTGGCCAGTTCCGGGTCAAAATATATCACTATCTGAGAATTTTAATAAATCCCTTTCGTCTCTTTTTTGGTTCTGAAAATAACTGTGAATCGCTCGGGTCAAGCCCCGATGCACTCGGTCTGCTCCGCCTGTAGACTCACGACTGAAAATCTACTCAGCGGGTCTGATCAGCGATCTCCTTCCGTGTTTGGACAACGATGTTCGGATCGAGATCCAGTTCGTACTCGTAGTACTGTCCGCCACTTCGACCCTGATTCTGTTCGTGCCGGATGAGAAACCCGAGCATGTGGAGATCGGAGAGGTGGTCCTGCACGCTCTTTAGCGTCGTCAACGGTGACGCCCCGTGGGCGTTGGCAACCGTCTCGTATACCGTCTGAACCTCCTTGGATCGTGCCGGAAGCTTGTCTTCCTTAGCCAGCGTCGCAATCGCTTCGAGAATATACTGGGCGTGCTCGGTCTGATCGCGGATCTTGTTCTGAAGACGACCCCGCTGGACGAGCGTCCGTGCCCGCTCGATGTGATCGTCGATCACGTGTCGGTCGCCCTCCCGTTCTGCGACTTCGGATCCAACACGGAGAAAGTCGATCGCTTGCCGTGCGTTCCCCATATCCTGTGCGGCGAGTGCCGCCGCCTTCGCGATAGCCGACTGGTCACACACATCATCAACGAACGCTTTCTCCGCCCGGTGACAAAGGATCGTCTGGAGTTCGCCCGCGTCGTACGGGCTGAACGAGATTTTCGTCTCCATCAGCGTGTCTTTGACTTTCGGCGACAGCGACTGACGAAACGTGTAGTCGTTGCTAATACCGACGATACCGACGAGCGCCTCCGAAATCTGATTGTTCGCGCGTGCTCGCGGCAGCTCGTACAAGAGTGTGTTTGCGTCGTCGAGGTGGTCGATTTCGTCGATAACAAACAGATGCGTTCCACCGGTTCGGTCGAGTTGCGTGTACAGTTCGTCGAACGCGTCACCCGTGCCGAGCCCCCGCTTCGGGAAGTTGCTGGCCCCTTCGGGTAACAACCGGTTGACCAACTGTCGAACGACCATAAAGTGTGTCCGACCGTTACAGTTTATTTGATGGATGTGCAGGTCGTCTGCCTGCTCGCGGGTTGCTGCCTCCTCCCGTAATTCGTCCATCATATACTCGGTGACAGCAGTCTTCCCGAGACCGGCCTTCCCGTACAGAAAGACGTTCTCAGGCTCGCGTCCGAACAAAACGTCCTGAAGAGCATGACTGTACGCCTCGATCTCTTCGTCCCGTTCGAGGATCGTCTCCGGTTGGTAGCTTTCCGTGAGAACCGACTTGTCGGTGAAAATCGTTTCCGTAATATCGCTGAAGGGCCCCGACATCCGTTGAGGGCAGCAACGATCTATCTTAATATAAAACTACTGTTCGTGAGTTTCGTATGATGTTGCTTCATATTGAATTACCTGCAACCACCCTGTCTGCTCTCGGTTTTCTACATTGTCCTCGCAAAAACACACGAAATGTACTCTCTCAATGTCATCGACGACTCAGACGGCGGAAGGATCGTGATACGTACACACGTGGCGATCCCGCCCGCTCCCGTACCACGCCCGAACTAGTGCGCTTTTGAACGCGGGGGGCCTCGATCCGGGTATGACCGATACGCTCAGGCTCGCCACGCGCGGCTCGGACCTGGCCCTCCGGCAGGCCGGGACCGTCCGCGACGCCCTATCGAGCCGCCGTCGCGACGTGGAGATCCGGCGCGTCGAGACCCGCGGCGACCAGATCCCCGACGAGCTGATCCACCGCCTCGGCAAGACCGGCGCCTTCGTTCGATCGCTCGACGAGGAGGTGCTGAACGGCGACGCCGACCTCGCCGTCCACTCCCTGAAGGACGTCCCCACCGAGGGGATGGACGACATGGTCGTCGCCGGCGTCCCCGAGCGCGCGCCCTCCGGCGACGTGCTCGTCCATCCCGACGGCCTCGGCGTCGAGGACCTCCCGTCGGGCTCCGTCGTCGGGACCGGCTCGCTCCGGCGGACCGCCCAGATCAAGGCCGCGCGCCCGGACCTCGTCGTTGAGCCCCTCCGCGGCAACGTCGACACCCGGATCGAGAAGCTGCTCGCCCCACGCCTGCAGGCGGAACACGAGCGCCGACTGATCGCCTCGGGCGAGGCGCGCGCGGCGACGGCGGAGACGGGCGACGAGGGAGGCGACGACGCCGAGCGCGACGCCGACGAGCCGAACTGGGACGCGCTCAGCGACGACGAGGGTGCAGGAGACGATGATGAGGGCACTGGAGACGAAGACGAGGTCGACGAGGAGTTCGACCGCACCGTCGACGAGTGGTTCGACTCGCTCTCCGACCTCGAACGGTCGGCGATGGAGCGGAAGGTGGAGACCGAGTACGACGCCATCGTCCTCGCGGAGGCGGGGCTCCGCCGCTCGGAGCTGTTCTACGAGGTACCCACGACTCGGCTCCCCCGCGAGGAGTTCGTCCCCGCGGCCGGGCAGGGCGCGATCGCCGTCACCGCGACCGACCCGGACGTGATCGAGGACGTTCGCTCCGCGATCGACCACCCGCGGACCCGGGTCGCGGTCACCGTCGAGCGCACGATCCTCGGCGAACTCAACGGCGGCTGTGTCGCCCCGATCGGCGTCTCCGCGCTCGTGCAGGGCGAACACGTCCACACGCGCGTCCGCGTGCTCTCGACCGACGGCACCGAGGAGGTGGCCGACACGCGCGACCTCCCGATCCGGTCGCACGCGAAGGCCGCCGAGGAGTTCGCGGCGGACTTGGCCGACCGCGGCGCGGCCGATCTGATCGAGACCGCCCGAGAGGAGGCCGAGGCCGACGAGGAGCCCGAGAGGGGAGCCCGAGAGGAGGGCGACGATGAGTGAGGCGGACGGCGCGGCGACGCCGGGCGGAGCGAACGACGGCGACGTCGGCACCGTCTCCCTCGTCGGCTCCGGACCGGGCGACCCGGACCTCATGACCGTGAAGGCCGCCGAGCTGATCGAGTCGGCGGACGTGGTGCTCCACGACAAGCTCCCCGGCCCGGAGATTCTCGGACGGATTCCCGAGGAGAAACGCGAGGACGTCGGCAAGCGAGCCGGCGGCGAGTGGACCCCGCAGGAGTACACGAACCGGCGCCTCGTCGAACTCGCGCGAGAGGGGAAATCGGTCGTCCGCCTGAAGGGCGGCGACCCGTTCGTCTTCGGACGCGGCGGCGAGGAGGCCGAGCACCTCGCGGAGGCCGGGATTCCCTTCGAAGTCGTCCCCGGCGTCACCTCCGCGATCGCGGGCCCCGCGGTCGCCGGGATCCCGGTGACGCACCGCGACCACGCCTCCTCCGTCTCCTTCGTCACGGGCCACGAGGACCCGACGAAGGAGGAGTCGGCGGTCGACTGGGACGCGCTCGCCGCGACCGGCGGCACCATCGTCGTGCTGATGGGCGTCGGGAAGCTCCCGGCGTACACCGCGGAGCTCCGAGACGCCGGGCTCGACGGCGACACCCCCGTCGCGCTGGTCGAGCGCGCCACGTGGCCCGACATGCGCGTCGCGACCGGCACCCTCGACACCATCGTCGACGTCCGCGACGAGGCGGGGATCGAGCCGCCCGCGGTCACGGTGATCGGCGACGTGGCCGCGACGCGCGAGCGGGTCGTCGAGTTCCTCGAAAACGACGGCGAGCGGGGTGGTGACGCGTGAGCGGCGAGTCCAGCGGCACAGCCGACAGCGACTCCGACGGCGCGAGAGACGACGACTCCGACGCCCCGAGCGTCGCCGTCTTCCGCCCCGCCGACGAGCGGATCGACGACGCCGAGTCGCTGTTGACGTCACTCGGCGCCGACCCGATCGCCGACCCGATGCTCGCGGTCGAGCCGACGGGCGAGACCCCCGAGGCCGCACCGTACGTCGTCCTCACGAGCAAGACGGGCGTCGAACTCGCCGTCGAGGCGGGCTGGGGGCCGGGCGACGCGACCCTCGTCGCCATCGGCCCCGCGACCGCCGGCGCGGCCCGCGAGGCGGGCTGGACCGTCGACCTCGTCCCGGACGAGTACACCTCCGCCGGGCTGGTGGCGGCGCTGGAGGGTCGCGTCGGCGGTGAGCGCGTCGAGGTTGCGCGCTCGGACCACGGCAGCGACGTGCTCTTGGACGGGCTCCGCGACGCCGGCGCGACCGTGACCGAGACGGTCCTCTACCGGCTGACGCGCCCGGAGGGGGCGGGCGAGTCCGCGGACCTGGCCGCCGCGGGCGACCTCGACGCCGCCGCGTTCACCTCGTCGCTCACGGTGACCCACTTCCTCGACGCCGCGGCGGAACGCGGGGTCCGCGAGGCGGCGATCGCGGGACTGAACGACGCGGTCGTGGGCGCGATCGGGCCGCCGACCGCGGAGACGGCCGCCGAACACGGGATCGACGTCGACGTGATCCCCGACGACGCCGACTTCGAGGCGCTCGCGGGGACCGTCGTCGACGCGACGGCACCGGAGTAACGGACGGCGGCCTCGGGGTTCGACTCCCCGACGCGGGTTCCCGCTCCGGCGGGGCTGACCCCAGACGATATTCAGATATATCGACAGTTCTCAGCGCCGAGATCGAGATCGGTTCTGACAGTCCGACTCGACAAATTGGTGACCGAAAGGGGCTAAATGGCCACTAATCGGGATGTTCGAACTGATCTTGCCTTTTGCCTGGGTATCAAAATGGATAATTCGTGGAGTACGTTTATCAGCCGACAGGTGAGAGGGAGTAGCATGGAACCGAGCGAGCGATGGTCGATCCGGGTCGACGACGGGGTGCTCGTCGTCGAGCTCCCGCACGGGACGGGGCTCTCTCCGTCGGACGGGGAGTCGCTGCTCGATCGGTGGCGGACGCTCGCGGCCGAGCCACGAGTGGGCGCCGCCGTGCTCGTCGTACGGACGACGCGTCCCTGCTCGGACGCCGGACGGCGGACGCTCCGCCTCGCGGCGCGGGCCGCCGCCGACCACGGCATGACGCGGTTCGCAGTGGTCGCGGAGCGCCCCAAGCGGCAGTACCTCGAACGGACGATGGACGTGGACGGAGTCGACGCCGAGCCGTTCAACGACGCCGCGGCCGCGATGCGGTGGGCGAAGTGCCTGGCGGAGCCGGCGACGTCCGTCGCCACCGAGTGAGTAGTCGGCTTCGTGAGAGTGGTGTCAGCGGGGACACACCAGACAGAGACGTGTTAACTTCCCGAGGAACATCCGTGCTGAGGGTGGGGGTGCGAGAAAGATCGAATCTGTGTTGTTCACGGAAACTGACAACATCAGTGACGGCTCCTTCATTGTGGTGTCTCCAGCAGCCACACCAAACGAGCACGGACTGCCATGCTGGCGGAGTTCATACGGGATCTCACGTGGGCACGCACGAGACGGATTCAGGATGTGCGCGCATGAACAGCGCCGATCGGCGGCGCGCGACTGCGAAACCTCCTGATCCCGCAAGCCTGTTCTGCCGATGTCAGCTGGAGTGCGCTTACCTTACGAAGATCACTTATAAAATTCAACTGCTGTGTGCTGACGCTGGCGTCAAAAGCGTATTTGTTCGACAGTGACGGCACCACGGCAAGTAATCTGCTCTCATCGAGTGATATCAGGCATATCGGGAGCAGTACGAGCCGGTGGTCGGGAATTAAGATATTTTCCTACGGCTTCACCTGAGTGGTTGAATTCTGCTGAGAGAATTGACCGTGGGGATTGAAATACCTCGAAGTCGACATGTTGGTATGGACGGAGATGCGGCGACAAACATCTGTAAGCAAGTTATTGAGACACTCTCTGACGTGGTTGTTGTCGATCAAGATGTACTCGAGACAGTGCTCACCGGTGTGCTCTCTCGCGGACATGTGCTTGTAGAAGACGTCCCGGGAACAGGAAAGACACTTACCGCACAGAGTTTTGCGTCGGCGCTAGGATTATCGTTCAATCGAATCCAGTTCACACCAGATCTCCTCCCGAGCGACATCACAGGATCACACGTATACCGAGAACAACAGGGTGCGTTTGAATTCGCAGAGGGGCCAATATTTGCAAACGTCGTTCTGGCAGATGAGATTAATCGGGCGCCACCAAAAACACAGGCAGCGCTTCTGGAGGCAATGTCGGAAGGACAGGTCTCAGCAGATGGAACAACCTACCAACTCCCCGACCCGTTCTTTGTTATCGCCACACAGAATCCGGTTGAACAAGAAGGAACGTTCGCGCTTCCGGAGGCACAGCGCGACCGGTTCATTCTGAAGACGACACTCGGCTATCCTGATACGGAGGGGATGGCAACTATTCTCGACCGGCGAATTGATCGGACCGCCCGGACGCCCAGCCCACAACGCGTCGTTGACGGCGAGGTCGTGTCTGAGTTGCAAATGGTACCTGAACGCGTAGCAGTAGACGATGGGATCCGTGATTACATCATTGCTCTCGGAGAGGCAACCCGGGCAGATGAGCGGGTTGAGGTCGGTGTCTCCCCACGTGGGATCCAGCGGCTGCTTGAGGCGAGTCGGTCCCATGCACTCATCCAAGGCCGTGAGTACGTCGCCCCTGATGACATCAAAGCAATCGTCTCGGAGGCATTCATCCATCGATTGGTACTCACCGCAGACGCGACGGTCCGTGACGTGTCGCCGCAAGCGGTTGTGGCCGATGTTGTCGACCATGTTGAGGTGCCTGCTGTCGCCGTCGAATAGGCAGAAGTGGCACTGTTGTACCCCTTGAAAAGACAGGTATTCTGATCCAGTTGTGGTCAGTGCAGAATATTGCTGTACTAAATCCGCCTCAATAATCCCTCATCTTGTCATAAACTCCTTGCAGGATACAGTAAATCCCAGTAGTATGAGGTGTTTGTTGATTGCCCCCGTCTGGCTGTCTCAACTGGCGGGATCAGTTTGTGAACAATCTTTTGAGACTCTATTATATCTAGTGAGATATCAGAGGACGTTGAGAGAAACCCTACTAGCGATGACTACGAAGGGCGTAGCGAGGTATGGCGGGAGGAGTGCCTCTGACATACTTCGCTTCCCCGTTCTATCTTTTATAGCTATTATATTAGCGATAAATTGAGCAGATTATATATTTAAAAAATATCAAAACAACAACTCAGTCCCGGTATTGAGTCTGTGTGTATTTGAACGAGGCAATTGCAACAGGGCCATGTGAGTCGATACCGGCCGTATCAACGCTACCGCGTCGCAAGGAACAACAGGAGTGTTCCGACTGGCGCCGCGACCACGGCAACTGCAGTTGGGGGAGCAGGGAGCTGTGGCAGTCGATTGACAATCGCAAGCGTACCGATACCGAGCCCAACAGTGCCCACAGCGAGCACAGCACCACCAGCCCCATGGACGATTTCCGCACGGCGAGAAGTGCCTGCACGGCCGACCTCTTGTCCAAGCGTCGTGGCGAATTCACCGAGATCCAACACGTACAGGCTCGTAGCGACACCAATAATGACAACTGGGATTGAGACATTAGAGATGCCCGCAGCGATAGCGGCGAGAAATACGCCACTTCCAGCGAGTTGCGTGCCAGAATCTCGGCCCAACAGTCCCACCGCATGGACGAGACTTACACCAACTGCAGCACATGCTGCGGTTGCAAGCCCGAGGAGGATGCCGCCTGTGAGCAACGCAAACGAGCCAACCGTGGCGAACAGGTCCCGCAACATGCGTTGAGCTGTGTCGCTTGTACTCTGCTCCAGCATGGCTGCCGCGGCGGGTTCATGACCGACCACAGCTACGGCAGTCAGAAGACTGCCGACAGCAAGCGGGGCAATAGGGAGGTACGTGGGACGGAACTGACGCGAGGCTAGCATCCGCACTAACCGCACAACGAGGAGACTGGCGATCCCAATGGCGATGCCAACGACAAATAGTTGCCGAGGAAACGGCGCGTATGAGACCGCAAGGAGTCCTCCCACCACATCTGCCGGGAACTCATCAAGTGAGATCACAGACGAACTAACCACAATGACCGCACAAAATTCAGTGACGATAGCAACTGCCATGACCATGCGCAACCCCTGTCGGATGCTGTCGCGCACGTACGTGGCGGATTGGCGATTCGATTCACGTGTGAGTTCAACTATTGGAAGGCGCCCAACCGCCACGTAAAGTACAGCTGCGGTGGCAAAACACAACGCGACGAGTTCAACAAACTTGGGAAGCGCGGCAGCAACTCCTGACATGGGTTGTACTGGGCGAATCAGCTGGTCGAAGCGAGCTGCGATCAGTTCGGCCCCGGCGGAATTCAGTGGTTGCCACCGATCAACAGCGATGGCCACAACCGGAACAAACCCCACACTCAGTAGCCGAAGCGCCGTATATCCTGCGTCACGTGTTGGTGAGAGATCACGAAGTGCAGTAACCACCCCAAAGCCGGTGGTCAGCCCAGCTCCGACGATCAGGAATGGAGCAACTGCGAGAGTTCCGAACGGAGGTGTTGGCGGCCACGCGACTTGAACAATGGCGGCTGCCGCAAAGGAACCAAGCAACCCAAGTCCAGTTATCGTTGCAAGCAGCCCACCCGCTGCGACGGTGAGACGAGAGTCATCGGTTCCAACAGCGGCGACCGTCACCGCCAGTGCAATCCCGGTGACAGTCCCAAGAAGTGCCACGAGAACGTCGCTTGTAAGCGTAGCGAGCCCGAGTGTGCCAACAATTGCAGCGATGGCTGCCGTCGCAGTGGTCGGGAGTGTCGGCTGCCAGTTTGTTGCTGGAATCTCACCACCACCTGAGGAGTTGGTCATGTAGCGGCCTCCATCGCACGCGTCAGTGGGAATCGAGTGTCCCAGTCACACACGGTGGCACCTGCAGCCCGCAACCGCGCAAGAGTGAGGCGGCGCTCGATCCGCGTCACGGTCTTTCCGATCGTATCCAGATTGGTGATATCGGGAGTTACGACGACGACGTGACGATCCGTTGCACACAGCGTTTCGACCAGTTCACCGGTTGATTCGTCAAGCGCCGGTGTCACCAGCACGATGTCAGCGTTTGGGGGGAGCCGCTCGTGGAGCCCACATGGGTGGGTCGGAACGTTCCTGTCACCATCGCGTGTGGCCGCGACGAGGCTGTCAAACGTTGCATCAATCTGGCGTCGTGTTGCCTCGTCTGCACCGGGTGGGATCCATGGCTGGTCATCTGTATTCGTCGGCACCGGAACTGCGATATCGGCAGCCGTGATACTGCCTGTACGGAGCCCCACTTCGTTGCCAGTTGCGAACAGTCGCGTCACAACGCGGTCTGCGGCGTAGATCATCAGCTCGCTCGCAGTCGGGTACCCCGGGCCACGAGAGACCTGCCCAGTCCCAATCCCATGGACGAGAACAACTGTCTCTGTTGCGCTCGTCTCAGTGAATTGGATTGTTGCGAGGTTGCCAGTCTTCGCGAACCCGCGCCAATCAACTCGTCTGACATCATCGCCCGGATGGTACTCTCTGGTCGAATGGAATTCGATCCCCTCGCCGCCACGATCGACCGGTTGCGTTCCGACACGCTGAAGCGCCCCCTGCAGCTGTGGCACATCGCCGGCATTACGCTGGCAAATCAGCGTTGTCGTGCCTGTGACGCTGGGTCGAGTAGTGGTGACTGCGGCCGAAGAGAGTGGGCGAACGCGCACAATCGGTGGCGTAAATTCGTATGCACCCTGGCTCGGGACGACGTCATACGCAAAGGAGGCAGTCTCACCGGGTCGGATCGACAGACACGCACGTGGGGAGCCAGCGTCAACAGGGAGTTCTGTCGGCACGCCATCGATAATTCGAACGTCGGTGAGGGTTGCATCTCCGACGTTTTTGAGACGCAGCGTGACTGTTGTTCGCTCACCGGGAGCCGCTGGCGCCGGATCAATATCTCGGTCAATACTGACATCGACGGCAGGAGGGGTGGCGATCCACCCGACGAGAAGATAGCCGAGTGGCACCGCCGCCCCCACGAACAGCGCGGGTTCCCCGAACACGGTACCGATGGTCACGAGGATAACTGCAGCAAGAGTTGCGCCATCGAACCGCCCCGTGAGAGAGGTGGCTGTCATGTCCGATCACCCGTGGGGAGTTGGTCGCTCTCGGTATCGAACCGGGCAGCCATCACACTGGTTGTTCGCTCAATCCGCCGGCGTTTGGTCTGCGCCGGACGGAGCCAGGCGAGAAGACGGTGACGGAGCGAAAGCGTCCCCTCACGGTCGGCGAGATAGGCTGCTGCAACGGTATCGTCTGTCCATGTGCCGTCATCGAGACGGGTTTGCGCCTCCTCGGGTGAGAGCCCGTCAACGGTAACGAGCGCATCGGCCGTGAGTGAGCGTAATTCCGTCCGGATAGAATCCGCCTTGCTTCTACCGGTGGCGTCCACTACTGTCTCAACACGGTCATCAAACGATGCACCGACCACGGGCGTGGTGTCTGCTTCTTCCGGTGGATTCGTTCGTAACGTCCCGAAACTGGGCGGATGTTCGTCGTCTGGGCGTGAAGGTTCCGACTGTCCATCAGCCCATGCGGGTCTTGTCAACAGTATCCACAATGTACACCCCACTCCAAGTAAGGCGAACAGCCCCGATCGCATCATTTCGTCAGCGATCGCCGGACTCCGAGCAATCTCCGTAATCGAGATGATCGATTCGACCTGTTGTGGTGCAAACAGACGCAACGCCGCGAATCCAATGAGGGCCACGCCGGAGACACCAACGACCACACGAACTGCTCGTGAAAATGCACCCGCCCCGCCTGGGCTGTTCGATTCGGTGGATGCACTCGGGGACTCGGTGTCATCGGGCGTCGAGTCTGCGGATCCGTGCGCGCCTTGGTCTTCGATTCTGTTTGAGGTGGCTGATTGCATTCCACGACCCTTCACGGATTTGCCTCCGTTTCATCCTCGTCGGTGCGGATCTGTTCAACTGCGTCCCGAACGGCCGGCGCGCACTCATCTGGAGACGTAGTGCCGTACTCAACGTCCCGAAACGCATCAGTTATTGTCCGAACAGAATCCGGTGGGAGTTCATCTCGACGGATCGCCCAGCGTGCGATCTCTCCCGGGGTCGAGGTACGCCACGACTGAATTGAGACGTGATCACGGAACTCCGCCCACGCCTCTCGGATCGTAAGCAGTTCATCATTGACTTCCGCACCGTCGATTTCGCCCGACTGTCCACTGTGGCTCGGTGTATCAGATGATCCAACGCCAAACGCGCCGTGACGGAGCGACTGCACGAACTGGCGAAGAGCAGCAAAGAGTGTTACGGGGTGAAGTCGGTTAGGAAGTGTCCGAACGATGGCCGCAACACGACGAGTGACTCGACCGACGTGCCTGCCGAGCGCGTGCAGAAGTTGTATTGCTCCACCAATCCCCTCCCGGAGCAAAGAAATCGCTCTGATCACGCCGCGACGAAACGCTGACACCATGTGATCAATAGTGCCCGCGAACCCAACGAGCCCGGCGATTGCAGAGCGCACCAACCGAACGGCCACCCGAACCACTGAGCGGGAGGTCGACCGCACAGATGTTCCGCTCCGGTAGACGCGTCGGCCAACCACACCAACACCAACGACGCCGATGCCAAGCACAAGCAAAAGATTACGGTAGAGATTGGTCACGGTGGTTGTCGCTGTCGAACTGGTCCCGTCCAATTCTGCGGTTGTCTCGATGGTGGCCGTATCAGCCAGTGGAAGTTCAACCACTGTCGTTCCAGTTGTACCAGTCATTGCGACTGGTTCACCATCAAGAGCTACCGTCGCGTTCTCGACTGGCTCACCGTCGAGACGAGCGGTGACATCAGTCGACGTCAGTGGTAACGGGAGGATTGTAGATGCAGTGGCCGTCATGTTGAACGTCGCCACCGAAATGGTCTGGTTCCCTGATGCCTCACCGCGTGAGACAGCTACCTCAACTGCATCGGTTACCGGCAGTTCAGCGCTTGCCTCGCCATGTGATCCGGTTTGGGCGACCGCAGTCTCATTAAACCGAACGGTCCCATTTCGGACCGGCTCCCCGTCAATCGTCGCGCGGATCGTGACTGGTTCGCCGGCGATTGGTTTGGTTCGGGTCTCAATATCGATGTCAACTGGGACATCAACTGTAACGTTGCTATCGGTCTGGGCGATTGGCCGGTCACTGATCGCAGGCTTATCGAGACGACGCGCAGCGATCCCCACGGGAGCTGTAGAACGTTGCTGGCCACCCGCTTTGGTTCCCGGCGGTGAGCCGGCGATCCCGCCGATCGCTCGTGGGAGCGCGTTGTGAGTGAGTGATTCTGATTGGCTCTCAGAGCTGGTTTCCCGGGCGACAATCTCGAGTGACGCGACATACGGAACCTCGCCGGTCACGTTCCCTTCACTATCTGTCTCACCAATCGACTCTCCGTTGAACAACACCTCGACGCCGGAGACGGGGTCGCCGCCTCGTGTTACTGTCACGGTAAGATCATCCCCCGGGACAGTGTCGTCAACAGGTTCTATTTCGAGCGGTTCTTGCCTGTCCTCTTCCGCGGATTCGTTTTGACCGTCTTCCTGATCTGACTCGCTGTCGGCGTCATCTTGCTCCGATTCATTTTGGCTATTTTCGTCCCCCGATTGGCTCTCGGCGTCCTCCTGTTGTGATTCGTTTTGGCTGTCTTCGCCGTCTGGATCATCTGCTTGGTCATTAGATCCGTCCTGTTCCGGCTCGTTTGTTTCCTCGTTTTCAGCGGTGTTTGACTGCCCAGTATCACTTGAGCCGGTACCGGATCCGGATTGTTTGGATTCAGGGGTTGGACCTGCATACCCCGAATTGGCATTGGCACGGCCCGCTTCCGAACGTCCGTCAGGCGGTGTCGGATCAAAGGTTACCCAGCCGACATCGGTGATGTACACCTCGACCCAAGCATGAGCATTTTGACCGCGAACAATGTACTCGCCGTCATCAACTTCCTCTCCGGCCGTGTAGCCGGTCACATATCGTGCGGGGACATCTTGCGTCCGAAGCATTGCGACCATTGCTGTCGCGAAGTACTGACAGTACCCCGCCTCCATATCGAAGACGAACCCGGTCGCGACATCTGCGTCGCGATCATGCGTCACATCCAGCGAATACTCTTTATTCTCCATTAGCCACATTTGGACCGCTGCGGCAGTCTCATAGGGAGTCTCCGCGTCGGCCGTTATTTCGGCTGTGCGTTCGCCAAGCCGTTCTGGCGTCCCTTCCGGGAGTTGGGTGTACCGATCGTTGATATTGGGCGGAATCGTTCCACTCCTAGTGGTCGACGCAGCCGCCTCGTGTGATGGTGGTCCGTATGTGCTTGTGACGTACGTGCTACCGGCCTCGATAGGCTCTGAGACAGCCAGCCCACGTTCTTCAGTAACGAATACTTGCCTATCCGGAACTTCACCAGAGAACGGACGCCACGCTGTTACCAACGCGTTGAAGGACCGATTCACAGTCACACGGATCTCATGTGAAGGCTCCGGATCTCCCTCGGCAACTTGGAGTGGGCCATTGATCGGTTTCTGTTCTACTGTTCGTCGGTCCCAGCCGCTGCCGGTGTACGTTGCATACGCGCCAAGCCGCCAGCGCGACGGCTCTGGACTCTCAATACGCAGTTCTTCGCGGTCGGAAAGTGACAGTGGTCCGCCCACCGTGCTTCGCTCTGGATACCCGCCTCCAGAGACACCCCCATAGTTCTCGACACCCGATTCCGCTGGCGAGCCATCCTCAGCTAGTTCGGTGGTGTCACCGGAAGGCCCACTTCCTTGACCACCTGCAGGCTCTTCTCCAGATTCACCACCCCCGCCGCTGGCGTCACCCCCACTGCCGTCTCCACCCTCTCCATTGCCGCTAGATCCGGATTCCGGGCTGTTACTCCCGGATGCGCTACTTCCGGATGCGCTACCGCTTGAATTGCTATCAACAAGGGGTTCCTCGCTGGCCGCTCCGTCACTTTCTTCGACACCGAGGTCCGAAGTTGGCGTTTCGATCCCGATTGCTGGAGCGAGTGTTCCACCGAGAACGATCCCCGCCAGACAAACTAACGCGACCCCGAATCGGAAGACCGTTCTCTTCACACGGGCACCTGTTGGTTTCAGTACATATTAACTTATCCCTACTTACGCTCATCTTCCGTCAGTGACCCACGACTTCAGTCGTGGGCTTGTCAGTGGACTTCCCTTCTGCCGTCGAACCGATGGAGGCGAGAGATTCGCCGTTCAGGTTCATCGCCCATGACATGAGCGCACACTGTCAGGGTGCGCCTCCACCCGAAGACATCTACACCGAGCGGAGACGTTTGAGAAGCTTCCGAGCGATGTTCTTGTTCGCGTTGTAATAGAGGAGCAGTAGCCACACAGACGCGAGTAGCCACCGCTATCGCCCGCTCTCGACCGCGACGTACATGTCCGTCGCAAGCCGCTCGGCGCGGTCTGGATCGGCGGACTCGGCGTAGATCCGGATCTTCGGCTCGGTGCCGGACGGACGGACGAGCACCCACGCGTCGCCGTAGTCGAGTCGGTAGCCGTCGGTGGTGTTCGGCTCCGCGTTCGCGGTCTCGACGTAGGCGCGCGCGGCCGACAGCATCTCGTCGAGCTCGTCGTCGTCCGCGTACTCGACGTTGCGCCGCACGAAGTGGTAGTCGGCGTAGGGAGCGACCGCCTCGCTGACCGGGGCGTCGGCGGCCGCGAGCAGTTCGAGGAAGCGCGCCCCGATGTACGCGCCGTCCCGCGAGAGCCGGTACGGGGGGAAGAACAGCCCGCCGTTCCCCTCGCCGGCGATGGGGACGTTCGTCCCCTCCTCGTGGAGTTCGCGCGTCCGCGTGATGATGTTCGTCGCGCCGATGGGCGTGAGTTCGAGGTCGGCGTCGTTGGCGTCGCAGACGTCGACGAGCCGCTGTGAAACGTTCACCGCGCTGACGACGGCGTCGCCGGGTTCGAGACAGGCGTCGGCCATCGCCGCGAACGAGGTGTCGCCGTCGACGAACTCCCCGTTCTCGTCGACGAACACTCCCCGATCCGCGTCGCCGTCGTGGGCGATCCCGACGTCTGCGTCGGTGGTCGCGACGAGGCGTCGGAGGTCTTCGAGGTTCTCCGGCACCGGCTCCGACTCCCGGCCGGGGAAGTGGCCGTCGGGCGTCGCGTTCACGGTCAGTACCTCGCAGCCGAGTTTGCGGTAGATCCGCGGCGAGGACACCGACGCCGCGCCGTGGCCGGGGTCGACCGCGACCGTGAGGTCGGCGTCGGCGATCGCCTCGCGGTCCACCGCGTCGATCAGCTGATCGACGTACTCGTCGACGGCGCCCTCGATTCGGGTTGTGGCGCCCGCGGTCTGCCAGTTCGCGTGGTCGTACTCGTCGTCGAGGACGCGGCGTTCGATGCGTTCGAGCACGTCGACCGACAGCTCCACCCCGTCGTCGCCGACGAGCTTGATCCCGTTGAACTCCGGCGGGTTGTGCGAGGCGGTGACGAGCACGCAGGGGACGCCGGCGGACTCGCAGTAGTTCCCGACCGCCGGCGTCGGGACGACGCCGAGCCGATCGACGTCGCAGCCGACGGCGGCCAGCCCGCTCGCGGCGGCGTTGACGAACAGCTCGCCGGTCGTGCGGGTGTCGCGGGCGACGGCGACCCGGTCGGCGTCCCAGGTCGTGCCGGCGGCCTTCGCGATGTCGAGGACGAGTTCCGGCGTGAGGTACCGGAGCGCGACCCCGCGAATGCCGCTGGATCCGAACAGCTCCATGAACGGTCATGCGCCGGCCGACGGGAAAGCGGTTCCGAACCGGGTCGGGTGCGAGACTGACGGTCCCGACGCGTGCGGTTCAAGCCGCCGGCGCCCCAACGGGTCGCATGAAGCGCACGCGACGCGATCTGTTGGCGACGGGCGCGGCGACGCTCACCGCCGCCGGCTCGGTCGGGCTCGCCGGGTGTCTCGACTTCGCCGCGGGCGACGGCCCGCAGGGTCCGGAGGGTGTCCCGGAGACGCTGGCCTGCGAGGACGACGCGTTCGTCCGGCTGACGGCTCCGTACGACGAGCCGGTCGAGGGGGCCGTCGTCGACGCCGCCGGGACGCGGTTCGAACTGTCGGCGGAGGGGAACGCGGAGACGTACGGCCAGTCGATGCGGCTGGTGTTCCGTAACACCGGCGGTGATCCGGCGACGGTCCTGGGCAAGCACGCCTACTCGTTCCAGCGTGAGACGAGCGAGGGGTGGCTCGACGTTCGCGGGTCGCCGACGGGCGAGACGGTCGAACTCCCCCGAGAGGAGGAGACGCTGACCAGCGCGTACATCTGGGATCTCGACCTGGAGGAGGCCGCGATCGCGTCGGCGGTCCCCGACCGAGACCTGACGGTGTGCCCGCCGCTCGGCGCCGGCACGTATCGGTTCGTCTACTGGGGGATCGTCGACGGCCCGCCGCTCGGCGCCGAGTTCAGGCTCGTGGGGTGACACCCGGAGGAGGCGGACAGACCCTTAAAAAGAAAACCACTCGGACGGCTGACCGACCCGACCGCGGACCCGGAACTCTCGGTCGTCGCCCTCGACGCGGGTCTCGACTATCACGTCGAACGGCTCGTGAAGGGTGTGGACGATCTGCTCGTCGTGGGCGGTCGAGTTGATCACGCCGACGAACGGCCACCCCTGGCCGGAGGTCTGGGAAGTCATCACGCGGGTGAACTGGTAGATCCGTTCGGCGTCCCAGTACATCAACAGCTGGGACAGCGAGTAGACGCCGACGGCGCGGTCGCGACCGGTGGAGGACTCGACCACGTCGGTGAACTTGACACCGATGTCGGTGAGGTTGCCGGCGCTGGCGACGTACTTCGTCGTCGGCGTGTCGTCGCGCTTGTCGCCCTGCTCGTGGGTGACGCAGTCGATGACGATCGCGTCGTCGCCGTCGCGGTCGGTGATCGACTCGTAGTCGTCGCGGACCTTCTCCGCGGTGCGCCCGGTGGAAATAATGATCGGCCCGGACGACCACGCGGCGAGCAGTCGGTTGAACAGATCGTACTTCCCGCTCATCGGCGGCCCGGTGACGAGCACGCTGTCGGCGTCGCGGACAGCGTCGGGAAGCACGGTCATGTGTCTGGGTTGAGGGGGTATGGGGTAAAACCCTTCCGAGGGATCACTTCCGAAGCATCGACGGGAGGTCGAGCGACGACGGAGGGCCCTCGCGGGGGCGCCTCGTGAGTGTCAGTTCCGTTATCGCTCCGGGGAGGGCGGCCGACACGGGCGACCCTCGGGGGGAGCCGGTGCCGTCGACGAGCGTGTCCCAGACCGCCTCGGCGTCGTCGGCCTCGGCGGCGGCTTCGAGCGCCTTGGTCCGGCCCTCGTCGTACGAGAGCTCGATCAGGCTCTGGTCGTACGCGTTCTCGAAGGCCTCCAGAACGCGGTCGAGTTCGGCGGGTCGCTCGCTGCCGACGCCGTCGGCGACGCCGAGCGCGAACGCGCGTTCGACCGCCTCCTCGCGAGAAAGCTCGTCCCACTCCGTGTCGAAGGTCCGATCGTACATCAGTGGCTCACCGTCGCGGCCGAGCCGACCCGAAGCCCGCCGTCGGTGAACTCCACGCCCTGAATGTCGGTGTCGACGTCGGTCCCGCGCATCTTCAGCACCTGAATCCCGCGCTGCATCCCGTCGTCTTCGAGGTAGTTGTGCATGAAGACGACGCCGTGCGCGAGGTAGTGCTCCTCGGAATAGGCGCTCGGGTCGGTCATCTCGGAGATGAGCAGCGTCGTCGCGTCGGTGCGCTTCAGCGAGGAGAGCAGTTGGATCATCGTGTCCTCGTCGTCGTCGAGGAGGAACCGCAACAGCATCGTCGAGTCGAAGACGACCCGGTCGATATCGCGGGAGTTGATGAAGCCCGTGAGCCGGTTCGTCACTCCGGAGTGGTCCCGCCGTTCGCCCGGCAGGCCGAAGAAGCGCCGGCCGTCCGAGGAGAAGGAGTCGAGGAAGGTGACTCGGTCCGTGTCGAGCGCGCGGTCGAAGCCGAAATCGTAGCCGCTCATGTCGCGGCGGATCCCCTCCTTCGTCTCGTGCATGCTGATGTACAGCACGTCCTCGCCGTTGCGGGCGCCCTGCGCGGCGAACTGCGAACAGAACGTCGTTTTTCCGCTGCCGGGAGGGCCGCTGACGACGTACAGGCGGTTCTCCGGGAAGCCGCCGTCGACGATAGCGTCGAACCCGGGAACGCCGCTTGAGGCGCGCATACGGATCGACTTGTCGGTTATCGGATAAGGGTTGTCACCCGGTTCTCACGGGTGAGAACGATCGCGGAGCGATCCGCGGGCAGACTGGCCAACCGCGATCGCGGGGCGATCCACGAGAACCCCGGCCAACCGCGATCGCGGGCCGGACTGCGGACGGACCGGAACGCTACGCCTCGGTCTCCTCTCCCTCTGCGCCGAGGTCGGCGGAGTCGATGTCGCCGATCTCGTCGATGTCCGGCGAGACCCAGACCACGAAGCGGTCGTCGGACTTGACGATCCCGTTTACCCCTTGGTCGTCGACGGTCGTCGCCTGATCGACGTCTTCCGGAGCCACGTCGCGGACCTGGAACACCTCGTCGACCATCCACCCGACGGTTCCCCCCTCGTTGATCTCCTCGTCGTCGAACACGACGATGCGCTCGCGGGGGCCCTCCTCCCCGATCGCGAAGAGCGTCTTCGGGTCGACGATCGTCGTCGTCCGTCCGCGCAGGTCCATCACGCCCTCGACGTGGTCGGGGGAGTTAGGGATCCGCGTGAGCTCGCCGGCGTCGACGATCTCGTCGATAACGCCGATGTCCAGACAGTACGTCCCGTCGCCCAGTCCGAACTCCAGCACCTTCGTCGGTTCGGCGTCCGTCTCGATGGCTGCCATGAACGAGTCTGCGGCGAAGGGCCCAATAACCGTGTCCCCTGAATTATCAGGCGTGATTACCGGGTCCGTGGATTTATGCTGATTCTGGGCCGGTTTCCGTACATGAGTAGGACGACGGATCGGCGGGGCGGTCGCGACGACTCCCTACGGGTGGTTGTCGTCGACGACTCGCCGTTCATGCGAGGGTTGATATCCGACCTCCTGACCGACGCCGGGGTCGCGGTCGTCGGCGAGGCGGGCGACGGCGCCGAGGCGCTGTCGGTGGTCGCCGAGACACGTCCGGATGTCGTGACGATGGACGTCGAGATGCCGGGGATGGGCGGGCTCGAAGCCGTCGAGCGACTGATGGACGAGACGCCGACGCCCGTCCTGATGCTCTCGGCGCACACCGCGGAGGGCGCGGAGGTGACGTTCGAGGCGCTCGAACGCGGCGCGGTCGACTTCTTCTCGAAGCCCGGCGGCGAGGTGTCGACCGGGGTCTCGCGCGAGTCCGACCGGCTCGTCGAGGCCGTCCGGTCGGTGGCGGACGCCGACCTCGACGCGGCGACTCGCGACCGACGCGAGCGCGAGGCCGCCGAGGGCGGCCCGAAGCCGACGAAATCGGGCGTATCGGCCTCTTCGACGCCGACCGCGACCACCGAGGTCGACGAGCCGCTGACGGTCGTGATCGGGGCGTCGACCGGCGGGCCGAACGCGGTCGAGCGCGTCATGTCGGCGTTACCGATGACCGACTGCCGGCTCGTCATCGTCCAGCACATGCCGGAGGCGTTCACCTCGCGGTTCGCCGACCGCCTCGACGAGGCCTCGGCGTACGATGTGCGCGAGGCGAGCGACGGCGCCCGGATCGGCTCCGGCGAGGCGATCGTCGCCCGCGGCGGGAGCCACACCCGGATCGACAGCTACCGCTCGGGACGGCTCCGCGTGAAGCTCGACGAGGACGACTCGCAGTCCGTCACCCCCGCCGCGGACGTGACGATGCGCTCTGCAGCCGAGGTCGTCGACGGCCCGCTCGTGGGCGTCGTGTTGACCGGGATGGGCGCCGACGCCTCCGAGGGGATCCGAGCGATGGCCGACGCCGGCGCGCGGACCATCGCGCAGAGCGAGGACACCTGCGTGATCTACGGGATGCCGAAGCGCGCGGTGGAGACGGGCGGGGTCGACGAGGTCCGCGACCTCGACGACGTCGCCGGCGCGATCGTGGGGGGTGAGGCCTGATGGACTCCCACCGCGCCGCGTTCGTCGCCGAAGCGGAAGACGGGATCACGGACCTGAACAACGCCTTACTCGCTCTCGAAGCCGACCCGAAGGACGCCGAGGCGATGGACGACGTGTTCCGCGTCGCGCACACCCTGAAGGGCAACGCCGCGGCGATGGGGTACGAGGACGTCTCCGACTTCGGGCACGCCCTCGAAGACCTGCTCGACGCGGTCCGACAGGGCGACCGCGAGGTGACGCCGGAGCTGATGGACCTGCTCTTCGAGGGGGTCGACACCGTCGAGGCGATGGTTTCCGAAATCGCCGACACGGGCGACGTGTCGACCGATCCCTCCGACCTAGAGGGCCGCCTCCGCGAGATGGAGGAGCACGGGACCGTCGGCGGCGGAGAGGGAGACGGTGACGGAGCCGACGCCGCAGACAGCGACCCCGACGGATCGGAGACCGGCGACGAAGCCGGCGCAGGAAGCGAGACCGACGAGGCCACCGCCGGGGGAGACGACGCAGACGCCGCGGACGCCGAGAACACCGAGGACGCCGCGGACGACGTAACCGTCCCCGAACTCCCCGACGCGGCGACCGCCCTGGACGACCCGGTCGTGTACGCGGACGTGACGGTCGGCGAGACGGCGATGGCGGGCGTCGACGCGGCGCTCGTGTTGCAGGCGATCGACGGGCAGTTCGGCGAGTACGTCACGGTCCCCGACGCCGAGGCGCTGGAGGAGGGGGAGTACGAGGAGCGCTTCGACGCCTTCGTCGCCGACGCCGACCCCGCGGTCGTCGCCGAGGGGCTCGGCGCGCTCACCCAGGTCGAGTCGATCGCAACGACCCTCGTCGGAGGCGGTGAGGGCGGAGAAGACGGAGAAGACGGCGAAGCGAGCGACGCGGGCGACGCGGGCGACGCGGGCGACGCGGTCGAGACCGACGCCGCTCCCGACGCCACCGTCAAAGCGGCCGCTGACGCTGCCGACGACGGTGGTGACGATCTGGACACGGGAGGAGTAGAAGAGGCGGACGACGCGGACGTCGCGGACGACGAGGTCGCCGAGAACGACTCGCCCGACACCAAGCCCGACTCCACGTCCGACGCCAAGTCCGACTCCACGTCCGACACCAAGTCGGGCGACGAGATCAAGTCGATCCGGGTCGACGTCGACCAGGTCGACGAGCTGTACGGGCTCGTCGAGCAACTGGTGACGAGCCGGATCAAGCTCCGCCGCGAGCTGGAGGAGCTGAACGCGCAGTCGGACGCGTTAGACGAGCTCGACAAGCTCGCGTCCAGCCTGCAGGATACGGCGATGGACATGCGACTCATCCCGTTCTCGCAGGTGTCGGACTCGTTCCCGCGGCTCGTCCGCGACATCTCGCGGGACCTCGACAAGCGGATCGACTTCGAGATCGAGGGCTCCGACGTGGAACTCGATCGCACCATCCTCACGGAGATGCGCGACCCGCTCGTCCACGTCCTGCGGAACGCGGTCGACCACGGGATCGAGTCCCCAGAGGAGCGCGAGGCCGCCGGGAAAGAGCCGACCGGGAACGTCAGGCTCACGGCGGAGCGCGAGCGCGACCACGTGATCATCGAGGTCGCCGACGACGGCGGCGGGCTCGACCCCGACCAGCTCCGCGAGAAGGCGGTCGACGAGGGCGTCAAGAGCCGCGAGGCGGTCGAGGCGATGGAGGACGACGAGGCGTACGACCTCGTCTTCCACCCCGGCTTCTCCACCGCGGAGGAAGTCACCGACGTCTCCGGCCGCGGGGTCGGGATGGACGTGGTCCGAACCACCGCTCGCGACCTCGACGGCTCCGTTTCGGTGGAGAGCGAACCGGGCGAGGGGACCACGGTCCGGTTCCGGCTCCCCGTCACCGTCGCCATCGTGAAGGTGATGTTCGTCGACGTGGGCGGCACGGAGTACGGGATCCCGATCAAGTCGATCGCCGAGGTCGCCCGCGCGGACGACGTGGAGGAGGTCCACGGCGACGAGATCGTCCGCCACGAGGACGACCTGTACCCCGTGGTCCGGCTGAACGAGCGCCTCGCGGACAACGGCGCCGCGGCGGCCGGGTCGGGAGTCGGCGCCGGCGGGGCCGCAGACGGCGACACCGCTCCTGGCGGCGACACTGCTCCCGGCGCCGACACCGCCTCCGCGACGACCGACGGCGGCGTGACCGACGAGGGGATGCTCGTGCGGATCCGCGAGGAGACGCGGCAGGTCGCGCTCCACTGCGACGCCGTGCTCGATCAGGAGGAAGTGGTCGTGAAACCGCTCGACGGGCCGCTGTCGGGAACGCCGGGCCTCAGCGGCACGGCGGTCCTCGGCGACGGCGACGTCGTGGCCGTCCTGGACGTGGTGAGCCTATGAGCGGCGAGACCGAGACGGAGTTCGAGGGCGTCCTCAGACAGATCGACGACACGGTGCCGTTCGAGCCCGGCTACTACAACGAGTCGTACCTCGACCGCCGGATCACCGCCCGGATGCGCCGGCGCGACACCGAGTCGCACGCCGAGTACGAGCGGCTGCTCCGGGAGGACGACGGGGAGCGCGAGGCGCTGATGGACGCGCTCACGATCAACGTGACGGAGTTCTTCCGCAACCCGGAGATGTGGGACGTGCTCCGCGAGGTGCTCCGCGAGCGGACGAGCGAGCAGCGTCGCGTCCGCGTCTGGTCGGCCCCCTCGGCCGACGGTCGGGAGCCGTACTCGGTCGCAATGTTAGCCTGCGACGATCCCGAGATCGACGAGTCGCGCGTCGAGGTGCTCGGCTCCGACATCAGCGAGGAGGCGCTCGAAAACGCCCGCGAGGGGGTGTACCACACCACCCGCACGACCGACATCGCCGAGGAGCTGGAGCCGCTCTCGGACCCCGATCGCTACGTCGAGCGCGACGAGAACGCGTTCCAGGTGCGCTCGGCGGTCCAGCGGCTCGTCGACTTCGAGACGCACGACCTGATCCGCGACGGGGCGCGAGACCCCTTCGACGTGGTGTTGTGTCGCAACCTGCTGATCTACATCGACGTCGACCACAAGGGGGCGCTGTTCGACACGCTCGAGGCGTCGCTCGCGGACGACGGCGTGCTCGTGCTCGGGATGACCGAGAGCGTCCCGCCGGACCGCTCGGACAGGTACGAGTCGATCGACAAGCGCCGACGGGTGTTCCGGAGGGTCTGATGTCGCTGTACCAGCACGCGCGGGACGGGAACGCCGAACGCCTCAGGGACGCCATGGGCAGCGACAGCGCCGCGGTTCGGAAGCGCGCGGCCGAGTTCCTCGGCGAGGTCGCCGACGAAGGCGATCAGCCGTCCATCGACGTGCTCCTGCGCGCCGCGACCGGCGACGAGGACGCGCAGGTCCGCGGGGCCGCGGTCGACGCGCTCGACGAGATCGGCGAGGCGGCGCTCGAACAGCTCCTCTCGGAGCTCACCGGGACCAAGGGCTCCGAGGCCGAATGGGTCACCGCCCGGAAGTTCGCTCGCGCGCTGCAGGCCGACCGCCCGGAGCTCCGGATGGCCGCCGCCAACGCGCTCGGTCGGCTCGACGACGCGAGCGGCCTCCAGCACCTCGTCGACGCGCTCGACGACGAGGACCCGCGCGTCAGGCTCCGGGCGTGTCAGGCCTGCGGGACCTTCGCCGACCCGCGTGCGGTCCCCGGGTTGACGGAGCGGCTCGACGACGACCCGCGGGTCCGGCGCGCCGCCGCGAACGCGCTCGGAAACATCGGAACGGATCAGGCGCTCGCGCCGCTGCTCGACCTCCTCGACGACGGTGATGAGTCGCTCCGGCGGATCGCCGCCGGCGCGCTCGGGAAGGCGAACAACCCCGAGCCGGTCGAGCCGCTGGCGCGCGCGCTCGGCGACGAGAGCGCGGTGGTCCGCAACGCCGCGGTGTACTCGGTCATCGAGCTCCTCTCGAACGTGCCGACCAAGCAGAGCCACGCCGTCCGCGATCAGGTCGTCTCCGAGCTGAAGCAGGCCGACGACGCGACGGTCGTCGAGCCGCTGGTCGAGATACTCACCGACGGGCAGCAGAGCCGACAGCGGCGGAACGCGTCGTGGATCCTCGGCCGGGTCGCGGAGCCGGAGTCGGAGACCGCGGTCGAGGCGCTCGCGGACGCGCTCGCGGACGACGACCCCCAGACCGCGCAGTTCGCGGCCACCAGCCTCAAGAGCCTCGGCGGCCCGATCGTCGAGGATCGGCTCCTCGACCGGCTCGGCACCGAACACCCCGAGGACGCCCGGGCGAAGGCGGTGTTCGTGCTCGGACAGATCGGCGGTCAAGAGACGCTCAACCGGCTCGAAGAGTTCACCGACGACGAGAGCCCCGCGGTCCGGAAGCGGGTGTTCTCGGCGGTCTCGAAGCTCCGGGCTGGGGGGCCGTAAATGTCCGACGGGAGCGGCGAGTACAAGGTCGCCGACACCCAGGCGCGGTTCGCGGTCGCCGTCCGCGACGGGCGGAAGGTGAGCGATGTGTCGTGGACGGCGGGGCGCGTCCTCCTCTCGAACCGCCGGCTGATATTGGCCGGCAACGACGGGAAGCGCACGATCCCGCTCTCGAAGCTCGAAGGGCTCGGCGGGCGCCACGACGCCAACCAGTCGGTCGCGCGCGTCTCCAACTACGTCAGCTTCGATCTCGGCGATCAGGTGCTGCTCGTCGCCGCCTCGGACCACGAGTCGTTCGAGCGCGACGTGTACCGGGCGCTGCTCGACCAGCGGACGGTGACCGCGAAACACCCCGCGATCGAGGGCGGCGTCGTCCAGGAGACCGAGTGGGAGCAGGCGCGGGTGAAGATCGACGAGAACGGGCTCAACGCGGCCCTCGAAAGCGGCGCGTTCGTGAAGTTCGACCTCGACGACATCAGCGGGCTCGACGCCGCGAAACGCACCGTCAACGGCGAGAAGAAGCCGGTCATCGAGGTGTCACACACCGACGACGAGGGGACCAGCATCGAGACCCACATCGCGGGCGACCCCAACCGGATGCGGTTCGTCGAGGCGTGGCTCCGGAAGGGCGAGGAGCGTTCGTCGACGAACGTCGACCTCTCCAGCCGCGACCGCGAGGTGTTGATGGCGCTGTACTCCGGCGTCTCGCCGTTCGAGATCCCCTCGTTCCTCGGGATGGACGTCGACGCCGTCGAGGAGACGTTCGAGCGGCTCGTCGACCTCGAAGTGGTCGAGGAGGTGCGGGTGCGCCGCGAGGTCGCGCTGAACTCCCGCGGCCGCAACATCGCCAGCGAGGCGATGAACGAGCAGTAGCCGGCGAGCGATCGCGTCTGCGACGTCGAACCACGCTTAAGTCACAGCCCGACCGAGGGGTCGCATGAGCTACGAGGCGGTGTTCTTCGACCTCGACAACACCCTGTACCCGTACGCCCCCTGCAACGAGGCGGGCAAGCGGGCCGCGTTCGACGCCCTCCGTGAGCGCGGCTACGAACTGGACCGCGAGACGTTCGACGACCTGTACGCGGCCGGACGGCGGGAGGCGAAGCGCGAGACGCGCACCACCGCCGCCTCCCACAACCGTCACGTCTACTTCAAGCGCGCGCTGCGGCGCCACGCCGGCGACCCCGCCGTCGCGAGCGCGCTGGCTGCCGGCGACGCCTACTGGGACGGGTACGTCGACGCCATGTCGCTCTGCGACGGCGTCGAGGCGGTCTTCGACGCGTTCGCGGCGGCCGGGACCGACGTCGCGATCGTGACGAACCTCACGACGCGGGTCCAGCTTCGGAAGCTCGCGCGCCTCGGGGTCGACGACCGGATCGACCTGCTCGTCACCTCCGAGGAGGTGGGCCGCGAGAAGCCGAGCGCGCTCCCGTTCACGAGCGCGCTCGCCGAACTCGACCGCCGGCCGAGCGAGGTGCTGGCGGTCGGCGACAACGTCGAGACGGACCTGGCCGGCGCGAACGCCCTCGGGATCGACACGGCGCTGTTCGTCGCCGACGGCGACGCGCCCGCCGACGCGGATCTCCCCGAGCGGCAGCGTCCGGACCACCGGCTCGACGCGTTCGCCGACCTGACGGAGGTGGCGACGTGACCCGCGATGAGGGCGGGTCCGACCCGGACGCGAACCCGGACCTCCTCCGTGAGGCGCGCGAGGCGGTCGTGGAGTACGCGCCGGCGCTCGCGGCGCTGACGCCCGGCCGGACCGGGAACCTGAGCGTCCGCGACGGCGAGCGAGTCGCGGTCACGCCCACCGGCGTCCCGTACGACTCCTTCGACGCGACCGACGTGCCGGTCGTCTCGTTGGACGGCGAGCGGCTGGCGGGTCGGATGGCGCCGTCGAGCGAGGTGCCGATGCACACGGGCATTTATAAACACGACCGGCCGGGGGCGATCGTCCACACCCACTCGCCGTGGGCGACGACGATGGCGACGCTCCGCCGGAAGCTCCCCCCGGTTCACTACATGATCGCCGCCGTCGGCCGGGAGGTGCCGCTGGCCGACTACGCGCCGTACGGCACCGAGGAACTGGCTGCCAACGCCGTGGGGGCGATGGCCGAGGCCGACTCCGACGCCGCAATCTTAGCGAACCACGGGCTCGTCGTCACCGGCCCCGACGTCGAGACGGCGGTCGAGAACACCCACCACGTCGAGGACCTCTGCCGGCTCTACCTCCGGGCGTCGGCGGTGGGCGAGCCGCACGTCCTCTCCGACGAGCAGATGGCGACCGTCGAGGAGCGGTTCGAGAGCTACGGCCAACAGCCGGACGAGCGCTAGGACGAACCGCTCGACGGTCGCCCGGTCTTATAAATATCCGGACGGC
>Ga0207772_100246_pt1 | contig 38239 bp, 46 predicted proteins | sample A23M3SouthBayCA_2_FD_187750 | JGI IMG/M metagenome (GOLD analysis project Ga0207772, IMG submission 187750) | Aerobic enrichment media microbial communities from Eden Landing Ponds, California, USA - A23 M3 (2) (SPAdes) | ecosystem: Environmental > Aquatic > Marine > Unclassified | place...
CGACTCGGTGTCCTCGACGGCGAATCGACTCGGTGTCCTCGACGGCGAATCGACTCGGTGTCCTCGACGGCGAATCGACTCGGTGTCCTCGACGGCGAACGGTTTCAATCGTCTCGGCGGTGAACCGTCTCAGTTTTCCCGGTGGGCGTAGGAGTGACAGATGTCATGGCAGAATCCGAGGACAGTGTGGACGTACCGGTCGTCTGCCCGGAGTGTGAGACGGAGACGCGGGTGGGACTGGACGACCTCGCGGCGACGGTCGAACGACACAACGACCGCCTCCACGACGGCGAAGAGATCGCGAGCGTCGACCCCGACCTCGCCGACCAGTTGCTCGACCTCGTCGCAGACGACCTGCTCGCCAGCGAATAGATCCGACTACCCGTTCTGTCGTCGAACCGTTCCCCCACCCTGTGACTGTCTCTCTGACACGCACCGTTCACCGGGACGACGGCGTGTCCCGACGAGGAGTTCGCCGTCGCGGAGGCCTCTCGCTCGCGTTCGACGGCCCCTTTCTCCTCGGCTCCCGTACTACGACGACCTTCAGCTCCGGGGACAGGTGTTCACGCCGAGCAGACTGTTGATCGGACACTGCTGGACGGCACCGGTCACGAGCAGTATCGCACCGACGACGACGAGTGCACCACCCAGGTAGACGGTCGTCGAAACGACGTCGAACACGATCGCGAGTCCCGCGACCGCCAGCAGCGGGCCGAGCACGAGACGAACTGTCCGGTCCATGCCACCGACGTTGCGTTCCATACTGGACCTTCGAAGGCCAGCGACAAAACTGTTGTGCACAGTATTGGGTCCAAAATACACTAACGAAGAGAACGCCGGGGAGAGACGTCGAAACGTCCCGATAGAGCCGTCGAAGCGTGTGGAGTTCGGGCCTCAGTGGGTCGCGTCGGTCCGGCGGCCGAGTGCGCGGGCGAGCAGGACAAGGTAGCCCAGGCCGGCCTGGACCTCCTCGTCGCGCGTGGCCCGGAGGAGTCCCAGCGTACCGACGCGTGACACGTCCCCGGACTGTGCGTCGCCGACGGCACCGAGGACGGTCGACAGTCCGTCGCGGGTGTCTTCCTCGGCGGCCGAATCCGCGAGTTCGCCCAGCGAGGCGCCGGTCCCGGCCAGGGAGACGGCCATATCGTCGTCCAGTGCGTCGGTCAGGAGAGACACGACCTCCGCGAGTTCGACGAGGTCGTCGAGGGTACCCTGCTCCTGGAGCGCGGCGAGGGTCTCGAGTGCCTGGCCCAGCGACTCGCCGTTCTCACCGACACTCTCGGCGAGTGTGACCGTCTCCTCGGTGGCGAGGCCGTCGGCGGATTCGCCGAGCGTCGCGGCGGTCCCGGCGAGCGAGACGGCCATGTCGTCGTCGAGTGCGTCGGTGCCGAGCTCGAGCACCTCCAGCAGTTCGTTGACGGCGTCGAGTCGCTCGACGAACGTCGCGACCGCCTCTGGGTTCTCCTCGATGGCAGTCGCCAGTTCGGCCGGTGTCTCCGCCGCCACACTGGGGGATTCGCTCATCGCGACCACCTCACAGGAGCCCCCTGGCGGTGAGCCAGTAGGACTCGTTGTAGGCGAGTTTCGACCAGTGGAGCGCCCTGCTGGGCGTCCCCGGCTCGGGCGGGTCGTCGTAGTCGAAGGCGACGTAGGTCGCGCTGTCCATTCCGGTCTCGATGAAACAGAGCGTCTTGCCGTCGTAGGTCGCCGTCGCGGGTCGACCCCGGAGTTCGCTCGCGAGCCGCTGTGCGACGACGTTCGCCTGGTAGTGGGCCGCGCTGCCGGCTTTCGGGACGCCGACCGCGGCCGCGTCGCCCAGCGCGTAGACGTCCTCGGCCGCCGTCGCTTCGAGGGTGTGTCTGTCGACGTCGACCCAGTCCTCGCCCAGGCCCGCCTCGGTCACGAGCTCGTTGCCCGTGTGGGGCGGGATCGCGACGAGCAGGTCGTAGTCGAGTTCAGTCCCCTCCATCGACGTGAGCGTGCCGACCTCGGGGTCGACTTCCTCGGCGTTGAACATCGTCTCGACGGCGATGTCGCGCTCGTCGAAGATCGGGCGGGCCCACTCGGCGATGTGCTCGTTGCCGTGGACCCGCATGATCGGGTAAGTGTAGGTGATGTCGACGTCCTCGCGCAGGCCGCGCTCGCGCAACCAGTCGTCGAGCATGAACGAGAACTCGAGGGGTGCGGCCGGGCACATGTGCGGGGAGCCGACGACGCTGAGGACGACGTGGCCCTCCGTCAGTTCGAGGAGTTCCTCGCGCAGCCGTTGGGCGCCGTCCTCGCTGTAGAAGTCGTGGGCTCCGGCTTCGAGTCCCGGCACTCGCTCCGGCGCGAGCGTCGACCCGGTCGCGAGCACGAGTCTGTCGTAGCTCACCGGACGCGGGTCGTCGACGAGTTCGAGTTCCTTCGCGTCGGTGTCGACGCCGACCACGTACTCCTGGCGGATATCGACCCGGTCGTCGACGAGTTCGCGGAGCGGGCGCCGGCCGTCGGCGGGCTCGCGCTGCCCGAACGCCACGTAGAGCCACACCGGCTTGTAGACGTGGTCCTCGCCCGCGTCGAACAGCGTCACGCGAACGTCCCCGGCGTCGATCGCCGGACCGAGTCGCTCCGCGAGGTCGTTCGCCAGGACAGTCCCGCCGGTGCCGCCACCGACGATCGCGACGTGCCGGGTCATCCTTTTCGCACCTCGATGCGGTAGTACTCGCCCTCGTCACCGACCTCCGTGACCTCGTTGCCGGTCTCCCCGGCCCACTCGGTCACCTCGTCGGTGGTCTTCTCGTTGTCGCTCAGCAGGGCGACGACTGTACCCGCCTCGACCTGCCGGATCTCGGCTATCAGGTCCATCAGCGGTCCCGGACAGGTCGATCCTCGCGCGTCGACGGTCGTGTCGGCGGTCTCTGTGGACATTGGCACTCGTTTCGAGGTTCGATACGTGGACTCTTAATAGTGCACTCTATTCCCAACATTAGAAAATAGTCGAAAGGCGACTGTCGAGGGATCGGGACGGGGAACTGCCACAAGAGGACTACTCCGGAACTGGAGCATCGAGATATCACTGGCTCCGAACTGGCTGGATCGCGCCGTCAGTTGCCGTCGTCAGTCCTCGTCGACAGCGGTGGCCTCGCGCCACGACGAGGCCTCGAAAAACGACTGGAGCGCGACGAGAACGCCGACGTACGTACCGAACGCGACGACCAGAACTGGCACCACGAGCGCGATGACCAGACTACCGAGTCCGTACGAACCGAACGCCTGAAGCGGGACCATATTCCCGGTACACGTCCAGTCGTGTAAAGCGATTCGATTTCTGCACACAGCTGATGTGGCTGCTCGCCGCCACGTTTGATATTGTGTATTTTCCACAATAGTAAAGCCCCTGCCTCACGTAGGGGCACACATGCGCGCAGTGTACGCGACAGACCTGTCAGAGGCGATCGAGACGGCGATCGGGTCCCGGACGTGCCTGGAGTGTCTCCAGCGGTACGGTATCGACGAGATCCACCTGGTCACGGTCACGAGTCCGAACGTCACGACCGGGATGCCGGGGAGCGACGTGGGCGGACGGACGCGCCGGGCGCTCGACCGTCAGCGGGACCTCCTCGAAGCGGAGGGGTTCAGAGTCGAGGCCCACGCGATGCGCGGGACGCCCCACCGGCGGATCAACGGACTGGCGGAGCGCGTCGACGCCGACCTGATAATCGTCGGGTCCAGGGGACAGAGCCCGCTGGAGCGCCGGCTGATCGGCGGGACCGCCCGGAACGTCGCCCGGACCGCGGTGCGACCGTTGCTCGTCCAGCGCATCGTCGAGCGCGAGGGAGAGGAGGAGGCCGACGACGTCCACGAGGTCGCCAGCGAACACCTCTTCCAGCGTGTGCTCTACGCGACTGACTTCTCCGAGAACGCCGAGCGAGCCTTCCAGCAGTTCCGCAACCTCCGGACTCCGACCCGGGAAGCGACGCTGTTACACGTCGCACCGCCGGGGAGACGGTCCGGGAGCGAGACGGACCGCGTCGACGACGCCGAGGACAGACTGGCCGAACTGGCCGACGAACTGGAAGGGATGGGAATCGACACCCGCACGGTGGTCCGCGAGGGCGAGGCTGCCGAGGAGATTCTCGCAGCCGAAGCCGAGTTCGACCCGACGACTATCCTCTTGGGGTCGCGTGGACAGAGCCGGATGCGCCGACTCCTGCTCGGGAGCGTCTCCGAGGACGTGACGGCGCAGGCCAACTCGAACGTGTTGCTGGTCCCGCCGTCGGGAACGCGCTGAGTGGCCCCGCAGCATCGCCGGTAGCGGCTTTTTTCGACGCGTCGACGCGACAGCGGATCGACTCGCTCCGGAGCGTGGCGGTTCTGCCGATAGTAGCCGGGAGTCGAGTGACGTCGGCACCTCGACCGGCAAAAAAGGAGCGCTCGGTCAGACGTCGGCAGCGACGGACCGTCCGTCGGTTTCCTCGCGGAGTTCGCGGATCGCGCTGTAGGTGACGGCCCCGCTGACCAGCAGCGCGGCGCCGAGGATGATCGCCAGGCTCACCGTGTCGAGGACGGGGATCTCGAAGACGCCCCCGAGCTTGCGAACGGCGACGGCGATGGCCCCCAGCAGGAGCATGACGCCGAAGTAGACCTTGATGTCACCTTCGTCGACCAGGCTCGTCGCGGCCGCACCGAGGCGGGCACCCAGGGCGCTCCCCGACAGCAGCGGGACGACGATGCTCAGGTCCACGGCACCGGACTGGGCGTAGAGGAAGCTCCCGATCCCGCCCGAGAAGACGATCTCGAACAGGTCGGTCCCGACCGCGACGGGGACGGGCACGCCGATCAGGTAGAACAGCGCGGGCATGCGGATGAACCCGCCGCCGACGCCGAGGAACCCGGACAGCAGACCAGTCGCGAACGCGACCAGCAGGATCATCCACAGCGAGACCCGGAAGCCGCCGCGCAGTTTCATCATCGGCGGCACCCGGTAGGACTGGATCTTCTGTGCGATCTCGGGGATGTCGGCGTCCTCGACGTCCGCGTCCTCGTCGACGTCGTGTTCGAGGCCGCCCCCGCCGCCACGTTTGAGCGCCTCGCGCGTGACGAACAGGCCGATCCCGCCGAGCAGGAAGACGTAGGCGACGCTGACGACGGTGTCGGCCAGCCCCATGTGCTGGAGTGCCTCCAGTCCGACCTTGCCGACCTCGATACCCGCCGTCGTCCCGGCGATCATCAACACGCCGAGTTTGTAGTCGACCTGTCCCAGGTCGCGGTGTTTCAGCGTCGCGATGACGCTCGTCCCGAAGACGAACGCGAGCCCGGACGCGACCGCGGTCGTCGACTCGTAGCCCATCACCAGCAGTGCGGGCGTCACGAGGAACGAGCCGCCCATCCCGAAAAACCCGAAGAGGATCCCGATGAGCAACCCGAAGCCGACGAACGTCGCGATCAGCGTCGCGCTCACCCCGAACAGTTCCATCATTGTTTCGCCCCCCCGTTCTCCGAGACCGAACAGCGTCCGAAGAGGGCGTCCATGACGGCACATCGGCCCTGGAGGACGCGAGTGATCGACGGGCCGAACGTCGACTCCAGCCAGCCGTACACGACGTACAACACGACCGCCTCGACGAGGACGATCCCCACCAGCGCGGCCGCCTGCGCGTTCGGACCGAGCGTCTCAATCCCGAACATACCTGGTCACCTGTGCCAGCGGTCTTGTATTAGGTGTGAACTTCTGCACGGACGTCCCTACTGTACTGAGGTAAATAACGGTTTTGGGTTCGATGCACAATACTATATCGGCATAACGAACCGATACCGATGGATAAGTTATGGATGGCTACGACGGGGTCGACCGGCATCCCTCTCCGTCGTTCCTTCGCTCGGCGCCCGGTCACTCCGTCGGTCCGTCGTCCGACCACCCGATCGGTGAGTGGGTTCGGCGAGTGACCCCGGGGAGTGGGTTCTACGGGCACGACGCGCGGAGCGCGGGACCCGACTACGGTTTCAGCACGTTTGCAGAAGTGGTGATATTGTGCAATATACAAAATTCTTAAGCGCGTCGGACGAGTAGTGTCGGTCATGTCACTCTCGATGGCGGAGATGCTCAGACAGGACATGCAGTGTGAGGGGCTGCTGTCGTGTCTCCACGGTCTGAAACCCCTCGACGAGGAGTGTTTCAGAACCCTCGCACACAGCGACGAGCCGCTGACAGTCGACGAGGTCGCCGAACGCGTCGACCGGGAACGCTCGACGGCGTATCGGTCGATCAAGCGACTGCTCGACACCGGGCTCGTCAGACAGGAGCAGGTCAACTACGACCAGGGCGGGTACTACCACGTCTACCAGCCGGCCGACCCGGACGAGGTGGCCGACGACATGCAACGACTGCTCAACGACTGGTACGCGCAGATCGGCCAGCTGATCGGGGAGTTTCGAACCCGGTACGGCGAGGAGATCGACGCCACGCCCGCACCCCAGCAGTAACGCGCGTCACCGTGACGGTTCTCCGGACAGCGAGGAGTCCCGGGTCTGCTCCAGGAACCGCGACCGGTACCGGCCTGCGAGCTCGCGGTCGAACGCGTCCAGTTCGACGACGTCGTCGGTCGTGAGATAGTCGACGGCTTCCACGTAGGCGACGGCGTCCGCGCGGTCGGCGAACGGCGCCGGGTTGAGCCGCATCGGGTCGTCGACCCTGTCGGAGTCCGTCTCCAGGGCGTAGTGGGCTGTCGTCCCGTCGACGAGTTCGCGCGTCTCGAAGTCCGTTACCCAGGCACCGCTTATCGGAGCCTCGGTCTCGGCGAACCGGTCGGGTACCGCGTAGTAGGTGACCAGACAGCCGGCCGTGTCGAAGAACGCTCTGGTCCCGTCGTCGTGGACCGCCTGGGCGTTCCAGTCGGGGTACTCGGCCGGTTTCATGTCACACACCGGGCACCGCGACTCGACCGGAACGGCGACTGACTCCTCGAGCGAGGTGGTCGGGGTCGCTGTCCCCGTGCCAGACGGAGTCGCCGTCTCCGTGTCGGTCGGTGTCGCCGCTCCCGTCGTCTGGAGGGCGGCGAAACTCACACACCACGCTTCCGGTGCGATCGTCCCCTCTACGATCGCACAGGCACCGGCGCCGTCACCGTTCATGTCCTCGATGTAGTACCGACAGCTCGAACACTGATCGCCGTCGTTTGGTTCAGTCTGGTAGCTGACGGCCTCCTTCGACGAGAGGGCACCCGGGTCGCGCTCTACACCGCCGACGGACCTCGCAGTCTCGTAGGCCGGCGGGACGCCCCCGGGGGTTGCGGTCGGGGTCGTGTCCTCGCCGCCACAGCCCGCCAGTCCGGTCGCGACGCCCGCGCCGAGCAGCGCGAGGACCCGGCGCCGGTCGAGGTCCGTGGTGGTATCCCTCATGTGTAGGGTTTGGTCACGCTCGCGCAAGAACGTTGTAGTACGTTCCTCGAAACTGGGAATCAGCAGCGCGTTGATGGCCGTCCGGAGAAGTCCGTCGGTCCCGTGCCGGGTCAGGCCACGCCGCTCGCTACGGCGTCACGGCCGCGCTCGGTGGGGCGACAGGTACTGAACCCCTGCCGGGCGAGCAGTCCGCGGTCCTGCAGCGCCGCGACGGTGTCGAGGACGCGCTGGAAGTCGGCGTCCAGTTCGAGAGCCAGCCCCGCCGGCGGGAGCGGCTCGTCGGTCACCGCTGTGAGGACTCGCAGTTCGAACCGCGTGGCCGACGCCGGTCCGTTCGGTTCTTCTGCCATGGTCTCAGGCGTACTGCTCGATCAGTGAGACCAGTTCGGGCTTCTGTTTGAGTCCGACGAGCTGTTCGACCGCCTCGCCGTCGGCGAACAGGTACAGCGTGGGGACGCCCTGGACCTGATACTGTCGGGCGAGGCCCTGCTGGGCGTCGACGTCGACCTTCGCGACGACCGCGTCGGTCTCGGCCGCGATCTCCTCGACGACCGGTTCGATCATCTTGCAGGGGCCACACCAGTCGGCGTAGAAGTCAGCGAGGACGACGTCGTGTTCGCCGACGAGTTCCTCCATATGGTCCGGGCCGGTGACGTGGACCGGTTCGTCGGGCGTCTCGGCCCCTGCCTCGGCCGCACTCTCGCCGTCCGACCCTTCGAGTTGATCTCTCAGCTGTTCGGCTTTCCGATCGCGGATCTCCTCTCGTTCGCTCATCACCCCTCTCTACCGGCTGCTTGGTAAAAAGAGTTTTGTGTGTATTGTGAAATTCTATAACTAGCAGCTGCCACGACCGGACGGTGACCACGTCGGCCCCGACGCGGGGGTCCCGGACACTCTGTCGTCGTTTCTCGGTCCCGGACGCCCGGTCGGAGTCACCCACCTTCGGGCATCCGACCTCCCGAACGAGCGGCAGTATTAGTCGGGCACGGAACCGGACCTGGCGTCGGATCCCGGATTACGTGACGGGACCGAAGTGATCCCGCCGGACTGGATCCGTGGAATCCGTCGTAGGCACCATCTATATTGCAAATCAAACACAATACTATTAACCAGTGCAGCCGTAGCATCCGCCATGAGAGACGCGAGTGGCCAGTCCGGGGACGGTCGACAGTCGATGACGCCCCGGGAACTCCGCGCGGACGTGCCTGCCCTCGGGAAGACGGTGTACATGAACTACGGCGCACACGGGCCGAGCCCGCGGTACGTCGTGTCCGCTGCCAGCGAGTTCCTGGAGCGCCACGAGTTCGACGTCCCGGCGACGGGTGACCCCTACGAGGCCGCGTTCGGGGCGTTCGACGAGACACGGGGGACAGTCGCGTCGTTCGTGAACGCCGACCCCGACGAGATCGCCCTGACGGAGAGTACGACCGCCGGGATCAACGCGGTCGCGGGGGCCATCGACTGGTCACCGGGGGACGTGGTCGTCAGGACCGACCTCGAACACCCGGCGGGCAGGCTGCCGTGGCAGCGTCTCGAACGGGAGGGCGTGACCGTCCGCGTCGTCGAAACGGAAGACGGGCGGGTCGACGAGGGCGAGTTCGCGGAAGCCGTCACGGACGCCGACCTCGTCTGTTTCAGCGCGCTCACGTGGACCCACGGCACCGTCCTCCCTGTGAGCGACCTCGTCGACATCGCGAGAGAAGCTGGTGCGTTCACGCTCGTCGACGCCGTGCAGGTGCCGGGCCAGGCGCCGATGGACGTCTCGGCGTGGGGCGCCGATGCAGTCGCCGCCGCGGGCCACAAGTGGCTGCTCGGGCTCTGGGGCGGTGGCTTCCTCTACGTGGACGCCGACGCGGCAACTGGCCTGGCGCCCCGGACGGTCGGCTACCGGAGCGTCGAGACGCCGACCGCGGACCCCTTCGAGTTCGCGCCCGGCGCGCGCCGTTTCGAGGTGGGGTCGGCCAGTCCCGCACCCCACGTCGCGCTGTCCGAAGCCATCGACGCGATTTCGGAGGTCGGCGTGGCGACGGTCGCAGACCGGATCGACCGGCTCACCGACCGACTCGCCGAGGGGGTCCCGGCTGACCGACTCCTGAGCCCCGCGTCCCCCGAGTCCGGACTCGTGACGATCGACGTGGCCGACCCGGAGCGGACGGAAGCCCGACTCGCCGAGGACGGTATCGTCGTCCGCGCGCTCCCGTTCCCGAACGCCGTCCGTGCGTCCGTCCACGCCGTCAACACCGCCGAGGAAGTGGACCGGCTTCTCGACGCCCTCGACGAGGAGTGGTAGGCCGGTCGCGCCGCCGTCCGCCTCCGAGAGACTGATCGCCGTCGCCGTCCGCCTCCGAGAGACCGATCGCCGTCGCTCCGGGAGACAGCGGTTCCCAAAAGGTGGCGTCTGCGGTGTGCGGTTGGGGATTCAGACGAGGAGCTGGACGTCGGACTCGGCCATGTGCTGGAGCGCGGTGGCCGCGCCCACGCCGACGGTGACGCCCTCGTAGAAGTCGTCCTCGTCGTAGTCCATCAGGTCGACCGTCATCTGACACGCCTGGAGCTCGACGTCCTGGTCGATGGCCGTCTCGATGAGCTCCTCGACGGTCGCGGTGTTGTTCTCGTCGATGCGCCGTTCCATCATCCGGGTCGCCATCCGGTCCATGCCGGGGAGCGCGGCGACGGCGTTGGGCACGGGCATGCTGGGGTTGCCGACCGCCGAGAGCTTCAGCTCGCGCGATTTCTCCTCGTGGAGGATGTCGAGCCCCCAGAACGTGTGGAAGACCACGACGTCCCAGCCGAAGGCCGCGGCCGTGCTGGCGAGGATCAGCGGCGGGTAGGCCATGTCGAAGGTGCCCTTCGTCGCGATGATGGTCATCTTCTTGCCGTCGTCGACAGTCTCGGCTTCGAGGTCCGCGACGGTCTCCTCGAGTTCGGCGAGCCGCGCGACCAGCTCCTCGCGGTCTTCGGGCAGGTCGCCCTCACCGGCCGCCTCTGTGACCTCTTCGTCGCCGCCCGACGGTGGTGTGTCAGTACTCATGTGGACCTCAGTTCGTCTTGCGGACGTAGTGACGGTAGACCTCGCCGTCCTCGCGCTGGTCGACGAGTTCGACGCCCGCCGTCCCCTCGGCCCAGCCGTCGATGTCGCTCACGCTGCCGGGGTCCGTCGCGAGCACTTCGAGGATCGCGCCCCCGTCCAGCTCGTCGATCGCCGACTTCGTCTTGACGACCGGCATCGGGCACGATGCGCCTTTCACGTCCAGTGTCTCCGTAACGTCGAGTTCTTCGCTCATGTGTATCGTTCACTCCGTGTGCTGTATTGGAGCTAATCCACAATATATTGTCGGTGGCAATAAACCCTCCGGATGACTTTCAACCGACCATATTCGACTACTTTATGGATCGGGTCCGTCGATAGAATCAGTCACACAGCCATTAGTATTGCAACAATCTCGAAAGACTATCCAAACGTTTTTATGGACATACCCGGTACGGGAAACTGCGCGAAATGAATCCAGAAGACTTCCCGACTCCCGACGCGGAGGTGGAGACAGTCGAACCGGAGACGCTTCGAGACCGTATCGACGCCGGCGAGGACGTCACGCTCCTCGACGCGCGTATGAGTTCCGAGTACGAGGAGTGGCACGTCGACGGCGAGAACGTCGAGTCGATCAACGTCCCCTACTTCGAGTTCCTCGACGAGGAGATAGCAGACGACGTCCTCGAATCCATCCCCGACGACCGCGAGGTCACCGTCCTGTGTGCGAAAGGCGGTGCCAGCGAGTACGTCGCGGGGACGCTCGCCGAGCGGGGCTACGACGTGAACCACCTCGAAGACGGCATGAACAGGTGGGCGCGGATCTACGACGCCGTCGAGGTCACCGGCTACGACGGCGCCGGCACCCTCTATCAGTACCAGCGCCCCTCCTCGGGCTGTCTGGGATACCTCGTCGTCGACGGTGACGAGGCGGCCGTGATCGACCCGCTGCGGGCGTTCACCGACCGCTATCTCGACGACGCCGCGGAATTCGGTGCCGACCTCGAATACGCCATCGACACGCACGTCCACGCGGACCACATCAGTGGCGTTCGCGACCTCGCCGAGCGGGGCGTCGAGGGCGTCATCCCCGAGGCGGCCGTCGACCGAGGCGTCACCTACGCCGACGACGTAACTCTCGCAGCCGACGGCGATACGTTCACCGTGGACGACGCGACGATCGAGACGGTCTACACGCCCGGACACACGACCGGGATGACCTCCTACCTGGTCGACGACAGCTTCCTCGCCACCGGCGACGGCCTCTTCGTCGAGAGCGTCGCCCGACCCGACCTGGAAGAGGGCGACGACGGCGCGCCCGACGCGGCGCGGACACTCCACGAATCTCTACAGGAGCGGGTGCTCACACTGCCCGACGACACGATCGTCGGGGGCGCACACGCCAGCGACGCCGCCGAGGATCAGGCGGCCGCCGACGGGACCTACACCGCGACAGTGGGTGAACTCGTCGAACGTATGGACGCGCTCTCGATGGACGAGGAGTCGTTCGTCGAGACCGTCCTCGGGGACATGCCGCCCCGGCCGGCCAACTACGAGGAGATCATCGCCACCAACCTCGGCCAGAACGCGGTCGACGACGAGGAGGCGTTCACGCTCGAGCTCGGGCCGAACAACTGCGCCGCGAGCCAGGAATCGCTCGCCGGTGACTGACGGCCATGAGTGACCTCGCCGCGCTACAGACCGGGCTCGAACTCTTCCCGCACGGGATCAGTCGCTACGCCGTCGGTGGGGTACTCGTCGGACTCGGCGTGGTCGTCATCTACGTCGCGACCGGCATCAGCGCGGGCGCCTCGACGTTCCTCGAATCGACGCTGTCGTACGTCTCGGGCCAGTCACGCTTCCAGCAGTACGTCGCCTCGCGGGACTGGCGGCTCGTGTTCACGTTCGGCATCGTCGCCGGTGCCGCCGCCTACGCCCTCGTCTTCCAGGACGGTGGCTGGGGCGCGTACACCACCGCCGTCAAACCCTGGCGGTTGCTCGTGGGCGGCGTCCTCGTCGGTGTCGGCACCCGCGTCGGCAAGGGCTGTACCTCGGGCCACGGCGTCTGTGGCGTCGGGTCGGCGTCCCGAACGTCGCTCGTCGGCGTCGCCACGTTCCTGCTGGTGGCGATCGGCACGGCCCAGCTCGTCGCCGCGCTGGGGGTGACGCCATGAGTGACGGGACCGAACCGGAACGGCATCCCCTGTTCATCCCGGTGATACTGGTCGGCGGACTCGTCTTCGGCGTCGGACTGGCCCACAGCCAGATGGCTCGCCCCGAGGTCGTCCTGAATTTCCTTCAGTTCGAGGACTTCGGGCTCGTGTTCGTCATGTTCGGCGGGGCCGCGGTGACCGGGATCGCCTACGCGGTGGTACCCCGACTCCTCCACCGCGCGCCGCTCACCGGCGACGCGTTCGAGCGCCGACTCAAGTCGTTCGACCGCAACGTCGTGGTCGGCGGCGCGATATTCGGCGTCGGCTGGGGCCTCTCGGGCATCTGTCCCGGCGCGGCCTACGCCAGTTTCGGCATCGGCAACGTCACGATCCTCTGGGCGATCGCCGGGATGTTCCTCGGCGCCTACGCCCAGGGCGTCTGGCGGAGTCGCACGACCGACGCCGAGCCCGCGGCCGCCGGCGCCGACTGACCGACCGTTTCTCCGATAACACCCCATGGAACTCACACTGGTAGCACTGTTCGTCACCGCCGGGTTCGCCAGCCTGTTCATGGCCTGGGTCATCGGCGCCGGGTCCAGCGGTGCGACGCCTTTCGCCCCCGCGGTCGGTGCGAACGCTATCACGACGATGCGGGCGGCGTTCGTCGTCGGCCTCCTCGGTTTCGCCGGCGCGGTCACGCAGGGTGCGAACGTCTCCGAAGCGGTGGGTCGCGGCCTCGTCGACGGCGTCACCCTCTCGCCGAGTGCGGTCATCCTCGTTCTCGCCATCGGCGCGGGACTGATGGTCGCTGGGATCCGGACTGGCTACCCGATCGCCACGGCGTTTACCGTGACCGGGGCGGTCGTCGGCGTGGGGCTGGCACTCGGGGGCGCGCCCGCTTGGGAGAAGTACGGACAGATCGCTGCGGTCTGGGCACTCACCCCGTTCGTCGGCGGCGGGATCGCCTACGGCATCGCCAGTCTCCTCCCGCGCGAGGACGTCCCCGAGCAGGTGAGCGTCCCGCTCCTGGCCGGCGCGGTCGGCGCGGTACTCGCGAACGTGAACTTCTCGTTTCTCGGACCGGACGGGACCGCCGGGTCGGTCGCCGGAGCAGTCCAGCGGGCACTGGGCACACACGGGCTGGCCGTACCGGCCGCCGTCTCGCTCGCACTCGCAACGACGGTCGCTGCGCTCGTCGCTCTCCAGATCCGCGGCGACGAGGCCGCGGGGCTCCGGCGCGTGTTGCTCGCGCTCGGGTCGCTCGTCGCGTTCTCGGCCGGCGGGAGCCAGGTCGGTCTCGCGGTCGGCCCCCTCCTGCCGCTGCTCGACGACGTCGGCGTCGTCTCCACGCTCGGCGTCCTCGTCGCCGGCGGCCTCGGCATCCTCGTCGGGTCCTGGACGGGCGCGCCCCGCATGATCAAGTCCCTCTCGCAGGACTACTCCTCGCTGGGGCCCCGGCGCTCCATCGCCGCGCTCGTCCCCTCGTTCCTGATCGCCCAGGTGGCCGTGTTGCTGGGGGTCCCGGTCTCGTTCAACGAGGTGGTCGTCAGCGCGATCATCGGCAGCGGCGCTGCCGTCGGCGGACGCGACGCCGTCGACGCCCGGAAGATCCTCGTCACCGTCGGCGCGTGGGTCCTCTCGTTCGGGGTCGCCTTCCTGCTCGCCTACGGCGTCGTCTTCGCGACGCCGGTCGGCTGACAACCCACGCCCGGAACCCTGGACTCTGGATGCACTCCACGGACACGCGAACTACCCGCAACCGGCGGTTGTGTAAAAATTGCGCAATATTAGAAAGGGTATAAGTCGACGTGAGTCGAACTATCGGGTATGACCGTCCGTATCGCGGTACTCGACGCGTCGATCGGTGACACGCCGGCCGAACGGAACCTCCGGCGGGAGATCGACGCCGAGGTCGACGTCTACAAGCTGAGCGAGGGAGTGTTCCCGCCCGCGGTTTCGGCGCGTGACTGGCGCTACGACGGCGTCGTGGTGAGCGGGTCACAGACCTCGGTCTACGACGACCACGACTGGATCCACGAGGCGACGGAGTGGGTCCGGCGAGCCCACGTGGCAGACGTCCCGATCCTGGGCATCTGCTGGGGGCATCAGTTCCTCGCGCAGGCGCTCGGCGGCCGCGTCGTCGACATGGGCGAGTACGAACTCGGCTACCGTGAGGTCTCGCGTGTCGGCGAGGATCCGCTACTGGCGGGACTCCCGGAGACGTTCACGAGTTTCGAGACCCACTCGGACCGCGTCGCCGAACTTCCGGCAGGTGCCGCCACGCTGGCGCGCAACGACGTCGGCCTGCAGGCGTTCCGCGTCGGCAGCGCGTGGGGCGTGCAGTTTCACCCCGAGTACGACCGCCAGACGGCCGAGTGGGTCATCGAGGGGAAGGACCTGCCCGACGCCCGGGTCGAACAGCTCCTCGACAGAGTCACCGAACAGCGAGTCGCCGAGGCGGCCGACGCAAAGCGGATCTTCGACAACTTCGTGGCGTTCGCGGCGGACCACCAGCCGGTCACGCGCGAGTCGCCGCGATACTGAGAGAGACACTACTGAAGGGGACACATACCGAGAGAGAGACCCGGGAGCGAGAGACTCACGGGACGGGAGAACAGTGGCGGGATCGGTCGGTAGGGCGAATCGACGGCGTCGACGGTGAGTTCGACGGGCGAGCAGACAATTGTGGCTTTCATGCACAAGCGTTATGCACGCGGGGATCGTACGTTCGAAAGAACACAGATGCCAGATTCGATGTCGGAACAGCTCCAGCGTGACATGCAGTGTGAGAGCCTCCTCGAGTGCTTTCACGGGCTCAAGGAACTCGACAAGGAGTGTTTCCAGGCGCTCGTCGACGCGGAAGAGCCCCTGACCGTCGACGAGATCGCCGACGCGGTCGACCGCGAGCGATCGACGGCCTATCGGTCGGTCCAGCGGTTGCTCCAGACGGGATTCATCCAGAAAGACCAGGTCAACTACGACCAGGGCGGCTACTACCACGTCTACTCACCGACTGACCCGTCTGCGGTCGCCGACGACATGCAGCGACTCCTCAACGACTGGTACGCGAAGATGGGACAGCTCATCCAGGAGTTCGAGGACAAGTACGAACACGCCGAGGCCGCCTCGCCCGCCGAGAGCTGAATCTGTACACCGCGACGAGTCGGCTGGTTTCGTCTTCGAGGTGGGTGTTTCTCGTTTTTACCGTTCGTTCGACGTAGTACAATTGATGCGTTCACTCTCTGTTGTGAGTGTAACGCTGTTTTCGTGTCGTTGGTCCCTGGAAGAAAGTCGTCTCTTCGACAGCACCGCACTCGTCAATGAGCGTTGAAAGCCCTCGGGCCGCTGGCGGTCGCTGAGCGGGATATCCGCGCTCTCAGCACCGCCCGCGCGGATAGAGCCCGCTCAGGCGACTCCGCTCCCGATGGTCGCCGCCAGTGGCCCTCGCCCTTTCAGTCCACCAGGGATATTTTGGTTGCACAGGCCGTCTCAACGTGGCTCGTTCGGTAGCCGCCCCCCACAGATCTCTCCCTGGCGGACTGGAAGGGCGAGGCGTGCATGGCGCGACGCGCCACTGGCCGAACGGGGACACGACCCGTGAGGCGGGCTCGCGGGCCGAAGGCCGGAATCGCCTGAGCGGACCACTATCCGCGCGAGTGCGGGGCGGTGCGGCTGTCCGAGCGCGGATATCCCGCTTGGTTCGAGAGACCGTTGCTCTCTCGTCATCCCGAAAATCTTCGATTTTCGGAGACAGCGACCGCGAGCCCGCCGAGGGCTTCCATCTCACGAGCATGAGAGAGGTCACAGCGAGCAGAACTGCGGTCGCGGAACCTGCGACAACTCAGAATGTTACATCCACACCCTGCACGTAGCAGTCACAGACGGTCGAGGTGAATTTTCGAAGAGCTCTCCGGCACGCTCTCCCGAGTTGTGATCCCCTGGTTCGTGCTGACCGAATCGTACTGGCCCGCGGCTCCGGACGGTCGTTTTAGATAGTATTGCACAATATACCCAAAACTATTAGTTCGCGGGGCGCGTATGTGTGAGTGATGACAACAGAGACAGCACCCGACACGGGAGTGGCAACCGACGAGCCGGTACACGTCGGTGGTGCCGACGAACTGGACGGCCTCGTCGCCGAGTACGACGTCGTGGTCGCGGACTTCTACGCCGACTGGTGTGGTCCCTGCCGGGCGCTCGAACCGATAGTCGAACGCCTCGCGGCCGAGACCGACGCGGTCGTCGCGAAGGTCGACGTGGACGTCCACCAGCGACTCGCGACGGACTACGGCGTGCGCGGCGTCCCGACGCTGGTCTTCTTCGCCGGCGGCGAACAGGTCGACCGGACGGTCGGCGTCTCGGCCGAAGCCACACTGCGGTCGACGATCGAGGAGTACGCCGGATGAACGGGGACATCGAGAGCGGTGACGCGTCGTCCAGAAGCGGTGACACGCCACCCAGGGAAGTCGTCGTGGCCGGGTCCGGCGTCGCCGGGCTGTCGGCGGCCGTCTACGCCGCGCGTGCGGACCTGGACCCCCTCGTCCTGGAGGGCGACGAGCCCGGTGGCCAGCTCACGCTCACGACCGACGTCGAGAACTACCTCGGGTTCCCCGAGGGCGTCGGCGGGATGGAACTGATCGAGCGCGGCCGCGAGCAGGCCGAGCGCTTCGGCGCCGAGTTCGAGCGTGCGAGCGTCGAGTCCGCGTCGCTGGAGACGCGCCCGATCGAACTCGAACTCTCGACGGGCGAGACCGTCACGACGCGGTCGCTTATCGTCGCGACCGGTGCGAGCGCTCGCTGGGTCGGGGCCGACGGCGAGGCGGAGTTGATGGGCTACGGGCTCTCGACGTGTGCGACCTGTGACGGCGCGTTCCACCGCGGCGACGACGTCCTCGTCGTGGGCGGCGGCGACAGCGCGATGGAGGAAGCGCTCTTCCTCGCGAAGTTCGCCGACTCCGTCACCGTGGTCCACCGGCGCGACGAACTGCGAGCCTCGGAGATCATGGCCCGGCGCGCCCGCGACCACGAGCAGATCGGGTTCCGCTGGGACACCGAACTCCTCGCGATCGAGGGGTCCCGCGATGCGGGCGTGACCGGTGCGACGCTCGTCTCCCACCCCGAAGGCCACCCGAAGGAACGTTACGAGAACGGTGAGGACGTCACCGTCGAGGACGTCGACGTCGGCGGCGTGTTCTACGCCGTCGGGCACGAGCCCAACACGGAGTTCCTCCGGGAGACGCCGGTCGAACTCGACGACGACGGCTACGTCCTGACTGTCGACCCCGGCGACGCCCCGGCCGGAGTCGGCTCCGAAGACGCGTGGGCGACCACATCGACGGCCGTCGAGGGCGTCTTCGCCGCCGGCGACGTGATGGACCGGACCTACCAGCAGGCGGTGACGGCGGCCGGAACCGGGAGCATGGCCGCGCTCGACGTCGAGTCCTGGCTCGAATCCGAGACCGCGGCGGCCTCGGCGAAGAGCGAGCCGGTCCCCGCGGAGGTGAGCGACTGATGGTCGCCGGGACGGGCAACCACAACACGACCGACCCGGCGACGGTCACCGACCAGGCCGACCGGGTGGTCGTCTCCTTCCGGTCGCCCGAGGTCGACCCGGACGGCGACGACGGCTGGTGGGTCGCCGACAGCGCCTGGCTCGAGGAGAACATGGCCGAACCCACCTACCGGCGCTACCTCCGCTGGGCCCACGCTGGCCCCGTCGAGGTCGGCGAGGAGTGGGACGAGTTCGTCAACTGCGGCTGTACGAACCCCGAGGACGTCGTCCTGCGCGTCGAGTCCGTCGAGGGCGGCACCGCAATCGGTTCCGACACCACGATCGATGTCGTCCCCCGAAAGAAGGTCGTCGAGGGCGCCGTCGAGACCGAGTGAGCGGCGAGACCGTACGTCGTGACCGCCGACCCGGACCGCTGACTCGCGGCCACCGACCCGGACCGCTGACTCGCGGCCACCGACCGACGTCGTTATCTTTCACGTTACCGACCAGTCCCGACCGTGCAGCAGTGTACAATGTATGCAATATAATGCTGGTTCGATTCTCGAATCCGGGGAACGAACGGGAGCATTGACTATCGTCGAGTCGAAATATCCAGTAACGCGAGGTCCCTCGACAGATGAGTCAGCACACACAGCCGGACGGCGGGACGTGCTCGCACTGTGACCACCCCGATGGGGTCGATTCCAGTTCCGGGCACGAACAGGCGGGAGCGGTCCGGAACCACCCCGACCGGTCGCGCTCCCGGAGCATGCCGATCGTCGACCGGCGCCAGGTGCTGCTTGGCGGGACGGCTGTGCTCGCGGCACTCGCAGGCTGTGGGTCAGGTGACGGTGACGTCCCCGAACCCGTCACGCTGACGACCGACGATTCGTGTGAGGTCTGCGGGATGGTCATCCCGAACCACCCCGGCCCGTCGACGGAGATCTTCTACACCGACCAGCAGCCCTCCGGTCACGACAACCCCGCGCGGTTCGACAGTACCTGGGAGGCCTTCCAGTACGACTTCGACCGCGACTGGACGGTCGAGGCGTTCTACGTGACCGACTACTCGGCGGTCGACTGGTCGCTCTCGGAGTCCGGCGGCGACCGGCTCATCTCGACACATCCGGACGCATCGGCGTTCGTCGACGCCGAGACGGTGACGTTCGTCGTCGGTTCCGAGATAAAGGGGGCGATGGGCCGTGACCTCATCGCCTTCTCCGAGCAAGCGGACGCCGAATCGTTCCGCGACGACCACGGCGGGTCGCTGGCGTCGTTCGACGACGTGACTCCCGAGACGATCGCCCAGTTGAGTCAGGGTTGAACCAGAGATGAAACAGAGATGAGAGCGAGCGTGCGTCTCGTCGGTGGCGTCGTGTTCGCGGTCGTCCTCCTGAGCGCCGGCGCGTTCCTCGTTCAGCCCTCGACCGGTGCGCTCGAACCGGTGGCCTTCGAGGACACGCTGGCGATGGGGATGACCGGCGTCGACGTCAGCACGGCGAGCGAACAGGGGTACGCGCTCCCGCGCGCCCAGGTCTTCTACGGCCAGTACCAGTACGTCGTCGGCTACTACGGCGTCGAGGCGCTCGCCACGCACGTCGAGAGCGGGGACGCCCGACGCCAGTTCGGCGACCCGCTGGCCGTCTTCGTCACCGACTTCTCCGGGAGCGAACCGTACGTCACCCAGGAGGGGTATCTCGACCTGGGCAACGACCTCCGGCGGGGCTGGGTCCGGGCGCGCGACGCCTGGTTCGTCGTCGGCAGCGACGCCCGGACACCCGCCGGGCCCACGGTCGTGCCGTTCTCCGGGCAGGCTGACGCCGAAGCGTTCGCCGACGAGCACGGCGGGACTGTCCACGACTGGCCCGGCCTGCTCGACGCTGCCGGTGAAGGCGAGAGCCTCGCCCCGGCGTCGTTCGAGGCGGCGGTCGCGAACCAGTCGGCGTGGGGCGACCGGCGGGTCACGGACGCGGAGCGGCTCCGGTCACGACCCGTCTCCGTCGTCGTCGGCGAGGACGAACCGACACTGGCCGCCGCCGTCGAGGCAGCCCCGGCCAACACGACGGTCTTCGTGCCGCCGGGCCGCTACGAGACGAACCTGACTATCGAGAAACCACTCACGCTACGGGGTGCCGGCTCCGGGTCGGCCCTCGACGGGAGTCGAACCGGTACAGCCCTCGACGACGGCGGAAACGGAACAGTCCTCGACGGCGACGGCAACGGCACCGTCCTGACCGTCCGGAGCGACCGGGTCGCAGTCACCTCGCTCTCGATAACCGGGGTCGGCCCCGTCGACGCGATGTCGCCCAGCGCGGGGAACGCGAGTCGGTACGCCGACGTGACGATGCGAGTCTACGGCCGGAGCGACGCCGCAGTGCTGCTCGCGAGGGCCAACGACTCCCTGGTCGCGGACGTCCACGTCGACACCGGCGCGACGGGCGTGATGCTCCAGTACAGCGACCGGACGGTCGTCCGAAACGTCACCGTCCGCGGGGCCGACGATCCGAGAAACGGCTCGATGGGCGTCATCACGCTCTACTCGCGAGCGGTCGTCGAGGAAGCCACTATCAGGGGCGGCCGCGACGGCGTCTACCTCCACCGCTCGGACGGGACGGTCGTCCGCCAGAACGACGCCGCGGACATGCGCTACGGTATTCACGAGATGTACACGTCGAACCTGCTGATACGGGACAACGCGATGCGGCGGACCACCACGGGGATCATCCTGATGACGCGCCCGACCAACAACAAACTCGTGGAAAATCGCGCGACCGACAGCGGGCAGGGGATCTACGCCATCGGCGACGCCTCGTACCTCGCGGAGAACGTCGTCGCCGGTAACGACCTCGGACTCACGGTCGGAACCAGTAGATCGGTCGTCGTCCACAACACTGTCGTCGACAACGACATCGGCATGCGCGTCGGAACGTTGCTGCCGACCAATCACGTCGTCGGCAACGACGTCGTCGACAACGACCAGCCGGTGACGGCCCGAAGCGGTCCGGTCCACGTCTGGACAGTCGACGGCGCGGGCAACTACTGGGGGTCGGTCCCCGGACTCGACCGCGACGGCGACGGGACGGTCGACCGGGCGTTCCGACCCGCAAACGACGTCGACGTCACCGCCAGCCGCGTCACCGGCGGGCCGACGCTCGCCCGGTCGCCGGCGCTCTCGCTCCTCCAGCAGGTGGCCGCCAGCGTCCCCGGCCTCCGTGACGTCGGCGTGATCGACACGGCTCCCCGGACCGACCCCGCCCGCCCCGAACGACTCGCGGAGGTGCGCAACCGGACCGATGAGTGACACAGACCCCCCAGTGACGGAGTCAGACGGTGAATCGACAGCGACGGACCGCGAGGGAGCGAACGGCGAGGGCAGTGCCGGCGAGGAAGTCGTCGTCGCCGAGTCGCTGCACCGGTCGTTCGGCGACCTGACGGTCCTCTCGGACGTCTCTTTCACCGCCGAGTCGGGGACGGTCAACTGCTTCGTCGGCCCGAACGGCTCCGGGAAGACGACGCTGTTGCGGATCGTCGCGGGGTTGCTCGCACCGAGCGGCGGGCGACTCGACGTCGCTGGGGCGGAGGGACGGGCCGTCGGCTACCTCCCTCAGAACCCGGCGTTCAGGGCGCAGTTCACCCTCACCGAGACGCTCGCGTTCTACGAGGACCTCGCGGACGTCGAGATCGACCCCGTGGACGTGCTCGCCCGGGTGGGACTCGACGCGGTCGCCGACCGGCGCGTGGGCGACCTCTCGGGCGGGATGACCCGCCTGTTCGGTATCGCACAGGCGACCGTCGGCGACCCGCCGGTGCTCGTGCTCGACGAACCCTCCAGCGGACTCGACCCGACGATGACCGAGCACGTCGGCACCGTCATCCGGGACCTCGCCGGACAGGGACACACCGTGTTGCTCGCCACACACGACCTGGGGACCGTCGACCGCGTGGCCGACACGGTGCTCGTCCTCGACGACGGGGTCGTCCAGGTCGCGGACTCGCCCGAGACGCTCCGCCGCGAGACGGAGTCCGAGACGCTCACACACGCCGTCGCGCAGTATCTGGTCGGCGAGGCCGGCGGGCTGACGGTCCGTACCGGCACCCGGGGGGACGGGGAGAACGGAGAGAGCGGCGAGGACACGGAACACGGGGTGGGCGACGATGAGTGAAGCCGAGCCGGCGGGCGACACAGACGCCGACAACGCCGCCGGTCGAGCGAGCGGAGAAGACGATGCGCGCCCGTGGAACGACCGGCGTGTCGGCCAGCTCCTGACGGTCGCACAGCGGGAGTTCGACACCGTCGTCCGGACCCGGACCTACGCCGCGCTCGCGGTCGTGTTCGGTCTCGTCGTGGTCGCGCTCCCGTCGCTGGGCGGCCTGGCGGGCTACCTGCCGCTCGTCCTCGACCTCCTGACGACCGTGGAGGTGCTCGTCCCGGTGCTCGCGTTCGGGTTCGGCACGTGGACCGTCCTCGCGGACGCCGAGACGGGCGAACTGGCGGTGATCCGAACCTATCCGGTCGAGCGCTGGACGTACGTCCTCGGCGCGTATCTCGGTCGTGCCGTGGGGCTACTCGTCGCGATCCTCGCCCCGCTGGTCGTCCTCGGAGTGGCGACGCCGGTCGTCCGCGAGCCCGCGACGTCGGTCCTGGCCTCCCACGGGACCGTCGACTCCCCGACCTACTTCCTGCGCTTCGTCGCACTCACCTGCGTCTACGGGCTAGTTGCGCTCGCACTCGCGATGGCGGTCTCGTCGCTGGCCCGGTCGCGCCGGTCGGGGGTCGCGTCCGTGGTCGTTGCGCTGCTCGTCGTCGTCCTGGGGTTCGACCTGCTGGTCGTCCTCGGCGTGGGTCAGGGCTTTCTGGGCTCGGGGACGCTCCCCCTCGCGCTCGCGGCGAGTCCACCCGCTGCCTTCCGTGGACTGGTGCTCGAGACGGCCGCCGGCGGACTCGTCGAGACTGGCCCACCGGCGGCGAACGCGGCCGCGAGCGTCCTCGGACTCGGCTGCTGGCTCGTCGCCGGACTCGCCGTCGCGACGCTCCGGGCATGGTCACCGGTCGGGGAGTGACGACCCTGCGAAAGTCGTGTACCACGTCAGACGCCGGTGACCGAACTTCGCCGTCGGAAATCCCGTTCGAGGCGCTCGGCGTGGTCGAGGCGGATCTCGCGCGCCCGGTCCCGACTGACGGCGCCGCTGGTGCCGAGGTCGTGTGCCACCGGGGAGAAGGCGTCGACGTCGAACCCCATCCTGTCGAGGTACGACCGGACCGACTCCGAGGCCAGCCCCTCGCGGATCGCGTCGTTGACGTACCCGATGACTGCCTCGAACTCGGGGAGGACGACCTCCTCGTCGGTGACACCGCCGGCGCCGCCCTCGATGTGCACTCGTGCCTCGCGGAGCGTCCGGGTCAGTTCGGCGAGTCTGTCCGCCAGGCCGACGACCTGGCTCGGGAGCGCGGCGTCGGGCGAGCGCCACTCCACGGTCCCGAACTGCTCGCGGAACTGGACGGGGGTCCAGACGGCGCTCTCGGGGTCGAAATTGGCCTCGACGGCCCGGCGGTCGGCCCCCGCGTCCATGGCGGCGGCGACGAAATCGTCGTACCGGCGTTCCAGTCTGCGCTCCCACTCCTCGCGTGAGTCGACGTACGACCAGAGTCGCCCCTGGTGTGCGAGACCGTCATAGGCCATCCAGCGGTAGAGTTTCGACCGCGCGCCGGCCGCGAGGCGGCGCCCCCGGAAGTACGGCGAGGAGTTGACCAGCGCCAGCGCGGGGTCCACGGCGACGAACGCGTTGTACTGCTCGACAGCGCGTCCCGGTTGCTGTTCGACGTGGACGTGGGTGCCCGCACAGTGGCGGACGTACTCGAAGTCCTCGCCGACGACGCGGTTCTGGACCCGCGTCCGGTCGCTGGAGAGCTCCGCGATATCGGCGTCACCGACCGGCGTGGCCAGGGGCACGAGCCCCCTGTCGAGTTCCGCGGCGCGGTCCAGGACTGCCCCGACGCGCTCGAACAGTTCCTCGCGCAGTTGCGGTGTCGTCTCACACGGTGTCGTCTTGACCTCCAGGAGCGGCTCGACGAACTCCCGCTCGACCCCGGGGGCCGCGTCCACCAGCGTACCCGGTTCGACGAGTCTCCCCGTCTCGTCTATCACCCAGTACTCGACCTCGATGCTCCGCCGTATCGGCTCTGTCTCGTGTCCTGACACTGTCCTGTGTCTCGATTTCGACCCGCGTTCGTTCCCGATGCGTGCTGTCGAACGTTCGTGCTAACACACCACATGACCAACTGTGCGAACGACCCACAAATAGGCTTCGGGGGGCGCAAGTATCGCGCGACGCTACGAAACCGCGAGCTCGGCGGCGGTTACGGGAGCAGGTTTCGGACGTCGACGAGAACCGGACAGCGGGGGACGGTCGAGGTGTTCCTACAGTTCGCCGAGTTTGCGGAGCAACTGCCCGCGGTACTCCTCGTCGGCGCGGACGCCTTTCACCTCGAGGACGTTGCGTTCGAGTTTGTCCAGTGCGACGCGGAACGCGTTGTCGGCGCCGTAGCCCTCGCCGGAACCGGCGGCCTGGCCCTTGTTGGTGCGCAGGCGGATCTGACACTGGATGAGGGGCGTGCCCCGGAGCTTCTCCTTGTGCTCGTGGAGGCGGACGTGGGCGTGCTGGACCTGCATCTCCTGGTACTTGTCGGCGACCTCCTCGATGCGCTGGCGGATCGTCTCGCGCGTGATGGTGTCCAGCAGTCTGACGTTGGTGATCTGGACGTCCATGTGGTCTTCTTCGGTGAAAGTGAGCGCCCGGAGGACGTCCGTCTTGGTGATGATCCCCTCGACGACCCGGTCGTCGTCGTCGGGCGTGACGACGAGGCCCGCGTAGTCGTTGTCGAGCATGCGTTCGACGGCGTCGCGGACCGACTCCTCGCCGGTCGTCGTCGCGACGGGGCTGTTCATCTCGTCGTAGACGGGCAGGTCGAGGACCCGCTCGATGTCGCCGCGGCGCTCGCCGAGCGTGGCCTTGTCCATGTCCCGGACCACGATGTCGACGATGTCGTGGCGCGTGACCATCCCCGAGAGGAGACCGTCCTCGTCGAGGACGGGCAGTCGTGAGATGCCGTGCTCGCGCAGCAGGTTGATCACCTGCCCGACGGTGGTGTCCTGGGTGACGGTCACGACGTCACCGGTGTAGATCTGGTCGACGACCAGGGCGTCGAGGTGTTCGAGGACCGCTTCGAGGATGTCGTCCTCGGTGACGATCCCCCAGAGTCGGCCCGCCTCGAAGACCGGGGCGACCTTGGTGCCCCCTTCGACGAGGACGCGGGCGACCTCGCGGACGTCGTCGGTCCGCTCGACCCGGGGGGCCGACTGCATCATGGCCTGGGCCTTGGTCTGGTCCTCGACGTGAGACTGCACCAGCTGTTTCTGAGTGATGACGCCGGCGTATTCTTCGTCCTCGGTGACGAGAATTCCCTTGGGGTTCTCGCGCTCGAAGAGAGAACGAACTTTTCCGAGGCGTTCGTCGGCGTCCACGGCAACGTACTCGCTGGTGGCGATGTCGGCAATATCCATCTGAATCTCCCAGCGCGAACCTTCGTCACCGGGCGTAATCAATCTTGGCGACTGCTCCCGCCGAGCAGGAACGGTCCGGTGGATTCACCGCCCGCTCGCCCGGTGTCGGCCCCGGCGGACTCCCGGGGGAACGACGCCGAACCACGGCAAGCACTGAAGTCCGCCCGGTCCTACCTCGCGCACGTGCTTCCCGATATCACGGTCTTCGGCCCGTACACGTACCTCGTGACCGAGATCCTCTGGGGGAGCGTCGCACTCGCGCTCCTCTCCTACGCCGGGGCGTTCCGGACCGCCGCCTGGACGACCGCCGTCCTCTATCCCCCTGCGCTCCTGTGGGACTGGTACACCCTGCGGGTCGGCGTCTTCGAGATTCCCATGCGAACTGGCGTCGAACTGCTCGGCGTCCCCATAGAAGAGCACATCTTCATGCTCGTCGTCCCCGCGATGGTCGTCGGAACCCACGAGACCCTCCGAAAACTCCGTGGGGATCCCGGCGAACCCGTCGAACCCGTCGAATCGGCCGAACCCGGCGAACCCGTCGAACCCGTCGAATCGGCCGAACCCGGCGAATCCGCCGAAGCGACCTCCGGAGTCGAGACCGATTCGACCGCCCGGCAGTGACCGAAACGCGGCCGTACGTCTATATAGAATGCCGTGAGAAACAATACCGATCGCAGGAAATTTTTAGTTCGGTCCGGGTGGCCTGTGAACCGACTGCCATGGATGCACCAGATCCGCGGCGCGTCGAACTGTTCGTGCGGTCGCTCTCCCCGCAGTCCGGACGGAGTCCCGGGACGACACAGCTACACCGGTTGCGACGCCTGGCCGACGAGGGAGTCGTCGACCTCTCGGTCAGCGTCTGGGGTCGGGAGGTCGGACTCTCGACGACGGCCGCACGCACCGACGCCGGCGAGTTCGTCCTCGACCGCGTCGCCGCCTTCCGCGAGTGGGCCGACGAACACGACGTCTGCGTCGAGGCATTCTTCGAGACGCGCGAGGTGGACTCCGGTCTCACGGGGGAGTCCTACACGGCACTGGTCCTGCCGGCGGCCTGTCTCGCGGAGTACCGGGACGGTGGTCTCGTCTACGTCGCGCCCTACACCACGGATACTGCCGTCCACACCGTCGCCGACCGCGTCAGTGCGCTCGAAGCTTCGGGCGAAGACGCCGCCCCCGATGAACGCCCCGCTGATGCCCCGTCCCTCCAGGTGGCTGGCCACTGAAATCGACTGGTTCGAAACACCCGACGGTCGACTTCGACAGTAGTCGAACATTGGTACGACTTTAATCGAATATCTGTTTCGGCGAACGAACGGCCGACTCCGCGAGGGAGTGGTTAACGAGTGTTTACTTTTCCACTCAAAATTCGGTGTGTTAACTGCCTACACGGCCATAGAGTGGCAAAGAGGGGAAGTTTTTTCACTTCTCCCGTCGCGAGTGAAGGTACGATGACGGGAACAGACGGCCCGCGGATCGAACTGTACGTCAGGTCGCTGCTGCCCGACGGCGCCCACGGCCGCCAGGAGGCGGTCATCGAGCGCCTGGAACGACTCGAATCGAACGACGACATCGAGGGGTTCTCGGTGATCGTGTGGGGCAAACAGATCGCGCCCGAGTCGGCCGGCGCCCACACCGAGGAAGGCGAGTACATCCTGAACCGCGTTGCCGAGTTCAAGCAGTGGGCGCTCTCGAACAACGTCTCGCTGGAGTCGTTCTACCAGCGCCAGACCGTCGAGAACGAGACCAGCGAGCGCTCCTACGACGCGATGGTGCTCCCGGTGATGGGCCTCGCGGAGTACGAGAACGGCGAACTCGTCCACGTCGCGCCCTGCACGAAAGGCGAGGACGTCCACACCATCACCGACCGGCTGGACCGCATCGAACGTGGCGAACCCGCGACGGTCGACCAGACCGCCGACGTCTCGATCCTCTCGGACTGAAACCGTCGGTCCACTCCCGTCACCTTCTCTCTCGGTTAGCGTCCGGGCGGTTGTTCCGGATCGCGTCGCCGCGAACAGCAACAGCGGCGGTTTCGTCGCTCAACAGACGATCTGTGTGACGAAGACGCGCCCGTCGGGACCGACGTGGACGTCGATACCGGTTCGACCGACCGGGAAAGCGTCGCTCGCGTCGCCACGGTCGAGGAACGCGTCTTCGAGTGCCTCTGCCAGCGCCTCGGGGGAGTCGAACGCCGACGCGTCGACTGTTCGTCCCGATGGCTGGACCAGCACGCGGTCGTTGTCTCCACAGGCGTCGTTCAGCGGGCCGCCGACACGGTCGATACCCGGGAGAGAGTCGTCGGTGTAGACGTCCTTGACACGGCGCTGGTTCAGGTAGCGCGCCACGTCGTCCAGGTTCCCGTTCCTGTCGAGTCTATCGACGCCGGTGTCGGCCCGAGCGTCGTTTATCGAGTCGAGATAGGCCCGCTCGGTCTCCGAGAGGTCGACGCCGTTCGCCTCGGACGCGTTCCCGGGCACGTCGGCGACCGAGAGCGACGGCCCCATTCCCGGGAGCGTGATGACCCCGAGCACGGCGAGCACGAGCACGCCGCCAGCGACCAGTGCGAAGACCAGCCCGAGCACGTACCGTGGTTCGAGCACGTCGAGATAGGACGTCCCGGCGAGTTCGTCGGCGTAGTCGTCCTCGCTCGGGACGTGCTTTTCCAGCCTGGCGTTCCCACACCGGCTACACGGCGGGGAGTTCTTCTGGTGTTCGCGGCCACACTCGGGACAGACCCAGACCGGCTGGCGCTCGTAGTCTTCGGTCTCGGGGGCGACCGGGACGACGGCCTTCTCGAACTTGTGGTGGCCGCAGTTGTCACACGGCGGGTCGTTTCGCGCGTGGGGCTTGCCACACCACCCGCAGCGCCACTTGGCCGACTCGCTTCCCGGTGTCGGTGTCGCGTCCTCGCCGACACTGTTCTCGTCGCCGCCGGTCGAGTCGTCGCCGTCGTCCGGGCCGCCACCGTCTGGACCGTCCCCTGCCATACTCAGAGTCGGACCGGCACCCCGTGTTCGTCGAGGTACTCCTTGACCTCCCGGATCGAGTACTCGTCGAAGTGGAAGATGGAGGCCGCCAGTGCCGCGTCCGCGCCGGCGTCCTCGAACACTTCGCGGGCGTGCTCGGGTCCGCCACAGCCCGACGACGCGATGACGGGCGTCGAAACCGCGTCACAGACCGCGCGAGTCAGCGGGATGTCGTAGCCGTCTTTCGTCCCGTCGGCGTCGATGGAGTTGACGAACAGTTCGCCAGCGCCCCGCTCTTCGGCCTCTTCGGACCAGGAGATGACGTCGACGCCGGTGCCCTCGCGGCCGCCTTTGACCGTACACTCGAACCAGCAGGACTCGCCGTCGACCTGTTCGTAGTGTTCGCCCTGCTCGTCGTAGCGACGGCGGGCGTCGACGCTGATGACGATACACTGGCTGCCGAAGGCGGCCGCGCCCTCCTCGATAAGTTCCGGCCGTTCGAGCGCGCCGGTGTTGATAGAGACCTTGTCGGCGCCGGCCCGGAGCGTCTCCTTGACGTCGTCACGGGTGCGGATACCGCCGCCGACGGTCAGCGGGATGAACACCTCGTCGGCGACCTGTGAGACGGTATCGAGCATCGTCTCCCGGCCCTCCGCGGAGGCTGTGATGTCGAGGAAGACGAACTCGTCGGCACCCGACTCGTTGTACTTTTTCGCCATCTCCACCGGGTCACCCGTGTAGGCGAGGTCCTCGAAGTTGACCCCCGTGTAGACCGCCGCGTTCCCGTCGTCGTCCACGTCCACGTCGATACAGGGGATGATCCGTTTCGTGAGCGCCATTCGTTTCGTATCCACACTTGGCAACCGGTATGTAAAAGCAATCCCATTGCTCGGGCTCGCCGTGCCGTGGCACGGGTTTCGAGTCGCTATTCGCGGAAGCGGTTCACGCTCCGACAACACGCTGTCCTACTCTGTCTCGAGGTGAAGAGGACGACCACGTACCTCGACGTCGTTGACGAACTCGTCGAGATGTCCCGCATCCGTGACACACTCGATTTTGATTCGATCCCGTGCCCTCGATACTCGGACCCCCGATCAGACCGAGTCCACGGCAGAGAGACGCTCGAACTGGTCCTCCGAGAGCGAGACGTCTGTGGCACCGAGGTTCTCACGAAGCTGCTCGACGGTACTGGCGCCGACGATCGGTGCCGTGATATCGGGGTGGTGGAGCTGCCACGCGAGAGCGACCTGTGCGGGAGTCGCTTCGACTTCCTCCCCGACCGTCTGGAGGACGTCGAGCGCGTCGAAGCCCTCGTCCGTCAGGTACCGTTCCGCGAACCGCTCGTCCGCAGCTGCGGTCGAGTCCTCGTGACCGGTATCACCGCGGCTGTACTTGCCGGTCAGGAACCCCCAGGCAAGAGGGCTCCAGGTCACGGCGCCGAGCCCGTAGTCGCGACACATCGGGAGATAGTTCGCGTCGATCGCACGGTCAACCAAGCTGTAGCGGGGTTGGGTGACCGTGAACGGCTCGTAGCCTTCGCGGCGGGCGATCTCGTTTGCCTTCACGATTTTCCAGGCGTCGGGCTTCCCCGAGGAGATACCGAGGTAATTCACTTTCCCGGACTCGACGAGCCCGTTCAAGGTACGCATGAACTCCTCGGCGGACGTCTCGTCGTCCCACCGGTGGCAGTACAGCAGGTCGACGTAGTCCGTTCCGAGCCTGTCGAGACAGATGTCTATCTGTCGGCGCAGGTGGCGACGGTTGAGTCCCTGGGCGTTTGGGTCGCCCTCGCGGCGCGGCCGACAGATCTTCGTCGCGAGGACGTAGTCTGCCCGGTTGCGGTCTTCGAGCCAGTTTCCGATCCATTGCTCAGCCCGCCCATCGCCGTACTTGTCGGCGGTGTCGATGAAGTTCCCGCCCGCGTCGGCGTAGGCGTCGAGGAGGGCGTAGGCTCGCTCTTCGTTCGTCTCGACGATTCCCTCTGCATCGTAGCGCTCTTCACCGTCGACGAGGCGGCGGCCGAACCGCCACGTACCCAGGGAGAGTTCGCTCACTTTGATACCCGTGCTGCCGAGCCGGACGCGATCGATGGTCATCGTCTTCCGGTTGGACACTGCCGCATTAAATCTCCGGATCAGACATGCCGATGCCGGTATTGCGAGCCGAAAATTGGTTCAGGGAGGTCCCGACATCGATCCACCACGCCCGCCGAAACGTATCACCGGTTGAGAGTTTCAACGAGGACAACGGAACCGTTTATGGGGATTTCGATGGAAGTTCAGCTATGCAGAAACGTTCCCTGAACGGCGACTGGCAGTTCCGCCAGGTCGGCGCGAGCAGGTGGCTCGACGGCCAGGTCCCCGGCGGCGTCTACACCGACCTGCTGGCGGCCGGCGAGATCCCCGACCCGTTCTACGCGGACAACGAACTCGACGTCCAGTGGGTCGGCAAGACAGACTGGGAGTACCGTCGCACGCTGTCAGTCCACGAAGACCTCCTCGAACACGACCGGGTCCTCCTCCAGTGTGACGGCCTCGACACCGTCGCGACCGTGTTCGTCAACGGAGACGAGGTTGGCTCGTCCGTCAACATGCACGTCGGCCACGAGTTCGACGTCGCCGAGGCCCTCGAACCCGGCGAGAACGAGGTGCGCGTCCGCTTCCGGTCGCCGGTCGAGTACGGCCAGGAGCGCGCCGCCGAGTACCCCTACGAGGTGCCCTGTATCCGCTACCCGGTCGACCAGCCCGGGCGCCCCTTCATCAGGAAGGCACAGTGTCACTACGGCTGGGACTGGGGGCCGTGTCTCCCCACGATGGGCATCTACCGCGATATCTCGCTCGTCGCCTACTCCAGCCCGCGCGTCCGGTACGTCAAGACCGAACAGGACCACTCCGGCGGTAGCAGTGGAGACGGTGACCGTATCGACCTGACGGTTCGCGCGGGTCTCGACGTCACCAGCGAAGCCGAATACGACTTCACCGTCGAAGTCGCCGACGCCGAACTCACCGAGGAGATGGAGCTCGAACCGGGCGAACACGAGGTGGTGCTCACTGTCTCGCTCGACGGGGAAGACGTCGACCTGTGGTGGCCCAACGGCTACGGCGACCAGCCACTCTACGACCTGGAAGTCACGGCGGGGGGTATCGGCGGTCACACCGTCACCGAGCGCGTGGGCTTTCGCGACGTCGAACTCGTGGTCGAACCCGACGACGTCGGCACCTCGTTTTACTTCGAGATCAACGGCGAGCGGGTGTTCGCGAAGGGGGCCAACACCATCCCGACCGCACCGCTGTACGGCGACGTGAGCGAGGAGCGCTACGACCACCTCCTCCGCAGCGCCGTCGACGCCAACATGAACATGCTGCGCGTGTGGGGCGGCGGCTACTACGAGTTCGAGGAGTTCTACGACCTCTGTGACGAGTACGGGATCCTCGTCTGGCAGGATTTCATGTTCTCCTGCTCGCTCCACCCTGCGAACGAGGAGTTCCTCGATACTGTCGAAGAGGAGGTCCGCTACCAGGTCCGCAGGCTCGCCTCACACCCCTCGATCGCGCTCTGGTGTGCCAACAACGAGAACGAGGAGGCTGCCCAGAACTGGTTCGTCGACCACCCCCACCACGAGGACCACCTCGACGACTACGAGCAACTCTACACGGAGACCGTCGGTCCCACTTGCCGCGAGGAAGACCCCTCGCGCACCTTCTGGCCGGGGTCCCCGTCGAGCGGTCCGGACGAACTCGAACCGTACGTCTTCGAGAAGGGCGACATCCACTACTGGGACGTCTGGCACCGGGGCGAACCCTTCGAGGACTACTACACGACAGAACCGCGTTTCGTCTCCGAGTTCGGCTACCAGTCGTTCCCGTCGCTCGACTCCCTCCGGACGGTGATGGACGAGTCGGAGTTCAACCCCACCTCGCCGACGATGGAACACCACCAGCGCAACCCCGGCGGGAACAGCACGATCCTCCGGCGGGCGGCGAGTTACTTCCGGTTTCCCTTCGATTTCTCGGATTTCGTCTACGTCTCCCAGCTCCTGCAGGCCGAGGCAATGGGGACCGCCATCGAGCACTGGCGCCGGCGGAAACCGGAGACGATGGGTGCGCTCTACTGGCAACTCAACGACCTCTGGCCGGTGGCGTCCTGGGCCTCGGTCGAGTACGACGGCAAGTGGAAGGCCCAGCAGTACGCCGCCCGCCGGCAGTTCGCGCCCGTCCTGCTCTCCTTCCATCCGACCTTCGAGGGTGCGGAGGGCGCCGCGAACGCCCAGGCCGGCGACGACGGCGAGTGGCCCGACGTGACGGCACAGACAGTCTGGCTCACGAGCGACGAGACCGACCCCATCTCGGGCACCGTGACCGTCGAACTCGTGACGCTGGACGGGGATGCCGGCGACGGGACGCCGGAGGAGCGCGAACCGCTCGACGAGTGGACGGTCGACGTCGACCTCGACGCCGGCGAGAGCACGGACCTGCTGACCGTCGACCGGTCGGACGTCCCCGACGATTTCGGCCCGAACGAGGTGATGCTCCGGGCGACCTACGACGGCCCCGGCGACTCGTTCCCGGCGACGGCCTTCTTCGCCGATTTCAGGGCACTCGACCTGCCCGAGACGGACCTCGACGTCGCGATCGACGGGGCGGACGTCACGGTCCGGAGCGACGGCGCCGCGCTGTTCGTCGAACTCGATCCAGGGACGCTCTCGGGTGCGTTCTCGGACGACTACTTCCACCTCACGCCCGGCGAGGAACGGACCGTGACCTTCGACTCCTACGAGGGCCGCCGCGACGCAGTCGTCGAGACCCGACTGGAGGCCGACCTCTCGGTTCGTCACCTGCGCGAGACGTACTGATCCGTTTTCTCGTCTCCCACAGGTCGAGTGCCGAAGAAACCCCCTCTACCGCCCCGATTTCAGCGGACCTGTGGGCGCGGTTCGTCGCACCCGAACCTTCATTCGCGTCGAGTGTCAACGCTGTCAACAGGGATGTCACGCCAGGTCCGACTCGAAGACCACGTGTACGAACGCATCAAGGCGAACAAGCGCGACGACGAATCGTTCAGCGACGCGGTGGAGCGACTCATCGGTGGCCGGTCACTCCGTGACCTGCGTGACGTCTTCGACGGAGAGCAGGTGAGCGAGATGCGCGAGGCCATCGAGACTGCCGACCGGGAGGACCGCGAGGAGGTCCGCGAGGTCGCGGATCGCTTCGAATGATCGTCGACACGAGCTTCGTCCTGGACGTCATCGACGGTATCGAGGCCGCCGTCACGAAGGAAAGAGAGCTCGAAGCCGAGAGCGTCCCGCTGGTGATCCCCTCGATGACGGTGCTGGAGCTATACATTGGTGTGGGCAAGGTAGCGAACACCCGTCGGGAGCGCCAGAGGGTAGTGGCCGTACTCGACTCCTACCCGGTAGTTGATACGACCCCGAGCACCGCCCGTCGTGCAGGGCGACTCCTCGGCGAACGCATGGCCGACGCCGGCGAGGGCGAGGGTTCCGGAATCGGGAAAGGTGACGCGGTCATCGCTGCGACCGCACTGGAGCGCGACGAACCTGTGCTCGCCGGTGATAGCCACTTCGGGACCATCCCCGGTGTCACCGTCGAAACGTACCGGTAGCAGACCGCGAGAGTTACGATCGACCTGCGAGCGGTCGCGGACCCCAATCTTTTCGTCGGTATTGCACGATCGAACAACGATGACAGCGCCCTCCAGCGCCCTGGTCGCCCGCGGACTGACGAAGCGATACGGGGACACGACCGCGATCGAATCGCTCGACCTCGACGTCGACCGCGGCGTCGTCTACGGCTTTCTCGGCCCCAACGGCGCCGGCAAGACGACGACGATGCACATACTCACCGGGCTGATCGAACCCACCGAGGGGGAGGCCTGGGTCGCCGACACGCCGAGTTCGAACCGCCGCGAGCTCGTCGACCGCATCGGCCACCTCCCCGAGGAACCCCCGCTGTACGACGAACTCACGGGTCGCGAACAGCTCCAGTTCGCCGCCGACCTGCGGGACCGACCCTGGGACGAGGTCTCGGAGCGCGCTCTGGGGTACTGCGACGCGCTCGACCTCACCGGGGACCTCGACCGGCGGATCGACGGCTACTCGACGGGAATGTGCCAGAAGACGGCGTTCGTCCAGGCCACCCAGCACGACCCGGACGTGGTCTTTCTCGACGAGCCGACGTCGGGGCTGGACCCACGGGCCGCCAAGACGCTCCGTGAACTCATCGTCGACCTCGCCGCCGACGATACTACCGTGTTCCTGTCGACGCACATCCTCCCGGTCGTCGAGGAGATCGCCGACGAGGTGGGTGTCCTCCACGACGCCCGACTCGTCGCCGAGGGGTCGCCCGAGGAACTGGTCGGCGACGCCACTTCGGACGGTAGACTCGGCTCGAACGCGGGGGGTGGGGCCGAGACGGGAGAGGAGGCGGACCTCGAAGACGCGTTCCTGGCGCTGACGAGCGAACCCGAGGCCGCCTGGCAGTCATGAGCGGGGCGACGGAGACCACCGCGACCGAGACCACTGCGACGGAGACCACCGTGTTCGACCGACTGCGCGCGGACACCCGCGACGCCGGCGCGCTCTGCCGGACGGAACTGCGGGCACGCGCCCGGAACATCCGGGGCGAACCCCGGCAACTGCTGGCCAACGCGTTCATGCTGCTCCTGTTCGGCGTCGGCTTGCCCCTGCTGGCGCTCGGACCGGCGCTCTCCTACGGCGAACGTCTCGCGAGCGGCCCGGTTCCGGCGGGACAGAGCGGCGCGGTCGTCGCGACTGTCGCCGTCGTCGGCGTCTACCTCGGCGGCGCCGGCGGGTTCAACCAGAACCGGATCGGCAGCGTCGGCCCGCTCGTCCGGACGTCGATCCCGCCCCGCGCCGTCGCGCTCGGTCGACTCGTGAGCGAGACCGCACAGGCCTCGGTCCTCGTAGTCCCGCCGTGGGTCGTCCTGCTCTGTGTCGTCGCGGTCGGGGCCGTGAACCCACTCCCGGCGGTGTTGCTCACGCTGGCGACCCTGCCGATGCTCGTCACCTCGCTGCTCGTGGGGCGGGTCCTGGGCGACGCGGTACGGTTCGTGAGCCGAACCATCGGGTTCTCGCTGTGGGCGAAAGCGCTCGCTTTCTTCGTCGTGACGACGGTTTTCTACGTCGGGAGCCAGGCCCTGATCGAGTCGCGGATCGGCGACTCGGAGGGGCTGGGGTCGTTTTCTATCCCGCCGCTGTTGCCCGGGGAACCGCTCCAGGCGTACGCCGCGGCCGTGCTCGACCCGCTCGGCGCCGCCGGTCGCCCGCTCGGACTGCTCACCGCCCTCGTCGTCCTGGTGTCGGCCCCGGTCGCACTCGCGGTCGCACTCCGCGCCGAGGTCGGACTGCTGACGTTCGAATCGAGCGGGTCGAGCGACGAGCGCGACGTCGCGTCCGGCACTCGAAACGTTCCCCGTCCGTTTACGGCCACGCCGTCGGCCCGGGTCGCCTGGCGATACCTGCTCCGGACCCGGCGGGACCCCCGGATGCTCGCGCACCTCTCGCCGATGCTGTTCGGCGCGATGGCGATGGCCGCGTCGTTCGTCACCGAACCCCGGTCGCTCCTCCTGCTGGGTCCCGGTGCGCTCGTCGTCGGCGGGACGACACTCGCCGGCGCGGCCTTCTGTCTGAACCCGCTGGGCGACGACAGCGACCAGTTGCCCCTGCTCCTGACGAGCACCAGCTCGGTCGGCGTCCTGTTGCGTGGCCGCGCGGTGGCCGGGCTGGTCCCCGGACTCGTCCTCGCGGTCGGGGTCGCCACGCCGCTCGCGGTCTACCAGCACGGCGTCCTCGCGGCGGTCGGCCAGACACTGCTCGCGGTCGCACTGGCGGTGTCGAGTGCCGGCACAGCGCTGGGAATCGGTGCGCTCGTCCCGAAGTTCGAGCGGCGCGAGTACATGAACGTCGAACGCTCACACCCCTCGACCGTCGCCGTGATGGCGTTTTTCTTCGGCGGGCTGGTCGTCGGTGCCGCGGGGATCCTGTTGCTGTTCGGGACGCTCGGCGGGGCGTCGCTCCCGGTCGTGGCCGTCGGCTGGGCGGTCTATCTCCTCGTCGTCGCCGCGCCGCCAGTCGTCGGCTACGTCTACGCCGTTCGGAAGTTCGACGCGCTCACGCTGGACGACGTGTGACCCGTCCAGTTCCTCCTCCCCTCTTCCCTCGTGGCCCCTGTCTGAGCAGAAGTTCGATTCGGAGTCGGGTCGCTGTATTCCGACACGCTAAGGTGACCCCCGGTCGAATCCCCGTGCATGGCTGACGAGCACGACGGGGACCACGGACACGGCGCGGACAGGCCGGAGTACGACCCCTCGAAGAAGGACCTCCCCGAGCGGGCGCCCCCGCTGCGTAGCACTGCACCGCAGAGCGACTACACGATGCGTGACGTCGGCGTCGGCTTCGCCGTCCTCGCCGTCGGACTCGTTCTCACGTTCGGGCTGTCGCTCGCGCTGGTCTGAGTCCCGTCCGCGTGGCTGGAGCACCCGGTGTGACCACCACAGCGTGTGACCACCACAACACCGTACCGCGCAGGCGGAACCGACTACCGCCTCCCAAACGTATAGGTAGCTGTGTGGGAAAGGCACCCACCGGAGTGACAGGACCACGTGTGCTGCCGCACTGAGACAGCCTATCAGAACCCCGAAACCCGACTGGAATCGCTCACACCGAGCGCGAAGTTCGTCTACACGGTGCTCGACTACGAAGGGCCGCTGACCCAGAAGGCGCTGGCCGAACAGACACGCCTCTCACAGCGTAGCGTCCGGTCGGCCCTCGCGGACCTCGACGACGCAGACCTCGTCGAAGAACGGATCTACCCCCGAGACGCGCGCCAGCGACTCTACGCAGTCGCCGACGGGGACGGCGACCGCTGAGTGGGCCGGAGAGAGCAGAACCACCGACGTCCGGGAGCCCCACACTCGGACCGTCGTTCAGTCCGCCGACGCTTCTTCGGGCAGTTCGAACTCGTTGGTGTGGACGCCGCCGTCGTAGGTGCGTTCGAGCGAGACCAGCGAGTCCGGTGACTCGACGAGGACGGCCTCGCCGCCGGCGTTTTGCTGGTTCGAGCGGATGACGTTCTCACAGACGACGTTCCCTTTCTGGACCGGTTGTTCCTGGCGCGTGTGGCCGACGACCTGTGGCGGCGACTCGCCGGGGAGGTATCGGAAGTCCAGCCAGACGATACCGGCGCCGAAGCCGCGCCCGCCCTGGCGACCCATGCTGAGCACGCGCCGGTAGTCCTCGATGAGTCGCCGTTGTGTGTCGTCGTCCTCGTCGGTGCCGATGACGGCTTCGAGTTCCGTCATCGCCTCGACGAACTTGTCGTTGAGATAGCGCGCCCGGTAGCGACTGGGCTGGCCCGCGTGTGCGTAGGTGAAGTTGTATCCCTCGTAGGCCGCCACCAGGTCGCCGTCGGCGACGGCCGCACAGAGTCGCCGGCGGTCGTCGTCGGTCCGCTGGCCGGAGAACCACTCGTCCCAGTGAACGACCGCGGGAAAGAGCACCCCCCACTCGTGGTTACCCAGCGTCAGGCGAATCCGTCCCGCTGGCGCCTCCCGGCTCAGTCGCTCGACGAGTTCGACGACGCCCGCACTGTCGGGGCCGCGGTCGACGAGGTCGCCGTTGAACA